>Ga0102588_1002082_pt1 | contig 12552 bp, 13 predicted proteins | sample AraplaMF_Col_mMS_FD_76854 | JGI IMG/M metagenome (GOLD analysis project Ga0102588, IMG submission 76854) | Arabidopsis root microbial communities from the University of North Carolina, USA - plate scrape MF_Col_mMS (SPADES assembly) (version 2) | ecosystem: Host-associated > Plants > Roots >...
CAGCATGCAGCGGGAGGAATCGCATGGGTGGATATGTTCTGGCGGTCGATCAGGGAACGACCTCGACGCGGGCGATCGTCTTCGACGGCGACATGAAGATCGCCGGCATGGGCCAGAAGGAATTCACACAGATCTATCCGCGCTCCGGCTGGGTGGAGCACGATCCCGAGGAGATCTGGGATTCGGTCGTTTCCACGATCCACATGGCGCTGCGCGAAGCCAAGGTGACGGCCAAGGATATTGCCGCGCTCGGTATCACCAACCAGCGCGAGACTGTCGTCGTCTGGGAGCGCGAGACCGGCAAGCCGATCCAGAATGCCATCGTCTGGCAGGACCGGCGCACCGCAAGCTATTGCGACAATCTCAAGCGGCAGGATCTGGAGCGCACCTTCACGAAGAAGACCGGCCTCATCCTCGATCCCTATTTCTCGGGAACGAAGCTCTCCTGGATGCTCGCCAATGTGAAGGGCGCAAGGGCGAGGGCAGCGCGGGGCGATCTCTGCTTCGGCACGATCGACACGTTCCTCATCTGGCGGCTGACTGGCGGCAAAAGCTTCGTGACCGACGCGACCAATGCATCGCGCACGCTGATGTTCAATATCGCGACCAATGAATGGGATGAGGATCTGCTCGATATCCTGCGCGTGCCGGCCGCCATGCTGCCAGAGGTGAAGGATTGCGCCGATGATTTCGGCACCGTCGATCCCGAACTCTTTGGTGCGGCCATTCCGATCCTCGGTGTTGCCGGCGACCAGCAGGCGGCGACGATCGGCCAGGCCTGCTTCGAGCCGGGCATGCTGAAATCGACCTATGGCACCGGCTGCTTCGCGCTGCTCAATACCGGCAGCGATATGGTGCGATCGAAGAACCGGCTGCTGACGACGATTGCCTATCGCCTGAATGGTGAGACGACCTATGCGCTGGAAGGCTCGATCTTCATTGCCGGGGCGGCGGTTCAGTGGTTGCGCGACGGCCTTGGCATCATCGACAGGGCATCCGATACCAACGATTTGGCGGAGAAGGCCGATCCGACACAAGAGGTCTATCTCGTACCGGCCTTTACCGGCCTCGGTGCGCCACACTGGGATGCCAAGGCACGCGGTGCGATCTACGGCCTGACCCGCAATAGCGGGCCGGCGGAGCTTTCCCGCGCGGCGCTGGAAGCCGTTTGCTACCAGACGCGCGACCTGCTGGAGGCCATGCAGAAGGACTGGAAGAACGGCACTGACGAGACGGTGCTGCGCGTCGATGGCGGCATGGTTGCCTCCGACTGGACGATGCAGCGGCTCGCCGACCTGCTGGAAGCACCGGTCGATCGGCCGGTCATTCTGGAGACGACGGCGCTCGGAGCAGCCTGGCTTGCCGGCAGCAGGGCCGGCGTCTGGCCGGATCGGCAGACGTTCTCTGCCACCTGGAAGCGGGACCGGCGCTTCGAACCATCAATGGACGACAAGACGCGCGCTGCGAAGCTCAAGGGATGGAAGAACGCGGTAAAGCGGACGCTGAGCGATATGTGAGGGCTGGGCTGTCATCTTTGCCTAGCTCCCGTCTTCGTCCACGGACATTGTGGCGTTACTTATACATATTGCACGACCAGCGACGTCTCGAAGGCCTTGCGGGCGAAGGCGAGGTTTTCCATCCCGGCCGAGAAATAGGCATCGCAGGAGAAGCCCTTCGGCTCGTGCTTCGGATCGAGATCGATGGACGTTTCCGGGCCGAACGGGGCAATTCAATGACACGGATTTCTTAGCCACTGCGCATAGTTAACGGCAGTGCCTCGATCAGCTTGAGCACTATCCCATCGTAATTTTTTGATGCGCCCTGTCGGACAAGCGGTTACTCATTCGTCATTCGGAAAGAGGAGTAACCGATGCTTTACGCAATCCTTTGCTACGCCAATGAGGAAACCGTCTTCGCCTGGACAGAGGAGGAAGAGGCTGCCGTCATGGGAAATCTCCATGCCGTGATCGAGCCGCTCGCCGCAGCCGGTAAGCTCGGCCCGACCGGCCGGCTGATGCCGACGACGGCAGCAACAACCGTGCGCAAGGGCAGGGATGAGGCTTTCGTGGTGGACGGCCCGTTTGCGGAAACGAAAGAGGCGCTTCTCGGCTTCTACACGGTTGATTTCGAGACGCTTGATGAGGCTATTGCCTTTTCGAAGCAGCTTTCGGCGGTCAATCCGGGTTCCACCTCTTACGAAATTCGGCCGTTCTACACCTTCAGGCCGGGAGAGATCGCATCATGACAGACATTGCCTGGATCGACCTCGCGCTTGCCTCGGCCCGGCCGAAGGCGCTCGGCGCGCTTCTGCGCTACTTCCGCAACCTCGATACCGCGGAAGAAGCGTTTCAGGAGGCGTGCCTGAGGGCGATCCGGACTTGGCCGGAAAAGGGGCCGCCGCGCGACCCGACGGCCTGGCTGATCTTCGTCGGCCGCAACAGCGGCATCGACGCGGTGCGCAAGCGCGCGAAGATCCAGGCGCTGCCGGACGAGGATCAGATTTCGGATAGGGAGGATGCCGAAAGCGATATCGCCGATCGGCTGGACGATTCCCATTATCGCGACGACATCCTGCGGCTGCTGTTCATCTGCTGCCATCCGGACCTGCCTGCCACGCAGCAGATCGCGCTGGCGCTGCGCATTGTCTCCGGCCTGTCGGTCTCACAGATCGCCCGTGCCTTCCTCGTCTCCGAAACCGCCATGGAACAGCGCATCACGCGCGCCAAGGCGCGGGTGACGAAGGCCGGCGTGCCCTTCGAAACGCCGAGCCCACAGGAGAGGGCCGAGCGTCTGACGATCGTCAGCACGATGATCTATCTGATTTTCAACGAGGGCTACAGCCAGGCCGATCCGAAGCAGGAGGCGGCAGCCTTCAGCGACGAGGCGATCCGGCTGGCGCGGCTGATGCTGCATATCTTCCCCGCCGAACCGGAGCTGATGGGGCTGCTGTCCCTGATGCTCCTACAGATTTCCCGCCGTCAGGCGCGCTTCAGCGCCGAAGGGGAGATCGTGCTGCTTGAGGATCAGGACCGCTCGCTCTGGAACCAACCCTTCATCAACGAGGCGCTGGCGCTGCTCGACAAGGCGCTGCGTCACCGCAGGCCCGGTCCCTACCAGCTGCAGGCTGCAATTGCTGCCGTTCACTCCCGCGCAAAACGCGCCGAAGATACCGACTGGGTGGAAATCGATCTGCTTTATCGCGCGCTCGAGCGTGTCCAGCCTTCGCCCGTGGTAACGCTCAACCGCGCGGTCGTGGTCTCAAAGCTGAATGGACCGCAGGAGGCGCTCGACCTGATCGAGCAGCTCGATGAGAAGCTCGACGGCTATTTCTACTACCATGGTCTGCGCGGCAATCTGCTGAAGCAGCTCGGCCGCATCGCACCGGCGCGCGTCGCCTTCGACCGCGCCATTGCGCTTGCCCATTCGGCGGCGGAAGCCGCCCATATCCGCCGGCAGATCGACAAGATGCAGGAAGAGGCGGCGCAACCAGCCGCAAAACCGTAGGGTATATTGCGCAATGCAATTGAGCTCGATGGGCGACTATCAGCATATGCCGATCATGGGTATTCTTGTCGAAACGCGGCACTGCTGAGGGCGCTCAGACTATCGATTTTCTCGAAGATATCGTTCCAGAATTTCTGTTTGCTCTTCACTCGCCGCATCCTTATCTCCGGGCTTAAGTTTAACAGGGTGCCGATCATGGAACTGGGCCTTTATACATTTGCAGACGTCAATCCGAACGCTTCCCGCAAGGGAGTGGAAGCGGCCGAGCGGATCAAGCATCTGATCGAGGAGATCGAGCTCGCCGATCAGGTCGGGCTCGATGTCTTTGGGCTCGGCGAACATCATCGACCTGATTATGTCGCCTCCGCACCGGTGGTCGCACTTGCTGCCGCCGCCACGAGGACCAAGACTATTCGTCTCACCAGCGCCGTCACGGTTCTCTCTTCGGACGATCCGGTGCGGGTGTTCCAGCAGTTTGCGACGCTCGATCTTATTTCCAACGGCCGTGCCGAGATCATGGCGGGGCGCGGCTCCTTCATCGAATCCTTCCCGCTCTTCGGCTACAATCTCGAAGATTACGACCAGCTCTTCGAGGAGAAGCTCGATCTTCTTCTGGCTCTGCGCGACAACGAGGTGGTCGACTGGAAGGGCGAGCTGCGCGCGCCGATCCATGGCCGCGGCGTTTATCCGCGGCCGCTGCAGGATCCGCTGCCGCTATGGATTGCGGTGGGCGGCACGCCGCAGTCGGTGGCGCGTGCCGGCGCTCTTGGCTTGCCGGTGGCGCTTGCAATCATCGGTGGCGAATATCCGCGCTTTGCGCCGCTGTTCGATCTCTATCGGGAAGCGGCCCGCCGGGCGGGGCAGGATGCGACGAAGCTGAAGACCAGCATCAACGTTCACGGTTTCATTGCCGATACGACGGAGGCCGCGGCCGACCAGTTCTACGGCCCGCAGGCCGAAGTGATGAACCGCATCGGCCGCGAGCGCGGCTGGGGGCCGACGAGCCGGGCGCATTTCGACATGTCGCGCGGCCCGACCGGCAATCTCTTCCTCGGCGACCCGGAACTGGTGGCAGAAAAGATCATTGCCGCCCACAAGGTTTTCCGCAACGACCGCTTCCTGCTGCAGATGGCGATCGGCCAGATTCCGCACGACCAGATCATGCGCGGAATCGAACTTTACGGTACAAAAGTGGCGCCGATTGTCAGAAAGGCATTGACTGGGGCTTCCGAAGACGCGAAAGCCACCACTTGACGAAGAGCCTGTCGCTCTCGGGTGAAACCGGAACGGGTCTATGGTTATCGAGAACGACGAGGAACTTACCAAGCTCAAGGATATCGGCCGCATCTGTGCCAACGCCATACAGGTGATGGCAGCGGCGATGGAGCCGGGCATGACGACGCTCGAACTCGACCAGATCGGCCGCAAGGTGCTGGAAGATGCCGGCGCGCGCTCGGCGCCTGAATTCTGCTACCAGTTTCCGGGCGCGACCTGCATCAGCGTCAACGAGGAAATTGCCCACGGTATTCCCGGCCCGCGTGTCATCCGGCCGGGAGACCTCGTCAATATCGACGTTTCGGCCGAAAAGGACGGCTTTTTTGCCGATACCGGCGCCTCTTTCGCCGTGCCGCCGGTCAAGTCGAAGATCGAGAAGCTGTGCCGGGACGGCCGGCGGGCGCTGTGGGTCGGCCTCAACCAGATCAAGGCCGGCGAGCCGCTGGCGAAGATCGGCAATGCCGTCGGCGCCTTTGCCCAGAAGAACCGCTATACGCTCGTCGCCAATCTCGCGAGCCACGGCGTCGGCCGCTCGCTGCATGAGGAGCCGGCTGAGCTTTCCACCTGGCCCGATCCGTCCGAGCGGCGCATGATGACGGAAGGCCTCGTTTTTACCGTCGAGCCGTTCCTGTCGCTCGGGGCAACATGGGCAGAAGGCGGCGATGACGCCTGGACGCTCTATGCCGATCCCAAGGCCCCGACGGTGCAGTACGAGCACACAGTCGTTGCAACCCGCAACGGGCCGATTATTCTGACATTGGCGGCTTGAGGGGCGTCACCCTCGCTGTTGGAGGCCGAGATGGCTGTTGCCTTCACCAAGGAAGAGAGTGCTGAAACCGCAGCGGAAACGCTGCTGCCCGACCGGCCGATTTCGCCGCACCCCAATCTCGTGACGGAGGCCGGGCTGAAGGCACTTGAACTGCAGGTGCAGGACGCGCGCCAGGCCTATGAGGCTGCGAGCACGATCGAAGATGTCAACGAACGGCGGCGGCAGCAGGCCAATCCTCTGCGCGACTTGCGTTATTTCGTTGAACGCGTCCGCACGGCGCAACTGGTTGCCGACCCGAGCGCGACCGACGTGGTGGCCTTCGGAAGCACGGTCACCTTCAGCCGTGATGACGGGCGGGTGCAGACATATCGCATCGTCGGAGAGGACGAGGCCGATCCGAAAGCCGGGTCGATTTCCTATGTCGCGCCGGTCGCTCGGCTCCTTTTGGGCAAGGCCGTTGGAGATGTCGTCACTGTCGGCGATCAGGAACTTGAGGTGATCAGGATTTCATAGAGCGCCGCATGCGCTTTGCGCGCGGCGCTCATGTTTTGCTTCAGGCCGCCTGCGGCAGGCGGGCGATGACCTTGATCTCGAAATCGAAGCCAGCTAACCAGTTTACGCCGATAGCCGTCCAGTTCGGATAGGGCGCCTCGCCGATTTCCTTCATTCTGATATCCGAGATGATCTGCCACTGTGCTTCGGGATCGGTATGGAAGCTCGTGACATCGACGACGTCGTCGAATGTGGCACCGGCAGCCGCCAGCACGGCTTTCAGATTGTCGAAGGCAAGCTGCACCTGCTTTGCGAAATCGGGCTCGGGCGAGCCGTCCTCACGGCTGCCGACCTGGCCGGAGACGAAGAGCAGGTCGCCGGAGCGGATTGCCGCGGAATAGCGGTTGATTTGATAGAGCGCCTGTCGTCCGGCTGGAAAGATCGCGTCACGCTTGGTCATTGTTTTTCTCCTGTAGACAAAAGGGTACCCACCGCCAAACACGCGTTCGTCGTGAGAGGGAAAGCATTCTTGGATACGGGGCTTGCCCGTCATGCGGAGCTGCAATTGATATACGCTCCGTATGTGGATATATCAGGAGATACACCGCGTATGTCAATACACATACGATGCGTATGTGTATTTTGGAGATCGTGATGACCGCAAGAACCCGGACACAGATGATGGAGCAGACGAGGGCGAAGCTCATTCAGGCCGCCCGGAAAGCCTTCGCAGTCAAGGGCTATGCGGCGGCCTCCATGGATGATTTGACCGCCGATGTCGGTCTGACGCGTGGCGCGCTCTATCATAATTTTGGCGACAAGAAGGGCCTGCTGCAGGCCGTGATTGACCAGATCGACGCAGAGATGGGGGAGCGGCTGCGCATTGAGCGCGACCGGGCGGAGACGGCCTGGCTCGGCCTTCTCGCGGAATATACCGCCTATATCGAGATGGCTCTGGAGCCGGAGATCCAGCGTATCATGTTGCTCGACGGACCGGCCGTGCTGGGTGATCCCTCGCAATGGCCGAGCCAGAATGCCTGCCTTCGCACGACGACCCAGACCATGCAGTCGCTGATCGACGAAGGGACGGTCAGACCCGTCGATGCGGAGGCTGCGGCCCGCCTGCTCAACGGAGCGTCGCTCAGCGCGGCACTCTGGATCGCCGCAGCGGATGATCCTCATGCCGTTCTGGCAAAGGTCGTCGAAGCATTCCGATCCCTGGCAAGCGGTCTCCTGAAGGCCGAGGACTGACGAGGGCGGCGACTTCGGCCGGCCACTCGCTCAAGCGACGTTAGTCGTGCTGCGGGTCGCTTTTGCCGCCCTGCAGGATTTCCATGGCCGCGCGCTCCAGAATCCCGGAAATCCTGGCAGCTTCGCCTGTCGACCAGGGATGGCGCATGCGCAGCGCCGAGCGCAGCAGCTGGCGTGCGGCATGCACGTTGCTATGATCATGGCCGAATTCATCGTCTTCGTGGTCACGACGGTGATGGCCGCGGCCACTGCCACCGCCTCCACCCTGATGCTGATCGGGGTCGAACATGCGATTGACGAAGGCCATGCCCTCAGCAATGCGCTCCAGCTTCGCAAGTGCCTGGTCGATCATGTCGCGGTTTTCCTCCACCTTCTGGCGGCCGGCCTCGGTGATCTTGTAGAGCTTCTTTGTCCCTTCGTTTTCCACCTCCGCCAGGCCGGTTTCTTCCAGATAGGTGAGGGCCGGATAGATGACGCCCGGGCTCGGCACGTAGAAGCCGCCGGAGCGCTCTTCCAGCGTCTTGATCAGCTCATAGCCGTGGCTGGGACGTTCTTCCAGAAGCGCCAGCAGGATCGTCTGTAATTCACCCGCGGAAAACCTGCGGCCCATTCCCATGCGCATTGCCTCACCGACGAAACCACCTCGAAAACCTCTCATGACATGCTCCTTTATATCTGATGTATCGCTCACTATGTCGTAAAACATATATCGTAAGATATGTCATTCAAGAGGTGGTAGGAAAAACCTGTTCGCGAAATTGAAGCATCCATCAGAATTACTCGTTTGTGATGGCCATGCTGCAGCGCGATAAACGGGCCATGCTGGCTCCCAATAGCGACCGCCCGGTCAATCTCTTCACCACAGCGCTTGCAGGTGCCGTCGCCATGGCGGCGGCGATGGGCTTCGGGCGTTTTTCCTTCACCCCGATCCTGCCGGGAATGATGGTCGGCGTGCCGCTATCGGCTGCCGACGCGGGTTTCATCGCTTCCGCCAATTTTGTCGGCTACCTCGTCGGTGCTGTCCTGGCTGCCTATGGCTGGGCGGCGGGGCGCGAGCGGCTGGTGGCGCTTCTTTCGCTGCTGGCGACTGCGATCCTGCTTGCGGCCATGGCGGCGACGGACTCGGTGATGCTCTTTGCGGTCATCCGCTTCCTCGCTGGCGTGGCGAGCGCCTTCACGCTGGTCTTCAGTTCGGCAATCGTGCTGAGCCACGGGGCCGCTGCAGACAATGATCACGTTCAAGCGACGCATTTCGGCGGGCCGGGGGCGGGGATCGCAATTTCCTCCGTCATGGTGCTTGCATTGGGCTATGTCTTTGACGATGCAGCCGGTGGCTGGCGTGCGGACTGGATCGGCGGCGCACTCTTCTGCCTGATCAGCCTCGTCATCGTCTGGACATTGCTGCCGAAGGCGCCGGTGCATGCGGGTCAGGCAAAGGAGCCTGATCTCATCTGGAACCGGCCGATGGTGCTGCTGACGCTGTCCTACGGGCTTTTCGGTTTCGGCTACGTCATCACCGCAACCTTCCTCGTCGCCATCGCGCGCATGAGCGCCTCGGGGCCGATCGTCGAATTCCTCTGCTGGTTCATTGCGGGACTGACGGCCACCGTCGCGCTGTTCATCTGGAAGCCCTTCGTGCGCGTACTCGGGATCGGCGGCGTCTATGTGGCGGCCCTCATCATCGAGGCTGTCGGCGTGCTCGCAACCGTGGAATTGCCGCATTCGGTGGCGCCACTGATCGGCGGCGCGCTGTTCGGGGCAACGTTTCTTGCTATCACCGCCTATGGATTGCAGATCGGCCGCCGGCTTTCACCCGAGAGCCCGCGCCGTATCCTGGCGCTGATGACGGCCGCCTTCGGTATCGGTCAAATCATCGGCCCTGTCGTTGCCGGGTGGATTGCGCAGGCGACGGGAAATTTCGTGTTGCCAACCATCATTGCTGCAATCGTGCTGGTTTTCTGCGCGGTTCTGGTCATGCCGGTGATGAAGAAAATCCCTTAAGTGGTTACAAGTGCGTAACAATGGGTTGAACCCATTGCTGCTTTCTTTGAACTGCCTTAATTTCCGGGCAATCAGTGGTTCGCCACTCTTCCGTGACTCCAGTTCAGGAAAGCAAAGTTCCCCGTGTTTCATTCCTTCTTTCCCCAGCCAAAGGCGTTCTTTACTTCGCTCGTAGTCTGGACGCTGGCTGCGATTTTCGGCTGGTATTTCTTCGCCGCCGGCCTCGGTGTTTCGCTTGGTTTTACGCCGGTTCCAGAAGAGCAGCAGCCGATCGATCTCTCGTTCTTCCTGCTGCCGGAGAACCTTTGGTTTTACAGCTACTTCTTTCTCGCCTCGCTGATCTTTTGCGGTTTCTGGCATTTGAAGGCGCTCAGCCATCCATGGAAGATATGGTCGATTTGGGGCTCGGCGCTGATCATCTTCGTGACCTATTTTGGCGTGCAGATCACGGTCGTCATCAACAATTGGCGCCGGCCATTTGGTGATCTGCTGCAGAACGCATTGTCGAAGCAGCCAGGCATTACAGTGGACAACTTCTACCATCTGATGTGGATATTCTGTCAGATCGCCTTCCTCAGCATGTTCGTGTCGATCATGACCGACTTCTTCACCAGCCACTACATTTTCCGCTGGCGTACGGCGATGAACAATTTCTATATGTCGAAGTGGGAAAAGCTGCGTCATATCGAAGGCGCTTCCCAGCGCGTTCAGGAAGATACGATGCGCTTTTCGAGCACGCTCGAAGTTCTCGGCATCAGCCTCATCAATTCCGTAATGACGCTCGTCGTCTTCCTTCCGATCCTTCTGGCATTGTCGCACTACGTGACGGAGCTGCCGTTCATCGGGCCGGTGGCGAATTCGCTTTTCTGGCTCGCCCTATTCTGGTCGGCCTTCGGTACGTTGCTGCTGGCCGTGGTCGGCATCAAATTGCCAGGCTTGAACTTCCGAAATCAGCGTGTCGAAGCTGCCTACCGCAAGGAACTCGTCTATGGCGAGGATCATGCGGATCGAGCCCAGCCGCTGACGGTGAGGGAGCTCTTCGGCAATGTTCGCCGCAATTACTACCGCATGTATTTCCACTACATGTACTTTAACGTCGCCCGTAATTTCTACAGCCAGGCCGACGCTCTCTTCGTAGTCTTCATGCTGGTGCCGACGATCGTCGCGGGCGCAATCACCTACGGCATCTTCCAGCAGATCTCGACGGCCTTCGGCCAGGTCAGCAATTCTTTCCAATATCTCGTCAACGCGTGGACGACGATCATCGAATTGCTCTCCATCCATAAGCGTCTCAAGGCCTTCGAGGCGGCAATCGACGATGAGCCGCTGCCGGATATCGATCAGCGCTATCTGGAGCGCGAGGCCGGCGTCGTTCACGTCGACGGCTGACAAAAAGCAGAAAGGGCTACCGAGGCGGTGGCCCTTTCTTTTTGAGAGTCCGGCGGATCGTCAATTCGGGCGGCTACACCCCGTATTTTTCCAATCCATATCCATCAGCGCTTCCAGAATATGATCCGCAACAGCCACGTTGCCCTCCCTGACGGCGATGTCATAGGCGGCGAGGCAATGGTCGAGCAGCGGCGTGGCCACCGGCGCCTCCTCGGGGAGGGGAAAGACGATGCCGCCGTAAAGGGACGGAATGCCTTTCCTGTCGCGGAAGCAGCGCCCGAAGACCATGACCTGATGGAAGGCGCCGTTGGCGCGGCGCGTGCGGTAGCTCTGGTGCTCCGCCTCCTGTGTCAGGATCGTATCATGGATGATCTTGGCGGCGGCCGGCTGATCCTCCGGGTGGATGCGGGAGATATAGGCTTCGAGCGGCAGGCCGCTTGCCGTTTCCGCTGCGTCGAGTCCAAACATTTCGGCGACCGCTCCGTCGCCGTAAAGAAGATTGGTGACGATGTCCCAGATGAAAAAGCCGGTTTCACAAATGGGAAATTCGTCTTTGTCGGTCAGGCACTCGAAGTCCACAATAGCCGTCATGACGCCACCACCTATGCTTGCGTGCATTCATGATGTAATGCTTATCAAAGCGCAGGTCGGACGCAATCAATTGGTGCAGGTGGTTTTTGATATCCAACATTTTTAACAAATGAGGGTGCCTTACAACCCGGAGGTCTGCTGCAGCTGGCCACGTGCCTCGATCATGGGGATCGCTTCGGAATAGCTGACGCAGGCGACATCGGCCCTGTGACAGACGTCGCTGACCAGCCTGTCGAGCGCGCGCCAATAGGCGCCGCCGTTCATCTCCACAAAGTGGAAGCCGAGCTGCAGGGGAATGCGGCTGCCGGCATATTGCCTGTCGAAGGCCTCCTTGAAGGCGGCATAGGCGCGCTGCTCGAAAGCAGCGCTATCGGCGGAATCCTCTTCGCCTTTGGAGTGCCGGACGAAGAGATTGTAATCCATGCCGATGATCGGCTTTTCGCCCGGACCTTCTGGAATGAGCGGCAGGCCGAAGCGGATGACGCCGTCTTCCTCGACGGGCATGGCCGGCCCCCTGGTGACGAGGCTTGCATCATAGGTGAAGCCGGCCTTCTTCTCGGCTGCGATCATGTCCGCGCCGCCGCCGGTCGACAGGTAGGGGGCGCGAAACCCCTTGATGCCGTGATCGACGAGATCCTGCCAGCCGGCCGGTTCGTCCAAGCCGACGCCCTTCCAGGCGTTCTTCAGCGTCGTCTTGAAGGTCGCGTATTCGGCCGACCAGTCCGCTTCGCTCCATTGCCTTCCGTCGAAATGGCCGCAGGCATGGCTGGAAATGTCGTGCCCCTCGAGGTGGGCGTGCCAGATATTGCCGAGGCGCGCGCGGATCTCGTCGTCGCTCTGCGCGAATCCGACATTGGATTTTCCGCGTTTCTGATGAGGAGCGTGGTAGGCCTTCTTCGCATCCTGATTCATCAGGAAGGTGCAGGAGAGGAAGTAGGTAAAATGCGCGCCGTTCTTTGCCGCCATTTCGCGGCTCTTCTGCCAGAGTGCGTTGTCGTGAGCGCCGTCGAAGGAGATGATGACCAGCTGCTTCGGCTTGTCGGTGGCCTCGGCAACGGCAGGAAAAATCAGAGACAGGGCGAGGGAAGCAGAAAAAATCGAACGAAACATGGGCACCGCGACAATTTGCATTGCGGTTTTCCTGTTACAGAATTGCGGCGAAGCTGCGGTCTTACTGGCATTTTTTCCCGCCAGCCGGTAAGCCATGGCAAACGGCACGGAAGGGACCCGCAATGACATTGCTTATCATCGGCATCGTACTTTTCCTCGGAGTGCATCTC
>Ga0102588_1002084_pt1 | contig 12547 bp, 15 predicted proteins | sample AraplaMF_Col_mMS_FD_76854 | JGI IMG/M metagenome (GOLD analysis project Ga0102588, IMG submission 76854) | Arabidopsis root microbial communities from the University of North Carolina, USA - plate scrape MF_Col_mMS (SPADES assembly) (version 2) | ecosystem: Host-associated > Plants > Roots >...
TGGTGCCCTCGATGACCACATCGACCAATCGCGGCTGGAACTGCGGTTCGGCGAAGACGCAGGTGGCGCCAAGTTCGCCGACCTTCTTGTGGATCTCTGCAATGCGTTCCGCGCCGGGGATCGTTTCGGGGCTGACGGTGATCGAGCCCGCGACCCGTACATGATAGCGGTTCTCGAAATACTGGTAGGCATCGTGGAAGACGATGAACGGCTTGTCCTTCACCGGTGACACGATGCCGGCGATTTCCTTGTCCAGCGCGTCGAGGCTGTCGTCCAGCGTCTTGGCGTTGGCCTGGTAGGTGAGGGCATTGGCGGGGTCGGCTGCGACGAGGGTGGTGGTGATCTCGGAGGCCATCGCCCTGGCATTCTGCGGATCGAGCCAGAGATGGGTGTCGAAAGTCCCGTGATCGTGGCCCTGATCGGTGTCGGCACGGGCATGATCGTGTCCATCGCCGTCATGATGATCTTCACCGTCATGGTCGCTGTGGTCGTGCGGTTCGAAGGCGCCGCCCTCACGGAACTTGAGCTTGGTCAGGCCGGGCGCGTTGTCGAGCTCGGCGACGACGGCATCAGACCCGATCGCCTCCAGCGGCTTCTCCAGAAACGTTTCAAGCCCGGGACCGACCCAGAACACCACCTTGGCGTTTTGCAGCGCGCGCGCGTTTGACGGCTTCATATTGTAGGTGTGGGGCGAGGCGGCGCCATCGACGATCAGTTCGGGTGTGCCGACGCCCTGCATGATCGCCGATACGAGCGAGTGAATCGGCTTGATCGAGGTCACCACGACAGGCGCATCCGCCGTTCTGCCCGCCTCGGCAAAGAAGATGGCGGGAATTGCGAGGGTAAGGGCCGTCGCGAATTTCATCGGTGTACTCCGCTTGAATTGCAGTTGTAATGTTATTACATCGATTGCGTTATGCTATAACGTGTGCGATAGCAAGTCGCAACAGCACATTCGGAAAAATGATGTTCTCTCCCGCAAATTCCGAAGCGAAGCCATTGGTCTCGCTTTCCAACGTCGGCGTCCAAAGAAGCGGCCGCTGGCTCGTCCGGGGCGTGGATTTCTCGGTCTCGCGCGGCGAGATCGTGACGCTGATCGGCCCGAATGGCTCGGGCAAATCGACCACCGTCAAGACGGCGATCGGCGTGCTGAAGCCCGATGAGGGTACGGTTGAACGCGCCGACGGCCTCAAGGTCGGTTATGTGCCACAGAAGCTTGCGATCGATTGGACGCTGCCGCTCACCGTAGGCCGACTGATGACGCTCACCGGACCGCTCTCCGAACACGACATGACCGCCGCGCTCGAAGCCGTCGGGCTTTCACATATGCTCGGCGCCGAAGTGCAGCATCTCTCGGGCGGCGAGTTTCAGCGGGCCTTGATGGCGCGGGCGATTGCGCGCAAGCCTGATCTCCTCGTCCTCGACGAACCCGTTCAGGGCGTCGATTTCTCAGGCGAGATCGCGATCTACGACCTGATCCAGTCGATCCGCAACTCGACCGGCTGCGGCATCCTGCTGATTTCCCACGACCTGCATGTCGTCATGGCGGCGACGGATACCGTCATCTGCCTCAACGGCCATGTCTGCTGCCGTGGCACACCGCAGGCGGTGACGCAGAGTGCCGAATATGTTCGCCTCTTTGGTAGCCGCGCTGCGCAGGCGCTTGCCGTCTACAGCCATCACCACGACCACACGCATCTGCCGGATGGCCGTGTGCTGCATTCCGATGGCTCCGTCACCGATAACTGCCATCCTGATGACGGCCACCATCATAGCCACGAAGGGCACGACCACGCCCACCACAACCACGCCGGTCACAGCCACGATCATCATGCTGACGATCATAGCCATGATCACAAACAGCCCGCAGGAGAGCGCCATGTTTGACGATTTCTTCGTCCGCGCGATCCTTGCAGGCGTCGGGCTTGCGCTGACGACCGGCCCGCTCGGCTGTTTCATCATCTGGCGGCGTATGGCTTATTTCGGCGATACGATCGCCCACTCGGCCCTGCTCGGCGTCGCGCTCTCGCTGCTCCTGCAGTTCAACCTGACGCTTGCCGTGTTCCTCGTCGCGGCTACCGTGTCGATCCTCCTGCTGTTCCTGCAAAAACGCCAGGCGCTGTCTGCGGATGCGCTGCTCGGTATTCTGTCGCACGCGACGCTGGCGATCGGTCTCGTCATGGTCGCCTTCATGAGCTGGGTGCGCATCGACCTCATCGCTTTCCTGTTCGGCGACATCCTTGCGGTCTCGAAGACGGATATTGTCATGATCTGGGGCGGCGGCATTCTCGTTTTGGCGGCGATCGCCTGGCTCTGGCGACCGCTTCTGGCCTCCACGGTCAACCCCGAGCTTGCCGAGGCCGAGGGACTGCAGCCGGAGCGGGCGCGGCTGTTCTTCATGCTGCTGATGGCTGTTGTCATCGCAATCGCCATGAAGATCGTCGGCATCATGCTGATCACCTCGCTGCTGATCATCCCGGCGGCCGCAGCGCGCCGTTTCGCCTCGACGCCTGAGGTGATGGCGGTCTTCGCCTCGCTGATCGGCGCCGTCGCCGTGGTCGGCGGGCTGTTCGGTTCGCTGACCTACGACACGCCCTCCGGCCCCTCGATTGTCGTCGCGGCCTTGATCCTTTTCATTCTGAGCCTGCTGCCGAGGCGCGGGCGTGGGCAGGCCTTGGAAGGACAACGTTCATGAACGCACCTGCTTTGACCAAGAACCAGGCTCTCGTTTTCGAGGTACTCGAAAAGGCGGACGGACCGCTCAGCGCCTATACGATCCTCGACAAGCTGCGCGATCATGGTTTTCGCGCGCCACTGCAGGTTTACCGCGCCCTCGAGAAGCTGCTCGAGTATGGCGTGGTGCACCGGCTGGAAAGCATCAACGCCTTCGTCGCCTGCGCCCATCCGGACCAGAACTGCCACAGTCACGGCATCGTCGCCTTCGCGATCTGCGAGAGCTGTGGGCATGTCATGGAGTTCCACGACCATGAGGTCGATCACCGCCTCATGGACTGGACGCGGGGCAAGAAGTTCAAGGCAGAGAAGACCACGATCGAGATCCGTGGTCTGTGTGAGGCGTGTGCCGCTTAGGCCTGACCGCTGCAATCTATTATCTCTATGGTTGCTGATTATTACTTATGTAAGTATTGATTGTATTTGTAGCTGGTTTATGATGTTCGGCGGGGCTGGGGACCCACACATGCCGAAACGTCATCTATCTTTGCTGATATTGGCAATTCCGCTCAGCGGATGTTCCATCTTTGCGCCTGTTTACAACGAGGCCGTCTATACGAAGCTTGACGGCGCACATTCGAGCCTGACGAAAATGGAAACCACGGTAGAGACGAAAGCGCCGCAACGTGCCCGCTATCGTGAGGTGGAGCCATATTACATCGAAGCTCTCGCCATGGTGAAGGACGCGGGCGATATCGCAGGGCGGCGCACGGCTTATCTCCAGGGCAAACCATCTGCGCGCGCCGCCCAGCTCGTGGCCGACAACATCGAACGCTGCCGGCAGGCGATCGAAGCTTCTCGGGCGAGGTTCGAGGCCAAGGGTCAGCTGGCCAACGAAACGGACAATATTACGATCGTTCAGGACACCTGCGGCATAGCCAGAACGATCGAAGGGTCATTGAAATAGGGGGGACAGCCATGTCTGTTGACGCGAATTTCGCACCGGAATCTGCCGAAGAACTGCTTGAAGGCCTGCTGTCCGTCGCTGCCGCGACGGTAAAGGGCCAATGGACCGCCATTCGCGACGAGATGACCTACCAGCTGGGTTTCATCGCGCAGAAGACCGCCAAGGTCATGGCGCAGCGTGCGGCGAGACGATCACCGTCAAGTCTGCTGACCTGACGCTGCATCTTCTCGAACTCAATCTCAACAGCGCGTTGGCCGAGTTCGAATTCCTCCTTTATGTCGCCGCGCAGAAGATCCTGAACGCCGTTTTCGATCTCGTGAAGACGGCCGTCAGAACGTGACCGGCGTCGGTCTGCTGTTCTAACAGTTCAGAGTGGGCGCAAGTCCCGCGCGAAACGTTGCCAGTTGCCGGCATATTTTTCGGCTGAGCGGCGTAACCCGGCGATCGCCGCCTCGTCCAGGGTGCGGACCACGCGCGCCGGCGAGCCGACGATCAAGGAGTTATCCGGAAACTCCTTGCCCTCGGTGATCAGCGCATTTGCGCCGACGAGGCAGTTGTTGCCGATCTTGGCGCCATTCAGCACCGTGGCACCCATGCCGATCAGGGAATTGTCGCCGATCGTGCAGCCGTGGACGATGGCGTGATGACCGATGGTGCAGCCTTCGCCGATCGTTACGGGAAATCCCGGATCGGTATGCAGCATCGCGCCTTCCTGGATGTTCGTCGCCGCGCCGACGGTGATCGGCTCGTTATCGCCGCGCAGCACTGCACCGAACCAGACGCCGACGTCGACGCCAAGTAACACCTGACCAATGACATGGGCATCCGGGGCGATCCAATAGTTGCCTGATGGCGGCAGGTCCGGCATCAATTCGCCAAGCGCGTAGACAGGCATGACGTCTCCCCTCAGGCCACGTTGATCGACAGCGTGGAAATGCCGTCGATGCCGCAATCGACACGGTCGCCCTTCTTTACGGCGCCGACGCCTGCCGGCGTACCGGTCATGATGACATCGCCCGGCGCCAGGATGAAGAGTCTCGAGAGTTCGGCAATGATCTCAGGCACCTTCCAGATCATCTGGTTGAGGTCGCCATCCTGGACGCGCTTGCCGTTCAATTCCAACCAGATCCGACCCGCCGAGGGATGCCCAAGTTGGCTTGCCGGGACGATAGGCGCCACCGGTGCTGAATATTCGAAGGCCTTGGCGACTTCCCAGGGGCGGCCGAGCTTCTTCGCCTCGGCCTGTAGATCGCGACGTGTGAAATCGATGCCGACGGCGTAGCCATAAATACAGTCGAGCGCCTTGTCGGCGGCGATATCCTGGCCGCCGGCTTTTAGCGCCAGCACACACTCGACCTCGAAATGCACATCGCTGGACAGCGGCGGGTAGGGGAAGTCCTTGCCTGCGGGCAGCAGATTGTCGGCGTTCTTCTGGAAAAAGAACGGCGGCTCGCGGCTCGGGTCATGGCCCATCTCGATCGCATGGTCGGCGTAGTTACGCCCGACGCAGTAAACGCGGCGTACCGGGAACGCCTCGGCTGTGCCTTCGACGGGAAGCAGGACGGGATGCGGAAGCGGGATGACGGTAGCGGGAAGGGGCATTGGACGCTCTTGCTGTTCGTGAGTCCTGACATCTTAGACGGAAAGCAACGGCGGGGGAACGCGTGGTTCGACAATGCAGCATCATCATCGCCTTCATCCTGACATGGCTGCCTTGCGTGAGGAAAACTGGCGTTTTGCCTGCCTTTACGCTATGAGCGCGGCATGACGACATCCAATTTCTACGCCGAGGTCCTGACGTCGGGCCAGCCGATCTTCGCGATTGCGCCGATGATCGACTGGACCGATCGCCATTGCCGCTATTTTCACCGGCAGATCAGCCGCAATGCGCTGCTCTACACGGAAATGGTGGTGGCCGATGCGATCATCCATGGGCCGCGCGAACGGCTGCTGTCCTTCGACGGAGCGGAGCATCCGGTGGCGCTGCAGCTCGGTGGGTCGGATCCGGCGAAACTTGCCGAGGCGGTTCGGATCGCTGGCCCTTACGGCTACGACGAGATCAATCTCAATGTCGGCTGTCCCTCGGACCGGGTGCAGTCAGGCACCTTCGGCGCTTGCCTGATGCTGACACCGGAGACGGTGGCGGCCTGCGTGGCGGCGATGAAGGCAGTGGCCGACGTGCCTGTCACGGTGAAGTGCCGGATTGGTGTCGACGAGCAGGATCCGGAAGCTGCTCTGCCCGATCTTCTCGACCGTGTGCTCGATGCCGGTGCCGACGCCGTCTGGATCCACGCCCGAAAGGCCTGGCTGAAGGGCCTGTCGCCGAAGGAGAATCGGGAAATCCCGCCGCTCGACTACGAGATCGTCTACCGCATGAAAGAGGCGCGGCCCGATGTCTTTATCGGCATCAACGGCGGCATCCAGACGCTGGACGAGGCGGCTGATCATTTGAACCACGTCGACGGCATCATGCTCGGGCGTGCGGCCTACCAGAACGCCGCGATTCTTGCCGATGTCGACCATCGCTTCTATGGCGCGGTTGCCGACGAAGCTGACTGGGGCGATATCCGCGGCCGGATGATGGCTTATGCCGAGCGTCATATCGCCAACGGCGGGCGGCTGCAGCAGGTGGCGCGGCACATGGTCGGGCTGTTTACGGGGCTGCCTGGCGCGCGGCGCTACCGACAGATTCTCTCGACCGACGCGGTCAAGGCGGGAGCAGGCCCCGAGGTGATCGCAGCCGCCTTTGCGGCGGTGGATTTCGAGGGCGCGCGGGAAACGGTCAGCGCCTAGGGCGACGCTACGACCAGCCAAACGAAAAACGGCGCCCCTTGCGGAGCGCCGTTCTCTTTCCTGCCGAAGCAGAGAATGAATTAGTTAGCCGAGATGTTGACGGCCTTCGGGCCCTTGCCCATGCGGTCCGGCTCGGTGTCGAAGGTGACCTGCTGGCCTTCGCGCAGCGACTGGATGCCAGAAGCCTGGAGCGCGGAGATGTGGACGAAAACGTCCTTCGCGCCGCCTTCCGGCGTGATGAAACCAAAACCCTTGTCCTGGTTGAAGAATTTTACGGTGCCCTTGGTGGCCATTGGGATAGTCCTTTTCCCTTAGTCTGTTTGGTATCCATCCCCCGCGAGAGGAAACGGACGGCTTTAGCTTTCGCGCTCCCTCATCAAAATTCAGCGCGCGAAGGGTCAGTCGAGTAGTTCACGAACGGGGAAAGAACGTCTACGTACGCGGGTGTCCCCCACGCTGCCTTCCTGCCGGAAAGCTTTACCACATCAGTCCAGTCACCGGCATGCAAATGCCCGAGAGCCGCATTTGGTGACAGCATTCGAAGCAAAAGGCAAGCGGCAATATTGTGGCACCAGAATCGCCGGAGCGGGAATCGCCAAAGATTCAGACGCTTGACGAATTGTAAGCATTCACAGCCACTGCTGTGCCGTTTCCGGAAACTGTGCCGGAACGGGACCGCCGCGCGCCTTTGCCCCTCGGCCGTGACCGCCTCGAGCGCGCAATCCTAGCGGGCAGCAGCGCTGGCGAGCTTGTGCTGCACGATGTCGGCGCTGCCGCGGACATGCGACACGACGGGCTTGCCGCTGGCATCGGTGACGGCATAGGCGACAATGGTGACGTCTTCCTCGAAGGAGGAAACGTAGATGACCTGCTCGGGGTTGATATAGATCGTGTTGTTGTGGGTGTTCCTGAAGCCGACGAAGGCCATGCAATGTCTCCTTATGCGCTGCCGGGGCAGGTATGCCACCCAGGGGTTGAAGCAAGTTTAACGGGCGGCGCTGCCGAAGAGGATGCCTTGCAGCCCGGTGCGAGATCGTCCGACGCGAGCACGCGCCGCCGTACCGCTCCGGCGGTCATCGCCGGAAACGTGTTTTCCAGCTCCACGCGGCGGGCGCTTGGCCGGCCCTGATCCTGTCGATCGCGTCGAGGCCGCCATGGGCGCGATGGCCGGGCGGCAGAGCGTGGGGACGATCTCGGTCACCGCCTGGTGATACTCGGGCGGCTTGTCGATCAGCAGCCGGTAGAGATTGCCGAAATGGCCGGACTGCGCCGCCTCGTAGACGCTGGCGGCGAAATCGAAGAACTCGTCATGCGCCTTCCGCTCGTCCTCGGTCAGCATGGTGTAGCAGAACGGCAGCCTGTTGTGGGTGAAGACGAGAACCCCGGATCAGGTCCGGTGACGGGAAAGTTGGCGACGAGTGCCGCGCGGATGAGGTGGTGTTGTGGACACGAGTTCAGGGGCCGTGCAGGAAATGGCGATGTCCTGCCAGTCGGGGTTCATTGTCTCGATGAGGTCGAGTTTCCATTTGCGCGGCCAGTTCTTGATGGTCTTTTCGCGAGCGATTGCATCGGTGACGAGGTCGTATTCCTCGAACCAGACGAGCGTCTTGACGCCGTAGCGGCTGGTGAAGCCCGGGGTGATGTTGGTCTGATGCTCGAAGAGGCGGAGCGTGCCGTTGCGCTGCGAAGTCAGGATGTAGACGTAGCCCTTCATGAGCGGATGATGCGTGTTCCTGAGATAGAGTGCAATCAGCGGTGGCCGTCATGCCGGACTTGATCCGGCACCCAGCGGCGCGATGTCCATCGCGCGGAGATTGTTGTTGTTTGCTGATTCATTCACCGCGCGGACGCGCGGTTGCTGGATCCCCGATCAAGTCCGGGATGACGGGGAGTGTGGGTGGTGGCGCCACAGAGGGAATGGTCTGGCCGAGGCGATCACTGCCCAGGCCGCCCCGTCTTGCCCTTCGTGCGCCCCTTGCGCTTCTGGTCCACCGGCTCCTCATAGCTCCCCACGCCCGCCTTGCCGCGCACCAGTGGCCTGACGTCGTCGCGCTCCGGTTGGCCTTCCAGCAGCGGTGAGAAGCGCTTCGTGCCCTTGGCGGCGTCGGGCTTGTCCGGCAGGTGGCCGGCGACCGGCTTTTCGGTGCGGCCGACGGTCATTTCGTCGAGGCTGTTGCGGCGGAAGAGGCTCTTGCCAGCGGGGTCGGCGACGTCACGGCCCATATCGTCGAGATCGGGTTTGCGGAAGAGCGGGGTTTCGGTGTCGGTGCCGGGGCCCATGTCGTCGAGGCCGGGCTTGGCGAAGAGCGAGCCGCCGCCTGCGGCCGGCTTGCTGCTCTTCTTGCCGCTGCCTTCCTGCGAGCGGGCTTCCTCGCGTGCCATCGGGTCGTCCATGACAGCGAGTTCGGCGGCCTTGAGGCGCTTGATCTCGTCGCGCAGGCGGGCGGCCTTCTCGAAGTCGAGGTCGGCGGCGGCGTCGCGCATCTGCTTTTCCAGCGCGTTGAGATGGGTCTGCAGGTTGCCGCCGACGAGGTTGCCGCCATCGGCAAAGCCCTTGCCCGAGGCGCCCGATATGTCGGCGCGGACGTGGTCGCGTTCGTAAACCGAGTCGAGGATGTCCGAGATCTTCGCCTTGACGCTCTCCGGCGTGATGCCGTGTTCCTCGTTGTAGGCCACCTGCTTTTCGCGGCGCCGCGCGGTCTCGTCCATGGCGCGCTGCATCGAGCCGGTGATGTTGTCGGCATAGAGGATGACCTTGCCGTCGACGTTACGCGCGGCGCGGCCGATCGTCTGGATCAGCGAGGTCTCGGAGCGCAGGAAGCCTTCCTTGTCGGCATCGAGGATGGCGACGAAGCCGCATTCGGGAATGTCGAGGCCTTCGCGCAGGAGGTTGATGCCGACGAGCACGTCGAAGGCGCCGAGGCGGAGGTCGCGGATGATCTCGATGCGCTCCAGCGTGTCGATGTCACTGTGCATGTAGCGGACGCGGACGCCCTGTTCGTGCAGGTATTCGGTTAGGTCCTCGGCCATGCGCTTGGTCAGCACGGTGCAGAGGGTGCGGTAGCCCTTGGCCGCGGTCTCGCGGATTTCGCCGAGCACGTCGTCGACCTGGCTGCGGGCGGAGCGGACCTCGACGGGAGGGTCGATCAGGCCGGTCGGGCGGATGACCTGCTCGGCGAAGACGCCGCCTGACTGGTCCATCTCCCAGCCGCCGGGGGTGGCCGAGACGGCGATCGTGTCGGGGCGCATGGCGTCCCATTCCTCGAAGCGCAAGGGACGGTTGTCCATGCAGGAGGGCAGGCGGAAGCCGTATTCGGCGAGTGTCGCCTTGCGGCGGAAGTCGCCCCGGTACATTCCGCCGATCTGCGGGATGGTGACGTGGCTTTCGTCGATGAAGACGATGGCGTTGTCGGGGACGTATTCGAACAGCGTCGGCGGCGGGTCGCCGGGGTCGCGGCCAGTGAGGTAGCGCGAATAATTCTCGATACCCTGGCAGGAGCCTGTCGCTTCCAGCATTTCGATGTCGTAGCGGGTGCGCTGTTCCAGGCGCTGGGCTTCCAAGAGACGGCCGGCCTTCTCAAGTTCGACGAGACGGAGCTTCAGCTCCTCCTTGATCGACTTGATGGCGGCGTTCAGCGTAGGGCGCGGGGTGACGTAGTGCGAGTTGGCGTAGATCTTCACCGATTTCAGGTCGCCGGTCTTGGCGCCGGTCAGCGGGTCGAACTCGGTGATGGCGTCGATCTCGTCGCCGAACATGGAGATGCGCCAGGCCGCATCTTCCAGGTGGGCCGGGAAGATTTCGATGGTGTCGCCGCGGACGCGGAAGGAGCCGCGTTGGAAATCCATGTCGCGGCGCTTGTATTGCTGGGCGACGAGGTCGGCGAGCAGCTGGCGCTGGTCGAGGCGGTCGCCGACGTTCATCTGGAAGGTCATGGCGGTATAGGTTTCGACAGAGCCGATACCGTAGATGCAGGAGACCGAGGCGACGATGATGCAGTCGTCGCGCTCGAGCAGCGAGCGCGTCGCCGAGTGGCGCATGCGGTCGATCTGCTCGTTGATCGAGGATTCCTTCTCGATATAGGTGTCGGAGCGCGGGACGTAGGCTTCCGGCTGGTAGTAGTCGTAGTAGGAGACGAAGTACTCGACCGCGTTGTCGGGGAAGAAGTTCTTGAACTCGGAATAGAGCTGCGCGGCGAGCGTCTTGTTCGGCGCCAGGATCAGGGCCGGGCGCTGGGTTTCCTCGATCACCTTGGCCATGGTGAAGGTCTTGCCGGAGCCGGTGACGCCGAGCAGGACCTGGCTGCGGTCGCCATTGCCGAGGCCCTCGACGAGGTCCTTGATGGCAGTCGGCTGGTCGCCGGCGGGCTGATATTCGCTGTTCATGCGGATCGAGATGCCGCCTTCGGACTTGTCCGGCCGGGCGGGGCGGTGCGGCGTCCAGATCTTGCCGTTCTTGTGCAGCGGGTTGCCGCTCTCGATCAACGCCGACAAAGCCTCGACAGTGGCGGTGACGGCGGTGCCGGCCTGCAATGAGGCGGCTTCCTCCAGCGTCGTGTCCATGCCCGCCACCGGATTGAGGCCGGCGGCCGCACGGGTCTTCGGATCGGTCGAGCCGCCCATCGACGTGCCGCGCGCCGACTTCGAGGCGGCGATTTCGACCTTCTTGCGGTGCTTGCCGGCCTTCGAGGCGATCTGGCGTTGCGTCTCGACACTTGACACCTCGGCATCGGCCTCCAGCTGCTTCACCCAGTCGGCAACGGAACCGGACAGGGGAGCGCCCTCGAAGGACGACTGCGGGGCTTCCTCGAAGCCAACAGGGGCGGCGGATTTCTTCGGAGTTTTGGCCATGGGCGGAATATGGCGAGAGTCACCGCGAAAGTGAAGGGGCAAAGAGCACTGATGGGGGAGCGACGCGTGACGTGGCGAAGCGGCCGTGTCCAGGCGGCGTCGAAGCCACCCGGTCCTGATCATCGGCGTTACGGCTGCTTGCGGATATCAGGTCGGCGTCATCCGCGTGCCGGCTGAAAGAGCTCAACGAAATTTCCGGAGGGATCAATCAGCAGGATCTGCGACCCGCCCGGTCCGGTGACGATCTCGTTGCGGAACTGGACGCCGGCGCCGCGCAGGCGCGCCACTTCCGCCGACAGATCGTCGACGATCAGATGGATGCGGTTCCAACCGCCCGGGCGGGGCAGTTCGCCATCCGGCATCGGCCGTCCCGCGGAACTGGTCGGTCCGCTGAGCAGCAGCCGCAGCGCTCCACGCCGCACATCCGCGAAGGCGGGAGCGTAATTCGTCAGAACGGAAAAGCCGAGATGCGTCGTATACCAGGCGATGGCTGCCTCGACATCATCGACCATGTAGCGGACATTGACTGTGGTTTCCGCCATGTCCTCCTCCCGATGTTGGGCGGCCAACGGCGGCGTCGGTCGCCGTCACGCGTAACCGCCAATTGTCTCACCAGGAAAAGTGTCGCTGCCCGAAGAAAAGGGAAGCCCGTCGCGGCAGATGATGTGCGCCTCATTTGCATGCGGGCTGTATAGTGGCTGAAAAGCTTGGGCGTCTGGGACGTCGGGTGCGAACACGCACTCGGTCTCGCTCTTGCGGCTCACCCCTGCCACGGGCACAGGGGTGAGGAGTGTTCGATGCGTAAACGGGAACCGACCGGCTAGGGGAGGCTGCGAAAGAAGGACAGCGATGGCATGAAGAAGTATTCGCCGCCCTTCATGGTCACTGCCTGCGGCGATGCGGTCGTGGTGGTCATCGTCGAGCCGCCCCTTTGCGCCGGACAATGGATATCGGGGCGCGGGTTGGGGCTCTGGCCGATCACCAGGTCGAGACCGGGGCTGCCGGCGCCTGCGGACACCCGGGGAAAGCCCGTTTGCCCATGTCCCTTGCGCAAATTCGAATTGCTGTACGATGTTTGCATTGAAGGCCATGAACAGCAGGGCGACATCCTTGCTCGGCTTGTTGTCGATCCGGCCGTCATTGCGCTCTCCCACGAGAGCGGCTGGGTAAGATCAAAAGGCATGGCTTCTCTCCACAGGGCTTGTCGGCCTAGGATGTCAATGCGCATGGCGGTAACTGTTCAGACCGACGATTGATCTACTGTTG
>Ga0102588_1002086_pt1 | contig 12542 bp, 10 predicted proteins | sample AraplaMF_Col_mMS_FD_76854 | JGI IMG/M metagenome (GOLD analysis project Ga0102588, IMG submission 76854) | Arabidopsis root microbial communities from the University of North Carolina, USA - plate scrape MF_Col_mMS (SPADES assembly) (version 2) | ecosystem: Host-associated > Plants > Roots >...
CTTCGCCGTGCCGGTGCGGCGACGTTGTCATAGCTCACCGATGCGCCTGCCAGCACCTGCTTGGCGATGTCGCAGGAGCTGGTGAACTTGACGGTGCCGGTCGGGTTGAACTGGAACGAGCACTCTTTCGGGTCGGCGGTCACGATCACCTTGTTCTTGGCTTGTGCGGCGGCGAGGTCGGGGTTGGCGGCCTTGGTCAGCGCGGTGAACACCGGGAAGTAGGTGACCACGGCCAGCAGGCAGCCGGCCATGATGATGGGCTTGCGGCCGATCTTGTCGGACAGCGTGCCGAAGATCACGAAGAAAGGCGTGCCCAGGATCAGCGAGTAGGCCACCAGGATGTTGGCCGTGGGGCCGTCAACCTTGAGCGCCTGTGTCAGGAAGAACAGCGCATAGAACTGGCCCGAATACCAGACCACGGCCTGGCCGGCGGTCAGGCCGATCAGCGCCAGGATCACGATCTTCAGGTTGCGCCACTGGCCGAAAGACTCGGACAGCGGGGCCTTGGAGGTCTTGCCCTCGGCCTTCATCTTCTGGAAGGCGGGCGATTCATTCATCGACAAACGGATGTAGACCGACACGGCCAGCAGCAGGATGGAGACGATGAACGGAACGCGCCAGCCCCAGTCGGCGAAAGCCGCTTCGCCCATGGCGGTGCGCACACCCAGGATGACCAGCAGGCTCAGGAACAGGCCCAGCGTCGCCGTGGTCTGGATCCAGGAGGTGTAGGCGCCGCGCTTGCCCTGGGGCGAGTGCTCTGCCACGTAGACGGCCGCGCCGCCGTACTCACCACCGAGTGCAAGGCCTTGCAGCATGCGCAGCGCGATCAGGATCACCGGTGCGGCGACGCCGATCGATGCGTAGTTGGGCAGCAGGCCCACGATGAAGGTCGACAGGCCCATGATCACGATGGTGACCAGGAAGGTGTATTTGCGGCCGATCATGTCGCCCAGGCGGCCGAACACCAGTGCGCCGAAGGGACGCACGATGAAGCCGGCGGCAAACGCGAGCAGCGCAAAGATGAAGGCCGATCCCGCGTCCAGTCCGCTAAAGAACTGCTTGGCGATGATGGCGGCCAATGAACCGTAGAGGTAGAAGTCGTACCACTCGAATACCGTGCCGAGCGAAGAAGCGAAGATCACCTTCTTCTGCTCGGCGGTCATGGGTCTGTTGTCGACGGCTGTTGCCATGATTTGTGTCTCCAAATAGTGAAGGCCTCCGGTATGGAAGCTGCACTGATTATTTTTGGAGACCCTGACCTAGCTCTGACGTGAAAATAACAGGAGCTTGCGTGAAACTTATGCGTGGCTGACAACTCAAGGGGAAACCCTTGAGAAACTTTTCAGCATGCGAAGCCTCCTCGGGAAAACGCGTAGAACCTTTTTACGCCACGCGAAAAATTCGCTTACACGCCCGCACGCCTGCTTACGCGCTCAGGCCTTGCGCGAAATGCCCACGGCCACCTGGCTCACGCCGTTCCAGCCATCGCCTTCGAACCAGGTGTTGCCCTGCAGGTATTCGCGCAGCATGGGCAGCGCGTCGAAGCCCCAGAAAACTTTGCCGTCGACAACCATCGCGGGCACACCGAACACATCGCGCGCAATCGCTTCGTCGGTATTCTTCTTGAGCTGTGCCTTGGCTTCGTCGTCGTTCAGCGTGTGCTGCGGCGCAAGCTGCGCCGCGAGCGCGGCAAGCCGCTGCGCATCCGCGGCCTCGCCCCCGCCCTGCCAGACGTGGCGAAAAATCGTTTCGCAGACATAGCGGTTGGGGCTGGCCGGGTCTTCAGGCGTGCCGCAAGCGCTGGCCAGGCGCAGCAGCGGCAAGGGGTTGAAGGGATGGCTTGCCGGCATCTGCATGGCGATGCCCTTGCTGTGCGCATGCCACTGCACTTGCCGGTAGGTCCAGTCGCGCTTGGGCGCGATCTCGGCCGGCCCCAGCTGGCCGTGGTGCTTGAGCATCGCGGCAAACAGCACCGGCCGGTAGCTGACGCTGTAGCTCAGGCCCTCGAGGGCTTCGGGCAGGTGCTCGAAGGCAAGGTAGGCATAGGGAGAAATGAAGTCGAAGTAAAAAGTGATGTGCTTCATGAAACTCTCCCTTTGACTTTCTTTTGAACTTCTTTTGAATTTCTTTTGGCGCTCTCTGGATTTCTTTTGGCCGCCGTGAATTTCAGGCCTGCGGGGCCGCCATGCGCTGGCCTATGGTGCGCCAGACTTCGCGCTGCGCATCGGGGCCGGAGCGCGCCCAGGCCGAGATTTCTTCCAGGGTACGGAAACAGCCCTGGCACAAACCGGTCTCGGCGCCGATGCGGCACACCGAAATGCAGGGCGAAGGCACCACATCACCCGCGGCATCGACCGTACGGCTGCGTTCCGTCACCTGCGCGATCGCCTGCTCGCGCGCGATGCTTTCCTCGTCCAGGTCCACCGCCGTATCCACCACGGGCGCGCCGGTCAGCAGTTCGAGCTCCTGCGGCATCAGCTTGAACACCGCGTGCGGATGGCCGGCCGCTGCCCACACTTCGTCAAAGCGCATCAGGCTCAGGTCCACCAGCACCACCGCCTGGGTGATATGCCCGACGGGAGACACACCGCCTATGGAGAAACCGGTTTTGGCTTTCACGAAATCCGCATCGGCGCGGCCCACGCGCTTGCCGTCAGTGCAGACCAGGGCCTCGACCTTGCGCTCGTCAACCCGCCTGTCGCCCGAGGTCACGATCAGCACGGCGGCATCGTCCGACTTGCGGCGAAAGATGATGCTCTTGGCGATCTGCCCCAGGCGCACGCCCAGCGCATCGGCCGCCTGCTGCGCGGTGCGGGCGGCGTCGTCCAGCATCACGGGCATGTTCGGATGGCCGCATTCCCGCAACACAGCCGCCACTCTTTGAACGCCATCAGGCAAGGGTTTTAACTCTGCACCACACATATCAATTCGCTCGTTTGTTCAGAAGCGCCGTCGCGGCGCGGGAATTCGGTTTGCGGCCCAGGAAGTCGCTGATGAATTTTCCGGCATCGATCAGCTTGTCCAGGTCTATGCCGGTTTCAATGCCCATGCCGTGCAGCATGTAGACCACGTCCTCGGTAGCGACATTGCCGGTTGCGCCCTTGGCAAAGGGGCAGCCGCCCAGGCCGGCCGATGACGTGTCGTATTGCCAGACCCCCATCTCCAGCGAAGCCAGGGTGTTGCCCAGTGCCTGGCCGTAAGTGTCGTGATAGTGACCAGATATGTCGTCCACCGAGTAGTGCGTGAAAGCAGCATCCAGCGCACGCTGCACCTGAATTGGCGTTCCCACGCCAATGGTGTCAGCCACGCCGATGTGCTGCACACCAATGCTCTTCATGAGCTTGGCGACGTAGCCCACGCTTGAAGGGGAAACGTGCCCTTCGTAGGGACAGCCCACAGCGCAAGAGATCGCGCCCCGCACATAAATGCCTTTTTCGCGCGCGGCCTCGACCACCGGGCGGAAGCGCTCAATGCTTTCGGCAATCGAGCAGTTGATGTTCTTCTGGCTGAAGGCCTCGCTGGCCGCGCCGAACACCACGATTTCGTCGGGCCAGAGCTCGCGCGGCGGCGCAACCGCGGCTTCAAAGCCTTTCATATTCGGCGTCAGCACCGAATAGCGCACACCGGGCTTGCGCTGGATGCCCGCCATCACCTCGGCGTTGTCGGCCATCTGCGGCACCCATTTGGGCGAGACGTAGCTGGTGACCTCAATCTCGGTCAGGCCCGCGTCCTGCAGCCGGTGCACCAGCTCTATCTTGACGGCGGCCGGCACCTGGGCTTTTTCATTCTGCAAACCGTCGCGGGGGCCGACATCGACGAGCTTGACTTTGGAAGGTAGTTTCATGGGGCTCTTTCAGGAGACGGGGAGGTCACCCACCGGCAACCGGTTCTTAAGCAAGCAGGGGCCGCGGAACCGGCTTTGCCGGGCCGCAGGCGCAGCGCCCCACACGCAGTGGGGGAGCGTGGGGGCGCCATCTTCAGTATCCCTTTTTTGGGTCAACCACGCCGGCAAGGCTGGCAATTGGCGCACCAGCCGCCAGGCTGCGTATTTTCCCGGCAATCTGGGCAATGCTCTCTTCACGCAGCGTGCGTGCCGAGGTATGCGGCGTGATGGTGATTTTGGGATGCTTCCAGAAAGGATGCTCCGCCGGCAAAGGCTCGGTGCGAAACACGTCCAGCGCCGCGCCCGCCAGATGGCCGTTGTCGATCAGCGTGATCAGGTCGCCCTCCACCAGATGGCTGCCGCGCGCCACATTGATGACATAGCCGCCGGGCCGCAGGCGCGACAGGCTGTCCAGGTTCATGATGCCCTCGGTGTCGGGCGTCAGCGGCAGCAGACAGACCAGGATGCGGCTGGCCGCCAGGAAATCCTGCAAGCCCTGCCCACCCACCTCGCCTGAAAAGCACTGAACGCCGTCAATCGTCTTGGGCGAGCGGCTCCAGCCATTGACCGGAAAATCAAACTGCACCAGCGCCCGGCTGACCCGTTCACCCAACACACCCAGTCCCATCACGCCAATCGGGTAGTCGGTGCGCAGGCGCGGCTTGCGGTAAGACCATTTGCCCCCGGCAATGTCGACCTCGTAACCATCCAGCTCGCGAAAGTGGCGTATCACCGCATGGCAGACAAATTCGGCCATCTGCGCCGACATGCCGGCATCGTCCAGCCGCACCACGGGCACACCGGCCGGCAGCTTCAGCTTCATGAGCGCATCGACACCGGCGCCAATATTAAAAATGCCTTTGAGCCGCTTCTGTTCGTCAAAAAACTGCTGCGGTGGTGCCCAGACCACCGCGTAATCGGCCGGCTCCGCGCCGGCGGACCACAGCGTCACCTCGGCATCGGGGAAAGCGGCCTTCAGGCCGTCAACCCAGGGCTGGGGTTTGGTGTCGGAGCAGCAAAAACTGATGCGCATTAAAAAATCCCGTTGAAATTACGTCTGGAGTCAAAACAAACTCAAACGGCTATTTTCAACAATTCCGCGCCCTCGCTCACCTGGTCGCCTGGCGCATACAGCAATTCCTGCACCGTGCCGTCGGCGGGGGCTGCGATAGTGTGTTCCATTTTCATGGCCTCCATCACCGCCAGCGGCTGGCCCTTGCTCACTTTGTCGCCCGCCTTCACCGCAAACGACACGACCTTGCCCGGCATGGGCGCGGTCAGCCGGCCGCCTTCGGCCTGGGCCTCGCCCGCATGGGCCAGCAGGTCGATGGAAAGGATTTGCGTCGCGCCGTGCGCGGTGAACACATGGTCGAGCTCACCTTGCGCATACACGGCCGCCGTCATGCGCTGGCCCGCGAACTGGATGTCAAGGCCCTGCGCGGTGTCGGCAAAACTCAAGGGCCCCGCCACCTGCACATCCCCATCCACCAGCGCCAGCTGCAGCGCACCGTCGTGGCCATACGTCAGGTCGGCCGTCGCCGGCGCGCCGTGGAATTCAAACGCAAAGCGCCGCTGCACCACGCCGTGCGAGCGCCAGCCGTCGCGGCGGCTGAAGGGGTCGGCGCCTTCCAGGGCCCGTTCGTCCAGCAGCTGTTTGGCCACCGCCGCGGCGGCCGCCATGGCCAGGCCTACCGGTTCCTGCTTGAAGAGCACGGCCTCTTCGCGTTGTATCAGCGCGGTGTCCAGGTCGGCCTTGGCAAACGAGGGGCTGCGCACCACATGGCGCAAGAACTGCACATTGGTGCTCAGGCCCACGATGCGGGTCTGCGCCAGCGCGTGGTCGAGCCGGGCCAGCGCCTCTTCACGCGTGGCGCCGTGCACGATGAGCTTGGCCACCATGGAGTCGTAGTACGGCGAGATCGCATCGCCTTCGCGCACGCCATCGTCCACACGCACCTGGCCGCGTTCAAACGCGGTATGCGCCGGCTTCTTGTAGACATTGAGCGTGCCGGTGGCCGGCAGGAAGTTGTTGTCCGGCGTTTCGGCGCAGATGCGCGCCTCTATCGCATGGCCGGTGATGCGCAACTGCTCCTGCGCGAGCGGCAGCTTTTGGCCCGAGGCCACACGCAGCTGCCACTCGACCAGGTCCAGGCCGGTAATGGCCTCGGTCACCGGGTGCTCCACCTGCAGCCGCGTGTTCATCTCCATAAAGAAGAAGTTCATGCTGCCATCGCTGCGCTGCTCGACGATGAATTCCACCGTGCCCGCACCCACGTAATTCACGGCGCGCGCAGCAGCCACGGCCGCTTCGCCCATCTGCTTGCGCATGGCTTCGGTCATGCCGGGGGCCGGCGCCTCTTCCAGCACCTTCTGGTGGCGGCGCTGCACCGAGCAGTCGCGCTCAAACAGGTACACATAGTTGCCGTGGGTGTCGCCAAACACCTGGATCTCGATGTGGCGCGGGCGCTGCGCGTATTTCTCCACCAGCACCGCATCGTCGCCAAAACTGTTGATGGCCTCGCGCTTGCAGGAGGCGAGCGCAGCTTCGAAGTCCGCGGCCTTGTCGACCGCGCGCATGCCCTTGCCGCCGCCGCCCGCGCTGGCCTTGATCAGCACCGGGTAGCCAATGCGATCGGCCTCACGCTTGAGCAGCGCGGGGTCCTGGTCGCTGCCGTGGTAGCCGGGCACCAGCGGCACGCCGGCTTTTTCCATCAGCTGCTTGGATTCGGCCTTCAGGCCCATGGCCTTGATGGCCGAGGCCGGCGGGCCGATAAACACCAGGCCGGCGTCGGCGCAGGCCTGGGCAAACTCTTCGTTCTCGCTCAGGAAACCGTAGCCCGGGTGGATGGCCTCGGCGCCCGTGACTTTCGCCGCCTCGATGATGCGCTCCCAGCGCAAATAGCTGTCCTTGGGCGCACTGCCGCCGATATGGATGGCCTCATCACAAAAGCCCACATGCTTGGCACCCGCATCGGCATCGGAATATACGGCGACGGACTGGATGGCCATGCGCCTGGCGGTCGCAGCCACACGGCAGGCTATTTCACCGCGATTGGCAATAAGGATTTTTTTAAACATGGTTAACTTTCGCGGTGAAATACCCTGCGCACGCTTCGCGTGCCAAGCAATTTAGCTTCGCTGCTGCGCGGCTTCGCCGCTGGTCACCCCGGTTAGCAATCAGTATCTTTTTAAACATGGTCGTTCTTCTTCGAAAAAGGGGAGGTCAAAGTAAAAGCCGCGGCAGTGCCAGGATCCGGCCTGCCGCTGAAAATGCGCGCCACACGGATAAAGAGCTGGCGCAGGAATCGCCAGCACACCCGTATCAGCCAGACACTGAGCGCCAGCACCAAGGCCAGCAGCACCACAAAAATCAGCGGATGCACAATCGCCAGCCACAGGCCCAGCGGCACCAGGCCGTCTTCGAGCAGCGAGGCGCCAATATTGCTGAAGGGCTCGGGCGAGGTGTTGATGGCCGCGCGCGTGGTGGCTTTGGCGGCAAAGCTGGTGGCCGCCAGCGTGCCGCCCAGCAGGGCCGCCACCAGCGCACCCAGGCCGTTGTCGCCGCCAAACACCGCGGCCGCCAGGGCCGCACCGGCCGGGATGCGGATCACGCCATGCACCACATCCCACAGCGAGTCCAGGCCCGGTATCTTGTCGGCAAAGAATTCGACGAACACCATAAACCCGCTGATGCCCAGCACCACCGGGTGGGCCAGCAGCTGCAGGCCCGAGGGCAGTTGCACCCAGCCCATAAAACCCGCCAGGCCGGTCAGCAACACCACCAGGTAGAGGCGCACGCCGCTGGCCCAGCCCAGCGCGCCGGCCAGGGCGATCAGTTGTGCGGTGTCCAGGGTGGTCATGACGTCACGCCGGTTTGGAAGGCAGCCATGAGGGCTTGCGTTTCTGGAGGAAGGACTGCACGCCTTCACGCCCCTCAGGGCTCACGCGCACATCGGCAATGCCTTGCACCGTCATCTGCGTCAGCTCGGGTGTAATTGGCTGCCCGGCCACGTCCTGCACCAGTTGTTTGCACAGCTTCACGGCTTCGGGGCCGGCGCTGACCAGGGCCTTCACGATCTCAGCCACCTTGGCGTCCAGCGCCTCGGCCGTTACCACTTCATGGACAAAGCCCATGCGCAGCGCCTCGGCCGCATCAAAACGCTCGGCCGTCAAAAAGTAGCGATGCGCCGCGCGCGCGCCCATGGCGCGAATCACATAAGGGCTGATGGTGGCCGGTATCAGGCCCAGCTTGACCTCGCTGAGGCAGTAGCCGGCCGTGTCGGCGGACACCGCGATGTCGCAAGCCGCCACCAGGCCCATGCCGCCCGCGTACACATCGCCCTGCACGCGGGCAATGACAGGCTTGGGGCATTCATAAACAGCCTGCAGCATGGTCGCGAGGCGGCCCGCATCTTCCATGTTCTGTTTGTAGGTGTAGTCGGCCATGCTGCGCATCCAGTTCAGGTCCGCACCCGCGCAAAAGGCCGGGCCCTGGGCCGCCAGCACCACACATCGCACCTCATCGCGCATACCCAGTTCGACAAAAGCCTGGGTCATCTCGGCAATCACCTCCTCGTTAAAGGCGTTGCGCACCTCGGCGCGGTTCAGGGTGACGGTGGCGACGTGCCCGGTGACTTCTATCAATAAATGGTTCATGGTCTGCTCCCCTTAATACCGTTTGGCCACTTCTTCCAGCATGACTTCGGTCGCGCCGCCGCCTATGCCCAGCACACGCGCATCGCGCCACAGGCGCTCTATCGCTGTCTCGCGGATAAAGCCCATGCCACCGTGAAACTGCTGGCAAGTCTGCAACACCTCGTTGACCAGTTCACCGGTCAGCGCCTTGAGCATGGAGACCTCCTGCACAATGTCGCGCCCCTGGGTGACCGACCAGGCGCAGTGGTACATGAACTGCCGCGCCGCGCGCGTCTTGGCGTCCAGCATGGCGATGCGCTGGCGAATCGTCTGTTTGTCCCACAGCGTGGCGCCAAAGGCCTGGCGCTGGCGCACATGGTCCAGCGTCATCTTCAGCGCCTGGGTGCAGTGGCCGACCGCCATGGCGGCCAGGGCAATGCGTTCGGTCTGGAAGTTTTTCATGACCGAATAAAAGCCCTTGCCCTCTTCGCCCAGCAGGTTGCCGGCCGGGATGCGCACGTTGTCAAAGACCAGCTCGGCCGTGTCGGACGAGAGCCAACCGGTTTTCTTGTGCGCGCGGCCCACCGTAAAACCCGGCGTGCCTTTTTCGACGATAAACATGGACACATCGTGGCGCGCCGTGCCGGTTTTGGCCGCGATGAAATAGAGGTTGGCGTGAACGCCGTTGGTGATGAACATCTTGGTGCCATTGAGCACCCATTCGTCGCCTTCGCTCCCCTTTTCAAGTTTGGCCGTCATGCGCATGCCGGCCACGTCGGAGCCCGCGCCAGGCTCGGTGATGCCGACCGCGGTAATCGTTTTCCCGGCAATCACGTCGGGCATGTATCTGGCCTTCTGCGCCGCATTGCCCGCGTGGAACAAATGCGGGCTGGCCATGTCGGTATGCACCAGCACCGTGATGATGAAGCCGCCAAAGGTCGACTGCGACAGCGCCTCGGCAAACACCAGGTTGGTGAGCGCATCGGCCTCAGCGCCGCCATATTCCGCTTCATACATCAGGCCCAACAGGCCGGCCTCGCCCATCTTGCGCAGCACCTCGCGCGGCACGCAGCCTTCTTCTTCCCAGGCAGCGGCATAAGGCTCTACCTCGCGCGCGAGAAAGCGCGCGACCTGCTCGCGCAGCAGCTCGTGCTCGGGGGTGATGTAGATGTTGTCCATGGCCGGCTTTGTGGAGGGCCTGGCTTACATGCGGAACACGCCGAACTTGGTTTCGGGAATCGGCTGGTTCAAGGTGGCCGAAAGGCCCAGCGCCAGCACACGCCGCGTATCGGCCGGGTCGATCACGCCGTCGTCCCACAGCCGTGCGCTTGAATAGTAGGGATGCGACTGGTGGCCGAACTGGTCCAGCACCGGCTGCTTGAAGGCGGCCTCTTCCTCGGCGCTCCAGGTGCCGCCCTTGGCTTCAATCGCGTCGCGCTTGACCGTGGCCAGCACGCCGGCGGCCTGCTCGCCGCCCATCACGCAGATGCGCGCATTCGGCCACATCCACAAAAAGCGCGGCGAATAAGCCCGGCCGCACATGCCGTAATTGCCCGCGCCGTAGCTGCCGCCAATGATGATGGTGAACTTGGGCACCTGGGCCGTGGCCACCGCCATCACCATCTTGGCGCCGTGGCGCGCAATGCCCTCGGCCTCGTACTTCTTGCCGACCATAAAGCCCGTGATGTTCTGCAAAAACACCAGCGGTATCTTGCGCTGGCAGCACAGCTCGATGAAGTGCGCGCCCTTTTGCGCCGACTCGCTGAACAAAATACCGTTGTTGGCGATGATGCCCACCGGCATGCCCTCGACATGCGCAAAGCCGCAGACCAGGGTGGCGCCGTAGCGCGCCTTGAACTCGGCAAACTCGCTGCCGTCGACGATGCGCGCAATGATCTCGCGCACGTCAAAAGGTTTGCGTGTGTCTGTCGGGATCACGCCATACAGCTCTTCGGCCGGGTACAGCGGCGGCACCGGTGTGCGCAGCACCTGCTGGGGCTGCTTTTGCCGGTTCAGGTTGGCCACGGCGCGGCGCGCCAGGGCGAGCGCATGCGGGTCGTTCTGCGCCAGGTGGTCGGCCACGCCCGAAAGCCGGGTGTGCACATCACCGCCGCCCAGGTCTTCGGCGCTGACAATCTCGCCAATCGCGGCCTTGACCAGCGGCGGCCCGCCCAGAAAGATGGTGCCCTGGTTCTTGACGATGATGGTCTCGTCGCTCATGGCCGGCACATAAGCGCCGCCGGCCGTGCAACTGCCCATCACGACGGCGATCTGCGCAATGCCCTGGGCGCTCATATTCGCCTGGTTAAAAAAGATGCGGCCGAAATGGTCGCGGTCCGGGAACACCTCGTCCTGGTTGGGCAGGTTGGCACCGCCCGAATCGACCAGGTAAACGCAAGGCAGGTTGTTCTGCTGGGCGATCTCCTGCGCGCGCAAATGCTTTTTGACCGTCATCGGGTAATAGGTGCCGCCCTTCACGGTGGCGTCATTGCACACCACCATGCAGTCCACCCCGCTGATGCGGCCTATGCCGGCGATCACGCCCGCGCAGGGCGCGCTGTCGGTGCCGTCGCGGTCCGGGTACATCGCATACGCGGCCATCGGCGAAAGCTCGAGGAAGGGCGTGCCCGGGTCCAGCAGCATCTGCACCCGGTCGCGCGGCAGCAGCTTGCCGCGTGAGGTGTGGCGCGCACGGGCCACATCGCCGCCACCCTGGGCGGCCTTGGCGACTTTGGCCGTCAGGTCGTCGACCAGCGCGCGCATGGCGGCGGCATTGGCCTGGAAGTCGGCGGAACGGGCGTTGAGCTGGGTCTCAAGAGCGGACATGGATTTTTTTCCTGATGGGGGCGCCGGAAGACACGGCGGGGCGTACCGGCCCTACCTTAGCGCCAAACAGCCAGCTTAGCGAAAACCCGCCCCCGGCAGGCCGCCAACAAGGTTGCAAATCCTGCCAACGGCACCGAGAATCAACCCATGCCCTCCCACAGCCCCGCCAACCCGCCCGTCGCCGCCACGCCCATGGCCTTTGCCAGAAGCATTACGGCCGCCTACAAACGCTACGGCCAAAGCCCGGACCAGGCCCTGAAACTGGCACAGATCACGCCAAACCAGCTTAAACAGGCCAATACCCACATCACCGCCCGCCAGATGGAAGTCCTCTCAGGCGCCGCCATGCAGGAACTCGACGACGAAGGCCTGGGCGCCTTTGGCCGCAAACTGCCCTGGGGCAGCTACGGCATGCTGGCCCGCGCATCGATCAGCTCGCCCAACCTGGGCATAGCCCTTAAACGCTGGTGCCGCCACCATGCGCTGATCACCGATGACATCACCCTGCGCCTGACGACCAGCGGCGACACGACCGCGATCACGGTTGAAGAAAAAGTGCCCGGCCAGGTTGGCGAGTTTGGCCTGGTCCACGTGCTGCGCAATATCCACGGCCTGGCCTGCTGGTATGTGGATTCGCGCATCCCCCTGCAAGGCGCACGCTTCCCGTTTGAAGCGCCGGCCCATGCCGACGCTTACGCACTGATGTTCCCCGGCCCGGGCCTGCAGTTCAAGGCTGCGCAGGCCGAGATCCGCTTTGATGCGCGTTACCTGGCTTTGCCTTTGCGCCGTGATGAAAAAGCCTTGCAGCAGATGCTGCAGCGGGCTTTGCCTTTGACGGTGCTGCAGTACCGGCGCGATCGTTTGCTCGTGGAGCAGGTGCGGCAAGCGCTGGCGAACCCGGCAGCAGGCGCTTCCCATACCGCGGAAACCCTGGCGGCGACCCTCAATATGTCGCCACGCTCCTTGCACCGCCAGCTTCAGGAGGAAGGGGCTTCGCTGCAGCAGCTCAAGGACGAGGTGCGGTTTGAAAAAGCCAAGGACTTGTTGCTGCGGACTTCAAAGCCCATCAAGCAGGTGGCTGAGGCTTCGGGGTTTCGGAATGAGAAGAGTTTTACGCGGGCGTTTCGGGAATGGAGCGGCCAGTCACCCGCGGAGTTTCGGCAGGGAAACCAGCCACTGGCCTGATTTGCCCCTTTCA
>Ga0102588_1002095_pt1 | contig 12468 bp, 10 predicted proteins | sample AraplaMF_Col_mMS_FD_76854 | JGI IMG/M metagenome (GOLD analysis project Ga0102588, IMG submission 76854) | Arabidopsis root microbial communities from the University of North Carolina, USA - plate scrape MF_Col_mMS (SPADES assembly) (version 2) | ecosystem: Host-associated > Plants > Roots >...
AAGGGTAGGGCAAAAATTCGCTGGTAAAAATGCACCAGTAACCACTTCTTTTGATCTTTACCGGCTCAAAGGTGTACCGGACCAGGGGATGGAGAAATACGAGGGCGAGTTGCCGGATGTAAATGCTTTCTCCGTCCAGGATAAGAATGCCTTCGTGCAGGATGAGCCAGATCTTATAAAAATCCCGTCTGGCAGGCGCTACTTCCACCGGTTTGCTATTCAACTGGTAATGAGCCGCTCTAAAAGAGGCTGCGAGATCGTTCCTGGAATTCATAATCCACACTTTGTACAAAAGTACACAAAACAAAGAACCAAAATTAGATTATATATTGGATGCCGTGGGTGTACTGATGACCTGTGGCGGCAGATACATTATATATGAAGTTTGAGTATCTTCAGCAGGATGCCGAAAATATATTTGACCGTTTACACGATTAAATCATCGCGGGGCCTATGAGGGAACTGGCCTCGGATTAGCACTTTGCAGAGGTCTATAATATTTCAGTTAGGGTCCGTTAGCGGTTACGGTGATGTTGACAAATAGAAAAGATTGAGAACTTCGGCAAATGCGTAACAATTACTATTTTAGTAAACTAATCTAACTACCTTTCTGATGGTGCGATTTAGCTATTAATCGCGTGATTTACATGCTAAAACGAACACAAGCAAGCAAAAGAAGTAATTTTTGCTACTGATAACCAACAATAACTTAAATGAAAAAAATAATCTACTCCTTGCTCTTTATTTTTTTGCCGGCTTGTACCAATAACCCTGGTAAAACCAAAGCGGAGAAAATTGATTACCTCATGCAAGAGAGTTTTAAACACAACGAATTTGTGGGAAACGTATTAGTTGCAGATCACGGGCAGATTATTTACAAAAGATCCTGGGGGAAAGCTGATCAGGCAAAGGATCTTCTAAACAGTGACACTGCTAAGTTTCTTATTGGCTCTCTTTCGAAGCCTGTCACCGCCATTCTTGTATTACGGCTTGTGGAAAAGGGGATTCTCAAATTAGACGCAACCATCAATAGTTATTTCAAAATAGCGGATACGCAAATTGGCAAAATAACTATTCATCAGTTGCTAACGCATACTTCCGGCCTTAACGAGATCATCAACAAGAAAAAAGGAATGGACATCAAAGCATTGGTTGGAGAGGCCACCTTAAGATTTGAACCGGGATCAGACTTTGAATATTCAAACTCGGGATATGTACTTCTAAAAGAGATTATACAAATTGCAACGGGAAGGAAATATGCTGAATTGATTCAGACAGAGATCTTTGGTCCGGCTAACATGACTTCATCCGGAATAGCAAGAAATTCAGACCTTAATAAAATAGTGAAAGGATATAAGGATGCGGCTCAAACAGCATCCGTTGATATTGATTTTCCGCTGGAAAATATTGATGGCGCAGGAACAGTGTATTCAACCACCGGAGATCTGTATAAATTAGACCGGGCCCTTTATGCAGAAAGCATCCTTTCTGAAAAGATGAAGGAACAGATGCTTAAACAGCATGTTCCGGGGAAGTATTGCTATGGCTGGTTCGTGAGGGAAAGAGGCGGGATTTGGGATGTTTACTATCATAAGGGAACTCTTCCCGGATTCGCCAGTTTCATAAGTAGAAGAGTGCAAAAGGATCAGCTTATTGTGCTGCTGTCAAATGCTGAAAATGCAGAGGTGTCGGATATTGAAAACGGCATTGCCAAGATCTTAAAAAAATAACGTAACGGCTTGATTACCGGCATTAATCCTATTAGGGAGGAAATGCGCTGTTTATACAGCCATCCTGGCGAGTGAAAGCCCCATTAGTTCTTTCGGCGTCACCCCCGCCTGCGATGATGATCTTTGAACCACGTTCTAAAGCAGTGGCTGCATACTCAAACATCTTCTGAGGACTACAGTGTGCAGATACGGCACTAAATTCGTAGCCTTTTCAATTTTTTTTTAAACCCTCTATTGCCTGACGCATAATAGGAGCATCTGAGCTACTGCCCATAATAATGCCCACCCCTACCTGTTTCATAGTTTTTAATTTAAAAATTTCCGTATTGCTTCGAAAAAGCAGGAAACTTTCCTGCAGTATCATGCCGCTATAACTTTTGTTATAGTGAATTGTAAAAAGGGAATGCCAATTTTAAAGTATGAACCCAATTCTTATCAGCATTGTGGAAGATATCACCGAAATAAGGGAAGGATTGCGCTTTATTGTCAATCAAACCGCCGGATTTCAATTCGCATCAGCTTACGGCAACGCGGAGGATGCTTATAGAGGGTTAGCTAAAGACAGGCCGGACATCGTCATTATGGATATTGGTTTACCTGGCAGCACGGGAGTAGAATGTATCCGGAAATTGAAGCCGGCCAATCCCTCCATGCTGTTTGTCATCTTTACGGTATATGAAGACAGCGACCAGGTATTTGAGGCGCTTGCTGCCGGCGCCAGTGGCTACCTGCTCAAAAATTCCCCGCCCGACAAAATCATTGACTCCTTGCGCGAAATACGAGCAGGCGGATCGCCCATGAGTTTATCAATCGCTCGTAAGGTGGTGAGCTCCTTTCACCGCTCTGTCGATCAAAACGAGCTTTCCGGTCGCGAAATGGAAGTATTGACGCTTCTTGCCAAAGGATTATTGTACAAGGAGATCGCCGCAAAATTATCCATTTCCAAAGGCACGGTAAGTCAACATATCCACAATATCTACGGCAAACTGCATGTGTATAATCATACTGAAGCGCTCAATAAAGTATTTGGCAAGCATGTGGGATGATGGCTCATTCAGTTTGCTTCAATCTAACTTTTGTTCTATTGATAACGGTTTTAGCAGGACATAGTTTTGTTGGTAGTAAATAACTTAACACTATGTTCTTGAAACTTTATCCATCGCTTCTTTTTTTGTTGTTCTTTCCCACATTCATTTTTGCCCAGGCAGGCCGTAAAGGCGCTTATGGGAACCTCGCAATTGGCTATGGAACCTACTCATTGGACCTGTATGCTTATGCAGGTGGCCGTGACTTATACAACGATCAGACATTTTCGGGTTTGATACTGTCATTGGGCGTTGAGAAGAAATCCGCCTGGCAAAAAAATAAACTCGCGTTCGATGTTGGTGGAGAGATGACCGGAGGCCTTGGTATCAAGTCCGATATAAAGGGCAGCGGCAATATAGAGGGTCAAAGTAAAGGTGGGTATGCTTTGGGGATTAAAGGATTGTTCAAAATGGGATACTTATTTCCAAAGAATGAAGGCGCTATCGTACCGCTGATTGGCATGGGGCCATATTTTAACTACATCAACAGTGGCGGAGAGAATGCAGAAGCTAACTATATCTATGGCTTGCAGGCATCACTCGGTGTCGATTTTAAGGTGAAACGACTGGTGCTTACCCCGGAGATTCATTTCGGCCTGGCCAGTTGGGGTTCTTCCGATGAAATGGAACAAAATGGACAACCGGGCATGTTCGAAATAAAAGTAAAGATTGCCAAACAATTTTAACCAAGATTATCCTGTATGAAAAATGTCGCTTTTATCCTATCAGCGTTCCTTATTCCACTGAATTTATTTTGCCAGACGACAGAGTTTTTCACTGCGGATTGGAAAAAAACAAAGAATAAGGAGAAGGCTTCTTACTACCGCATGATCGCTTATGGCGCCAACGGACAGCCGACAGGAATAGTCAACGACTATTACATCAGCGGGCAGCTTCAGTGGCGTGGATACATTACCTCTATTGATAAAAATGGCACAGAAACGCGGAGCGGGTGGTGTACCTGGTTTTATCCCAATGGTCAGTTTCAGCAGCAAAGCTTTTATTTTAATGGCAGGCTTGACAGTACCACCTATTATTGGAACGAAAACGGCGATCTGACAGGAGAAGAAGATTATAAGGACAACGTATTACATGGCGCCTGGATCAGGTATTTCCCTAATAAGAAGCCGAGATTGGTAGCGGCCTATAACAATGGAAAACTCGTAGGAAATGTGTATTTGGAATATGATGAAAACGGTATTCCTGCAGCCGTGTATCCGGAGTTTTTCGACAATGCGGCTGAATGGACGCTTTTTAATGGCAAGGACTATGCCTCCGAAATAAAGGAGCGGAAACTTTGGCTCGATACCAGGACAGGTTATTATCGTACCCATGGCTACAAATATATGAAGCTGGATGCTGCGGGCATTTTTTCCATAGAGGCTACGGTAACGCTCGATAAAGCTGGCAGCGGTTTTAAAAGCCATGGCATCATGTGGGGTGTTAAGGATCAAAGCAATTACGATTATTTTATCATCAGCGACCAAGGTTCCTTTCAAACGGGTTATGTTCAAAACGGTATTGATGTAAAGACCTTGGCGTGGACCAGCACGTCAGCCATAAAACAGGGGAAATCGCCTAATCTGCTTAAGGTTGTAAAAGCAAACAACGAGTATATTTTTGTTATCAATGGACAGGTAGTTGCTACAGCACCATTCCAGCCGTTGATGGGCAATTATGCCGGTGTAACCGTTGCTTCCGGTATTGAGCGTATATATGTTGACCGGTTTATTGTACAACAGGAGGCGGGTGCTGCGCCGGAAGAGAAAAATACACCAACGGTTGGTGACGTTGAGTGGAATGCCAGTGGCAGTGGTATATTAATCGACAGGAATGGTTTTATTGCTACGAACGAGCATGTGATCAAAGATGCCCAGGTTATTGAAGTGGAATTTGTGAAGGATAATGTTAAGTATACTTTTAACGCAGAAGTGATAAAGGCCGACGAGGCACAGGATCTGGCCATTCTAAAAATTAATGATACCCGTTATAATGCTTTCAAGCCGTCTGCGTTGCCATACGGTATTACTACAAACCTATTGGATATCGGCTCCACTGTTTTTGCACTCGGATATCCTGAGATGTGGAAGTTGGGGAAAAACATAAAATTCACCGATGGTAAAATAAGCGCGCAGACGGGTGCTCAGGATAATCCTTACTGGTACCAAATCACGGTGCCCATACAGCATGGCAATAGTGGAGGACCGCTTTTTGACAATGATGGAAACCTGGTCGGCTTGACTAATGCCGGATTTGTGGGTCAGATGGATAATGTTGGTTATGCGATCAAAAGCAGCCTGCTTGTGCAAATGCTAGGCAGTAGTTTTCCCGGGAAATACACCACACCCCTCAATATAATTAAGGAAAAGCCGCTCACCGAAAAAATTAAAATATTAAAATCCTATGTGCCTTTAATCAAAGTAAAACTGAAGGACCAGTAAAACAAGTAAGCCGTCATATAACTGGGGACTGGGCAATCATCGGTTATCATTATTTGTAGTCTTACCTTCATTACTGCACATTTAAACGTTTTCAAAACGTTCTCTCAAACTCATTGTAAGCGATACTAAGCCTCGGCGGGGGCCTACAAAGATAGGCCCCTGCGCAGGGGCCTTTTACCTTGATATTGGATGATTTACTTTGATATGTCTTTTCCGCTAAAATGCAGGCTGGGCGTGCATTTTAAATAAAAAAGGCGCAACTTGTGTTGCGCCTTTGTGAACCGGATTGGATTCGAACCAATGGCCTGCTGCTTAGAAGGCAGCTGCTCTATCCAGCTGAGCTACCGGTCCAATATTATTACTGCGTTTATTCAATCTCTTCTAGAACCAATGGCCTTCCCGACTTACAGTCGGGATGCTCCATCCAGCCACCCTCACACCCCTAATTTTCACCCAAACTAAAATAAACACTATATTTATCTTTCATTTTGGGAGTGCAAATTTATATAAAATTCATCCAATAATTCAAATTTAGCCGTTTTTATAATACAATAGCCATGGACGTACAAATAGAAGCCAGTTGGAAAGAAGTTTTAAAGGACGAATTTGCCAAAGCCTATTTCGGAGAGATCGTCATGTTCCTCAAACATGAAAAAGCCCTCGGCAAAACCATCTATCCCCCAGGTAATCTCATTTTCAACGCATTCAATACCACCCCTTTCGACGAAGTAAAGGTGGTAATACTGGGCCAGGATCCCTACCATGGCCCCCGCCAGGCACATGGCCTCTGCTTTTCCGTTCAGGATGGCGTGCCCCCGCCCCCCTCGCTGGTTAATATCTATAAAGAAATGAAAACAGACCTGGGCCTTACACCGCCCAGTGGTGGCAACCTTACCAAGTGGGCAGAGCATGGTGTACTGCTGCTCAACGCCTTCCTGACCGTACGGGCCGGTGAACCCGCCTCCCATAGCAAAATAGGCTGGGAAAACTTTACCGATGCCGTAATACGTAAGATATCCGATAAAAAAGAAAATGTGGTGTTCCTGCTCTGGGGTAAGTTTGCGCAGGATAAACAGGTGCTGATAGACGCTACCAAACATCATATCCTGAAAGCAGCCCACCCCTCTCCTTTTAGCGCCGACAAAGGCTTTTTCGGCTGCCGCCATTTTTCAAAGACCAATGAATTATTATCCAAAGCCGGCCTGGAACCGGTCGACTGGCGGCTGGAGTAAGCGCCTGCTTTATATCGGTTTAAGACCGGAAGCATTAACCAAATGCTGGAATAAACACTCATTTTCATCGTGATAGCTGATCTGTTTAAGATCGAACAGCTGCCAAATGCCGGATTAAACACCATTTTCGTGTTGATATATTAATTAAATTTATTCTTGATATAAAACACTGGCCTCCAAAGCCGTGGTTCTGTGAAATACTGACTGTCAATTGTTTATGAGCAGGTTAAAGAATATTCTTGGCCGGTTATACGCTATTTATGGCTCATTGGTATTTGCCGCCAACATCCTGGTTATGTTCCTGCCAATGTGGGTGATCTTCCGGTTGCCGGAGCCTGAAAGAACACGCCGTTTTTTTCCACTGGTGCGTGCATGGATGAAGGTATTTATGCCCATGCTTTTTTGTCCCGTAAGAAGAAAAGGACTGGAAAATTTTGAACCCGGCGTTACCTATGTAGTAGTATGTAATCACAATTCTTTAATGGATGTACCGGTTACCACACCCGGAGTGCCCGGCTACCATAAAACCCTGGCCAAAATAGAAATGGCCAGCACACCCCTGTTTGGAATAATGTATAAGATAGGCAGTGTGCTGGTAGACCGTAAAGATGAGGACAGCCGCCACCGCAGCTACGAGGAAATGAAAGAAGTGCTCAGCAAGGGCATGCACATGACCCTATACCCCGAAGGTACCCGCAACAAAACCAACGATCCCCTGAAACCATTTTATGATGGCGCTTTCGCGCTGGCTATAGATACGCAGCACTCCATTATGCCGGCTGTATTATTCAATACACGTAAGATCCTTCCGCCGGGCCGTATCTTTTACGCGCTGCCGCATAGGGTTGATTTTCACTTTCTGCCGCCCATCTCCACAAAAGGATTAACCAAAGATGACCTGCCGGCATTAAAAGAAAAGGTATTTAAAATAATGTGGGACTACATTGAACAGCATAACAGCCAAAAGAAATAACGGCTCCCAATCCATTAACACACACCAGCACTTAACATATCGGCACATTAGCACATCGATAACTACAGATCATAAAACTGCCGCGTTCGATTTATACGCAGATCACGCAGCAGCCCTGATTTGGGACTAATGGTAATACTAAACTGCCGGTACGTACCAAAGGGTATCAGGTTAATAGACATTTGCCAGCAGTGCAGATCGCGGGAAATATACATATTCGTATAGGCAATGGCGTGATTAATGAAATCATAGCCGCTGTTCAGGCCTATCTTCCATTTGGGAGTTAAGCTGAAATCACCGTTAAAGTTCACATACTGGTTAAAGTTCACCACCACCCCGCCGGAATCCGGTATAATAGATTTACTGTAGGTTAAGCTGTAAGAAAGATCAATACGCCAGGGAATATCAAAGTCCACATACTCACCCGGGTTGTTACGCACCATCTGCAGCTGCCGTTGCTGCGCCTGCATAGCAGCATCACCGGTTAGCTCGTTTTCAATCTCATCCTTCGTTTTTTCCTTTTCCTTGCTTTTTTTATCGGCCGACTGGAACGAGGTGCTCATAGTGATGTTCGCATTCGTTAAACGGCCCAGGCTTAGCTTACCGGCCTGCCACACATACTGGTCCAGCCGGTGGCCCCGCTGATCTACAACATATGGATCAATATTACCGCTGGCAGAGATGTTCAGCTTCTCAAACAGGTTGGTACGCGCATAAATGCTAAAAGTGCTCAGCTTAAAGGAATCCGCTATCAGGTTATAGCTGCCGTTAATACCAAAACCATCCAGCAGCTTAATCTTCTTTTCTTTATTGGCAGAGGTGTCCTTCTTGGAGGCCACCTTCATTTCCAGGTTGTTATCCAAACCAAACGATATTAACCCGGCCCTCCCTTCGCCAGGCACCCCCACTACAGATCCGTCAAAATAAGATACGCGGCTTACATCCTCCGGCTGAAAACCATAGCGCAGGGAATCATAGGCACTGCGGGCCAGGTTAGGCTGGTAGCTTAAGCTCATGGTGGGGCGCATCACATGGCGGATGGCCTTTATCTTGGAAGTCTTTTTAAACACATACATCCCGTACACCGCGGTAGATAATGATACGCTGGCGCTGGCTTGCCGGGCGGCAAAAAAGCCCGTCTGATAAGTGGTATCTATACCACCCAGGGTATCGGTAGCGGGGTTAAACCGCTTGGGATTCCAGCTACGGATCATTTTACGGGTATACCAGTATTCCGAATAGTTAATACCGGGCGATAATGTGAAGGTACCTACCGGTATGGAAAAAGAGATGGGCACCGTATGCTGCATACCGGTTTGCAAACGGTCAAACATTTCCTTTTTCAGGAACATGGTATCCTTGAAGTTCACACTGTTACGCAGCACCGTGCTGTAGGAAACCCCTATTTTCTGGTACCACTTGGGCGTACCTACCAGCTCCTTGGGTTGAAAAGGATAAATGGTATTTACGTTAAAAGAGGCATCCGGGAAAGAGATAAAGATATCCTTGGTGGAAAGGTTCTGCTGGTGGTTCAGGCTCATGGTAAAGTTATAGGGTTTGCCCTGCCAGGTTTTTGAAAAGCTGATGGACGATCCTATGTTGTTATTTACCCTGGTATAATAATCAAATACATTGTACTGGTTGTAGGAGGAGGTACCAAAGTTCACGTTGGCGCCAAAGTTCACCCCCGGCCGGGCCTTGCTGTCCATGCTATGGTTCCAGGTAACACGGAAGTCACGGGAACGGGTAAACTCTGATTTCACAGCAGGGTCGCCAAAACGCGTAGTGGCAAAGCTCAGGTTCAAACCGCCATTATAGCGGTACCGTACGCGGTAGGTGGGGCTGGCCGTTAAGCTCCAACTACCGTAAGAATATACATCGCCGCGCATGGTCAGGTCAAAATACTCCCCCAGGCCCAGGTAATAACCGCCGTTTTCAAGGCCTACGCCTTTCTGCGCATTCACTACGTATTGCGGTGGCAGAATGCCGGAACGCTGCCCCTGTGTGATGGGAAAAATGGCGAAGGGTATAAATAAAGGTGTGGGCACCCCTTCTATTTCCAGGTTAGCCGGGCCGGATATAACCAGTTTGTCCGGTATTACCTTTATCTTGCGGGCGCGGAACTGGAAGTGAGGGGTATCCAGGTTACAGGTGGTATAACCATTCTTCCAGCCGAAAATGCTGTTATCCGCCTCCCTTTTGGTTTGCTGGCTATGAATAAAGCCTTCGCCATACTGGGAACGGGTATGATAAATTTTAGCTCTTTGCGTATTGAAGTTGTACCGTAAGGTGTCGGAATCAAAATTCTGCTCACCATCTTTCAGCACCGGCCGGCCATAAGCCTTACCGCTGGTATCCTGCGCGGTGGTGGCTTCCAGCACACCGGTAGACTGGCTGAAGTTCATCCGTTCTGCTGTCAGGTCTACCGTTTTGTACTTGGTATTGGCCGTACCATATAAATAAAAGCGTTTGGCAGGCACCATCAGTACAATGGAATCCTTGGCCTTATAGTTCACCGGGGCATCCAGGCTGTCTTTTGACAGTTTAGGCATATACAGGGTGTCTACCACGGTAGTGTCAGTAGCGGTGCTATCAGTAAGCCGTGGTGTGGTATCCCGTCCGGCACGGGTGGTATCCTTTATCCGGGTCCTTGAAAGCGGCACTGTGTCTGACTTTCCTGGCACGGTATCTGTGAAACTTTTGTTAAAATTCACATTTCTGTGTGGCCCGGCCCAGGCAAATGCATCTATAATAAGGATAAAAGCAAAGACGGCACCTGCCACGAACAGGTACTGTCTGAAAAATTTTTTATAATTATTTTTGTAGTCAGGGATCATGTGTCAAGCGGGCACAAACCTACATGTTTTTATACAAATTATTATCATTCGTAAAACGAAAAAGAACACCTGGGGATACACTGGTTTTCTACAATTATAAAAGTATTAACGATTTTGGATGATTATCAAATTATGAATTGTCAATTACGGATTGAGTGGAGCGATGGATCACAATCTCCGCGGCATTATAATCCGTAATTCATAATTCCGTAATTCGTAATTAAACTAACTAAATGCCCATTAAACTTTGAAACATGCGCTGGAACCGATTTTGGATCTTAGGATGCGGAACGCTATTTATCTTTACCTTATTTATCCGGGCCACGGACAAGCCCTTTAAAAGAAAGCAGGACAAACCTCTCCGTACCATTGTAATTGATGCAGGCCATGGCGGGCAGGATATTGGCGCCCGTGGCAGCTACTCCACCGAAAAAGAAGTGACCCTGGATGTTGCTTTAAAGCTGGGCAAGATCATAGAAGAGAATATGCCGGATGTAAAGGTGGTGTATACACGTAAAGTGGACCGCTTTGATGATCCCCGCCGCAAAGCAGAAATTGCCAATGATGCCCGGGGCGATCTTTTTATATCCATTCACTGTAACTCAGCCCCTAAAAGCCGCCACGTAACCGGGTACAAAACCGTGTACCGCAAAAAGGGAAAACGGAAAATAGCTGTGAAGCAGCCTATTTATGAATACTCCCCCAGCCAGGCACAGGGTACGGAAACATATGTATGGGCTACCAGTAAGAACAACGCCAAAATGGAATCCCTGAAAACCAGCTCCGTAATGGTGCTGGACGGCAACTCCGAAGAAGCGAAGGAAGTAATGGATGCTGCCGACCCGGAAACCTTTATTATGCTCAATACCCTGCGGAATGCCTTTTTTGATCAGAGCCTGCGCCTATCTACCATGGTGGAAGATGAATTTACCAAAGTAGGCCGCATTAGCCGCGGCGCCCGCCAGCGTAATGAAAAAGGCATCTGGGTGCTGCAGGCAACCGCCATGCCCAGCGTATTGGTGGAGCTAGGCTTTATCAGCAACCCGGATGAGGAAGAATACCTGAACTCAGCCAACGGGCAGCAGGAAACAGCCCAGTGCATCTTTAAAGCCATAAAACGTTATAAAGAAGAGCTGGAACGCTTTGGCAACTTCAAAGAAGAGCAGGCCGCGCCACCGCCGCAACCGGTAGTACCGCAGCCGGTAGTGCAGCCTGTGATTGAAACCGGTTACAAGCAACCCAGGAAAACATCTGCCACTGCTGCCTCCTCCTCTCTTATGTATAAGGTACAGCTGCTGGTAAGCGATAAAAATTATTCTGCCAAGTCCCCCATTTTCAAAAAAATGGGGGGCCCTATAAAACAGGAGCGGGTGATCATTAACCGGAAAAAATTTAACAAATATATATGGGGCAGCTTCCGAACGGAACCGGAAGCCGGGGCTGCCTTGCGAAAGGCCAAGCGGATGGGCTTTAAAGATGCGTTCATCGTCCCATACAAGAATGGCCTGAAGTTAGAAGCACAGATGTAATGTAATCCCCGACCAGCAAGCACCCCAAGTAAAAATTACCCCTATCCTTTTTACCCTATCACCTGATCCTTACTAAATTATAACTAACCGCCGGAGCTAAAAATTGGAATTTGGTACCGGGAGTTGGATTTTCGATTACTTTTGCAGCAACGTATACGTATCTCATGATAAAAGTATCTAATGAAACCAAAGTGGGAGTGCTAACTGTAGTCGCTATTGTCCTGCTGGTATTAGGCTTTAATTTATTGAAAGGAAAAAGCCTCTTTTCATCCGATAAAACTATTTACGCTGTATACAAGCAGGTGAATGGTTTGCAACCCTCTAACTTTGTGCAGGTCAACGGTTTGAAGGTGGGAAGCGTATCAGACCTCAACATCCTGGATAACAACGCCGGCCGCATCCTGGTAACCCTCCGTATCACAAAAGATGTGGAAATACCCCGTAACTCCGTGGCCCGCATTACCGGCGACCTGTTAGGCACTAAAGCCGTGCAGATCGACTTTGGTAACGCCAACGATTATCTGAAATCCGGCGATACCATTTATGCCGCTGTAGACGGTTCCATTACAGATGCGCTTAAAGAGCAGCTGAACCCACTGGTTAAGAAGCTGGAAACCACCCTCTCCGCTGTAGATTCCGTA
>Ga0102588_1002097_pt1 | contig 12448 bp, 11 predicted proteins | sample AraplaMF_Col_mMS_FD_76854 | JGI IMG/M metagenome (GOLD analysis project Ga0102588, IMG submission 76854) | Arabidopsis root microbial communities from the University of North Carolina, USA - plate scrape MF_Col_mMS (SPADES assembly) (version 2) | ecosystem: Host-associated > Plants > Roots >...
GGTGCTTGCCGCGAGCACCCATTCGCCCGCCAGCGGGCTTCCCACAAACGCCGGGACTCGTCGCTTGACGTTATGATCCCGGGACATCCGCACAGGAAGGCTGCATGTCCACGACTACCCCTCCCCTCCCCATGCCCGAGACGCCCGAGCGCGTCGTGTCGTTCTGGCGCGATGCGGGTTACGACCGCTGGTTCAGCAGCGACGCCGCGTTCGACGCCTTGTTCCACAGCCACTTTCTCGGCGCGCACATGGCGGCCGCGCGGCGCGAACTCGACAGCTGGCTCGACAGCGCCAATGGCTGCCTCGCGTTGCTGATCCTGCTCGATCAGTTTCCGCGCAACGCCTTCCGTGGCACGGCGCACATGTACGCGACGGATCCGCTGTCGCGCTTCATCGCGCGTCACGTGCTCGACCGCGGCTTCGACAAGGAACTCGATCACGATCTCCGTGCGTTCTGCTACCTGCCGTTCGAACATTCGGAAGACATGGCGGATCAGGACGAATCGCTACGGCTGTTCGAAGCGCTCGGCGGCGAGTTCCTGCCCTATGCGCGCACACACCGCGACGTGATCGCCAGGTTCGGCCGGTTTCCGCATCGCAATCGCGAGCTCGGGCGCCAGACGACGCCCGAGGAACAGACATTTCTCGACGATGGCGGGTTCGCGGGATAACCGCCCGAGGCGGCTACCCCGCGTCGGCCGTTACTTGCGCAGCGTCCGGAACGACTCGCGCATTTCGCTCACGTAGAATTCCGGCTGTTCCCAGGCGGCGAAGTGGCCGCCCTTCGGCAGGCGGTTGTAGTGGATCAGATTGGGGAACGCCTTCTTCGCCCAGCTTTCGGGCGCGGCGTAGATTTCGTCGGGGAACACGCTGACCGCGACGGGTATCTTGATGTGCTTCGGCTCGAAGAAGTTGAGCTTGTTCTCCCAGTACAGGCGAGCCGACGACACCGCGGTTTCCGTGAACCAGTAGAACGTCACGTTATCGAGGATGTCGTCGCGCGACAGGCCTTCCTTCCCACCGTCGAAGATGCGCACGATCATCTTGTAGCTGCGGATGTCGTGATCGAGCATCCAGGCCGCCAGACCGATCGGCGAATCTTCCAGCGCGTAGAGCGTCTGCGGGCGGTTGGTCATTTCCTGCGCGTAGCCGAGGCCGTGCTTGTAGAAATCGTCGAGCTGCGAATAGGCCAGCTGCTCCTCCGGACCCAGCCCGGCCGGTGCCGGTGCACCGGCCGCCAGCAGCTTCGCGATGTCATCGGGAATGGTCGCCGACATGTTGCTGTTGATCGCCAGCAGCCCGGGCGGCGCCTGCACGGCCATCTGCTCGGTCACGGCATCGCCCCAGTCGCCGCCGGCCGCGACGAACTTCTTGTAGCCCAGGCGCCCCATGAGCGTGGTCCACGCACGCGCGATGTGCTGCGGATCCCAGCCGGTGACTTCGGGCTTGCCCGAGAAGCCGTAACCCGGCAACGAGGGAATCACCACGTCGAACGCGTCGGACGCCTTGCCGCCGTGTGCCGTGGGATTCGCAAGGCCGTCGATGATCTTCATCTGCTCGATGACCGAACCCGGCCAGCCGTGCGTGATGATGATCGGCAGCGCATTCTTGTTCTTCGACTTGACGTGGATGAAGTGAATGTCCACGCCGTCGATGGTGGTGACGAACTGCGGCAGCGCGTCGAGGCGTGCCTCGACCTTGCGCCAGTCGTAGCCGGACTGCCAGTAGTCGGCGAGCTTTTTCATCGTCGCGAGCTGCACGCCTTGCGTCGTGTCGTTCACGAGCTCCTTCGTGGGCCAGCGCGTGGCGGCGATGCGACGCTTCAGGTCGGCAAGCTGTTCGTCGGTGGCGCGGAACTTCGGGAACGGCCGGATCGAGGTGTCGTCCGCCTTCGCCGGCGCGGCGGGTTCAGCGGGGCTGGCATCCTCTGCCGCGACCTCGAAAGCCGCGCGGTCGAACGGCGCCCCGGCGGCACGGGCGGATGGCGATGCGAGGAAAGCGATGGCACCGACGAGAATCGACGCCGTGACGACCTGCCAACGCAACGAAGGCGCGAACGCTGAAGACATGGGAATAACCCTCCGATCGACGAATGAAATCCATGCAGGATGTAATCCGTCCTTCCCTGTCCGGACATCGCATGGTGTCCAGTATCAGGAGGGTTGAGCCGGGTCGTCTTGCAGGACTCGCGCGCCCCGTCTTGGTGAAATCGGACAAATAGACGTCTAACCGGCAAGAAAGTGGAGCTCCACCGGCACGATCGTGTCGCCGACGATCGCCTGCGCGTGGCCGTCCTGCACGATGAACTGCATCTGCATCGTGCGCTCGGTGAGGGCCGCCAGGGCCTCCACCGTGGCCGGGTCGATGTCGACCACCGACACATTCTTCGTCCGTGCCACCGCCGCGGACGTTTTCTTCCACCATACGTCGGCGCTGCGGCCGCTGTACGTGTAGACGATCACCCGGCGCGACCGGCCGGCCGCGCGGCGGATCGCGGGCTCGTCCGGCTGGCCCAGCTCGATCCAGAGATCCACCTCGCCGGTGAGCTCCTTGCGCCAGAGGTCGGGCTCGTCGTCGGCGCTCAGCCCCTTGCCGAAAGCCAGCGCGTCGTCGGCGTTGAGGGCGAAGGCGAGCACCCGCGCCATCATCCGCTCGTCGGTTTCCGACGGGTGCCTGGCGATGGTCAGTGCGTGGGTCTGGTAGTAGTGCCGATCCATGTCGCTGATCTGCAGCTCGACCTTGAACACCGTGGATTTGAGGGCCATGCGTGATTGCTTCGCGTCTGATTCCGGCCGCGCAGCGTACACCACGCGTCCCACTCGTGTAGAATCGCCGTCTTCGACTAGCCAGCCCCTCGCAAGCCACGTCGGCCTTTCCTCCAGCCGGCGCCACGCCTGCCTTCCAACGCCCAGGGGCTATATCCATGTTCTGCAACCGTTCCCGTCTGCCGCGGCCGACGCTGCTCGCCGCCAGCCTCGCTCTTGCGATGCCTTTCGGCGTGCTCGCCCAATCCACGACCGCCGGTTCCGGTTCGGCCACCACCCTCGACGCCGTGAACGTGAAAGGCCAGGCTGCTTCGCCCTATACGGTGGAGCAGACGTCCGCCGCGACGCGCCTTCCCCTCACGCTGCAGGACACCCCGCAGTCGATCAGCGTGATCACCGAGCAGCGCATCGAGGATCAGAACCTCACCAACGTGCGCGACGTGCTCGACAACACCACCGGCGTGTCGTCCAGCGCGTACGACACGGAGCGCGTGGTGTTCTACGCCCGCGGCTTCCAGATCGAGAACATGTCGTACGACGGCGTGCCGATCGCCGCAGGCCTCAATGCCAGCTCGGCCGACGGTTCGCTGGATACCGCCATCTACGAGCGTATCGAAGTCGTGCGCGGCGCCACGGGCCTGCTCAGCGGCGCGGGCAGCCCGGCGGCCTCGATCAACTTCGTGCGCAAGCGCGCGGACAGCCGCACGCTGCAGGCCGATGCCTCGGTGAGCTACGGCTCGTGGGATACGACGCGCGGCACGTTCGACATCGCGACGCCGCTGAACGCCACGGGCAGCGTGCGCGGCCGTCTCGTGGGCGCTTATGAAGACGGCGATTCGTACCTCGACCGCTATCACAGCAAGAAGAAGGTGGTGTACGGCGTCGTCGACGCCGATCTCACGCCCGACACCGTGCTCAGCGTCGGTTTCGACTACCAGCGCACGGAGCCGAAGGGCAACACATGGGGCTCGTTCCCGGTGTTCGACGATACGGGCACCTTCATCAAGTGGCCCCGCGGTTTCACCAGCGCGGCCGACTGGACGTTCTGGAACAACACCACCAGGACGGCCTTCGTCGACCTCAAGCATTCGTTCGACAACGGCTGGCAGATCCGCGCGATGGCGAGCCGTCGCGAAACCGATGCCGACGACGCGCTGTTCTACGTCTACGGGTTCCCCAATCGCGAAACGGGCGAAGGCATCGATCCGTTCGCCTATCGCGGCACCGACGCCGGCCGGCAGAATCTGCTCGACGTCTACGCGTCGGGGCCTTTCCAGGCTTTCGGCCGCGATCATGAGCTGGTCGTCGGCGTCAGCGGCTCCGACTACTCGCGCAACTCGTGGGAGCGCCCGTACGACGAGATCGCGCCGGTCGGCGATTTCTTCGAGTGGAACGGCAGCTATCCGTACCCGGAGTTCGGCGACAAGACCCCGTACAGCTCGGCCAAGACGAAGCAGACCGGTGTGTACGCCGCCGCGCGCCTGCAGCTCGCCGATCCGCTCAAGCTGATCCTCGGCGCCCGCTTCAACCGCTGGAAGAACGACACCAACGACAGTACCAGCGGCACCTGGCACCAGAAACAGTCGAAGTCGATTCCGTACGCCGGCCTCGTCTACGACATCGATGGCACGTACTCGGCGTTCGCGAGCTACACGAAGATCTTCGACCCGCAGGACAACCGTCGCGCCAATGGCAGCTTCCTCGACCCGGTGCTCGGCAGCAGCCGCGAAGTAGGCATCAAGGGCCGCCACTTCAACGGCGCGCTGAACACCTCGCTGACGTTCTTCGAAACCCGCCAGGACAACGTGGCGGAAGCCGCGGTGGGCGAATTCCTGCCGGATGGCCGCACGCAGGCGTACAACGCCGTCAACGGCACGAAGTCGCGCGGCTACGAGTTCGAGGCCTCGGGCGACATGACCGAGCGCTGGAACGGCACGCTCGGCTGGTCGCATTTCAACGTGAAGGCGCCGCAGAACGGTGGCGCACTGCGCACGGCCCTGCCCCGCACGCTGGTACGCCTGTTCACCACCTATCGCCTGCCGGGTGTGCTCGACCGTCTGACCGTCGGCGGCGGCGCGAACTGGCAGTCGGCCAGCCATGCGCCGGTGGATGGGCCGGACGGTCCGCAGCGCGTCGACCAGTCGTCGGTGATGCTCGTGACGGCGATGGCGAAGTACCAGTTCAACAGCCAGGCGTCGCTGCAGCTCAACGCGGACAACCTGCTGAACCGCAAATACTTCGTGCTCGACGAGTTCAGCAACCTTTACTACGCGCCGCCGAGCAGCTACACCGTGACGTTCAACTATCGCTTCTTCTGAGTCAGCCGGCATCGCCATGCGTCAGTCCGTCACCTCCGCCCGCCCCTCGCGCTTCGCGCAGGGTCTCCAGGTCGCGTCGCGCGCGCTGGTCGCCCTGATCGGCGGCTATCTCGCCGCGGCGCTCTACACCGCCGCGATGGCACGCTGGCTGCCGATCGCTCGCGTGGAAGCCGTGATGACCGGCATGCTCTCGTCGTTCGCGATCTATGCGTGCGTCGCGATCATGGCGTTCGCCGTGGCCACCGCGACGCGCGCATGGGTATGGCTGGCCATCGTGTGCGTGCCGCCAGCCATCGCCCTCTACGTGTCGATGCACGGAGCGGGTGCATGAAGGAGGGCCTTCGTCAGTCGATGGCCTGGCTGCATACGTGGCTTGGTCTGCTCTTCGGCTGGTTGCTGCTCGCCGTGTTCGTCACCGGCACCACGGCGTATTTCCAGGACGAGATCACGCGCTGGATGCAGCCGGAAATCACGGGCGAGCGCCACCTCGACGCTTCCGCCGAGGGCGCGCTGGCGTACATGAAGGCGCATGCGCAGGGTGCCGAGTCGTGGACCATCCAGCTGCCCGGACAGCGCTCGGTCGCGGCCATGGGGTACTGGAAGGAGAAAGGCGAGACGTTCCGCCAGTGGCGCGATCACGCGTTCATGGTCGACGGCCAGGGGCGGAAGGTGGACGCCCGCGACACCACGGGCGGCTGGCTGCTCTATCGCCTGCACTTCGACCTGCATTACGTGCCGGTGCTCTGGGGCCGCTGGGCCGTGGGCCTCGCCGCGATGTTCATGCTGGTGGCGATCGTGAGCGGCGTGATCACGCACAAGAAGATCTTCGCCGACTTCTTCACGATGCGGCCCGGCAAGGGCCAGCGATCGTGGCTCGACGCGCACAACCTCACCGCCGTGCTCGCGCTGCCGTTCCATTTCATGATCACGTACACGGGGCTGGTGACACTCATGTCCCAGTACATGCCGTGGGGCATTCCCGCGGCGTACGAGCGGCCGGCCGACTATTACCGCGATCATCTCGGCACCGACGCGCCACCGAAGCGTTCCGGCGAGGCCGCGCCGATGGCGTCGCTCACCGACATGATCCGGCAGGCGCGCGAGCACTGGCACGGTGCCGAACCCGGGTTCATCGCCATCGCCCTGCCCGGCGACGCCAACTCGGTGGTGAAGATCACACAGGAAACCGGCGCGGCCATGGGCACGCGCGGCGAGACGCTCGCGTTCGACGCGGCGACGGGCGTCATGCGCCGGCCGCCGCCGGTCAAGGGCCACGCATCGCAGACCGAAAGCGTGATGGTCGGCCTCCATGCGGGCCGCTTCGCGCCATTGGCGCTGCGCTGGCTCTACTTCTTCAGCGGCATCGTGGGCTCCGCGATGGTCGCCACGGGGCTCGTGCTGTGGACGGCGAAGCGCCGCCAGCAGCTGCCCGATCCGTCGCGGCCCTACATCGGGTTCCGGCTCGTCGAGAAGCTGAACATCGCCACCATCTCCGGGCTGCCGTTCGGCATCGCGGTCTATTTCATCGCCAACCGCCTGCTGCCCACGGGCATGGCGGCGCGCGTGGCATGGGAAGCCAACTGGCTCTTCATTGGCTGGGGGGCGCTGATGCTCTATGTGTTCCTGCGCCCGCCGCGCCGGGCGTGGATCGAATCGCTCGCGGTCGCTGGCGCCGCCTTCCTCGCCGTGCCGCTGGTCGATGCCGCCACCACCGATCGCGGCCTGCTGCGCAGCCTCGCGGCGGGCGATCTCGTGTTCGTGTCCTTCGACCTCTGCATGCTGGCCACGGCCGGCCTGTTCGCCTATGCGGCGTGGAAGATCCACCGCCGACCGGTCGCGCCCGTGCGGGTCGCACGTCGTACCAAGGAGGCCGTCGCATGATCGTTCTCTGCATCCTCGCCGCCGTGGCCGGCTTCACAGGGCTTTGCCTCGGAATGTCGCGGCATCAGCGCGATGTGCTCGGGCGTGTGCTGTCGCCGTTCCGGACCAGGCTGTACAAGGCCCTCGGCTGGCTGGCGATGGCGGTGTCGTTCGCCCTCGCGGTCGCCCGTGACGGCGCCGCGTTGGGGTCGGTGTATTGGGTCGGTGCCCTGACCCTGGCCGCCCTGATCGTCGCGCTTTCGACGACCTGGCTCTCCCGCCGCTGACCTGCCCTTTCGCAGCCTTCCGCTGCTATGCAGCACGTTAAGATTGCGTCATACTTGCGACCGGTTCTCATTTACATTCGCATTCCGGGCCATCGGCCTGGAGGAAAAGGTCCCATGTCTGCCGCCACTTATCGTCACCGCACCCTTACCGTCTCCGTCCGCGCCGCGCTCGTCGCCGCGCTGGCGATGGCATCCGTCGCGCACGCCACCGATGCCGAGACCACCGATCAGCAGACGTTGCGCGACAACATGACGACGCTCTCGGGCGTGCAGGTCGATGCGAACATCGCCGCCCCCACCGCCGAATACGCCGGTGGCCAGGTGGCACGCGGTGGCCGCTTCGGCGTGCTGGGCAACCAGAACGCGATGAATGTCCCGTTCGCGATCACCAGCTACACCGATACGCTGATCCGCAACCAGCAGGCGCGCAGCCTCGGCGATATCGTGAACAACGATCCCGCCGTGCGCGTCGGTAACGGCTTCGGCAATTTCTCGCAGGTGTTCACGATTCGCGGCTTCCAGATCTACAGCGACGACATCGCGTTCGATGGCATGTATGGCCTGCTACCCCGCCAGCTGCTCGCGCCGGAACTGATCAGCCGCGTCGAGGTGTTCAAGGGCGCAAGCGCGTTCCTCAACGGCATCAGCCCCGCGGGCTCGGGCATCGGCGGCAACATCAACATCGCCCCGAAGCGCGCCGGGAACACACCGATCACGCGTGTCGGCCTCGACTGGGGCAGCGATAGCCAGATCGGCGAGAGCGTCGATGTCGGCCGCCGCTTCGGCGCCAACAAGGAATTCGGGATCCGCGTCAATGCCGTGCATCGCGAAGGCGGCACCGCGGTCGACGGTGAGAAGCGCCGCGTCACCGCGGCTTCGATCGCGTTCGATTACCGTGGCGAGAAGCTGCGCGTGACCACCGACGTCGGCTACCAGAAGCAGGACATCACGGGCGGCCGCGCCGTCGTCTACGCCAGCGGCCTCACGGCCATCCCGCGTGCGCCTTCGGCGAAAACCAACTACGCGCAGCCGTGGTCCACGTCGTCGCTGGAAGACACCTTCGGCGTGGTTCGTGCCGAATACGATTTCGCGCCGTGGATCACGGGTTACGTGGCCGCCGGTGCGCACCACGGCAACGAGTTCGGCGACTACGTCAGCCCGACGCTGCGCAACTTCAACGGCGCGGCCACGGAAACCCGCTTCACCGTCCCGTACATCGCCGACACCGCCACGGGCGAAGCCGGTTTCAACGCCCGCTTCGAAACCGGCGACGTCACGCACCGCGTGAACGTGGGCTTCTCCGCGCTGACGTTCCGCAAGAAGGCGGCGTACGCCGGCTCGCTCGCGCCGATCAACACCGACATCTACGCTCCCACGTACGTGCCGATTCCGGACTTCGCCTATAACGTTGGCCCGATCAGCGATCCGGGCATCACCGGCCGCACGCAGCTGCGCAGTGTCGCCGTGTCCGACACGATCGGCTTCATGGGCGACATGCTCGAGGTGACGCTCGGCGCGCGCCGCCAGAAGCTGCACACGCTCGGCTACGCGTACGCGGTCAACGGCGTCGACGGTGCGAAGAACTCCGAATACGAGCAGTACGCCACCAGCCCGATCATCGGCGTGAACTATCACTTCGCCGAGCAGTGGTCGGTCTACGCCAACCACATTGAAGCCCTCACCCAGGGCGGGCAGGCGCCACTCACGTTCAACAACCGCCCGGTGACCAACGCGGGCCAGGTGTTCGCGCCGTACAAGGCCAAGCAGAACGAAGTGGGCGTGAAGTGGGATGCCGGCACCATCGGCAGCACCCTCGCGCTGTTCCAGATCAAGCAGCCCAGCGCCTTCGTCGATCCTGTCTCCAACACCTATGTGGTAGACGGCGAGCAGCGCAACCGCGGGGCGGAGTGGAGCTTCTTCGGGGAACCGGTCCACGGCGTGCGCCTGCTGGGCGGCGCGACCTGCGTGCGCCCCGAGCAGGTGAAGACGCAGTCCGGTCTCACCGATGGCAAGGACGCGATCGGCGTGCCGCGCTTCCAGGCGAACGCCGGCGTGGAATGGGACGTGCCGCACACTCCCGACATCACGTTGAGCGCCCGCGCCGTGCGCACGGGCAAGCAGTACCTCGACAATGCCAACGACCTCAAGGTGCCGGCCTGGACCACGTACGACGTCGGCGCGCGCACCACGGCGCACCTCGAGGGCGTGCCGGTCACGTTCCGCCTCACGGTTCAGAACGTCGCCAACAAGGGTTACTGGGCATCCGCCAACGGTGGTTACCTGACCCAGGGCAACCCGCGCACGTATTACGTCTCGGCATCGTTCGACTTCTGACGCCACGCGCGATGGACGGAAGGCGTATCCTTCCGTCCATCCTCGCGCAGGGGCGTCGGATGAACGGACCGGACCACACTGAATCGATGCGCAGGGTCGCCCTCGCCCACGCCGGCCTGGTCGTGCCCGAGGCGTTCGTTCTCGCGTTCGATACAAGCTCGTTCCACCCAGGCGATTTCGCGCTTCACGGCATCGCGCGTCCGGAGGTCATCCGGCGTAGCGTGTCCAAGCGCCAGTCCGAATATCTCGCAGGGCGCCGTGCCGCCCTCGCCGCGTTGCACTCCGTCGGCAGCGACGCCACCGATCTTCCGATCGGCATGGATAGGGCGCCGCGCTGGCCCGCCACGTACATCGGCAGTGTCTCCCATACCGACGACATCGCGGTCGCCACGGCGTTGCCCGCCGAGGCGGGTTACACGGGCATCGGGCTCGATGTGGAGCGCGAAATCGGCGACGACGTGCTCGGCTCCGTGCGCGAGCTGGTGATCGACGCCGTGGAGGAAGAACGCCTCGCGCCCCTCGCCGAGGTGCACGGCTGGGCCATCGCGATGGCCGTGGCCTTCTCCGCCAAGGAGAGTTTCTACAAGGCGACGGCGGCCACGGTCGGCCGTTTCTTCGACTTCGACGCCCTGCGTATCGTGAATGCCCCGCCGGGCGCCGATCATCTGGAAGCCGAGGTGGTGGCGACGCTGGCCGGCGGCATCGTGGCCGGACGCCGCTTCACGCTTCCCTGGATGTGCCTCGACGAGCGCACGGTGCTGACCAGCTGCGCCTGGTGATTCAGGTGTCGCGTCGCGATTCTGCGGCGGCATCGAGCGCCATCAGTCGCGCGGCCACGCGCGCATTCGGTTTCAGCGCGCGCGCCGGCGGCAGCACCACGGTTTCCTCCGCCGTGAGTGGTATCGTGGCCAGATCCGCGAGCACGGCACGCCGGATGCGCGGCGCCTGCACGGGCAGCGTCGCGGCGCGGTACACGATCACCTCGTGCTCCGGCGGATAGTCCTCGAGCAACACGTCGACCAGCACCTGCCGATAGGCGACACCGGTTTCGGACCGGGTCAGCGTGCGATCGCCGACGGCTCCGGCCTGCCACAACACGAGGTAGCCACCGGTATCGATGCGCCGTTCGAAGAACACGAGCTGGCTCGCTTCCAGATGCTGGCATCCGTAGCTGCCGGGATCGATGCCGAGGTCGGCGTAGAGGCAATCCTCGGCCGAGATGCCGGGCTCCATGTGCGCTTCGAAACCCTCGGCCCGCGCGGTGCGAATCGCCTGGTGCGGCGACCACGCGAAGATGCCCGGATGGCCGTAGAACACGCCGCAGACACGTCGGCCCGCGCGAACGTCCGTCATCAGCAGGGACACCCACTCGCGATAGGTCTGCATGCGCGACTGCCCCTCGCGATAGAAGGGCTGCAGGCTTCGGACATCCGGATGCAGGGTGCGCAGCCATGCCTCCACCAGCGCGTCGGAGACGGCGGCGAAAACGACGTCGGCTTTTTCGATGTGGCTGCGTGCCAGCGGTGTGAGATGCGAGCCGAGCGTCATGCCCATGCCCACGCAAGAGAGATAGCCACGGGGCGCCTTCGTGCCGTCGATCGGAAGCATCTCGCTCATGGGCTGGGTACCAGGTGACGCGCCGTCGAGGCGTCCGGGAACGGAAATGTAACGCAACGTATCGCTACACGGGAGTGATACAGAGCATTTCAATCGCGCATCGATTCGTGCAATTAGCGGATACAAGCGGCGCATAGAGTGGCTTCCGTAGCGCCACGAGCGCCCGGGCCCACGAACAGGAGTACTGAGATGAGCGATACCTTCGATAGTCAGCGGCGACATTTCGTGGGCACGAGCGCCATGGCGCTGGCGATGGCGTCCTTCGGCGTCGGCATGGCGGCGACCGCGTCGCCCGCCGAGGCGGCTGGCCAGGCGGCGAAGAAATCCTCCTCGCCGGCGGGCCGCACCTCGTTCGCCCGGATGAAGACCGTGAAGACCGACGTGCTCGAGATCGCCTATGCCGAAGACGGCCCGGCGAAGGGGCCCGTGGTGATCCTGCTGCACGGCTGGCCGTACGACATCTACAGCTACGTGGATGTCGCACCGATCCTTGCCGCCAACGGCTTCCGCGTGATCGTGCCTTATCTGCGTGGTTATGGCGCCACGACCTTCCTGTCCGCGGATACGCCGCGCAACGCACAGCAGGCCGCGCTCGCCACCGACACACTGGCCATGATGGACGCGCTGAAGATCGACAAGGCGATCGTCGCCGGCTACGACTGGGGCGCGCGCACCGCCGACATCCTCGCCGCGCTCTGGCCGGAGCGGGTCAAGGGTCTGGTTTCCGTGAGCGGCTACCTCATCGGCAGTCAGGCGGGCAATATCAAGCCGCTGCCACCGAAGGCCGAGCTGCAGTGGTGGTACCAGTTCTATTTCGCCACCGCGCGTGGCGAGGCCGGCTACCGCCAGTACACGCACGATTTCGCGAAGCTGATCTGGCAACTGGCGTCGCCGAAGTGGCAGTTCGACGACGCGACGTTCGATCGCTCCGCCAAGGCGTTCGAGAACCCGGACCACGTCGCCATCACGATCCACAACTACCGCTGGCGCCTGGACCTGGCCAAGGGCGAGCCGAAGTACGACGCGCTCGAGGCGAAGCTGGCCGCGGGCCCCACGATCACGGTGCCCACGATCACGATGGAAGGCGACGACAACGGCGCGCCGCATCCGGACCCGTCGCAGTATGCGAAGCGTTTCTCGGGCAAGTACGAGCACCGCACCGTCACGGGTGGCATCGGCCACAACCTGCCGCAGGAGGCCCCCGAGGCGTTCGCCAAGGCCGTGATCGACGTGGCGAAGTTCTGATCTCCGATTCGGAGGAACGGCA
>Ga0102588_1002110_pt1 | contig 12347 bp, 12 predicted proteins | sample AraplaMF_Col_mMS_FD_76854 | JGI IMG/M metagenome (GOLD analysis project Ga0102588, IMG submission 76854) | Arabidopsis root microbial communities from the University of North Carolina, USA - plate scrape MF_Col_mMS (SPADES assembly) (version 2) | ecosystem: Host-associated > Plants > Roots >...
TCCAAGAGGGGCCGACGTTTGAACCGCTGTCCGCTAGGGCTGCTCGCGCATCCCCGGCGTAGCCTCCCGCTGATCGGCATCAATCATGTCGGTGGCAACAAGGAACGCGTCCGTGGGCTCGCGAACTGCCTCTCTGAGCATGGCCAGCTTCGGGACGTCGTCACCCTTTTCACCTTGACAATGCCCTCGCGGGACGCTGCTCTGCAGCTACGCCTGGTTTTAGGAGGTTTCACCGCAAGCCGGCCGCACGCGCTGCGACCGGGGTCACAACTCAATATTTGGGTTATGTCTGCGGAGATGGTTGGCGCTGTTGAGTTAGATGCTCAGGGCCACGAGTTTGGCACGGTCTGCGATCGAATCGGCTACGTGATCGAACGTCACAGCATTTGTGGCAAGTGGAGACATCTTTTCTGACAATCGGGGAATCGCATCCCCTGTGGCATCTGATAGTTCTTTCACCCGACGGCGTACTAAGAGTAAGCCGACACCTGTCTCCTTCGAGAAAGCCTGCCAACCAGCGGCGTCCATTTCCGAAAGCGTTGCGCGTTTGCCGATTCGCATAGCCATCTTCGGAGAAAGGTCTGGATAGGCCACCGTGGATAGCAGATCGTACAGCGGAGCTATTCGCGGTCCACGATCATCATAAAGGATCGAGAAATTCTTGCCGTGGGCATCCGCATTTCCGACAATGAGATTGAAAATCGCAGCATCCAAAAGCTTTGCGATGTCCGGACCCGGCCGCTCAGATACCCGCCGCAATAACTCAAAACAATCCCTAAAGGTCGGCCCGCCCTCGCTTGCATACTTAGTTTCAGGTGGCACACCGAGCGCTTGGCAAAAGTCTTCCTGATGGATGCGGCGAACCACACCGTCGGCATCGCAGTAGCGATCGCATCGCTCGACCAAAAGGAAAGGGCGACCATTCGCGGACCTCGGTTCGACGGGAGCAACGTCGAGCCCGATTGCGGCAGCAAGCCTCATCACGAAGGCTTCATTCTCACTGGTCCCCGGAAAGCGCGCAATTGGTGGTTTCAAGATGTGCGTAGTCGCATGGCCTGGAAGCGGTAGAGCGACTTGGCCATCGACTAGAACAACTGGAACTTTTGATTGGGCGCCCGCAAGCGATAGCCTCAAGCCTTCCTGGCCGGCCAATAGCGGCCGTGTCGGAAGTGCGTCCAATATCCGAACGATTCCTGCCTCATCCAGAGGTGCCGTTTGCTGATCCGCAATCGGTTCTGCCCCGATAAGTTCCTGATCTTCAGGCAAAAGCTGAAGCGCGCCGGCGACGTCGCCGCCCAAGCGATCAAGAAGCGCGAAGTCGTTGGCAGGTGAAACACCCAACGCCTGCGCCGCAACAAGACGCTGGCTTTCTTCTGGCAGCAGGCCGCCGAAAAATGGCCGGCATTCACGGCGAGAAAAACGTTGTGGACGCTTCGGAAGTGAGGCCGACAGTGGAGGCGTCTTTTCGTCATCAAGCCAAGCTTCAGCGTATGCGAAGCCGATATCGCCATGCTTATCTTGGGTGAATTGCCCGACAATGCGACCACCCCACCAGACATTGAGAACCCTAACCGTCATTTTCTACGTTCACCGGGGGCTAGAATATCAATCGAACAACCCAGCGTTTGCAGAACCTGCAAAACCTTTCCTATCTGAGCTGTCGGCTTGCCGGCTTCGAGGTCCACAATGAACCTTAGGCCAACTCCAGAGACCCCGGCAAGCTCGTCCTGTCGCAAGTTTTGCTCCTTGCGTGCGCTGCGTACTAGGGCGCCGATATCGGCTGGACTTCTGACTTGTTTTGCCATCTTTATTTCCCGATCGGGAAAATAACAGCACATCAGCCGCCCTGTCGAGTAAAATTTTCCCGATCGGGAAAATCATGAGCGCTCGATGATCTGTGTTTGGAAAAATTTCCCGATCGGGAAATTCAGATGGAGCCGATCCGGTGCCGGGAAACCTCAGCCCATTGGGAGTTATGGCCCCGCTGATTGGGAATGGCAGCGGTTCCTATCCTACTGAAAGCCTTGCAGACTAAATCACAACATCGGATTCCGATCCAGCTTCGATGGCGACAACGTCCTATCGCACGTCGGGCGCCCTCCGCTAGGCGTGACAACGGTTTGTCGCCAAATCGACCTGCTGAGTCCTCCGGTCGATGCACGACAACAGTCGCACCAAAGGATCCGAGGACATGTCCTTCAAAAGGCCGACATGAACTGGTGATCGCAAACATCTACGCTCTCGGCATCGAGAAATGGTGCGGCTCGTTCCCGGTGACCTCCGGCCTGCTGCGTGTCGGGCTATCGCCCCGCGCCCCAGTCGGCCACGCGGCTCGCGACCGCCTCGAGATCCCACTCAGGGCCCGACGCGCATGGCCAGTAGGCCGGGACCCAGTGTTTCATTGGCTTGCCGTGCTTCTCGGCATAGATCTCGCCCATCCTTTTCCTGAATACCTCCGTCGCCTTGCTGACTCCCTGGATTGGTTTCCACCCGTCCGTGGTAGAGAACACGAAGGGCCCATGATTCTCTGACTGGCGCCTCTTGATGCGGTCGAGCAGTTATATCACCCGCACGGAGAGCATCACGAGTTCGTCGCGGTCGGATTTGAAGCGCACCGCGGGGATCGTCCACGTGCCCTTCTCAAGATCGAATTCACACCACTGCACCAAGCGGACGTCCCGGTTACGCTGGCCGGTCAGCATGAGCGCTTTGAAGTACTCGCCCCAGGGATAGGCGGTTGTCTCGGCGCGGGCCCAGTAGGCTCGGACCTCATCGGCATCGTGTTTTCTATGCCGCTTGTTCTTCTGGAGCTTCATCTCCTCGTTAGTGAGCTTGGTCAGCGGCGACTCCATGACGCCAAGCTCGGCCCGGCGCTTAGGCGCGATCACCCACTCGAAGAACCTCTTCAGCAAGCCGAATGCCTCGTAGGCGCTGGCAGCAGCGGGGCGCTTGCGGATCGCTTCGATCACCCGCTGAACCTCGACACCGGTGCCCCCCCGGAGCGGCTTGTCGATCCAGGGATTTCGCTGCGGATCGAGGAACTCGCGCGTGAGTGTCCCTTGATCCTTTTTGGCGTTGCGGTTGCGCTTCCGCTCAGGCAGCCACGCCACGTAGTCGCTCATGGCTTGTCGGAAGGTCGCTCGGCCCAGCCTTTCCGCTTCGAGTCGGACACGGAGCTTTTCCGCGGCCGGATCGACGCCTGCCCTATTCATCTCCTTCCATGGAGAACTAATTCACGGGCATCCTTCACCGACACCTTGTGGGCATTTCCCACAACTCGGCGAGTGGTGTTCCTTGCGCCGCCGAACCGGCCCAGCATCGTCCAAGAGCGATGGCCCTCCGAGCCTATGCGCAACTCGAGGTCCGGAACGTCAGGGTCTCGGCGGTATTCCGCGGCGCTCGTCTTTCTGGGCGGCCTCCTTCTGCTTCTGCTATTCCTGCGATCGCCTGCCATCGGACCATCCTTTCCTAGCTTTAAGGCGGGGCAGCCGGCGGCTGCGGGTCGCGCTCCGCAACGCTAATGAAACCACTACTTCTAATTAAGTCGATAATATCAGATAGTTATGGTGCGCCTGACAGTTAAATACTGCTCCTGCACGCGATTGAACGGTTCCTTGCAGGGGATCCGGCGTGCGCTTTTCAGGGTCGGTGCGCTGGGGCGCTCGTCTTCCGATTTCGGCGTGGGCACTTGCCGGGTTTCGGCTGAGCCGTTGTGGACATCCGCCGAGGGCTATCCCGGCAAGTGGAGCGGGCACCGCTTGACCCGGTCGCGACTTCAGGCCGCAGGACAGACCAGCTTTCCCAGCTGGCGTCTCTCCGGGCGCAGTAGGAACGGCGCGGTGTGGGTCCAACTGGGTCAGTTGCTGGCAGTTTTCATGACAGCAGATATGACAGCATGACGAGGAATCTGGCTGAACGAGTCTGACGGGAGATGATCGCAGAGAACTTGCAGACGACAAGGCGTTCCAAAAAGTTGCGGCGTTCCTGACGGCGACTGCCGGCCGCTGGCGCGGAGCGTGCTGGCGGCTCATAACGGCTTGGTTGGGGGTTCGAGTCCCTCCGGGCCACCATCTTTCTTAAGTAAAATCAATACTTTATAAGATATTGACGATTTCTGTGAGTGTTTCTGGGCACCGATGGGGCACCGAAAATGCCTGCCCGAATCAATCCAATGGCTTGCAAACGCAACAAATTGGCAGTCGCGAGCAAGCCCTCGTGGCGGCAGCTTCCCAAATAGACCACTAGCCGCGCGTTTTTCGAGAAACCACGCCTGGCGCGGTCCGCCGGTCGACCGACGCTGATGGGGCCCCAAATGAGGAAAATAAGTAGAGCATTCCGCGATAACGTCGCGATGATCATGATGATGAACGCTGCCGTGATAACCGTTCCGGCGATTGCGCACGCGGCGGATGAGTATCATCCGATAAATTTTACGCGGCCGATAAAGCTAGACAGGGGCGTAATTTCCCCTATTGCTGGCCAAAACGCCACTTATTTTAGTGACGAAGAAACCTGCCATCTCCTGAAGGAAATGAACGGCTTTAGCGAGAGCGATTGCGCTGAGATCGATCAATTGATCATAGGTCTTGGACAAGATATCGATAATGTGGATTTTTCTAAGCCGGTAAGCGAAGGCTACGTAAAGCTGGACGATTTTTTTGCGTCCGGTGCGGATGAAGACATAGCCTCCATCATCAATCAGGCGAAGGAAAACGCCAAGGAGCAATCGAAGAAGCTAGGATATCCCGTCGAGGTTTTGGGATGGCGTCTTAAGCCGACAGCCGACAGGGAGAAGGGCATTATCTACTATGCGCTCGACGGTAGTTTCAATCACAAGCCGGTAATTAATATCAAGGCGGTGCTCTTGGATCGTCAAGGCTATATCCTTGAATCAATCGTTCCGACAACCGCTGATCTCGATGCTGCTGGGATTAAGAAAATCGTTGATCAGGCTATCTCCGTCTATAAGCCAAATCCGACTACCGAATATGCTTCCTATAACAAGGGAGATAAGGTGGCTGCCTATGGCGGAATGGGCGTTCTCGCGACTGTCGTAGGCGTCAAGTACGGCAAGGCGGCGGCTGTCGGCGGTGGCCTGCTTATCGCAGCCATCTTCAAGAAGCTAGCTTTCTTGATCGCGCTACCGTTCATCTTCGCTAAGAACCTCTTCCGCCGGATTTTCCGCCGTAAAGAAGACTCAGTATGATCAAGGACGAAATGGCTGGACGGGCCGTCCCGCGATAGATCGCTGCTGATGTGGATCAGGGCTGGGACGGCGCGTCGCTCCCAACTTTAGGAACCGAGATGAGCCATCTTTTTGCTGTTTCAGCCGTCGCTCTGGCCTTGACCCGCTCCGCCGGGATGCGCGGGACCAGAAAGGCATCGCCGTCGCTTGGTCAATGATGATTAGGCAGAAGCTTGCACATGCTCAGGCGTTCTGTGCCTTCCTCCTCCCAATGTTGACCAGCAGGGCGATGATCACGGTGCCTGCGATGAAGACGAATGCTGCGGCAGCGATGGCCGGACTGATATTCTCCCTGATTGTTGAGAACATCTGACGGGCAAGGGTCCGTTGGTTAGGTCCGGCCACGAACAATGTCAGGACGACCTCGTCCAATGACGTTGCAAACGCAAAAACGGCACCGGAAACGATCCCCGGCATTGCTAGGGGAAGAGTCACGGTTCGCAATACCACGTGGGGGGCTGCTCCCATGCTCGCCGCAGCGTGCTCCAAGCGATGATCGATCCCCTGCAGAGATGCCGTCACGTTGACCACGACAAACGGTATAGCGAGAACCGAATGAGCAATGATGACGCCGAGATACGTATTGGCGAGACCGTACTGGGCGAACATAAGCTGCATCCCTACCCCCAGCACAACCGCTGGGACGACCATGGGCAGCAAGAAGACAGTACGGATGAACCCAAATAGTAACGAAATCTTCTTTCCGCGAAGACCCAGAGAGCCAATTGTCCCGAGAATAGTAGCAAGGACCGTCGTTCCAGCACCGATTACCAGGCTATTGAAGATCGAACGGCGCCAGGCGTCTGCCGTGAGAAGTTCGTGAAACCACCGGAGAGAGAAGCTTGGGATCGGGTAGTTGAGGAACACGCTGTTGGTAAAGGCCAACGGCAAGATTGCGATCAAGGGAGCCATCAGAAAGAAAACGACGGCTGCTCCGAAGACTAGCTTTGCGATGGTCAACGGCTTCATGTCCGAGCCTCCTCAGAAGAAAGCCGCAGATAGACGATATAGAGCAGGATCGTCGCTATCAGGAGTACTAGGCCGAGTGCGCCTGCCATGCCCCAGTTCGCAGCACCCGTCGCATAGTAGGCAATAACCGAACTTATCATTTGATCCTTGGCACCGCCGATAAGCGCGGGCGTAATGTAGTAACCAAGTGCACTCATGAAGACGAGCAGCGATCCCGAAACAACGCCGCGAAGCGAGAGGGGAAGAAGCACAAGGTAGAAGGAACGGACCGGATTTGCCCCGAGCGATGCGGCCGCAGGCATCAGATTCTTGGGAATACTGATCAGCACACTGAAGATTGGCAGCACCATGAACGGCAATAGCACGTGGGTCATGGCGATCACGACCCCTACCCTGTTGAAGATCAAAGGGATAGGCCCGCTGGTCAAACCAACTGCTTGAAGTGTGGAGTTGATTAGTCCGTTGTCCTGAAGCAGGATGAACCAAGACGCTGTTCGAACGAGAAGCGATGTCCATAGTGGCAACAGGACCGCGCCCAGCAACAATTGCCTGGTCCACCCTGTGACTGAGGATGCGACCATTGCGAACGGCATGCCCAGCAGAATGCAGCAAATCGTGACAGTAGCGGCGGTAGTGAGCGTCCGGATCAAGGCATCCCGATTGGCGGACGTTCCTGCTGGAGCACTCGTGATCGATCCATTTACGTCCCGTGTCAAATCCACGGCGGCGAGCAGATTGCGGTCCGTTATTGGAGAACTCGCTGCGTCTTGGATAGCAATCCAGAATGCAGGATCACTCCAGCGATTGTCTATCGTCGTAAGGTCGCTAATGTTGGGGTCGGATGAAACGGCGGATTTTGTTTTACTCATCAGGGTGCGGAAGCCTGATTTGGCGCTGTTCAATCGCCGAACGAGATCACCAAAAAGCTCGTCGTCCTTGATGCCCCGGATGTCGGCTGCAAAAGCCTTTTGAGCGTCAGCGAGAGGAGCGCTCGCCCTGTCCCACCCCTTTAATGCAGAGGCGACCGTTGGCAGAGCACGAGATGCGACGGGGTCGGATACTGCCGACTTCATCATGGTCGCGAGCGGCGCGACGAAGAAGAAGACGAGAAAGAGTGCCAGCGGCGCTACCAACAATAACGATGCGGCTTGTTTCCAGAGCCAAGTGTCCTTCATGCCACGATCCAGCATTGTTCTGGAGAGAAGGAAGCGACAACTTCATCGCCAACGCTCAGTGGCGAGGACTTACGGTTCGCCTTGACGATCAAGTCTTTCCCTTGGTTGCGAATGCGAACCTGCAGATGGTCGCCATGATAGACAATATCGGCGACCGTGGCGCTCAGGCGATTGCTGGCTGGCACATCGGAATTGATCTCGACACGCTCAGGTCGAACCGAAACCTTGACCGGTTTGCCCACGTCGGCGATCGTCGAGGTTCGGACCTCGATATTTGCGCCGCTTTCGAGATGGACACCTAAGACACCATTTCCGGCACTCTTGACCTTGCCCGTTAGAAGGTTCGTTTCCCCGATGAATTCAGCAACGAACTGCGTCTGTGGGTTATCGTAAATTTGTGCGGGCGTTCCGATCTGTTCGATTTTCCCGTGATTGAAGATTGCAATCCGATCGGACATGGTCAGCGCCTCCGTCTGATCGTGAGTGACAAAGACGATCGTCAAACCGAGCCTTCGGTGGATGTCACGGATGTCGAGCTGCATTTGCTCGCGAAGCTTCTTGTCAAGAGCACCGAGGGGCTCGTCCATCAAGACGACTTCAGGTTCGAATACCAACGAACGCGCCAGGGCCACGCGCTGTTGCTGTCCCCCGGACAGCTGGATCGGTTTCCGATCCTGAAACGCGCCCAACTGCACCATATCGAGCGCCTTCCCCACCCTCTCCACGATCTCAGATCTGGAGACACCCCTCATTTTCAGGGGAAAGGAGACATTTTCTGCAACGGTCATGTGGGGAAACAGAGCGTAGTTTTGAAAAACAACGCCCATGTTGCGCTTGTAAGGCGGCAGGCCGTCGACACGCTTCCCGCCAACAGATATCGCGCCGCTGGTCGGCTTCTCGAAGCCCGCAAGCATCATGAGCAAAGTCGTTTTGCCCGAGCCAGAGGGGCCCAGCATGCTGACAAACTCGCCCTTTGCAATCGCGAGGTCGAGATTGTCGACGACAGTCATGATCCCGAACGATTTGCTGACTTTTTCGAATTGAATGAAGGCGTTTGTCATGTAAGCCGACTCTTCTCTAACGCGAACTGCTGAAACAGCCGTTCGACAAGGGGCCTCCGAGGAGGCCCCGCACCAATAGTTACTGGCCGAGCCAAGCGTTGAATCGCTGGGTCAGTTCCTCAGAGTTATCCGTCCAGAAGTCGACATCCAAGGGAATTGCGCCCTCAAGATTTTCTTCCGAGGTCGGGGATTCTTTCTGGTATTTCTCTGGCACGAGCTTGGAGGCGCCAAGATTTGGCAGGCCGTAAGCAATGTATTCGGGCAACTTGGCCTGGTTTTCGGCTTTGCTTGCGTAGGCAATGAAGTCCATGCCCGCGTCCTTGTTGGGAGCATCCTTCAGAATGACCCAGCTATCGATAGCGTAAACGCTGCCTGGGAACACGAAGCCGAAATGCTTGCCTTCGGAGCGGTTGATGCCGGTGATACGACCATTGTAGGCTGCTGTCATAACGACCTGGCCGGAAGACAGGAGCTGGAGGGGTTGTGCACCTGCATCCCACCAGACGATGTCTTTCTTCAACTCGTCGAGCTTCTTGAACGCACGGTCGACTCCGCCTTCGGCGCTGAGGACCTTATAAACCTCGTTAGCCGGAACGCCGTCCGCCATCAGTGCGAATTCGAGCGCATATTTCGGCCCCTTGCGAAAGCCACGCTTGCCTGGGAATTTTTTGGTATCCCAGAAGTCCGCCCACGTCTGGGGTGCTTCCTTAAGCTTGTCGGCGTCGTAAGAAAGACCAGTTGACCAAACAATGTTACCAACACCGCAATCACTGACGGCTGCTGGCAGGAAGGTCTCCTTACCTCCAAGCTTCTGCCAGTCGATCTTTTCGTAGATGCCGTCCGCGCAACCAAGAGCCAATTCCTCGGATTCGACTTCGACAACGTCCCAGTTCGGCGTTCCAGCCTTAACCTTTGCCTGGAGAACACCGTAGCCGCCATCCCAGCTCTCATCGAGAACCGGTTTGCCGGACTCCTTTGCATATGGTTCGAAGAAAATTTTGCGCTGCGCGTCTTGGAAATTTCCACCCCAGGACACAACTGTGAGATCACGAGCTTGGGCGGCGAGGACGCCAGTCACCAATACTGTTGACGCAATGAGCGAGACTTTCAGGAGTTTCATCGGCGTTCCCTTTTGTTGGTTTGAACCTCGAACAGGAAACCACGTTTTGCCACTTTTGGAAGTGAGCCTTGGGGGCTTGGTGACTATTCTCACCGCTGGTGATCGCTGCTTGGAGGGTTAATACGTGGGCGGGGTGATGGCGCTCAGAATTTCACTCTCCCCATCGTGGACATTCCTGAATCGATGTGGAAGACGGCTGTCAAAATAGTAACCATCGCCCGGGCGCAAAATTTTCTGCTGTCCGCCCACCGTAACCTCAACGGCTCCCGACAGGAGCATGCCTGCTTCCTGGGCCGCATGGGTGAACGCTTCGCCAGAATCTGCCCCGACCGCGTAACGCTCGTGGAGCATTAGAAGCTGCCGGTTGGGATGATCGAGGCCAATCACTCGATATGAGATCGTATCGACCTTGCCAATTTCTACGAGATCTTGGGACGTGTAGAATGGGGTATACGGTAGGCTAGACTGCAAATCTGAGAAGAAACCCGGCAGCGTGGTACCCAGCGCGTCCAAGACGGCACTCAGCGTGTCGATCGAGGGGCTCATCCGATCCCGCTCAATGAGGGATATCGTCGAGTGTGAGATCCCCGACCGTGCTGCAAGTTCTCTAACACCCAAATCGCGACGACGACGTAGCTCTCTGAGCTTCACCCCAATTTTTGGCATGCGATTTCCCTTTAGAATATGCGCCTTCGCTAGCATGGCATTGGTGAGCACGCACGCCTATCCACAATGCGTGCAGTCCGCGAGCCGTGGTGAAAATACTGAACACCTGTCTAGTGGGCAATTGTCTGAATGGCTTCAGTACGGGATGCTTCGTTCCAGCACGCACATAGGAGAACCTCATGACTTCGCGGCTCGACGCCCTGAAAGGCAAATTTACACGGATCAAGGAACCGAAGCGCGACGCAGTTTCCGACACTGCTTCGATTGAAAAGACGGTTAAGGAGATCATCGCTAGCGTACGTGAGCGGGGCGACGCCGCGGTGCGTGAATACTCGGTGGCGTTCGATAAGGCCGACGTCGCGAACTTCGAGGTTACCGAGGAAGAGAAGATGAAGGCTATTGCCGATCTCGACCCGCAAACCCGCGAAGACACTGAGTTCGCCATTGCAAACGTCCGTCGGTTCGCGGAAGCTCAACTCGGAACCATCCTGCCACTCGAAATCGAAAGCCTGCCGGGCCTACACCTTGGCCACCGCGTCATTCCGATCGAGATCGTGGGCTGCTATGTTCCGGGGGGGCGTTACCCCCTCCTCTCGGCACCGGTCATGACCATTGTCCCGGCCAAGGTCGCTGGTTGTGACCAGGTAATCGCATGCCTTCCGCCGAATGCTCATCCCGCAATGATCGCAGGCTGCCATCTCGCTGGCGCGGACCGCATCTTCCGGGTCGGTGGAGCCCAAGCGATTGCGGCTATGGCGTACGGTACAGAAACGATCCCCGCAGTCGACAAGATCGTTGGCCCGGGCAACGCTTTCGTCAACGAGGCGAAGCGCCAAGTATTCGGTCAGGTCGGCATCGATCAGCTCGCTGGCCCGAGTGAAATCTTCATCGTTGCCGATGAGACGGCCAATCCTGCAACCCTCGCAACTGACATGCTGGCCCAGGCAGAGCACGACGTGCGCACCCGCGTCGGCCTTGTTACAACCGACCGCAAGCTTGCAGAAGAAACAATCAAGGAAGTAGAGAAGCAGCTTCAAACTCTCTCGACAGCTCCTGTCGCCAGCGTTGCCTGGAAGGATTACGGTGAGGTCACCGTTGTCGATGATGAAGAAACCATGATCGCCTACTCGGATTACATCGCGACGGAGCACCTTCAGGTCCATACCCGTGATGCAAAAGCGACCGCTAAGAAGCTGCGCAACTACGGCTCCCTCTTCATTGGCGAACTGGCCAGCGTCGTCTACTCCGACAAGTGCTGCGGAACAAACCACACGTTGCCTACGATGGCTGCTGGCCGTTACACCGGCGGCCTCTGGGTTGGCTCCTATGTAAAGATCGCCACGCACCAGTGGCTAGATGAGCGCGGTGTTGCGGCAGTCGCCCCGGCGGCCGTTCGGCAGAGTGCCACAGAAAAGCTTGAGGGCCACCGCCGCGCAGCAGCGCTTCGCCTAAGTCCCCAGCAGCTTGCCGCAGCAACTAGGCAAGCTGATTAGGGCTAATCGCGATTGTCAAATTTTGCGGCAGTGGGAGGCCGCCCGGCAAACGAAACCGGGCGACCTTTTCTTCTGAGCGAGCGCCTCATTGAATCTTGTAGTAATCGAGCGCCGTCTGCGATGACATCGCGATACCGCGGCATACAGCAAGAAGCACTTAACCGAGAGAAATGTCGTAGGCAGCCATGTTGTCTTGCACGTCCCGAAGCCCTTTATAGGAAGCATGACGAAGCTTCCCGTCATCCGTCGAGGCTCGGTATTCGATCTCTGCGATAAGTGTCGGCCGGACCCAGACCAGATTTTTACGGGTGCCACTGCAAGCGACCGGCAATCTTTCCGTGACTATGCCTCCAGCAAGTCGGGTCGAGGCACTTGCCACCAGTGTGTCCACGCGAACTGACCGAACCGTGCAATCACGTAGACGACAACCGCGGTCGCAATGAGCAATTCGAAGACCGCCAGCCCGTGGGTTTGGTCGATTAGCTTCTGACGGATTTGCCAGACCTCTAGCTGATCGGCCGTCTTGAAAAGCGCCGTCGCCCCGATGACCAAGGGGAAAGTGTAAGCCGAAAACCCGGGCGAGAACGGGAGCGCAAGCAATCGTACGAACGCGACATA
>Ga0102588_1002113_pt1 | contig 12338 bp, 14 predicted proteins | sample AraplaMF_Col_mMS_FD_76854 | JGI IMG/M metagenome (GOLD analysis project Ga0102588, IMG submission 76854) | Arabidopsis root microbial communities from the University of North Carolina, USA - plate scrape MF_Col_mMS (SPADES assembly) (version 2) | ecosystem: Host-associated > Plants > Roots >...
ATCAGGAAGGCCACAAAGAAGAACAGCAGCGGAAGAACATCGATGGCGCCGGCGAGGATCCATGCATGCGACGCGGCGTCGAATACCTGCTTCCGGGTGGCCTCGCCGAGCGAGATCGGACGGAAGGTGGGAACCTGCACCGTCTCGCGCTCGGCCAGCGCCTTCTCAGCCTTGGCCCGGAAGTCAGCGGTTTCGGACGACAGGTCCACGCCACCCTTTGGGTCGAGGTTAACGACACCGCCCGACATGATGATCGACTTGGGATCGATGGCGTTCAGTTCATCGACCACCGTGGCGACAGTCCCGGTTGCCGACAGGAAGGCTGTCTGGTCGCCACGGGCAGCGGTGTCACGCATCTGGTCCATGGCGCGCTGGCCCTTTGTCTGCAGATCCTTGGCGCTGTCCAGCAGTTCGTTGAGCGACGTGCCGATGTTGCGGAAGCCAGAAGCAAACTCGTTGTATTGCGACCAGTTCTTGCCCTGCCCCTTGCCGGTGCCGTGCGTCCCGGAAGCCTCGTTCTGCGCCTTCATGTCGAAGCCGGTGGCGATCACGAGAGCGCTGTCGGCGATGCCACGCCATGCGATGGCGTCGGCGTAGGCCTCGGAGAGGGCGGCGTTGTAGCCGTCCACCTGCTCAGAAAGCACCGCCGACAAGGCCCCCCTGCCGGCAATAGCCGTGGCAATGGCCTGCGCCGAGGCACCCAGCGCCACGGCCGTGACGACGACCGCTGAGGCGAACATGCCGACGAGGATTGCCGGACGAACAAAGCCGACGACGTGCTTGGTTACAGCGTGCCAGAAGATCGCGAAGGCAATCGCGGCGATGATGCCGGCACCGATCGGCAGCATCCAGCCGCCTGCCGGGTTCTGGTCGTGGATGCCGTGGGCGATCCCCACGGCAGCGAACATGGCACAAGCGACAGCGCCAAAGCCGATGAGTTTTACAGTCCGGTCTATCCGGCGTTCACTTTTCGAGGTCTTCATGATCTCTGTTCCATCAGTTGAGGGGGTCAGTAGTCGAGTTGGGCGCCAGGGCACCAATGCTGAATGCGAGCAAGCTTCTCCGCACTGCCCTTGCGGTATTCGAGGCCGAGGCCTTCCCCGATGAGGATGTCGGCGACGTTGATGCCGTTCACTCTCACCCATGCCAAAGTGCGCCCGTAGCGGTCACGTCCGTTACGCTCGATCCGGATTTCGCCGACATCAAGCAGTTCTCGCAGCCGGTCTGCCGCCTGCATGCCGACGTCGAGTTCGTGATCGCAATGGGGCTTCCACGTTTCCGGGGTGTCGAGATCGAGGATGCGGATCTTTTCCCCGTTGCGAAGGGAAAGCGTATCGCCATCGACGACTTCGACGTCTGCCGCGCCAACGCTCAGTGCGGCGACGGTAATGATGCTTACAATTGCGCCCCTCATTTCTTGCTGAGCGCATCCACGCAAATGTTGCGTCGCATTTCCTTGTATGCGGCAGGATCAATCGGCTGCGGGAAACTGTATGCAACCTCGATGATGTGCAGCTGCATGGCCCGCAGTTGTGCCTTGCCGTCAGGGAAATTCCGCTGGAGGACGGCCATGGAGGTTTCCTTCGAAGTCCCAACACTGCGCTGCTTCATCGCGCTCTCGGCGAAAGAGAGAACTTACGAGCCAAATTGTGCCTGGTGCCCCTGGCTGGTCTTAGCGATGGCGCCCCCCGGCCAAGCAGCTTCTATTCGCAGGCTATGCCGTCACCATCGCGATCTAGCTTTCGAGCATAGCCCGGCTCACCGATCCGAATAGGTGCTGCACCGGCGGCACGGGCGGCAGCGCAGTTCCGGTAGTAGATGCTTTTGGATGTAGTCGAACCGTCGTCGTTCGATGCTGGCGCGTCTACAGGAATATTGCTGTACTCGTCAGCGTTGGCCGATCCGACGTAACCAACGCTACTAATGATGGCTGCGACCGCCAGGGTCCCGATGACTTTCATTTCAGTCCAATCTCCTTGATAGACGTCCCTTACGAGTGGCCACATCTGAAGGCAGGCGGTATCTCTTTCGACAATGCGCGATGCGACCATGGAAAAATGCCTGTCGCCCTATGGGCTCGACCTAGCGGCGCTGATTGTGACCAGGCAGTAGTTCGGGGGGCTTAGGCCACAGCGACCGGCACTGCACCTCCCCCCGCAAAGGTCGCAGTGCCGTGCATTGACGCTTAACAATTCGTCGCTGCAGGAACTCTTGTATAGGGTTGGACCGCTCCAATCTTGCCGCGCGAAGCCAATTGCTTGCGCTAAGCTGCCACAGGTTCATATTGGGGTAATATTCGCGTTCCAATTTGGTAGGAGGCGATGATGGAAATGACCGATGCAGCCGCCCAGAAAGTGGTGACTGCGCCGCCTTCCACGAGAGGCCTAGCAACGAGGTTAGCGGCAAGACACCTACAGCAAAAAGGTATAGATCCGGCCCCTCTTCTTTCGAAAGCGGATATCTCTCCCCGTTCGCTCACGGAATGCCGGCATATTAGTGTCAGATCACAGACGCATTTTCTTGACCTGGCGTCGCGTGCTGCCGGCGACGAATGGATCGGGCTAACACTTGCAAGCGAATGCGATCTGCGTGAAACAGGTATGCTCTACTACGTAGCAGCCTCGTCCCCCCGCCTCGGCGAGGCAATCAAACGCCTTTCCAGATATGTTCGACTGGGCAACGAGGCCCTTGTTGTAGAATTGAAGGAAAGACCCATTTGTACGGTTGAGCTGTCCTATTCTGGTGTCCCGCGCCACCAAGACCGGCATCAGATGGAGCTCTTGGCCTTTGCCTTCCTGCGCATTTGCCGAAAGCTCATCGGTCGAAATATCGCGCCAGTTCAGGTGAAATTCGCGCACCACAGGTCAGGCGATCTGGGTCAAATCCGCCGCCTGTTTGGTTGTGACGTCGAGTTCGACGCCGACACCGACGAAATATTATTCGACATCGACGCGATGACGCTGCCACTGGTGGTTGCTGACCCATTTCTCAACGAGTTGATGATCAAGATGTGCGAGGATGCCATGGCGATCCGCCCAACCAATGTCAGCCCGTTTCGAACTGTCGTAGAGAACACGATCGCGCCACTTTTGCCACACGCTGAGGCAACGGCAAGGACGGTCGCGGAACAGCTTGGCCTCAGCGAGCGGACATTCGCTCGGAGATTGGCCGCCGAGGGCCTAAGCTTTGGAGAAGTCTTGGACCAACTGCGGCGTGACCTTGCAATACGCTACCTCGAGGACGATCTTCAAGCTTCGCAGATCGCGTGGCGGCTCGGTTTTCAACAACCCAGCTCCTTCAGCCACGCTTGCCGTCGGTGGACGGGGAGAAGCCCGTTGGAATTCCGGCGGGCTCGCGTGAGCCATGTGCTGGCCACTGTGGGCTCGTCTTCGCTGGAGTAGGGTGACCACTTGCAGCGGAGTGCTCTGCCCACTGCTGAGGCCGCGTAGCACGTCAGAGGATGTTGCAGGGCTGAAATCGTATCATGGGGAGGCGCTCACCGTCACAGATGCGTGCAGCCGCACTTCTCAACTGAGATAGCGATACCCTTTTCTGTCCTTGCCAGGGCTCTTTGGGCAGGAACTCTCGTACGTAATGCTCGGGACCGTTGTATATAGCTCGACCGGTTCCACGCTCGAAATCGAATTGGATGACTAGCAGATGATCCGCAGTGGTCTCTGAATAGCTGAATGCAATCTGTTTTGTCGACAAGCCTTTGGCCTTCACCTGGATGGTGGTGACGCCGTCCGGCGCATAGCCATCAAACCCGGCCGTAGACCGCGCTTCGACAAGTCTCATGCCGTACTCTTCGACGGCGCAAGCTTCACCGAAGTCACCAACCAGGTTGCCGTCGAAGGTGAATTCCAAATTCAAGCCTTTTCTACGATAGTAGTCGCGAACAGCCAATCGTGCAGTGGAAAGCGGCTGTACTTCGATGGGCAATCGGAACTCAAGGTCGGCACTTCTCGAAACCGTCAAAATTGTGTCCCTCTAGTTTCGCTGACGTGTCACCAGTTCTACAGCGCTAGCAGGCGCTCGGCCTGCCGTGTCAGAAAATATCTGCGCTAGCCTGCCACAGATTTGGCAGCCCGTGGATTTGATGATTTGGGCGCATGATCTGGTGATCTCGGTTTCGAGCTTGCGGCCTACCGACGACGCTCCAGCGTCTAGTAGGGTTGCTCCTCTTTGGGTGCGAAGGGCTCGACCCTTGCGAGAAGTGGCTTACGGTAACCAAAAATGACTATATTCGCGTCTGAAAGCTTGCTCTTAGATGCCAATTGCTTGCGGCCGGGCGCCACTCGGCATCCTTGCTGTTGAAGCAGAACATGCTTCGCTGAACAAAACGGTCATATCAGGCATCTGGCAACGCAATCACCAACACGCCGCACGGCATGGTTGCTCGTACCAAAAGATTGTCAGACGGGAAGCAAAGCGGCATCCAACTTGTATGTCGTCGCACAGCGTCTGGTGCCACAGAATGATTGAGCAGACGCAGCGTCTCTGCACGTCGTCGCAATTGCGCGATGCGGTCGAGGCGTATGAACTTGCCGGTGAGGAGGATGGCATGGCCAATCGCGACCCCGATTGTCGATCGGCTACCCCCCTGAATGTTGCTCTCTGATGCCAAATGCTTGCGTTTGGCAGCCAGCTGTCTTGTGGGCCTGTTCCGGACCTACAATTTCATTGCGTGCATGGTCACGGAGCGTAAGCGCGTCCACCACCATCAACGGAGCAAACAATGAAAACCATCAGTTTAACCATCGCCGCGTCGCTGATCCTTGCCGGCGTGGCATCAGCCCAGACACCGAGCCGTGAGCAGATCGCCCAAAACATAGTCGCGATGATGAGCGATACAAACGTTTTTGGCTATGCTTGCAACGTCTCTGATGCCGATAGGCGAAGCGTCGAAATCGCCGTCGTCGGCTATGCGGAGCAATTCGATATCGACATCAACTGGGTACGCCAAAAGGTTCATGAGCGTGACAGCAAATGGAGCGCCTTCGACATTCACAGTGAAGAGTTCCGCAAGTTCGTCCACAGCAAGGATGGTTGTCTTAGGATGATCGACCCTGCCATTCGTGTCGCCAACGACGCTCGCCGCATCCTAGGACACTGAAGATCCATCCCCTGAGGGGGCGGAGGGCTACTGGCTACACCAGCGTTAAGGCCCGTCAAGGACAACGGGCGAAATTTGTCTCGTAGATGCTCTCGCGACGAAGGGCCTATGTGCGGATACCTCACCGAGCTGTTGTGTGAGCCACACCCCCGGAGAAGTGGCGGGAAGGTTTGCGATCGCTGCCGCTCCTGTTTGTTACTCAACCATCTCATTACGGAGAACGAGATGAAGTCGATTATCGCAACGCTGGGCATGATGATAGCGCTCTCGAGCGCAGCGCATGCCGGGTTTTATGACGGCAACGAGCTGCACCAGCACTGCAGCGACGTCAACAGCCCTTACTACGAGGGCTTCTGCATCGCCTACATCGCAGCCGCCGCTGACGACATGCCTTGCCTCAACAACGTTGAAAACCTCAATGCAGGGCAGGTACGCGACGTGGTCAAGAAGTACCTCAACGACCACCCGGAACGGCGGCAATACAACGCCAACTTCCTCTCTAGGAACGCCATCGGCGTGGCCTTCTGTGACGCGACTGATGTACTCGGAGCAAAGGCAGGTGTGAAATGAGCCTGAATTTCGAACTGGGCAGATCAGAAACATCGACGCCGGCTACTCGACCGACGTCGATCGCTTGCACCATCAACCTGGATCTCATCAACGGGTTAGCCACATTTCAATCTTGCGGCGAGTGATGCGGTTTCGCTACTCATCAAGAGGTTGACGACGGTCGCTGCAATCCATCGCGTGATTGCTCAGGTCATTTTCCAAAAAAACTGCGTGTAGCGTGATGCATCCGAGACTGACGGCAAACAGATTGCTTTGCCAATCGCTTGACCATTTGGCATGGAACTGGCCGATAGACCGCAATTTACGCTACACCGGATAAGTGGTTGATACCACATTCATTTTTAGAATTTTTGTCTATTGCAATTTGTGAAAATCGGAGCGAGCCTTTGTATGTCCAGGGCACTCCCGAGGAACACCATGATGTCCATTTCACCCTCGCTCGACCAGTTCTGCTACTCGCCGGCGCAGACGGCGCTCGTTTTGGGCCGAAGTCGCCAGACCGTCTACCGGCTGATGTCGGCGGGCCACCTCAAAGTCCAGCACACGCCGGTCGGTCCGATAATTACGCGCGAGGAACTCCTGCGCTTCCTGACCGCCTACGGCGAACACAAGGGAAAACCCCGTGCACAACAGCGGAAGGATGCGCTCGATGCCTAGGCGCGCCAAGGCCGGTGACTTCCCCCATCAGGAAATCTACTCGTTCGCAGCGACGTCCCGGCTGCTTGGCGTCCATGTCACCACGCTCTACCGATGGGCAAAGGCGGGCCAATTGAAGACAGTCGATACACCCAGTGGCCGGCGTATCAATCGCGAGGAGATCCAGAGGCAGTCGAGCGAGGCTGCCGATGCCCCATCCGGTAGGCAGGCTGGAGAGATGGCACCGAAGCGCGTCCAGCCTGTCGACACGACACTGCACACACGCTGGTGAGGCTGGCGAACCGGCATCGGCGACTGCCGGACACGCCTTCGAGAAGACGAGGACGATTTTTGCTCGTGCCTCGAAAAAAGAACCCCGCCGTGAACCTTGCGAGGGCGACACGGCGGGCCGGTTGGAAGGATGAATACCGCGCCATTCTAAGCCGGCTCGCCACACCCGTCAAAGGCACGGCCTCACTGGGAGGCGTGGATGCCAAGATCAACCCACCGTCAAAACCGCCGATCGAGCGAACGGGCCGATGCGGCAATCCGCAAGGATCGCGCTGCAGCGGTCAAGGCATTCAATCGGAATGCCCAAATCTTCCCAGGCGGGCCACGGCAGGCGCGTCTATTGATCATCCGGCAGGCGGCGCTCACCGAGGCCATACTCGCTATGTTCGCGCCATCGCCCGACGTGCGCAGGGCGGCTGAGCGCAGCGATATCGTGAGGCAGATCCCGGCGATCATTAGGTTCAACGGGATATGGGCGACGATGCGCCCCGGAAATTCGCACACCCCGCTCTGCGTCGCGTGCGACACCGACTTCAACGCGAGATCGCCGGTCCATGCCTACGCTATTCTGGAGCCGATCAAGGCCGGTGACGCCCTCATTGTCACGGGCATCTGCCGCCGCTGCGCGATGAAATCCGACGAGGAACTGATGCTCGTCTACGGCAAGGACCTGCAAAAATACTGGCCCGGAACCGAGTGCCGGATGGAGGTGCTCTGAGATGGGCGCTGGCGGGGTACACACAGGTCGCTGCGCGGACGAGAACCTATATGCCTCGCGCCTTCTGGAGTGGCAGGGGCGCGAAGTGCGTGGCGCTAAGCCCGATCGCCGCGCCGCCGCCGTGACGGAGGCGCTCGCGGAACTCTCGCCAGTCATCGCCTCCGGGCATCTCGATACCGCCGACGCCACGGAGGCGCTTTTCTCGGCGCTTGCGGCGGCAGGGCTCGATGACGAGGTAGGCTGGGAGCGTGCCGTTCGAATGGTGGCTGACTGGGCGAGCCGCATCGGCGGCGCGAAGCCGTGGGATGGGCTCAAATGACCCCCCTCGAGGCAGCCATAGACATCGCGGCGCGCGGTCAGCGGGTGTTTCCCTGTGATCCAACGAGCAAGAAGCCGCTTGTCGCCAAAGGCTTCAAGGCGGCGACGACCGACGAAGTCGAGATCCGCGAGCGGTGGGGGGAACACCCGCGAGCGATGATCGGCATGCCCACCGGGGTCGTCTCCGGCGTCGTCGTCATCGATATCGATGTCGCCCATGGCGAGGACGGCGAGGCGTCGCTCGAGGCGCTGTTTGCCCCACATGGCGGCGTGCCAGAGACCTACGAGGTGGGTACACCGTCCGGCGGACGCCACCTTTACTTCAAGCATCCCGGCGAGCCGCTGCCGAACACGGCGGGCAAGCTCGGCAAGGGATTGGATACGCGCGGCGACGGTGGCTACGTCATCCTGCCGCCGTCAGAGGCGGCGGACGGCAACCGCTACACGCTGACCCGACAGGTGGAAATGCTGCCGCTGCCGCAGTGGCTGATCGAGCGGCTGCGCAAACCGAAGCAGCCAGAGCGGCAGCAACAACAGGGCGCATGTCGCTCGGAGCGCTGGGCGAAGTATGGCGAGGCGGCACTGAAGTACGCCTGCCAGACGATTGGCTCAGCGCCGGAAGGTACCCGCAACGCGACGCTTAACGAGGAGGCCTTCGCTGTCTTCCGGTTGGTGGCGGGCAACGCCATCGGCCACAACAGCGCCTACGGGCAACTGTTCGACGCAGGGCTGGCGGCGGGGCTGGATCAGGTCGAGGTGCGGCAGACGCTGGACAGCGCGCTCTCCGCCGGACTGGCCAGCCCGAGATACGAGGGCGAGACACTCGAGGACAGCCATCACTACGAACAGCACTCGCGCCACGGCGACAGCAACCGGAACTATGGGCCTAGGCTAGTGCCACATGACCGCACGCGCCGCAGTTCGTACAAGGGTCTGATGCGCTCGGACACCTTCGTTGGATCAATGTCTCCGCCTGACTATGTCGTGCATGGCCTGCTCATGCGTGGTGGGGCCTACACGCTGACCGGGAATGCCGGCCACGGCAAGACCTTGCTCGCTGTCCTGATGGCCATCCGCGTGGCGAGCGGGGAATGGTTCCTCGGGGCAAAGTGCCGGAAAGGGAAGGTGGCGTTCTTCGCGGGAGAAACCCCTGACAACGTCAAGCTCCAGTTCTACGCAACCTGCGCCGAGTGCGGGGTCGATCCCGGAGAGCTCGATATCCTGTGGCATGAGGGCGTTTTCTCTATTTCCGGGGCCATGGAACAGCTCAAGTCGGACCTGATCCGGCACCCCGATCTTGTCCTTGTGGTCTTTGACAGCCTGCAGGCGTTCTTCGAGGGCGACGACGACAACAACAACATGGCGACGCGCGATTTCGCTGTGTCCGTACGCGAACTGGTCGGCTGCCACCCGAAAAGGCCCGCCGCACTCATCATCGCCCACCCGGTCAAGCGCGCGACGAAGGACAACCTCGTGCCACGCGGCGGATCAGCCCTGACGAACGAACTGGATGGAAATTTGACGGCGTGGACAGAGCACGGACTTGGGGAACTGCATTGGCAGGCCAAGTTCCGTGGAGCGCCGTTCGATGCGATCAGGTTCGAGGTCGCCCAGACCAAGCCGGATGGTCTGGTGGACAGTGACGGCGAACTGATCTCGGTGGCGGTGGTCAGGCTGCTCGGCGAGCAGCGCCGTGGAGAACTGATGGCCAAGGTCAATGAGAACGAGATCCGCGTGCTGGCGGCCCTGGACGGCGCTGCCGGTATTTCCAAAAACGCACTGGCCACGAGCCTTGGCATGACCCGCCGCCACGTGGACAGGGCAATCGAAGCCAACAAGAAAAGCGGGCTGATCAAGCTTTACGCGGGCAAATGGGCCGTGACCCGTGAAGGTAAAAAAGCGCTCGAATTGCACGGATACAACCAAAAAAAGCAGCACACTGAATGGTAGAAACCAGCAGAAAGATGAGCGTGCAATTGCACATCGAGTTGCACTCCCCATCTTTTGCTGTTTTGTACAAAAGATGCACGCCGAGATGCGCGTGCATCGACTATGATTTTTGGAAGCCATATCAAATGTTTATGAAAAAAGATGAGCGTGCAGGTCTGCGTGCAGCTGAACACGCCGCCGGATGGATTGTTGCACACGTCCCATCCCTACAGGGGATGGGTGTGCAAACTCCGCCCTGTTTGGCCAGAAATTATTGATCCACAGGCCCATGGTGGCAGCCATTCGGCATCATTATTTCGTAACACATTATGCTAATGCCTTCATGGGCCCGAGGGAGCGCAAGTAGTGCAAGCCTTATTTGCCCCACTCTCGGATCGCGCTCCTAGCCAGTTGCCACTCGTGAGAGAAAGGTCACCGCGTCATGACCGCCACCGCAATCAGCACCCCCTATCCGTCAATCTCGAAAAGGTTCTTTTTCAGCTTAGTCTTCAGCCTCGCGATTGCACTGACCCCGGCTGCCGCGCTGAACGCGCTAGATCAAAGCAACGCCTTTGTGTGTAGTGGACACAACGCTGCAGACAAAACACCAGCCCCTAGCGAGCTTGGAGACCTACGTCAGATCTACGCCCTGTTTGCGACGACGCAGGTATGGTACGACCCAAATCTCGCCGCATCCGCACTGTGGAACGGCGAGCAGCTCGTCGTCACCTCGGTGGTCGCCACCGGGACCTCGGTCGCAATATCTTACGATCGCGGGACAACCCATACCGGCACGATTGCGATCAGCGAAACTGGCGAAGGCACGGCGCAAGCCACACAGATCGACCGCTCAAGAAACTTTCCCGAGATGCCGGTCGCACGCTTCAACTACGATTGCACTGTAATCTACATTCAGGCGATGAGGCCGAAGCCACTGAAACGCTAGGCTACCTAAACATGATGCAAACTCCGCCACGGGCTGGATCGTTACAGCCCTAAATTAGCCGGATCGGTCGCCGCCATCGCCTTCACCATCGGCTGGCGTGTGGTACCGCTCAAGAAACGTTCCCGAGAGAGTACACAAACCGACCATCAAAGACGCTCGACCGCGCCATACGGGGTCCTGCGGGCGAAACAGGCCAGTCCCGCCGTGGCGCAACGACAGTTTCAGAACGCCCTGGTCTTGCAGAAGTTATCATTCATGTGCCTTACCGCGGCCCGGATGCGGTTGATATCGCGTCGGATGCCTATTATCTCGGTCTTCTCATTGCAGACCGTGCCTCCCTCCCGCACCCGGCAGGTGAAGCCAGGAAACCACTGCGGCTGATAGATGCCCTTGTAAGGCCCACTTTCGTTTACGTCTGAAGGATAGAAGGCTTTCGAAAAGTCGATGATCGACACCAATCTTTCATTTCCTCCCTGCCACGATGGAAATACAGACGTGACACGAAACAGGCATCCGTCGAGGTGCTCAAACATCGTGTCGTGATCGACTTCGTTCTTCTCCTTGCTGAGCCAGTCCCGAAATACGAGCGGGCGCTCGGATATTCGTTCTTGATTTCCATATGGATTGTCCTCGCCAACATCCGACTTCCCGCCCCACAAAAAGGCGGCCGTTTCCTCAGCCGTTTGCGCGCTGGCTACCCGTGAAGCGATCAGAAGTCCGAGGCAACAAATGAAAAGGCAAATTCCCGGAAACCTCACAGCGTTCCTCCCGGCCAATCGTGGCCCATAAAATCCGGACAATGTGTGTTGACGGTGGCCCTTCTTATCACTTCCAAAAGCGTCTTGCCTCAATGAGATAGGGGTTTAGCCAGATCGAGCGAGCCCGAGGATACTTCACCCGTCGGGGACACAACCCCTGACCATGTAAAGTGCGTCCCCAAAGCGTGAATTGAAGGTCTCTTCTTGGGATCGGACGGCAACAAGAGCGGTCGTCCTGCAAGTTCGCCGTAGGTCGTTCCTTTCAATTGGGCCGCGATACCAACCGTCATTGTTCCCGGTTCAATCGCTATCAACCCCAGATCAAAAAGCGAGTGTAGGTCGGCCCGGAGTAGCAATCCGTTCTGAACATGATCGCTGTAGTCGCCACGGTAGGGAGCTATATGGCAAGCCTCTAGCGCTTCAACAGCATCGCAGCCGCTGATCGCACATGTGTCCCCATAAGCTTCCAATAGCGCCCTGCGAAACTTGACTTGCCCTCTCCGACGAACGACCTCAGCCATTGCTTTCTGCCGCTGATCGGACGCACTCGCACTATCAAAGCTCGGAGATAATGTCTCCGCCTCAGCACGATCGCGAGCGGCATCGGCCTGATGGATGGCTCCCTCCTGGGAAAAACCCTCGAGGATAAAATAGCCGTCCTTCCACTCAAGTACCTTACCAAGTCCCAGAACTTCGTATTCCACACCTGGCTTTGGCCTGGTTTGTATAAGCACGCCGATGGGTATTCCGTCGTTCATACATTTGACCAAGCCGCGATTTGTGGCTTCCCTATCCCGCTGCAGCGGGTCTCGGTTCTCTTGAAAATACGGATAGACCCAACTGCCATCAGGTCGCCTTTGGACCTCCTTGTCAGCATAGGGGCTGTCTAGTGTTTGGCGGACGCTGAGCGCGTATTCCATATAGTGCGGCTTGTAGATACCTGCGGATTCCGAGGCAATCCGCCCCCGTATTCCGAAATGATGCCGCCCCCCAATTCCGAGAATTAACCGCCCCCTTGTTCCGAGATGATGCCGCCCCCTGATTGGGGCTGTTTGT
>Ga0102588_1002114_pt1 | contig 12336 bp, 10 predicted proteins | sample AraplaMF_Col_mMS_FD_76854 | JGI IMG/M metagenome (GOLD analysis project Ga0102588, IMG submission 76854) | Arabidopsis root microbial communities from the University of North Carolina, USA - plate scrape MF_Col_mMS (SPADES assembly) (version 2) | ecosystem: Host-associated > Plants > Roots >...
GAGGGACTCGAATTCGGTGCCCTTTTGCAGGTTGTTGAGGTTCACCACGTACGCGTTGTGGTGCTTGCCGTGGTGGTACTCGAGGGTTTCCTTCGAATACTCGGGGGCCAGCGCGTCGAGGGCGTAGGGTAGCGGGGGGAGGGTGTGTTCCATGGTGGGTCCTTCGGGTGTGGATAAAGCGTTTCAGGCGCGGGGTTTGGGGCTGACCTGGTAGGCGCAGCGCCGCGCACCCGCGAGCACATGCTCGACGCGGCTGACGGTCACTTCGGGCCCCAGCACGTCGTCGAAAAGTTGCAGCTCGCTGCGGCAGAAACCCGTGCAGGCCCGCGCCGCGGTGCAGATCGGGCAATGGTTCTCGATGAAGAGAAAGCCGTCGCCCTCGGGCCGGAATTCGGCCATGTAGCCTTCGCGGCTGCGGATCTCGGCGAGCCGCTCCAGCCGCGTCTTGAGGCTGCGCGCGCCGCGCATCGCCTCGGTGTAGTTGGCGCGCATGGTGTTCTCGCGCGCGCCGATGAGCTGGTCCATGCCCTTCTCGCCGAACACGCTGATCACGGCGCTGATCATCTGCACCGTCATCTCGGCGTGCGTGTCGGGAAAGCGCTTGTGGCCCTCGCCGGTGAGCCGCCAGATCTGCGTCGGCCGGCCGCGGCCGCTGGGGCGGCTCTCGGCGTCGACCAGGCCTTCGGCCTCCAGCTTGGCCATCTGCTGGCGCACCGCTTCCACCGTGACGTTCAGCACCTTGGCGATGTCGGGGATGCCGAGCGCGCCGCGGGTCTTGAGCGTGGAGAGGATGCGGTCTGCCGGCTGGTGCGGCATCCAGGTGGGCTTGGCGTCGACGGGGGCGGACATGGGCGGTTTCGTGGATTCTGTGAATGCGATTGTCAGGCGGCCGGGCCTCCCCTTCCGTCCGAAGGTGCCTGCCACCCGCCGCCCAGCGCCTTGTAGAGCGCCACGAGGCTGGTGTACGAGGCGGTTTCGGCTTCGGCCACCGCATCCTGCGCACGCAGCAATGTACGCTGCGCATCGAGCACGCTCAGGTAGGGCGCGGCGCCTTCGCGGTAGCGGACTTCGGCCAGTTCGGCGGCGCGGCCGCTGCGGGCCGCGGCTTCCACCAGCCGCTGCAGGCGCAGCTGGTTCTGGCCGTAGCCGGTGAGGGCGCTCTCCACGTCCTCGATGGCGCGCAGCACGGCCTGCTCGTAGAGCGCGCGGTCGCCCTCGGCGCGCGCCTCGGCGCCCCGGACGCGGGCCCGGACCGAGCCCAGCCGCAGCGCGGGCCAGCTCACCCCCGGCGTCACGCTGAAGGCGCGGCTCGACGAACTGCCGAGGTCGGCACCGCGCAGGGCGATGAAACCGAGAAAACCGCCGATGTCGAAGCGCGGATACAACTCCGCCGTCGTCGCCCCCACATCGGCCGTGCTGGCCGCGAGGCCGCGTTCGGCGCGCAGCACATCGGGCCGGCGCCGCAGCAGCTCGCCGAGGTCGCCGATGGGCAGGCGCCTGTCGAGCACCTGCAGCTGCCGCGGCTGCAGCATCGGTTCCAGCTCGGCCGGGCGCAAGCCGGCCAGCACCGCCACGCGGTAGGCGGCCTGCCGGCGCGTGGTCTCCAACGCGGGCAACTGGCTCTCGGTGCTCGCCAGGTTGGCCTGTGCGCTCGCGAGGTCACCCTCGAGCCCGCGGCCGGTCTGCACCTGCGCCTCGGTCACGCGCAGGCTGCTGCGCAGGCTGTCGAGGGTGCGGCGCGTCACCGCCAGGCGCTGCTCGGCGCCGCGCATCTCGTAATAGTTGCGCGCCAGTTCGGCCACCGCCACGATGCGCACCTGCTCGAGGTCGGCCGCCGAGGCCTGGGCGCGCGCCGTGGCGGCCTCGTCGAGCCGCTGGAGGCGGCCGAACAGGTCGATCTCCCACGAGGCATCGAAGCCCGCGCGGCTGCTCTGGGCCAGTGAACGCACCTCGGGTTGCGCGCCGTTGTTGCCCTGCGCGATGCTGCGCGTCTTGCTCGCGCCCAGCGTGACGACCGGCAGGCGGTCCAGCCCGGCTTCGGTCTGCGCGGCGCGGGCTTCGCGCAGGCGGGCCTGGGCGATGCGGATGTCGTGGTTGCCGGAAAGCGCGCGCTCGATCAGCGCATCGAGCTGCGGATCGTCGAGCTGGCGCCACCAGTCGCGCTGCACCGCGTCGTTGGCGAAGAGCGAGCGCTCGGGTGCCGAAATGGCGATGGGCGCATCCGACGGCGCGGTGTAGGTCGGCCCCACCGCGCAGCCGGCCAGCACCAGCGCGCCGAGGGCCAAGGGAATGGTGTTGAAAAATCTGTCCATGGTCATGCGCCTTCAGCCAGTGCGTCGAGTTCGGCGGTGCGCTGCGAGCGCCCCACCGTGCGGTGGTCACGCGCCAGCAGCGTGTACATCGTGGGCAGCACGAACAGCGTGAACAGCGTGCCCACCAGCATGCCGACCACGATCACCAGGCCGATGCTGAAGCGGCTGTTGGCCCCCGCGCCGCTCGCGAACAGCAGAGGCACCAGGCCCACCACCATCGCGGCGGTGGTCATCAGGATCGGGCGCAGCCGGATGCGCGCGGCCTGCTCGATGGCGGGGCGGCGCGCCAGGTTGTCGCGCGCCTGGATCTCGTTGGCGAACTCCACCATCAGGATGCCGTGCTTGCTGATGAGCCCGATCAGCGTCACCAGCCCGATCTGCGTGTAGATGTTGATGGTCGCGAAGCCCAACGCCAGCGGCACCAGCGCGCCGCAGATCGACATCGGCACGCTGATCAAAATGATCAGCGGGTCGCGCAGGCTCTCGTACTGCGCGGCCAGCACCAGGTAGATCACGACGATCGCGAACACGAAGGCCACCACCAGGGCCGAGCCCTCCTGCGTGAACTGGCGCGCATCCGACTGCCAGTCGTAGCTGAAGCCGGCCGGCAGCTTCTTCGCCTCGTCGCTCAGGAAGGCCACCGCGTCGCCCATGGTCACGCCCGGCATCGGGATCGCCTGGAAGGTCGCGGCGTTGAGCTGGTTGAACTGCGTGAGCTTGTTGGGCCCGACGCTGGTCGAGAGCGTCACCAGGTTCGCGAGCGGCACGGGCTGGCCGCTGGCGCTCTTCACGAAGTAGCGCGCGAGCGCCTCGGCCGTGAGCCGCTGGTCGCGCGGCGACTGCGGAATCACGTCGTAGGAGCGGCCGTCCATGCCGAAGCGGTTGACGTAGTTCTCGCCCACCAGCACGGCGAGCGTGTCGCCGATGGCCTTCATCGTCACGCCCATGCTGTTGGCCTTGGCGCGGTCCACGCGCACCTCGGTCACCGGGTTGTTGAACTCCAGGTCGCTGTCGACCACGGCGAACTTGCCGCTGTCGCGCGCCGCGGCCTTGAGCGTTTCCATCGCCTCGAACACCGCGCGGTGGTCGCCGGCGCTGCGGATCACCATCTGCACCGGCAGCCCGCCGGTCGAGCCCGGCAGCGAGGGCAGCTGGAACGCGAAGATGTTGCTGCCTTCCACCTCGCCCATGCGGCCCTGCACCTCGCCCTGGATCTGGTCGGCGTTGCGCCGGCGGTCCTTCCAGTCCGAGAGCTGCACGCCGCCGATGCTGTTGGACACGCCGTCGGAGCCGTTGATGAGCCAGCGGCCGGTGTTCTCGGGCAGCGCGGCGAACACGTCGTCCCACTTCCTGCCGAACTTCTCGACATAGTCGATGTTGGCATGCTGCGGCGACTTGATGACGGTCAGCACCATGGCCTGGTCTTCGCCCGGTGCCAGCTCGCGCTGCGCCGCGTTGTAGAGGAAGGGCAGGCTCACCAGCACCGCGGCCGCCAGCAGGCCGGTGACCCAGCGGTGGTGCAGCGACACGTCGAGCAGCCGGCCATAGGCCGCGGCGAGCTTGTGGAAGAACGACTCGGCGTGGCGCGCCATGCGGCTGCCCGTGGCGTCCTGCGGCAGCAGGAACGAGCTCATCACCGGCGACAGCGTGAGCGCGATCACGCCCGACACCACCACCGCGCCCGCGAGCGTGAAGGCGAACTCCTTGAAGAGCGAGCCGGTGAGCCCGCCCATGAGGCCGATGGGCGCATACACCGCCGCGAGCGTGAGCGTCATCGCGATCACCGGGCCGGCCACTTCGCGCGCGCCGACCAACGCGGCCTGCACGCGCGACTTGCCTTCCTCGATGTGGCGATGCACGTTCTCCACCACCACGATGGCGTCGTCCACCACGAGGCCGATGGCCAGCACCATCGCAAGCAGCGTGAGCAGGTTGATGCTGAAGCCGAACAGCAGCATCAGCGCCGCCGCGCCCAGCATCGAGAGCGGAATGGTCACCACCGGGATCACCACCGCGCGCAGCGAGCCCAGGCACAGGAAGATCACCAGCACCACGATGGCGATGGCTTCGAGCAGCGTCTTCTGCACCTCGTCGATCGAGGCCTCGATGAAGCGCGCGAGCTCGAAGGGCAGCTGCACCTCCACGCCGGGCGGCAGGTTCTGCTGGATGCCCGGCAGCAGGTCGCGGATGCGCTTCACGATCACCAGCGGATTGCCGTTGGGCGCCGCCTGCAGGCCGAGGTAGATGGCCTTGTCGCCGTCCATCGTCGCGCTGCTGTCGGCGCTGGCCGCGCCCAGCTCCACCGTGGCCACGTCGCCCAGGCGCACGATCGCGTCGCTTCCACCGTCGGCCTGGCGCTTGATCACCATGTCGCGGAACTCGGCCACGTTCACCAGGTCGGTGTTCACGCGGATGTTCGACACCACGTAGAGGCCTTTCACCTGGCCGGGCGCGGCCTGCACGTTGTTCTGCCGGAGCGCATCGGCCAGCTCGCCGGCCGAGATGCCGCGCGCGGCCATGCGGTTGGCGTCGAGCCACACGCGCATCGCGAGCGTCTGCCCGCCCGACACTTCCACGCCCGAGACGCCGGGAATGGACGCGAACTGCGGCTGCACCACACGCGAGAGGTAGTCGGTGAGCGCCGGGATCGGCATCGTCCTGCTCGAGAAGCCGACGTAGGCCACGGCGGTCGCTTCGCCGGCCGACTTGAGTATCACCGGGTCGAAGGCCTCGGCCGGCAGCCGGTACTTGACCTGGCTCACCTGCGCCATGGCCTGCGTGAGCGCCTGGTTGGCGTCGGCGTTGAGCTTCATGCGCACGCTGATCACGCTGCGGCCCAGCGTGGAAGACGACGAGAGGTAGTCGACGTTCTCGATGGTCGCCACCGCCTGCGCAATGGGCTGCGTGACGAAGCCCTGCATCAGCTCCGGCGAGGCGCCGGGGTACTGCGTGGTGATGGTGAGCGTGGTGCTCTCGGTGAGCGGGTACTGCCGCACCGGCAGGTCGCCCAAGGCGCGGGCGCCGAGCAGCAGGATCAGCGTGCTCACCACCAGCGCCAGCACGGGCCGGCGCACGAAGAGGTCGGTGAACTTCATGGCTTCGGCTCCGTGAGGGCGAGCGTGTCCTTCTCGGCCGGCGCCACGGCGGCGCCGGTGTACAGGCGCAGCTGGCCCGAGGTGACGACCTTGTCGCCGGCCTGGAGGCCGTGCTCGATCACGACCAGGCCGTCCTGCCGGTCGCCGGCCTTCACGAACACCTGCTGCGCGGTGAAGCCGCCCTTCTCGCCGGGGCGCACCACGAAGACCGCGTCGCCGTGGGTGCTGTAGGTGATGGCGGTCTCGGGCACCGCGATGGCGCCGGTGCGCGAAGGCAGCGCGACCTTGCCGTTGACGTACATGCCGGGCGTGAGCGCGCCGTCGGCGTTGTCCACCGTGGCCTGCAGCCGCACGGTGCGCGTGTCGCTGCCGATCTGCGGCTCGATGGCGCTGAGCCTGCCCTGGAAGACGCGGCCGGGGTAGGCGTCCACCGTGAGCGTCACCGCCTGGTTGCGCTTGAGCGCCGGCAGCGCGGTCTCGGGCAGCGTGAGGTTCGCGAACAGCGTGCGGCCGTCGGTGAGCGACACCAGCGCGTCGCCGGCCCGCACGAACTGACCGAGGTTGACTTTACGGATGCCCAGCACGCCGTCGAACGGGGCCTTGATGCGCTTCTGCTCGGCCAGTGCCTGCACGCGCCGCAGCTCGCCGCTGGCCTGGTCGAAGCCGGCTTGCGCCTGCTCCAGCTGCTCCTGCGTGGCGGCCTGCTGCGGCAGCAGGCGGCGCGTGCGGACGAGCAATGCCTTGGCGTTCGCGCGCTGGGCGGCGAGGCGCTCCAGATCGCCCTGCTCGGGCGCGTCGTTGAGCTGAACGAGCAACTGCCCCGCGCGCACCTCGGCGCCCGGCGTGAAGAGGATCTTCGCGACGCGCCCCTCCACTTCGGCCGGCACCTCGACCTGCCGGTTGGCCTCGAGCGTGCCGATGCCGCTCAGGAAGCGCGCCATCTCCGTCGGTCGCGCGGCCGCCACCGCCACCTTGGCCGGCGGCATGCCGCCGCCCGTCGCATGCGCCGGCTTGAGCTTCGTGACGAGCCCGTAACCGGCCGCTCCCACCACCAGTACAGCGAGGCCGGCGCCGAGCCAGGCCTTTGATCGTGCATTCATGATTTGTCCGTATTAATCAAAGAGTTTTGTTGGATTATTTGCGAGCCGGGATGGCGTGTCGAGAAAGAGAGAGCAATGCCCCCGATTGATGGGGGCTATCCGGGCGAGGCGGTACATGCCGCAGTCCTGAAGACGTGGGAGCGCGGCGGTTTGTGACGCGGTTGCGCGGACCGGGGCCCGGCGCGCCGTCGTCTACCTGTTTTCGGCGATGGACGCTGCCTCGTGGCCTTCCTAAATTGGCGCTGGAAAACACTTTGGAGCGCAGGATGAACTTCATCAGGCTGGTTGCCGGCTCGACCGACGCGAACATGGGCGTGCTCTACAGGAGTGCGGCGACAGCGATGGATGCCTACTGCAAGTGGATCACCATGCAATCGAGCGTCGGCGAGCGCAGCTGCGACGAAATGCTCGCGCGCGCCAAGCAGCACGCGCTGACCTGGTTCGATGGCGTCAGCCCCGAGTACCTCGCGCTCCCGGGAGCGATCGTGGATGCGGACATCGTCGTCGGGCCCACGCTGGGCGCACTCGCGCAACTGGCGCGGCAGCCTTCTTCCGGCGCCGGCACGAACCCGCTGGGCGAGGCCATCTCCAAGTGCGCGGACGACCTGCGCCGGGCTCTGGGCGGGTTGTCCGAAAGGGCCGGCGCGCTTGCCGCAGCGATGCGGAACTCGGTGCAGATGCTCGAGACGGACGGACAGGATTTCCTGCACCGGTCGCAGGAAGAGGAGCGCCGCTTGCGCGAACTCTCGATGCGCATGTCGCGCCTGCAGGGCGAGGCCCATGCGGCGGAGTCGGCGAGATGCCTCGACAGAAACCGTATCCGTGCCTTGAACATGGACATCGACCAGGTCCGCCGCGATGTGCAGAACGCCTCGCGGCGCACCGATCTGACCGGCGAGGCCGCGCAGCGCTCGCACGACGCGCTCGGTGGCACGAACTACCTGGCCCGGTTCTGGGATGCTGCGGCCGGCGATGCGCGCGCATCGATTGCGACGCTGGTGCGGCTGCAGCGCGAACCCGCCCGGCTGGCGGACGTCGACATGGCGAACGCGCATGCGCACTGGACCCGGATGGTGCGCGATTTCGAGCAGGTGGCGCGCGCCGTCGGCTGAAGCGTCGGCTCCCTCCTTCTTTCCTCTTGCCGGCTTTCCTTCCATCAACCCGGTCGCGATGCGGCCCCTCAAGGAGGTTCCCGTGAAACTCAGGACACTACAGCTGGTCAGCACCCAGCCAACGCAGCAGCAACTGCTCGACTACGCGAATGCATTGATTCTGGTGAACAGCTACGCATACGCGATCACCAACCAGAAGCTGCCGATGCTCGAGCATCCCACCACCAACTACGGCCGCTTCGCCGAGAAGTTCGTGCCAGCCAAGGGGCACGCACTCGACTGGTCCGCCAACATCTTCGTGTCGTTGCTTGCGGTGCCGAACGTCATCAAGGACCACGGTGCGACGCTGTTCGAGCTGGAGAAGTCGATGATCAGACCCTATCTGCGGGCGCTCATCGCGGATCCCGGGAATAGCGTCGCCAGGCGGGGGCTCGGGGACTCGCTGGGCGAGCTGAGGCAAATGATCGACGGACAGGTCCGATCGATCGAAGGACTCGAACTGCGCCTGAGGACCTTCTGCGACGACCTGGCCACCGACGCGAAGACCCTCGCCGTGATCGCCGCCGAAGCGCTCGACGATGTCAGGGAGGACCGCGAGGCGATCGTGCAACTCAACACGATGATCGGCAACCTTCGCAAGCAGGTGGACAACGCCAGGACCCTGCTGACACTGTCGCAGGCCGGTACGGCGGTCTCCCTGTTCGTCGGGCTCATCGGCGCGGTCGTCTGCTATGCCATTCCGGGGGCGACGCTGGTGGGGGGCGCGGTGATCGCGGTGGCGGTGGTGGGCGAAGGCGCCTCGATCGCCGGATGGGTCATCGAGCAGAAGCGCATCGCCCTGCTGCAGAAGGAGATCGAGAACCAACAGGGGCAGATCCAGGCGCGCAACCGGGACATCGTCCTTCTGCAGGCGATCAGCGGGCAGTTCGAAGCCCTGACCCGGGCGAACGAAGCGGCGAAGCAGGCGCTGGAGGCGGTGAAGGCGATGTGGCTGAACCTGGCCCGGACCGTGGGAGATGTCCAGTCCGACCTCACCGAGACGGCCAGCCACGCCGAGCAGGCGCTGTACCAGCAGGCCCTTGCCGACTTCGAAAGGGCCGAGACGCATTGGGCGGGTGTCGTCGCCTTCGCGAAGGCGCTGGCCGGGATCGACTACAACTGGCAGTCTTCCGATGGCACATGGCATCCCTACCGCGAGCGGGCACCGTCCGCTGACGCGGGCTACCTCACGGAGGTGCCCCGTGCAGCCTGAATCGGCCGGGGCCCAGATCATCGAGCTCCAGGCGCACCGTCTTGCGAAGGCGGCAGTCGCGGCTTCGCAGGACGCCGTCGACTACGTCAATGCGGTGACTGCCGTATCCCGCTATGCACTGGCCATCGAGCGCGCCGAACTGCCGGTGCTGGTCGTTCCGCCCGACGGCTACACCGATTTCGTCGATGCCTACGCGAACGCCAAGCTGCGCGCCATGGACTGGATGAAGAAGGTCGTCGATACCGTCGCGGTCGTTCCCCGCGCGCTGGTGGACTATGGCGAAACGGCCGGTCTTTGCTTCACCGCCATGCAGCAGAGCCTGGAGGCGCTGCGCGCCAACCCCGGCGACCGGACGGCGAAGGACAGGGCCCGCGTGGCCGCGCAGGGGGTGAAGGAAGTCGGCGCCGCCTCCGCCGCCGCCATCGCTGCGGTCGACGGCTGGATCGCCTCGTACCTCGCCAACCTGCAATCGGACGCCGCGCGTCTGGAGGCGCTGCGCGACCGCGTCGCCCAGGCGACGGCGGCCGACATGGGCGAGGTCGCGAGGCTCCAGGCGGTATCGGCCAGACTCCAGGAGCTGATCGACGACCGCAACAAGCTCTCCACGCTCAACAGCTTTTCCTCGCTGACGCTGAATCTTTTCTTCGCAGCGGTGGGCACCGTCGTCGGGTTGCCCTTCTCCACCTTGACCGGGGCGGTGGCCGGCGGCGCGGTCGGCCTGATCACCACCACAGCCACCACCTTCAAGGCGGTGCATCCCGACCTGGAATACGTGCAGTCGCTGTCCGTCATCCAGAAGGACATGGATACGATCAGCGCCGAGGTCGGCCTCCTGAACGCCACCGTGGCGCAACTCGCGACGCTGGCGGCGGCACTGGGCAACCTGGTCGCGCAGGGCGGGACGGTGCGCGCCCAGGTGTCGAAGGTGACCGGCTTCTGGCGCCACCAGAAAGAGCTGCTGCTCGAGATGGTGGCGGAGCTCGATCGCATTGCGGTGGCCCTGGACCGGTCTTCGATCGATGCGGCGTCGCTCGCGCTGCGCAACGCGAAGGCCGAGTGGGGGCAGGTCGTCGCGGCGCTTGGCGAGATCCGCCATGTGCGCTTCACCGTCGAGCCGAGGACCATCGTCGCCGTCGAGGTGCCGGCGCTGAAGCACACCTGGGTGCCGACCGGAGGCTGATCCGGCCTGCGGCGCGCAGCCGCCGAAGACAGTCTTCTCCGGCGCCGCGCCGTGCCGCGGTTTTTACGCTTTCTTTACGGCCCTCCGTCCACTCTTTCCCCCGTTTTGACGCGCATCTACCGAGACTGCGATTCATCTTTTTGATCGCAGGAGTGATGCATGGACATCGTCTGGATGGGCGCCTTGCTGGCGCTGTGGGCCGTGGTGGCGGCCATAGTCGTCGGGCTGAACAGGCTCGAAGGACCGAACCCGCCGAAAACCGGTGACGGAGACGCATCGTGATCAGCCTCGAAGTTCTCTATGGCTTCGGCGCCCTGGTCGCCGTGGTGCTGTTCGCCTACCTCGTGTTCGCGCTGATCTGCGCGGAGGAATTCTGAAATGACTTCGTCCGCCTGGGGCCTGCTGGCCCTTTTCCTGGCCGCGCTGCTGGTGCTGGCCTGGCCCGTCGGCAAGTTCCTTGCCGTGCTGTGCAACGAGCGCGTGCCGCGCTGGATGCAGCGCGTCGAGGCGCCGCTCTACAAGCTCGCGGGCACCCGGCCCGAGCAGTCGATGCACTGGCTGCGCTACGCGCTCGCGCTGCTGGCCTTCAATGCCGTCGGCGCGATCTTCGTCTACGCACTGCAGCGCCTGCAGGGCTGGCTGCCGCTGAACCCCGCGGGCATGGCGGCCGTGTCGCCCGACTCGGCCTTCAACACCGCGGTGAGCTTCGTCGCCAACACCAACTGGCAGGGCTATGCCGGTGAATCCACCATGAGCTATCTCACGCAGATGCTCGGCCTCTCGGTGCAGAACTTCTTCTCCGCCGCCACCGGCATCGCGGTGGCCTTCGCGCTGGTGCGCGGCTTTGCCCGCCGCGGCGACGGCAGGGGCCTGGTCGGCAACTTCTGGGCCGACATCACGCGCGTCACGCTGTGGGTGCTGGTGCCGCTGTCGTTCGTGCTCGCGGTCTTCTTCGTGGGGCAGGGCGTGATCCAGAACTTCGACGCCTACAAGTCCGTGGACACGGTCGAGGCCACCGCCTTCCAGCAGCCGAAGAACGGCGCCGACGGCCAGCCGCTGAAGGACGAGAAGGGCCAGCCGGTGATGGAAGACGCCACCACCAAGACGCAGACCCTCGCCATGGGCCCGGTCGCCTCGCAGGAAGCCATCAAGATGATCGGCACCAACGGTGGCGGCTTCTTCAACGCCAACTCGGCGCACCCGTACGAGAACCCGACGGCGCTCAGCAACCTGCTGCAGATGATCGCGATCTTCCTGATCCCGGCGGCGCTGTGCTTCACCTTCGGTCATGTGGTGGGCGACATGCGCCAGGGCTGGGCCGTGCTCGCGGCGATGACGATCATGTTCGTCATCGCGGTGATGGTGATCACGCCGGCCGAGCAGGCGGGCAACCCGCTGTTCGCATCGCTGGGCGTCGACCAGGTGTCGAGCGCGCTGCAGAGCGGCGGCAACATGGAAGGCAAGGAAGTGCGCTTCGGCATCGACGCCTCGGCCCTCTTCGCCGCCATCACCACCGCGGCTTCGTGCGGTGCCGTGAACGCGATGCACGACTCGCTCACCCCGCTCGGCGGCATGGTGCCCATGGTGCTCATGCAGCTCGGCGAAGTGGTGTTCGGCGGCGTTGGCAGCGGCCTCTACGGCATGCTGATCTTTGCGATGCTCGCGGTGTTCATCGCGGGCCTGATGATCGGCCGCACGCCCGAGTACCTGGGCAAGAAGATCGAGGTGCGCGAGATGAAGCTCATCTCCATCGCCATCCTGGTCACGCCCATCCTCGTGCTGGCCGGCACCGCGGTGGCGGTGATAGCGGGCGCCGGCAAGGCCGGCATCGCGAACCCGGGCGCGCATGGCTTCTCGGAAATCCTCTACGCGCTGACCTCCGCGGCCAACAACAACGGCAGCGCCTTCGCAGGCCTCTCGGCCAACACGCCCTTCTACAACGGCCTGCTCGCGCTCGCCATGTGGCTCGGCCGCTTCGCGATGATCGTGCCGGTGCTGGCCATTGCCGGTTCGCTGGCCGCCAAGAAGCGCCTGCCCGTCACCAGCGGCACGCTGCCCACGCACGGCCCGCTGTTCGTCTCTTTGTTGATCGGCACCGTGCTGCTGGTCGGCTTGCTCAACTACGTGCCGGCGCTCGCCCTCGGGCCGATCGTCGAACACCTCGTGCTCTGGAAATAAGAAGGAGCGCACCATGACTGCCAACACCAAAACCTCTCTCTCGCTGTTCGATGCAGCGCTGGTCAAGCCTGCCCTCTGGGGCGCCTTCGCCAAGCTGAACCCGCGCA
>Ga0102588_1002119_pt1 | contig 12308 bp, 12 predicted proteins | sample AraplaMF_Col_mMS_FD_76854 | JGI IMG/M metagenome (GOLD analysis project Ga0102588, IMG submission 76854) | Arabidopsis root microbial communities from the University of North Carolina, USA - plate scrape MF_Col_mMS (SPADES assembly) (version 2) | ecosystem: Host-associated > Plants > Roots >...
CGTTACCGGTTAATATAGTTCTGGTATTTGGCTGAAGTGTTACATTGCCAATTGTTTTTTGCACCATGATGGTACCATCAGCTGCTTTAGCCGTAATTGAAACTGTAACGGGTGTAGTATTATTAAATACGCTCCTTGGGCCTAACTGGAAATTAGTTGTGCCTATATTGCTACTGGTAATAGCAACTGTGGCAATCCCTGCTGATATGGAACCTGACGATTTTCCATCAAGATAAGAGCATACAAAATTTCCGGTGATATCTATAGTAATGCTGGCTGTTTTGGGAGGGATAGCATCCTTAATGATAACTAATACTTCTGAATTTAATCTTTGCAAAACAATACTCTGCTGTACAGGGGCATTACCAACAGTGAAGCTGGCATTGCTGTAAAATGTTTCCGGAAATGCAATACCAGTAGCATAATAATAAGAAAAACGGGTTGGGTCACCCGCGTAAGTACCTATGTAATTGGCGGAGTCCTTTAGCCCAAGAAATACTGCTTTATAACTACCGGCAGGGATACTGTCTGTAAATGTTCCAAAATTGGGAGCGCCCTTTTTGATGAATACTGTTTTTTTAAGTACGTTGTTAGAATCGAATAATTTATAAACCAGTTTAACGATACTGGTTGCCGAAGGATCAACAGCATTTATTTTGATTTTGCTGTTTTGGTTGTCAGGAACGTTTACCTGACTAAAGCTTGAAATATTAAAGGAAACCGGATACAGTTTACCTGTAGGCTCAGTTGTTTGAGTATGATGGTCTTTTTTACACGATAATAGTGCTATGCTTATTAAAGTGAAGCAAATTAAAGCTCTTTTCATTTGGATTAGATTTAAGACAATTAAAAATTAACATTTACAGGTGGATTCCAATCCTGATTAACCGTTATCGTAAACTGGCCATTATCCTGGGTAAATAAGTATCCGGAAAGTATGGTTCTGGTATTGGGTTTACATACCACGTTTTTGATGATTTTTGTACCCAGGGGCCCAACTGGGTTGGGGCCGTAATAATCAACTGTTACATCAAATGGCCTGGTATCATTTAGGGTATTCATGCTAAAAGTATAATTTGCTTTACCCGCATCTGTCGCATTAATAACCTGGGTGGTTTGATTGGTAACTAAAGAAGCGGGTGGATAATAGGGCTTTATTGAAGATGAATCAGAAAAATGTACCACTATTTTTGAGGTTCCGGTTGGTATGGCATCTTTTATTACTAAAGATAATTTTGCAGTTCTCCGGGGTATAACAACCGATTGGTTTACAGGCCCGGAAGTTACCGTAAAAGGTACAACTTTATAAAAGGTATCGTCCCATGTATGGGTATTATAATAGAAGGCTACATCGGGAATGTCAAAAATTAAGTTATTTGATCCTCCACAAAACAAGGCTTGATAAGTCCCCGCTGGCAGATTATCTTTAAACTGGCCAAAGTTTTGATCGCCTTTCAAAACGCGTCTGTAAGTCACCAAAGGCCCATGACCATATAGCGGCCCACGATCCACATATACCGCATAATACAAAGATTGTACAGGTATGGTATCCGTAGCCTGTATGGTGAGGGAATTTGTTTTTGCCTTATCTGCAGTAGGTACATTGGTTTGCGAAAAGCCCGATACATTAAAGCTTATGGGGTATAGCTTAGTATCAGGGTCGGGTGTCTTTTTGTCCTTTTTACAGGCAAAAAACAGGCATAAACAAATGCTGTAGAGTATAATTTTCTGTTTCATTTGGTTTAGATTTTAATGCATAAATGTACTAATTATTAACTGTTTGGAAAAAAAAGTGAAGTTTTTCAAAGGAGTATGAAAGTAACCCATAAAACAGATTTTGGTTTTAACTGTTTGTGATTTTTTTTTCTTGCCGACCATGGTCTGTCAGACAGCTATAGAACAGGTATTTAATACAGTAATTATTGATCATAACCAGAGTGATCATCCCGTAAATTCATTTTTAGTTACCAGGAATTTTTGATATATTTACGTATCAAACAGCCCGGAACTTTGTCAAAGTTCCGGGCTGTTTGGTTAAGGAGAAAAACAATATAAAAACCGATCTTTTTGTATTTCGTTATTTGAAAATCAATGTATTGATACTTTTTAAACCTTTTAAAACAGGCTAAAAATTTGTTAAAAAGTGTTAAAATGGCCTTAAAGTTTTGTTAAAACGGGCAATTATCGAGTCTTTTTACCTCATTTTTGACCAAAAAAATGTTAAAATCATAGGTTTAAAAAGTTTTTTGCCAAGTATAAACTCATGGGATGAAAATCGCCCACTGGAATTTTGGTACAATATCTCAATACCTGTATGCAATAACTTTTTTTACTTTCTGTAGGCAATTGTTTCATTAATTTTGTCAATTATACAGGTATTCGCTAAGTGTAATAATAACAGTTGTAGTTATATACTTTATTTATATTTTTATACAATTCAAAACACTAAGGCATTGCCTTTTATAAACCCAATTTAAATTATTTAATGGAACTGGAGAACAAAGGTGTAAAGGGCGGTAGGCTAAAAAACATGATCATTAAAACGCTTTACTTTAATAAGGCGATGTCATGCGCGGAGCTGAGCGAATTATTTGACAAAAGTATACCATCGATTGCCAAAGCTGTAAATGAGTTAATGGATGAAGGTTTTGTTGTTGAAGATGGTTATGCCCCTTCAAGCGGTGGCCGCAGGCCATTGATGTATTCGGTAAAAGCCAATACCATGTATATTCTGGCTATAGCACTTGATCAGCTTACAGCACGTATCCAGCTTTTTGATCTGTTGAATAACGCGGTAGCCGATATGGTTACTTTTGAACTTAAACTTTTGAACAATCCTGATGCCCTGGGCAAGCTAACCGCAGAGATCAATAACTATATTAAAGGATCGCGTGTAGCCAAAGAAAAGATAGCCGGAATAGGTATCGGGATGCCGGGCTTTATCAACGTTACCGAAGGGATCAATTATACCTATCTTGATGCTGGCGGCGAAAGCCTGACCGCTTATTTGACCGCTAAAACGGGTATCACTACGTATATAGATAACGACTCCAGCCTGATAGCCCTGGCCGAACAGAAGTTTGGTATAGCTAAATCACAAAACGAAGTTATGGTGATCAACCTGGGATGGGGTATAGGTTTGGGGATGATTGTGAATGGTAAATTGTTCCGCGGTTATAATGGTTTTGCCGGCGAACTAAGCCATATACCCTTATCGGAAGATGGGGCGCTTTGCGAATGCGGTAAGCGCGGCTGTTTGGAAGCGGAAGCATCCATGCTGGTAGTAGCCCGGAAGGCCATTGCGGGCATTCAGCAGGGGCGTATCACGAGTTTAAAATATAACAGTAACGATAATGACCATTCTAAGCTTATGGGTGATGCTGTACTGGAAGCTGCTAATAATGGTGATCAGTTTGCCATTGAGCTGCTATCAGACGCGGGTTATAAAATAGGGAAGGCCCTGGCTATCCTTATTCACATCATGAACCCCGCTAATATTGTGCTGAGCGGCAGAGGAGCTAAAGTTGCCAAGATACTGATGGCGCCAATACAGCAGGCATTGCACAAATATTGTATCCCGAGATTGGCCGGTGGTACCGAGCTACTGGTATCCGAACTTGGTTTTGATGCCGAACTGATTGGTGCAGCCGTGCTCGTAATGGAGAATTTTGACAAAAACTTAAAAGCCAAAATGAGCAAAGCGGCTAAGGCTTTGGCGTAATAGATATGTGGATAAGATCAGATGTGCAGATTTCAAATGTGCGGATGTACTGATTAAAAAATCAAATTATCCTTAAATCATTTCATTTGCACATCCGAGTATCTGCACATTTACCCAAAAACTTTTCCTGAATAATCTATAGCCTCCTGAAATTTGGCTAAATCAAGCCCCAGGAGCTCATGTTGTGATTGAAGGTATCTGATTAGGTTTTCGGTAGCGATATTGCCTGTGAGGTCGTCTGCGGCCATTGGGCAGCCTCCATATCCTTTCAGTGCAACGTCAAAGCGTTTGCAGCCGCTTTCATAGGCTGCGGCTATCTTGGGCTGCCAGGTATCGGGCGTAGAATGTAGGTGGATGCCGAACTCTGTTTCCGGGAATTTACGGCACAAATCGGGATAAATACTACCGATTTGCTCTGCCTGGGCAATGCCAATGGTATCTGCAAGGGCTATGTTTTTGATGCCCAAATCAACAATCTGTTCTGTCCAGTGTTCAATAATGCCGGTATTCCATTCGTCGCCATATGGATTGCCGAAGCCCATAGACAGGTAAACCAACAACTTTTTACCGCTGTTATGGCATAACCCGTTGATCCTTTTTACATTTTCAAAAGCCTGAGGTAATTTGGTATTGGTATTACGGATCTGGAAAGTTTCGGATATGGAAAAAGGGTAGCCCAGGTAGGTGATCTCCTCGTGTTTAACCGCGTCCTCAGCACCGCGATAGTTGGCGATGATGGCCAATAGCTTTGATTGAGTGTTGCTCGTATCCAGCTTTTTTAATACTTCGGCGGTATCCTGGAGCTGAGGTATGGCCTTTGCCGATACAAAGCTGCCAAAGTCGATGGTATCAAAGCCCACTTGTAACAGCAGGTTGATATAAGCCGCTTTGATATCGGTAGGTACAAAATCATGCAGGCCCTGCATGGCATCGCGGGGGCATTCGGTTATTTTTATGCTCATTTCAAATGCTAAGTCTGAGGTCTATAGTCCAAAGTTAGCTTTTAAGTCTGAAACTTTGGGACTACTTAAAGACTTTTGACTTTCGGCTTAAGACTTAATAAATCAATCAACTGTATTGGGTAAATGTTCATCTTCGGTAAGACCCTCGCGTTCAAACTTGCGGATTATGAGCCTTGTACCACCGTTATAAGTGATATAGCTGGATACCCAGTTAATAAATACGATAACCTTGTTGCGGCCGCCTAAAAGCGATATCAGATGGACGAACAGCCATACCAGCCAGGCAAAAAATCCCTGAAATTTTATTTTACCCAGATCGGCCACGGCTTTGTTCCGACCGATAGTAGCTAATGAGCCTTTGTCGAAATATTTAAAGGGTACCGTTGGTTCATGGTTGATCAGCTGTGCGATGGTTTTGGCTACATGTTGGCCCATTTGTATGGCCACCTGCGCCACACCAGGATGTCCTTTAGGAGTTTCGTCAGTTATCATGGCGGCTACATCGCCGATGGCAAATATGTTCTGGGTTCCTATTACACGACAAACGCTATCCGTCCTGATCCGGTTGCCACGCTCAATAAAATTAGGGTCGATACCTTCAGGGACAACACCCATAACGCCGGCACTCCAGATCACGGTTTTGGTGCGGATAGTTTTACCGCCTTCAAATTTGATTTCCTCGCCATCGTAGCTATCTACTTTTACACCTAAAAGTACTTCCACGCCCATTTTGGTCAAAAACTCTTTGGTGGCGGCAGAGGCTTCCTCAGAAAAAGGCCCGAGTACTTTGGGCAGAAAATCAACCAGGTACACTTTCATATCCTCTTTTTTGAGTTCGGGATAATCTTTGGCCAGGATATGGTTGCGTAATTCGGCCAGTGCTCCGGATAGTTCCACACCGGTTGGACCGGCACCTACCAGAACAAAGGTAAGATAAGGGTCGCGTTCTTCTTTGGTGGGTTTTAGTAAGGCTTCCTCAATATTTTGCAGAATGGCATATCGCAGGTTAAGCGCCTCAGGAACTGATTTCATGGGCATCGAAAACTTTTCAATATCCTTATTTCCGAAAAAGTTGGTGGTTGATCCTGTGGCTATCACCAGGTAATCATAGACTATTTGGCCAATAGTGGTATCAATGGTGTTCTTTTCCGCATTTACCTTGGTTACCTCGGCAATCCTGAACCTAAAGTTTTTTTGGCTGGCAAAGTTCTTACGTAATGAAAAAGCGATGGATTCCGATTCAAGACTACCTGTGGCCACCTGGTATAAAAGCGGCTGAAAAGTGTGGTAATTATGTTTATCGAGCATTAAGACCTCAACGGGCTTATCCTTGAGATGTTTGGCTACCTGGAGCCCGCCAAAGCCCCCGCCTACAATAACTACCAGTGGAAATTTTGAGCTGTCTGTTAAGTTCATAGCACGGGTGTTTTAACCTCCTTTAAATCTCCCCCGATGGAGGAGGGTTTTAAAAATATTATTTTAAACTCCTCTCCCTTTGGAGAGGGTTTGGGTGAGGTGTTTTTTATATAACAAAAAAGGCCCCAAAAGTTCTTTGGGGCCTTGCAAATAAATTTATAGAGTTTATTATCTCAGATCTTTTTTACCAAAGTCAACTATAACCGGTGTGGCTACGCAGATAGATGAGTATGTTCCGAAGATCACACCGATCAATAACGCGAATGAGAATCCTTTGATCACATCGCCACCAAATATGAACAACACGATCAATACGAATACCACAGTTAAAGCGGTAATGATGGTACGGCTTAGCGTACTGTTGATAGCCTGGTTGATTACTTCTTCAGGATCATCAGTTTTGGCATGGTGAAGTTCCAGGAACTCGCGGATCCTGTCAAATACTACCACCGTATCGTTAATAGAGTAGCCGATAACTGTTAGTATAGCTGCGATGAATGCCTGGTCAATATCCAGGGAGAATGGAAGTAATCCTCTGAATAAAGAGAAGAATGATAGTACCAGCAAGGCATCGTGAGCTGTAGCCACCATCGCACCTAAGCTGAACTGCCATTTGCGGAAACGGATCAGGATGTAAGCCGAGATCACAAATATGGCGAACAATACGGTATAGATAGCTGATGTTTTTAATTCATCGGCAACAGTGGCACTTACTTTTGAGAAACCAACGATATCTTTATCGGTTATACGGGTGGCTTCTTTTGAACCCAAAGCCTGGATCAATGTATTCCTTACTTTAGCGTCGGTAGCTGCATTGTTATCCCGGATCAATAAGTTGGTAGTGATGCTCATTTTATCGGCACCAAATGTTTTAACCTCAGTACTACGACCCAATGTAGCGTCAACGGCATCATGAATAGCTTCTGTTGTAACAGCTTTGTTAGGGAAGGTAACAATATAATTACGGCCACCCTCAAAATCCACACCGTAGCTAAATCCGCGTGTAAAGATGGATATTAAACCTGCTAATATGAATATGCCCGAAAAAGCGTAAAACTTGAAACGGTTTTTAACGAATTTAAAATTTGCGTTTTTGAAGGTATGTGAGCTCCATGGGTTTGAGAATTTGATATCCCATCCTTTGTCAAGCATCCACTCAAATATAACCCTTGAGATCAGTAGTGAACAGAACAATGAGGTAATGATACCGATCATCAATGTGGTAGCGAAACCCTGGATTGGGCCCGAACCAAAGATAAACAGGATTACACCGGTTAAGAATGTACTGATCTGTGAATCGAGGATAGATGGTAAAGCGTGTTTGAAACCATCAGCTACAGCTATTCTTAATGATTTGCCTAAGCCCAGTTCTTCACGAACGCGTTCATAAACCAGTACGTTGGCATCAACCGCAATACCCAATGTGAGCACGATACCGGCAATACCAGGCAAGGTTAATACCGCGCCTAAGCTGGTTAATACGCCCATCAGGAAAAATATGTTGATGACAACCGCTACTACCGCTACAGTACCTGCACGATTGTAATAAGCAATCATAAATATCAATACAACAACCAAGCCTAATATACTTGAAGTAACACCGGCATTGATAGCTTCCTGACCTAATGACGGACCTACTACCGATTCTGATATGATATGCGCAGGAGCAGGTAAACGACCAGCTTTTAAAACGTTGGCCAAATCCTTGGTATCCTCAATAGTAAAGTTTCCAGAGATAGAAGATACACCACCAGAGATCTCGTTCTGTACGTTTGGAGCAGAGTATACGTTATCATCCAATACAATGGCTACCGCTTTTTTGTTGGTACCTGACGATGCCTCGGCTGTAACAGTACGCCATTTCTGGGCACCCTCTGAGTTCATGATCATCACAACCTCTGGATTCCCTTTTGGATCGTTATCGGCACGGGCGTCAGTGATCACGTCGCCTGATAATACCGGGCCATTGTCGGCGCCTGTTAATTTGATGGCGTATAGAGCAAATGCTTTGTCCTTGTTATTTTTTAATGGCTTTACCTCCCAAAGAAATTTCAGGTTGCGTGGTATTACCGCTTGTACATCGGTGCTATGGAGGTAAGCGTTAACTTTGGCGGTATCTCTTTGTGGTGAATAACCAACAACAGGACCCTGACCTAATTGCTGCTGACCGCTGGCATCCTGGCCAATGTTTGGAGATAACACAGAAAATAGTGGGTGTAACGCCGTAAATTGTGTTTTATTAGCCAATGCTGCTGCGGACGTATCTTTAGCGGCATTTTTTTGAACCTTGCTCAATAACGAACCTGCTTTGGCAGCGGTATCAGTTTTAGCAGCAGCTGTTGTTGCGGTAGCTTTAGCTTTTGATGAATCAGCTTTAGCTGTTTTGTTTTTTGCAGCCAGTAAGTTGTCAATATTGATCAGGTATTGATAAGCTTCGGTGTTGTCATAAGTTTCATAGAATTCCAACTTAGCAGAACCTTGTAACAATTTACGAACACGCTCCGGCTCTTTTACACCTGGTAACTCAACCAAGATACGGTTTGAGCTTTGCTCAAGCTGAATGTTAGGTTGTGTAACACCAAACTGGTTGATACGGGTATTTAAAACCGTGTATGATTGTTTTACCGCTGTATTAGCCTGATCTTTCAAATAAGCTGTAACCTCGCTGTTTGATGCGTTAAACTTTAAATGATCTTGGTTATCCTTTGTTGAAAAGATAGCGGCCAGCTTACCGTTCGGATTTAGTTTCTCGTACTCACTAACAAAAAGTGTGATGAAATCCTTTTGAGTGGTTTGGGCGTTCGCCTGTAATTTGTCGGCATTAGCCAAAGCTTGATTAAACGCAACATCAGGATTGTTGTTGGCAATTTTCTTCACCAACTCATCGAGCGAAATTTGCATGGTAACGTTCATCCCGCCTTTAAGGTCAAGGCCCAATGCAAGTTCTCTTTGCAGTACGTATTGATAATTGTGTTTAAACACCGGATATACCGGTTGTGTTGACATAGAATCCAGATACGCTGTTTCTCTCGCAGGGTCACCCTTTGAATATACCTTGGCATCACTTTGAACTTTGCGCGCCACCCACGTGAAAGATAGCTGGTATAAGCATACTACAGCCAGCAGAATGGCGAAAAATTTAATAACCCCTTTACCTTGCATCGAATTATAATATGTAATTAATTAGTTTATAAGCTTTTTTTAAATAAGACGGCAAATCTAATAAAATTTCGCAAGCATGAAATTTTAAATTAAAACAATTTGATGACAAAAAATGTTAGCCGCGTTCCAGCGTGATGAAGGAGTAGCTGTACTTGTTTTTTTCGTCGGGCTCAAAGTTTTCCCGTTCTGTCTCTTTCCATTCCTGCGGATCCAGCTCCGGGAAAAAAGTATCCCCATCAAAATCCTGATCGATCACGGTTAAATAGATACGATCGGTAAGCGGAATAGCTTGCCGGTAAATTTGGGCGCCACCAACAATAAATACCTCATCCTCGCCGGCGCAAAGCTCCAGGGCATCTTCTATAGAGCCTGCAACTTCACAGCCTTCAATAGTGATGGACTGCTGGGTTACTACTATGTTACGGCGTTTGGGTAATGGCTTGCCAACAGACTCATAGGTTTTACGCCCCATGATCACGGTATGCCCGGTGGTGACATCTTTAAAATGTTTCAGATCGTTGGGCAAATACCAAAGTAATTTATTGTCTTTGCCTATAGCGTGGTTTTTGGCTGTGGCAACTATGATGGATGTAGTCATTGGTTCATTAGTGTTATTAGTTCAGTAGTTCATTAGCCTTGGCAGCTTAATTTATTTTCTTAACTTTTTCAGTCAGCCATAATTTTATACCGTCGAAATTTAATTCTCCTTTACTTGCTGATATTGTCATATCATACTTTTCATCTTCAGTGGCAGTGAGATCAATTTCAAATTCAAGAAGTGTTAGCCTGAGTAAAGCATAAGCAGTTCTTTTGTTGCCATCAAGAAAAGGATGATTGATGATAATGCTTTCAAAAATAGCAGCAGCTTTGTCGATGGCTTCCGGGTACAGATCCTGTCCGTCAAAGGTTGCATTGGGGCGAGCTATAGCAGCCTCTAATCCCCCCTGGTCTCTTATTCCTTTAACGCCTCCAAACTTTTCAATTAAAATATTGTGGATTAAAAGGGTTGTTTGAATGTCGATCATTGAGCAAGTCTTTGCAATAAGCCTTTATCTTCAGAAAGGATTTTTCTTAAATTATTAGCAAGCTTGATTTGTTCGGGTGATTGTGTTTGTAATTCTTTTACAAAATCTAAAATATCCTGCAATACAGTTTCAGGTACCTGGTCAAGTACCTTTTGTATCTCGTTTTTTATTTGAACCGAAGTCATAGTCAAATTTACAAATTTTTAAAGTAACGGCAAGCAGTGCCCTAATCTACACTGCCACCTCAGCCTTGATGTGCGGCCACGGATCATAATTCTCTAAAGCGAAATCTTCAAACTTAAAGGCGAAGATGTCTTTCACTTCAGGATTGATCTTCATGGTTGGTAGGGGACGAGGTTCACGGCTCAACTGCAGGCGGGCCTGATCCATGTGGTTGTTGTACAGGTGAGCATCGCCAAAGGTATGAATGAAGTCGCCATAATCCAGATCGCAAACCTGTGCCATCATCATCGTGAGCAATGCATAGGATGCGATGTTAAATGGTACCCCCAAAAATATATCGGCACTGCGCTGATACAATTGGCATGAAAGTTTGCCTTTTGTTTCGCCCTTGTCCTGGTTGGGGGGCTCCACGTAAAACTGAAACAAACTATGACAAGGCGGTAAGGCCATCTGATTAACGTCGGCCACGTTCCATGCCGATACGATCATACGGCGCGAATCGGGATTGTTTTTAATTTGGTTTACCACCTGGGTTATCTGGTCGATATGACTGCCGTCGGGCTTTGGCCACGAACGCCATTGGTATCCGTACACCGGTCCGAGATTGCCTTCGGCGTCGGCCCACTCATCCCAGATGCGTACGCCGTTTTGTTTAAGGTAGCTGATATTGGTATCACCGCTCAAAAACCAGATCAGTTCATGGATGATAGATTTGAGGTGCAGTTTTTTGGTGGTCACCATCGGGAAACCATCCTTAAGGTTGAAACGCATCTGGTAGCCAAACACACTTACCGTACCGGTTCCTGTCCTGTCATGCTTCTGCGCTCCGGTTTCCATCACATGGCTCATCAAATCGAGATACTGTTTCATTTTTGTAGGTTGATTAAGTTACTTGTTGATTAGGTGAGTGGTTGGATTGGGTTGATTAAGTTAGAAGAACTTAATCAACTCATGAACCAGTGAACTAATGAACAATTTTAAAAGGCAAAGAAAAATAATCTAATTTTGACATCCTAACCGATGTGCAAAAATACACGCGGTGTTAGTCTTTTTTTCTATGATCCTTTTTCCCAACGCAAAAATAAACATTGGCCTTAACATTACCGAACGCCGGCCCGACGGCTATCATAATCTGGAAACCATTTTTTATCCTATCAACATCAAAGATGCGCTTGAAGTTGTAGAGAGTGATCAACTGAGCTTTGAATCCTCTGGTTTGGATATCCCGGGCAGGGCCGAAGATAATCTTTGCATCAAGGGGTATCATCTTTTGAAAAATGATCACAACCTACCGCCGGTGAGTATCCACCTGCATAAAAGTATCCCGATAGGGGCTGGTCTGGGTGGAGGCTCGGCTGATGCCGCTTATTTTATCAGGCTGATGAACCAGCAATTTGAACTTGGGCTGTCTGTGGAGGAAATGACGGGATATGCCCGCAAGCTTGGCGCCGACTGTGCTTTCTTTATCGAGAATAAAACGGTGTTCGAAATTGCCCTGGTCATGCCGGATGTTCACATATCAACCGCCGAAGCTTACCGGGGGGTAAAACCTGCGCTGGTAAAAGAATCACTGTTTGATCTGATTGCAGAGCAGCCCATCACCGAATGGAAAAGATATATCAAAAATGATTTCGAGCTATCGATTTTCAAAAACCACGCTGAGATACGGGGGGTAAAAGCGGCCTTGTACGAAGCTGGTGCTATATACGCCAGCATGAGCGGGAGCGGTGCCTCGGTGTTTGGTATATTTGAGCAAACGCCCGATCTGCAGCATCTGGAAGCAGATAATGAAGTGTTTTATGATGTGTAGTTGAATTTCGAATTTGGGATGTTCGATTT
>Ga0102588_1002157_pt1 | contig 12082 bp, 9 predicted proteins | sample AraplaMF_Col_mMS_FD_76854 | JGI IMG/M metagenome (GOLD analysis project Ga0102588, IMG submission 76854) | Arabidopsis root microbial communities from the University of North Carolina, USA - plate scrape MF_Col_mMS (SPADES assembly) (version 2) | ecosystem: Host-associated > Plants > Roots >...
ATCAGCTGCCATGCTTTCGAGGGTTGCCAAGGCGCAGGCCAAATGGCCTGCCCGCCCGATCACAATTACAATCGCCAATGCGCCGGGAGGCGATGACGACACGTTGAGCCGGTTCTTGGCGGAAACGCTTACATCCGAACTCGGCCAAGCCGTGGTCATCGAAAACCGTGGAGGCGGATCGACCACTATCGGAGTAACCGCAGCTTCATCGGCAAAACCCGATGGCTATAACTTTCTGTGCCTGCCCACGTCTGGTCTCGTACAGACCGTTCTGCGCGACAAACTACCCTACACTCTTGACAGCTTCACGCCGATTGTCGGGATTGGCGGTTATCCCCTGGCGCTTATAGCGTCCAAGAAAGCTGGGATAAACACCATCGATGACCTTATGGCTGCGGTTCATTCTCCCGAAGGCGTGACTTTTGCGAGCGCCGGCGTTGGCACCATTGCGCACCTGACTGGGACGGCGTTTATCAAGGAAGCCAAGGGCAAAGGTATCAATGTCTCCTATAAAAACAATCCGGACGGCATTCAGGGAATTGCCGGCGGCTTTACCCAAATGATGTTTGTGTCCGCACGTGAAGGGGCAATCCTCAAGGACGACGAGAATGTGAAGGTGCTTGCGGTCACATCGGCGGCCCGCACCAGCAATCTTCCAGACGTGCCGACCACCACTGAGATCGGTTACCCGCAAATCGATGGGCGAGTCTGGTACGGCTATCTTGCCCCCGCCGGTGTTCCTGAAGAAGTCGTGGCCAGGTTTGCTGCGGCGGTCGTCAAGGGAGTTCAAGATCCGAAATTTCAGGACCGCTTTGGCCCTCTCTCATTCCATACAGATCTCAAGACCGGTGAAGAATTCACGGCATTTCTCAGGAGCGAACAGGATCGGTTTCGCAAGATCATCACCGAGAACGATATCAAGCTGAATAACTAGGTCCATTGGCCATCTGCAGCCAGGGTGACGGCCATTTGCCAAGGACCGTCCCGCCTCTGCCCAGTCGTTCGACGCCGACGCCAGGAGTGGCGTCGACTTTTATCGTAACACCATCAGGACCGAGTTCAGGAGTAAGCATGCAAAGGTACCAGCTCTTTATCGACGGCGCGTTCACCGATGCAGAAGGTGGCGAATGGATCGAAAGTGAGGATCCTTATCAGGGCAAGGTTTGGGCAGAGATCGCCCGCGCAACGCCTGGTGATGTTGACCGTGCCGTCAATTCCGCGGTCAAGGCAATGGAGCGCGGTCCGTGGAGTAAAATGACAGCCAGTGCCCGCGGTAAGGTTCTCCGCAAGATCGGTGATCTCGTCGTCGCCAACGCCGACAGGATCGCGCGGATCGAGGCGCGCGATAATGGCAAGCTTCTCACCGAGGTTCGCGGCCAGCTGAACGGCGTTGCCGAATGCTGGTACTACTTCAGTGGTCTTGCCGACAAGATAGAGGGATCCTCGATTCCGATCGAGAAGGCGGACACTCTTGCGTTCACTCTTCGCGAGCCCATCGGTGTTGTCGCAGCGCTCACCGCCTGGAATTCACCGATATGGTTTGCCACCGTTAAATGTGCGCCCGCGCTGGCGGCTGGATGCAGTGTTGTCGTCAAACCGTCCGAATTCGCATCCGCGAGCACGCTTGAGCTTGCTGCTCTCGTTAAGGAAGCCGGCATGCCGGATGGCGTGTTCAATGTCGTCACGGGTTTTGGGCACGACGTCGGCGCTGCACTGGTCGAGCATCCTGGCGTGACGAAGATCACCTTCACAGGATCGGATGCAACCGGCGCGAAAATCTACGAAACGGCTGCCAGACATATGAAACGCGTGTCACTCGAACTCGGCGGGAAATCGCCTAACATCGTGTTTGAGGATGCGAATCTCGATCTGGCCGCCGCAGGTGTTGTATCCGGGATTTTCGGTGCGTCTGGCCAAATGTGCACGGCCGGCTCCCGTCTCCTTGTCCACAAGTCGATCAAGGAGGCTTTCACCGCGAAACTGATCGATCTTGCCAGCCACATCAAGCTGGGCGATCCGATGGACCCGAATACAAACGTCGGCCCCATCGCAACGGCGCCCCAGTTCAAGAAGGTTTTGGATTATCTCGATATTGCTCGGGCAGACGGAGCTCGCTGTATTTTGGGTGGCTACGCTGCTACCGGCGATGGCCTCACCGGCGGACAGTTCGTCCAGCCGACAATCTTTTCCGATGTGACCAATAGCATGCGCATCGCCCAGGAAGAGGTCTTTGGCCCGATCCTATCGATCATTGAGTTTAACACGGAGGACGAGGCGATCGAGATCGGGAACGATATCGCTTATGGTCTCGTCGCTGGGGTCTGGACGCAGAATATCGGCCGCGCCATGCGAATGACGAAGGCATTGAAGGTCGGTACGGTGTGGGTCAACACGTATCGCGCTTACAGCTACATGATGCCATTTGGCGGGATGAAGAAATCGGGGCTGGGACGCGAAGGCGGAATCGAGGCGATCAATGAATACCTCGAGACGAAAAGCGTGTTTCTGTTCACGTCCGACGAAGGGCCGGTCAATCCCTTTATCATGCGGTAGGTTCGGTAAAGGCTCGCCGTCTGCCACTTTTCGTTGACGTGACGAGCTGCCACGGATCGGCATCCTGACATTGCGCGATCTATATCGAATGACAGGCCCATTCTTGAGACATGCTGACAGGCATTCTGCTCACCGAGGACCTAACAAAAATTCGGGGAAGACCTCAAATGCAAGACCAACCGGAAGAAACCACAACTGGAAAATTAAACGCCAAGGATATTGCCACCGGCGTGTTCTTGATTGCCGTCGCGGCCATCGGTTTGCTCCTGAATCTGGAAAACGCAACGGGCACGGCCGCCCAAATGGGCCCCGGCTACATGCCCATGCTTATTTTCTCGCTTTTGGCGATCCTCGGTGTCGCTGTGATCGTCGTTGGATTGCGAAACGGTCCAGATCCGCTCGAAAGGTGGGCGTGGAAAGAATTGGTTCTTATCCTTGGAGCCATGGCCGCGTTCGGCGTGCTGATCGAACGGATTGGCCTCGCTTTGTCGGTCGCAACCGTTGTCGTGATCGCCAGCATCGCCGACCGCTCGCACTCCGTGTTGGGCATCGCAGGCATGACGATTGCTCTGGTTTTCATCTGCTGGCTGGTTTTCATCCTGGGCTTGAATTTGAACGTCTCGTTCCTGCCCCCTGGCCTGACCGAACTGTGAGCGAATAAACATGATCGACAATCTCGCGCTCGGCCTCTCGGTCGCAATGACGTTTCACAATCTCGGCTTTGCATTCATGGGCTGTCTGATCGGCACCGCCATTGGTGTTCTGCCGGGGATCGGGCCGTTGGCGACGATCGCTCTGCTCTTGCCTCTTACCTTCGCACTTGATCCCGTGACAGCAGTGATCATGCTTTCCGGCATCTATTACGGGGCACAGTATGGAGGATCCACTTCGGCAATCCTTCTCAATCTGCCCGGGGAGGTCACGGCTGTCGTGACGACGCTTGAGGGCCACAAGATGGCCCTGAAGGGCCGAGCAGGCGCCGCGCTGGCGGTCTCTGCGCTGGGATCGTTCTTCGCCGGCACGGTCGCCACCCTCGTGGTGGCCGCCTCTGGACCGCTGTTGACGTCGTTTGCGCTTTCGTTCGGCCCCGCCGAATACTTTTCACTCATACTTCTCGGACTGATCATTGCAACGGTCCTTGCCCAGGGCAGCATCTTCAAGTCCATTGCAATGCTTGCGCTCGGTTTGGCGCTTGGATTGGTCGGAACAGATATCCAAAGCGGCGAGGTTCGCTTCTCGCTCGGGTTTTTCGAACTCTTCGAGGGGATTGACTTCGTCGCTGTTGCCATGGGGATATTCGGTGTAGCCGAGATCGTCAGGAATCTGGAAAATCCAGAAAATCGCAACAAGACCATTTCCAAGGTTGGAAGCCTGATGTTGACCAAGGAAGAATTCCGGCGAGCAACTCCTTCGGTCATTCGCGGCACCATCGTCGGATCCGTGCTGGGAATTCTTCCCGGCGGCGGTTTGGCCCTGTCGACATTCGCATCCTACATTCTGGAGCGGCGCGTCTCAAAATACGGCCATGAATTCGGAACCGGTGCGATTGAAGGTGTTGCCGGTCCGGAGAGTGCGAACAATGCCGCGTCCCAGACCTCGTTCATCCCCATGCTCACGCTAGGCATTCCTGCCAATGCGGTCATGGCGCTGATCATCGGTGGTCTGATGATCCACGGCATCCAGCCGGGTCCGGGAGTGATTCAGTCTCAACCGAAGCTCTTCTGGGGCCTGATTGTCAGCATGTGGATCGGCAACCTCATGTTGCTTGTCATCAACCTGCCGCTCATCGGTGTCTGGGTGTCGCTGCTCAAATTGCCTTACCGCTACCTCTATCCAACCATCCTCGTTTTCTGTGCCATCGGTGTGTACTCCGTCAACTACTCCGCGTTCAACGTTTTCGAGACGGTGCTCTTTGGTTTCGTTGGCTACCTGCTTTACAAGCTGAGGTGTGAACCTGCGCCTTTGCTGATCGGCTTTGTGCTTGGCCCGATGTTGGAAGAATATCTGCGACGAGCCATGGTTGTCTCTCGCGGCAATCCGATGGTGTTCGTTGAGCGTCCGGTCAGCGCAGTCTTGCTCGCGATTGCGGCTGCTGCACTGCTGGCAATGCTGCTGCCAACTATTCGGAAAAAGAAGGATGAGGCGCTGGAGGAATAAAGTCGGGCGGCAGGTTCTGTGGCTCCGGTAGAGTGATCAGGAAGAACCGGTGCCTGCGCCGTGCGTATTGCGGTATCAGGCCCGGATAATCGCCCACATTCGACGATCTCGGATTCAGTAAACACGGTGGCGCTGGTCCAGGACTCGACCTCGTTGCCGATCATGCTGTTCTCGCTGGTATCCGGCACGCTAGCCGATAGTTTCGACCGCAGGCAGATCATGCTGATCGCCTCCGCGCTGCTCACCGTCTGCGCCTGGTTCGGCCTCATCACGCCCTGGCTGCTTCCGTTCTTCACCTTCCTCATCGGCTGCGACGCCGCACTCAATAATCCGTCCTGGCAGAGGCCTCCGTCGGCGAATGGCGCCGCGCGAGGTGCTGCCGGCGGCGGCGCTGAACAGCATGGGCACCAACATCACCCGCCCGGCAGGTCCGGCGATCGGCGGCGCGATCGTCGCTGCGGCCGGTGCGCCGCCGCCTTCGCCGCCAACACGCTCAGCGCATAGTGAACTTAACTGCCGCACGTCCATACTCGAGCGCCCGTCTTGTTGGCCGTCAATGCCTGAGCGATTTTTGCCCACTGGTCCATTGCTGCCGTGCGCACCACGCGATGATGGCGGGAAGATATGTCATGGCGCGGGATATTGAACAAGTTGGCAATCGCGTCATGAACAGAGACGAAGCGTTGGAGATGTCGCCTCGACTTGAAGCGCTTCATGATCCGTTCTCGTCGTCGGATGGGCTGACGGGAATTCTCCGCCCGATTGTTTAGTCCCTTGTGCGATCGACGCTCTAAACAGCGGCGTCGCAAGAGCGCAGCTTGTCGGTGATCATCACACGCGGCGTGCGGCCTTGACCCCTTAAGAGCTTTCGCATTAGGTGCTTTGCCGCCTTGGCGTTGCGGCGGCTTTGCACCAGAACATCGAGAACGAAACCGTCCTGATCGGCGGCGCGCCACAGCCAGTGTTTCTTGTACTTCAAACTTCGTTACGCAGACATTCGATGTAATTGAGCACGGTTGCGCTGTGGACGCCATGCCGCCAAAGCAAACTCATCTCCATCTCCGGCAATGGGTCCAAAACGTCCAGGAAGACGACACCTGGAAAATTAAGCGTCCGCACCGCTGATGGCGAGAACGCGACGCCCAGACCCGCCGACACGTAAGCCATTAAGCTTGTAATGTGGGTAGTCTTGTAGACGTGACGCGGAGAAAGACCGGGTATTGACGACAATGCTCCTTCGACATTGGACCGGCCGTCGGCCTCTGCATAAACAGCCAGGCTCTCTCCGGAGATATCGGCGATAGACGCCGACCGGGCAACCGCAAGCCGATGGTTGTCCGCAACCAGCAGAAGCCAGGGCCATCTACCGACCGCTTTTGATTCGACGCCCGTGACGTCACTTCCGACAGTTGCCGCGAATCCAACGTCGATCTCGTGCTTGAGCAGCGCATCCGGGATCTCTCCGCTGGGCATTTCCTTCAACGTCACGGTGACCCGCGGCCAGTTTAACTTGAAACGTCTGACCGACGAAGAGACGAGACCGCTGATGGCAGCGTTCGCACCGAACCCGAGCCGAAGGGTTCCGGTCGCCCCGCGCGCGAACTCGATGACTGTGTCTATGGCGTTGCCTACCTGGGAAAGTGCGGCGTAGCTTTCACGGAGAAACTCCCGTCCGGGCTCCGTCAATTCCACCTTTCGTTTGGACCTTTCGAGCAGTTCGACGCCAAGGATGCGCTCGAGAGACTTTATCTGCGCGGTGAGGGCCGGCTGGACAATATTGAGCCTGACAGCCGCCCGCCCAAAATGGAGTTCTTCCGCAACGGCCACGAAATAGCGGAGATGACGCAATTCGACCGCTGCCTTGCTGGTTCCATGGACATCCATCTCTGATCACTCCCGATGATTGCACGCAAAGCAAAAGCTATTGGAAATGATAGATCAACCTGTGCTTATTGTCTGTCAAAAAGGTAAGAAAAAATGCTTCAACAAACGCCCGTGAAAGGCTCGACACTCGCTTCGCCCAAAACCTCCGAACAGCACCAACTCGCACGTCCGCGGGGGGACTACACGAAAGTCCTCGTCCCATTGCTGGTGGTTGGAGCTGTATGCGTTCTAGCAGGCCTAAGTTCGCAGCAGTGGGACCGCTGGACATCGGGCGCTGATGAGCAAACGACGGATAACGCCTATGTACGGTCCGAGTTGAGCCATCTTAGTGCTCGTGCCTCGGGGAACGTGGTGGCCGTCAAGGTCGGCGACTTCGAGCATGTGAAGGCCGGTGACGTGATCCTTCAAATCGATCCATCAGACTACGAGGCAAGGCGCGATCAGGCTAAAGCGACATTGGGCGCAGCGGTTGCCCAACGCAACAACCTCGACAATCAGGGGAATCTTCAAAAGGCCGAAATCCGTCGGTCAGAGGCTCAAGCCGTGGTTGCCCGCGCGAACGCGGATCTCGCCAAGATCGTTGCAAACCGGCAGACCACGCTCCTGGAAAAGGGTGCCGGTGCCCAGCAGCGGCTGGACGAAGCTACGGCGAACGAGAAGACGACTTCCGCTACCGCAGGCGCGGCGGAAGCCGCAGTCGCATCCGCCGAGGCACAGCTTCAATACATTGATGGTCAGAGAGCCCAACTCTCGGCAAACGTGGAGTCGGCCAAGGCAAGTCTCAGATCCGCTGAACTGGCTCTTTCCTATACGACCATCCTGGCGCCGTTTGACGGCATCGTCAGCGAGCGACAGGTCCACGTCGGGGATTACATCACGGCTGGCACCAATGCGATCTCGATTATCCCGCTGCCGAATGTCTACCTGATCGCCAACTTCAAGGAGACGCAGCTCTTTCGAATGCAGGAGGGACAGGCCGCAACGGTCACGGTCGATTCGCTTCCCGGACAGGCCTTCACCGGCAAGGTGACACGCCTGTCACCCGCATCCGGGTCGCAGTTCGCATTGCTGCCGGTCGACAACGCGACTGGAAACTTCACGAAAGTCGTGCAGCGCATCCCTGTGCGGATTGACTTTAACGGCTCATCCGCCCTCGATCGGCTTCGGTCGGGAATGTCGGCGGTGGTCACTGTATCGGTCGCCTCCAACCGTGAGTAACGACCATGGCCGATATCCTCCGTCTCCCGTTCTCCTTTACCGCGCGGCGAACGCATCACCCGATCATTGCCTTGTGCGGCATCTTCATCGGCCCCTACATGGCGGCCTTCCACACCCGGCTCTTCGGCCTCGGCCTTGGTGATCTCAGGGGCGTGTTCGGCCTGAGCTTTGACGAAGGCTCCTGGCTGAGCACGCTGGCCACCGCGCCTCAGCTTTTGGTGGCGCCTGCCGTGCCCTGGCTTGCCGCTACGTTCGGCGTGCGACGGGTCATGGTTGCTCCGGCGCTACTTTATGCACTTATCGCGGCGCTGATCCCGTTCGTCCGTGGTTTCGAGGCGCTCGCCATCTTGCATATTATCCAGGGCACGCTGCTCGGTGTCTTCGTGCCAGCGACGTTGATGATGATCTTCCGCAATCTTCCCGTGAAGTGGTGGATCACGGGAATCGCGCTTTACGCCTTCCGAACGGCTTTCACGTCGAGTTCAGGTACAGCACTTCTCGACTTCTATGTGCAGCATGTCGGATGGCAGTTCGTCTACTGGCAGGACGTCTTCCTGGCTCCCTTAATGGCACTCCTGATCTTCGTTGGCGCGCCGCACGAAGAGGTGAACCGCGATCTGCTTATGAAAGCGGATTGGGGCGGAAAGCTTCTGTTCGGCGCGGGTCTCGCAATGCTCTTCATCGCCGTCGATCAGGGCAACCGGCTTGACTGGTTCGAAAGTGCAGTGGTGATGTCCGCCCTGATCGGAGGTGCGGTGCTCATCGTTGCCTTCTTCATCAACGAAATGCTGATCGAACACCCATGGGCGCACATTAGCGCATTGGGCTCCCGCAACGTCGTGCTGCTTATGTCGATTGCCCTATTCTACATGATGACCAGCTTGTCGAACACCACGCTAGTCCCGAACTATCTGGCGACCGTCGCAGGTCTGCGGCCGGAGCAGATCGGTGCGACAATGGTCCAGTGGATTTGTATGCCGCTTGTCGTCATGACGCCCATCGCCGTCTGGGCCATGCACAGGACGGACGGCCGCTTCATCCTGTTGATCGGCCTCTGCTGTTTTGCGGCAGCCTCTCTTTTGGGGACCGGCCTTACGCCCGACTGGAGCGGTGACAATTTCCGAATGATCTACGTCCTTCAGGCCGTGGGCCAGATCCTGGCATTTCTCTCGATCATCGTATTGAGTGTTGCGAACGGCGACCCCAAAAGGGCGGCTGCCATAGGGGCCTACATACAGGTTATAAGGCTCCTTGGCGTGCAGACGGCCCAGGCACTGATGGCAACATTTCTTCGCAAGGGAGAACAGCTGCATTCCTACCTGATCGGTCTCAATCTCGAACGCGGATCGGAAGAATCGAACGTCACGATCGCCGCTCTCACTCACAGACTGACCAGCGCCGGTCAGGCAGTCGCACAAAGCCGTGCAACGGCGGTGTTGGCCCAACAGATGCAAAGACAGGCCAACGTCCTTTCCTACATCGACGCTTTCTGGCTCACATTCTTCTGCGCAATGGGCGGCGTAGTGATTCTTGCATTCGTTGGAAAAGCGCCGAAAGGCCCCCTCGTTGGCTGAAACCTTAACAGCCCGACAGATGTGATGGGTTCTGGTAGCTGCGCCGCCTCGGGCAGTCCAGTCGACGCGTGCGGTTTGTAATGTCCCGGAGGAGTCGCCAGCCTACTGGTGGAGGCACTTCTCTGCCCACAGCCGGACTGTTAGGTGCGAGACGATGATGCCGCGGGCGGCCAGCATGTCCTCGACCATCCGCAGGCTGAGAGGGAAGCGAAAATGAAGCCACACAGCGTGGGCGATGATCTCTGCAGGAAAGCGTTGGCGACGATAAAGCGGATCACGGAGCGTCATGATCCGTCATCGCACATAGACGTCCACGTTTCGTTAAGTTGACGATGCCATTGGACATGCATTGAGCACCACGTGTCTGGCTATGACGAACGGACAGGCGACAGACAATCGGGTTAGCATCCGTGCTGGATTGCAATGGACAACCAATGTAAAGGCATGCGCAACGCGCCGCTTTGCCCGACTGCCCGATCAAAAACTGATCAGACGCGCAGGGCGCCTAGCACGAAAGTCGGAATTGCTTACGACTTGAGGGCGTGCTTGACTCTAAGAACTGTGATGCAGACTGCGCCGATCACCACAGGCACACAGATCAACATCACGAGTGGGTCAATATGGTAGCCTGCATGATCGGATGTTTCCAACACCAGTTTGATCAGACTGAGCAAATAGTAGCTGATCGCGAGGATCGAAAATCCTTCGACGGCGCGCTGGATCTTGACCTGCGTTGCTGCTCTTTCCGCCATCGCTTGGATTTGCACCGCGTTTTGATATTCAATTTCAACCTGGATGCGGGTCTGGAGGAGATCGATGAGATGCATCGTTGCGTGCGAGAGCTGCTCTAATCGCACAGCTGTCGCTTCACAGGTCCGTATCGCGGGCTTAAACCGTCTGGCCACAAAGACACCGTAGCGCTGGAAGCCGGGAACATGAGATTCCCTCAATTCAGCAATGCGTTCTTCGACTATCTTTGCATAGGCAATCGTAGCGCCGAAGCGGTTTCGTGTTTCCGCCGTCGCTGAGATCACCTGTGCAGACAGGATGGAGATCTCTTCAAGAAGGCTTCTGTGCTCGCTCGTAGGGGTCGTCAAATGTCGGTTGGTAAGCCCAACCAGCTTCCTGTCATAGTCAGCCAGCAGCGGTCCAAGACGCCGAGCTTCCGGCAATCCCAGGAGTGCCATGACCCGGTACGTCTCGATCTCGTAGACGCGCCGAACCATCCGACCCAGCCTGTAGGCATTAAGATCGGTGTTGAACAGGATGGCGCGGCTGCTGTTGGATGTGCTGACGCGAAAATCCGAACAAACCAAGGCCCCGCCGCCAACGATAGAAGCTGCAGTATCCGCGAATGCGAAATCTGTGAGGACAGAGCTGATGTCGCGCGGAGGCGCGCCTGAAACGAGAATCTCCAGTCGACAGATCAGCGTCGCATCTTTCAACCCGGACAGACCTCTGGCCTCGTCGATTGTCAGATTTGCTGTTGGCCAAACTGCCGGAGCATCCAGCAGCTTTGTTACCCTTGTGACGGTAACGAACTCGGTATGAACCTCGATCTGTGTCTGAACAGTTCCATCAGGCCCTTTGTCTCCGGATGCACGATGACCCGAACTCATCGCGACAGGTGTGGCTGGGCGCAATGCAATATGTTCAACGAAGGACTGACCCGAAAAATAGATGGACGGTCTCGCATGCAATTCGGCATTGAAGTCGAGATCAACGTCGGTCACTTCTACCATTTCCTCGTTGCGTCCGGCCTGCGTCATTCAACGCGGCTATGCCGGTGGTCAAGCATTATTTCATTCAGGCCGACATGTGAGGTTGACGACTGGCAAACAGCTTCGGGCAGGCCGTCCGCTGCCATGCCGACGGCGCCAACGAATTGCTTTGACCCAATCCCTACTACGTCGACGCTACGCCTGGCACTATTGCCGGTCACGACACAGGCGCCAAGTGCCGCGACCACTCGGCTATAAGATAACGCTATATGGCAGGCGTCGACGCTTCGCTTAGACGCTCGGTCCTGACGCGCGGCTATTCAAGAGCACAAGGGGTCCAGCGATTTCATCTCAACGTCAATCGCTGGACCCTTGCGCAATCTGCGGGAGGAAGCATTACGGGCGCGATCGCTTGCGTTACCCCCGTGTCCTCGTGTCAAAACCCGCATCGTGGTTCTGAGGGTATTTCACGTGGTCACGCAACGTTCCTAGCTGCTGTGCGTGTATCCACCATCGCATGCGATGGTCTGCCCGGTGATGAAGTTCGACGCCGGAGTGGAGAGAAACATCATGATCCCCACGAGATCGGTAGGCAGCATGCTTCGCTTTATACACTGCTGTGTCAGCTGCGTTTGTCGCAGTTCCAACGTCGGATTTACCGCCCGCTCCACTTCTGTCGAGACCGCTCCAGGTCGAATGCAGTTAACGTTGATCCCGTCGTCGCCGAGTTCGCGTGCCATGGCATTTGTCATGCCGATCATAGCCGATTTCGAAGCGACGTAATGCATGTAGTTCATCACGCCCTTCGTCACCGCATCTGAAGATATATTGATGATCCGGCCCCACTTGGCCGCTCGCATTACGGGAGCGACCGCCCGGGCACACAAGAATGGCCCGGTGATATTGACCCGCATGACGCGGTCCCACTCGTCAAGCGGAATGTGTTCGAATTTGCGCTTGTCAAGGGTCGCGAAT
>Ga0102588_1002158_pt1 | contig 12081 bp, 5 predicted proteins | sample AraplaMF_Col_mMS_FD_76854 | JGI IMG/M metagenome (GOLD analysis project Ga0102588, IMG submission 76854) | Arabidopsis root microbial communities from the University of North Carolina, USA - plate scrape MF_Col_mMS (SPADES assembly) (version 2) | ecosystem: Host-associated > Plants > Roots >...
GATCCGCAGGGTTCCGATCAGGAAAAGCATTTCGGGCTGTTTCGCCTGGATTACACGCCGAAACCGGCAGCAATGGCGATCCACAATCTGACCGAAATTCTCGAAGACGACGGCGCGACCCAGGCGAGCTTCAATCCGGGCACGCTCAATTATTCCATCAACGGACTGCCTTCCACGGCGCGCAGCTACCTGACGGAGAAATCCGATGGAAGCTACCAGATCATCATCTGGAACGAGCCGGATATATGGAACCAGACGACCGACAAGGCGATCCAGGCGGCTGCGACCAACGTCAGCGTCAACCTGGGCGGAGCTTTCGGGACCGTGCAGGTCTACGACCCGCTGGCGGGCGATACGCCGGTCAAAAGCTTCAGCAACATATCCTCGCTCAACCTGGACGTTGTCGACCATCCCATCATTATCAACATAGCCGCGGGGGGCGCCGCACGTCCGGACGCCAGCCACGCCCACGGCGGCACCGGAAATGACACGTATACGGTCACTTCCCCGACCGACATTGTCGATGAAAGCCGCGGCGGCGGAACCGATACCGTCATGTCATCGATCAGCTTCAGTCTGGCCGATGCAGCACATGCGATCGGTAAAATAGAGAACCTGACCCTGACCGGCAACGCCAATACCAACGCCACTGGCAATGCGCTTTCAAATGTTCTCACCGGAAACGCGGGCAACAATATCCTTGATGGCGGCACGGGCGCTGACAGTATGAAGGGCGGCGCCGGCAACGACACGTACAAAGTGGATTCGATGGGGGATACTGTCGACGAAACCAACGGGGGCGGTGTCGATACCGTGATTGCTTCCGTTTCGTTCAATCTGTCGAAAGCAGGCGGTACCGTCGAAAATGTCACACTCACGGGTTCTACGACCATTACAGCAACGGGCAACAACCAGGACAACGTCCTGACTGGCAATGACGGATATAACTGGCTCACTGGCGGGGCAGGAAATGACCGCCTGATCGGCGGAAACGGCAACGACGTCCTGAGAGGTGGCGCGGGCGCCGACCATTTTGTCTTCGACTTTAAACCCGGCGCGTATAACAATATCGACAAGATTGAGGACTTCTCGGAAAGCGCCGCTGACAAGATCGTACTCGATCAGGATATTTTCACTGCGATCGATCCGGCGAGTTTCTCTGCCGAAAACTTCGTGCTCGGCACAAAGGCTTTGGATTCGAACGACCGTTTGATCTACGATCAGACGACCGGAAAGCTTTTCTATGATGCAGACGGAAGCGGGCGTGGCACGCCCCTACAGATCGCAACGCTGACCAATCTGGCAGCGCTTCATCACGACGATTTCCTGTTCCTTTGAGTGGTGGCCGGTTCGACGAGATATTTGGATAGAGCGCTGGCAAGATATTTTCTGTTAGGAGATAGCGCCTTGCGCAGGCGATGATGCGCAGATGATTCCCGCGTATGAACGCTCGTCGTCTGGTTCGGATCCTGTCCCGCTTGCGGGACGAGATTGCTGGCCTATCGGTGGGCCTGTGGGATTCGAAAACGATCGCTAGGAGATAAAGAGCGATCATAAGTAGGGTCTCCGTTCCGCATCTGGCACCGGGCGACCCGCCCAGGCCCGTTAGCGGTTTTCCAGTCCTCCGCTTTGGGCGTGATCTCGCATAGTGCAGATGTCAGTGCTTCAAAGTCGGACAGTTGGAACACCAGATGTGTAGCTAGGAACTACTGATTGCTTAACCATACTGTGAATGCTCAACGCCTTCGCAAACTCTCGCCCTGATTTGCACATAAAGATTGATCTGCGCGCGTTTAACGGAGCTTCGATTTGAACGAACTTGGCAGCCCGCCGGCTCAGCAACGCGGGAACAACCTCGCAGCAGATGCGATTGCGCGCAGCCGTGGCGGCTTGATCGCCGCCGCTGTCGCAAGCGCACTGGTCAATCTTTTATATCTCACCAGCTCCTTTTTTATGCTGCAGGTCTACGACCGGATCATACCGAGCCGCAGCATCCCATCGTTGATCGCGCTCGCGCTGCTGGCCCTCCTGCTCTACGCTTTCCAGGGCGCCTTTGATCTGGTGCGCGGCCGCATTCTGGTTCGCATATCGGGAGTCTTCGACGAAGTTATGAGCCGCCGCATCTTCAAGGCGACTCTGAAAGCGCCCCTCAAGGGCCAGGTGGCCAGCGACGGGCTTTCCGTGCTGCGGGATTTCGATCAGGTTCGCGGCTTCCTGTCCAGCCCCGGTCCCTCGGCCTTCTTCGATTTGCCATGGGTTCCGCTTTATGTCGGCATCTGCTTCCTGTTCCACCCGGTGATCGGCATCATCACCGTCTGCGGCGCGTTGATTCTGACGATGCTGACCTATTTGACGAACCGCAGCTCACAGTCCTCAGCCAGGCAGGTCTACGAACTCGCGACTGAAAGGAACGCGCTGGCAAGCGCTGCCCAGCGCAATGCTGAGGTTGTCCAGGCCATGGGCATGGCTGACGAATTCGCCGATCGCTGGTTGGCGCGCAACGATGCATATCGCAATGTCCAGTGCAGCAATGCCGACACGGTCAACGGATATTCGATCGTCTCGAAAATCTTCCGCATGGCGTTGCAGTCGGGAGTGCTTGCCGCAGGCGCGGTTCTCGTGATCGAAAATATGGCTTCGGGCGGGATCATTATTGCCGCCTCGATCCTCACATCACGGGCATTGGCACCGGTGGAGCAGGCGATCGCAAACTGGAAGAACTTTGTTGCCGCTCAGCAATCCTGGAGCCGGCTGCGCCGGATATTGGTCCTGCTGCCCGAGAGCTTGTCTCCGCTTACGCTGCCGGCGCCTTCTCGTGAGCTTGCCGCAGAGGCGGTTTCGAGCGGCCCGCCCGGCAAGCAAGAGCTCATTGTAAAGGACATCAGTTTCACGCTGCGGGCGGGGAATGCACTCGGCATTATCGGACCGAGCGCGTCCGGCAAATCCTCGCTCGTGCGGGCAGTGGTGGGGCTTTGGCCGGTATATCGGGGATCGGTGCGCATCGACGGAGCTGCCCTCGATCAGTGGGGCGATGCCGCGCTTGGACCCCATATCGGCTATCTCCCGCAGGATGTCGAGTTGTTTGCCGGCACCGTTGCCGAGAATATCGCGCGCTTTCGCAAAGATGCGAAAGCAGACGAAATTATCTCGGCAGCCCGCAACGCGGGTGTCCATGAGTTGATCCTGCGACTATCGAAGGGGTACGACACAGAAATAGGGCCTGGCGGATCCATGCTATCGGCTGGTCAGCGTCAACGCATTGCGCTTGCCCGTGCACTCTACCGTGATCCTTTCCTCGTCGTTCTCGACGAGCCGAATTCGAATCTCGACATTGACGGGGAAACCGCGCTCGCCGGCGCGATATCAAGCGTTCGTCAGCGCAACGGCATCGTTATCGTTGTCGCCCATCGGCCGAGCACGCTTGCCAGCGTCGATCTGGTGCTCGCCATGCGCGACGGCCAGGCTATCGCCTTCGGGCCGAAGGACCTGGTACTTGCAAAGGTCATTCGCAACGACAATCCGATCGAGCAGCCGAAACAGGCGTCTTTGAAAGTTGTCGGAGACAGTTCGGAGCAGGGTCGATGATGATGCAATCGCAGCGCTCGCTGAATCGGCACATTCTCTCCGTCTGGGCGCTTTCTGTCGCGCTTATCGGCGGCATGGGCGGCTGGGCGGCTTCGACGGCGCTCTCAAATGCGGTGGTCGGGCAAGGTACGGTCATTATCGACCAGAACGTTAAGAAGGTCCAACATCTTACCGGCGGCATCGTCTCTGAGTTGATGGCGAGGGAAGGGGCTCATGTCCAGGCCGGCGATGTCCTCCTGCGTCTCGACAGTGCATCCGTAAAGGCCAATCTCGCCATCATCGACAGCAATCTCGCCCAGCTTTACGTGCGACGCGCCCGCTTGCAGGCCGAACGCAGCGGAGCCGCAGATTTCTCCGTGGATGGCGTTGCCGCAAATGGTGTCGACGTCAGTGTCAGCAAGAATCTGATAGAAGGTGAACTCCAACTCTTCAACGCACGCCGTTCGTCCTTGGTCGGTATGCGCAAACAGTTGGAAGAACGTAAGGCGCAGCTTGCCGAGGAGATACAGGGCGAAACGCTGCAGCTTGCATCGATTGATGAAGCCACCCGCCTGGTCGACCAGGAATATGACGCAGCCAGGAAACTCTACGACCAGCAGATCGTCACCATGCAGCGGGTCAACAGCCTGAAGCGACAGCGCGTCGAGCTAGACGGAAATCGCGGCGAGCGCCTGTCGTCCCGCGCGCAGGCCGAAGGCAAGATCGCCGAAATCAATTTGCAGATTCTCCAGCTCGATGAAGATCGGAGAACCGAGAATTCCAAGGACCTGACAGACATCGAGGCCAAGATTTCTGAGATGCAGGAGCGCCGCATCGCGGCCGTCGATCAGTTGAACCGCCTGGAGCTGCGCGCGCCGATGAGCGGGCGCATCTACCAGCTTGCCGTTCATACCGTCGGCGGCGTCGTAAATCCCGGTGAAGTGCTCATGCTGCTGGCGCCTGATCAGCGCGACCTCACAATCGAGGCAAAGATTGCAACACGCGATATCGACCAGCTCACGCTCGGTCAGAAGGTCGACATTCGGTTCAGTGCTTTTGACCAGAGAACGACACCGGAAGTGCAGGGTGACGTCGTGTCGATTTCACCTGATGTCGTAACCGAACAGCGAAGCGGCGCCGAATATTATCCTGTCCGCATCAAGCCAGAGCGGGCGAGCCTCGGCAATCTTACCAATATGACACTCTATCCCGGCATGCCCGCGGAAGTGTTCATCAAGGTCGCAGACCGTTCCGTTATTTCCTACATGACCAAACCGCTGATGGATCAGATCAGCCACACATTCCGCGAGCAGTGATTTCCTGCAAGCTGTCTTCAAAATGAGGCCTTCGAGACTGGCGGCAGATTTCCGCTCGTGCGGAATGATCGACGCGATACGGCCAACAGTCGCATCGCTGCGAAAGAACTTCTGGAAGCCTGCGAAAAATTTCTCGCGGCGGGGGACCATCCTAAACACTGAGGGTTGTTCAGTTATTTCAAATCGACCAGACGCTGCAGAAAAAAACATTAAATTTTAAGCTTTTTGTTTTCGGCCTCCTTAACGTTCCTTTGGGACCCTGTTGGCATTCCTCCAACAACAAAAGGCAGCGGGGAAATGGTTACCACCATTCAGCCGGAAGATTGGAACAGCTCCCTTACAGGCTATTATTCCATTGAAGTGGACGATCAACCCTTCGAATATCAAGGCGGAGGCAAGGATTATTCCTTGTCCGTGCCGCGGAACGGCGCCATCCGCTTCGAGCTGCACGACGGCGATCAAGCCCCATGGGATGCGGCCAACAACCACGCCTCCGAGCGCATAGAGATCGCTGACAGGGAACCGATCACCTACGGCACGCCGCTCCAAGTTTCCTATCATTTCATGCTCGAACCCGGCCAGCCCAATACGGCCTATTTCATGGTGCTCGGCCAGCTTCATCAGAATGTACACGAGGATGCGCTGGTCGTCCCGCCACCGTTCTCCGTCACGCTAACAGGCGAGAAGATGGGCATCAGCATCGGCTTCAGCGATGCTGACGGAAACCCGGTTCAACAGGTGATCTTCACTGACGCCTACGATATCCAGCGCGGACATAACTATGACATGGATATCAAAGCTACGTTCGATCCTGACGGAAACGGCCGACTTGTTGTAACGCGCGACGGGGTGACAATTGTCGACTATACCGGGCCGCTTGGTTACATTCAGGACCAGGGGGTCTACTGGGCCGAAGGCATTTATCGCCATTCCAACGCGACGGAATCCGTTGCGGCCGTCTACGGCGATCTGGATATCGAGACCGGCTCCACAGTTAACTTCCCCGATCCGGATGCGTATATCGGCGCCCCTTCTGTCCTGGTCGGCAATGCCGCGCACGATCCATCGGGATTCAACTCGGCAACGATCAGCGGTACCGCCAAGCTTGGTACGACCGTCGTGATCTACGAAAACGGCAAGGTGATCGCCACGGCCGAAACAGATGCCATGGGACGGTATACAACCGATATAGTCTTTACGACAACGGGCGAGCATAGCCTGAGTGCGGTCGCGGTCGACTCAACTGGTCGCTACGGTATTATAGCTGCGCCTGCGGGCATCGAGATCGGCACGGCTGCGGAGATCGTCGCACGCATGGACAGCATCATGAAGGATGTGAGTGTCCAGTCGATCATCCTCACCGACACGCATATGCTGACGGTTCCTTCTGATTATGTGATGCGCCTCTATATAAATTCGGGCGTCCTGAACAAGATCGCGGGCGACGATGTTACATTCAAGACCAGCACGCCGGTCTCCGGCGGCAGCTACGACCGGCAGGTCTATATCTACAACGAGCAAGGCAAGGTGATAGAATCCGAGCGCTATCTCGGAAGCAAGCTCGTGTTTGATCAGAAAATCGGTGCCGACGGCGTTACCGTGACCCAAACATGGAAGACCGACGGTTCCTCGGATATCAATATCACCAAGAACGGCGTCCTGATCGAGTACGAGCAATATGATTCATTGAACCGACTGAAGTTCGAGCAGACCTTCAACGACGATGGTTCCCGCAAGACTGTCACCTATTTCGATCCAGCCTCCGGGGCAAAAACGATCGAAACAATCTATGACGCAGACAAGAGTTATACCCGCACCACCTACGGCATCACCGGCAAAGACTATGTCGAAGAAGCCTATAGGTACGACCCGGCGGGCAAACTGATCCTTCAGGAGCGTTTCGCGCCTGGGCACATAAAGATCATGTCCGCCAGCTGGGAACCGGATGGGACAATCGAGACACACCGTTATAACACCGCCGGTCAGGAAACGAGTTTTTCGATCGTGCACCCGGACAAGTCGCATGTCGAAGGCACGTTCGGTATCACCGGTCAGTCCTATTCAGGCCAGATCGTCACCTATAACGCCAGCAACGCGATGATCTCGAAGGATCTGCTTGACCAGAACGGCAGGCTTATCAGCACCGAGACATTCGGAACAAACCCGACGCTGAAGGTATTTGCCTATGCGAACAGCACCGGTCCGGCAACGGGCTATACGCTCTATGCCGCCGACCATTCCTATGACGTAGCCACCTATGTTGCCGGCACGACGACTGTGGCCAGGATCAGCCATTTCGATGCCACCGGCAAGCTCATCGGAACGGATATCCTTGTGCCAGATCCCTCCCTTGGCACCTACGACCCCGTAACCAACACCTATTACCAGGAGATTCGAAACAGCGACGGATCGACAGAAACCCATCGCTATGATGCCGACAGCGGCAAGGAACTCAGCTATTCGATCCGCAATGCCGACGGTAGTCGCGTGATGGCCAATTTGGCTATCATGGGCAAGGATTATGCCGAGCAGATCATCAGCTACGATTCCAAGGGTAAGGTCACCGATCTCGTACGCAAGTATGGCGACCCGGCTCATACGGTCGCCCATACTGAGCATTTCGACAGTACCGGCGCGGGAGAGATCCGCAATTTCGACATCGCAGGCCAGCTTACAACTGCGCTTTTCTACGCAGCAGGCCAGAAACTGATCAAAACGGAAACTTATGCGCCCGGCGAGCATCTCAAGGAGTTTTCAGCTTATAATGCCGATGGCTCGAAGGAGACACATTGGTATGATCCCGCCACGGGCCACGAGACCGGCTACAGCATCCGCTATGCAGACGGCGGGCGCGTCGAGGCAAGTCTTGCGATTTCCGGCAGGGACTACACACAACAAATTCAGACTTATGACGCTGCCGGCAAGCTCATCGATAGCGTCCGCAAGTACGGAGATGCTGCGCACACAATTTCTCAATCATACCATCTCAATGCGGATGGATCGCAGGAGAGCGGCAATTTCGACATCAAGGGGAGACAGACGGTCTCGGACACGACGCATACCGACCATTCCCGAGACTATATCCTGTTCACGTATGCCGGGGACGGAGCGTCACCAAGCACGGTCGAGCAGTCGCACTATGGTATCGACGGCAAGAAACAATGGACCGACAAGACGAATGTCGACGGCTCCCATACACAGACGGCCTTTGCACAAGGTGTGACCCTGACATCACATGAGGGCGTGAAAGACACGCTCGTCGGATCGAGCATTGCCAACGACACCTTCATGTTCCACGCTCAGGCTGGCCAGGATACGATCTCCGGCTTTCAGGCGCATGGCGGGACCGTTCATGACCGAATTGCCTTCGACAGTTCGCTGGTGGACGATTACGCGAGCCTGCGTGCATTGATGAGTTCTACCTCCGCAGGAACGCTCATCACCTTCGACGATCACAACAGTGTATTGGTCGCTAAGGTTGCGATGGCGAACCTGTCTTCCGAGGATTTCCTGTTCCTATAACAGATGCCGCAAGGGCGATGGCGCCCCGGAAACGCGCCCACGCAGATTGAGGTGGAGCGTGATCTGTCTGCTCGCTGAATGGGTCTCGTCCGACCCCGGGCGTACAACAACCTCACTCGTCACTTCTCGCAAGGGGAGAGGCAGACATCCGCATGCGATGACACTAGCAAGGCGACCCCCGTCAACAGTGGTCGCCTTATACTCCTGCTGTATCGTCTACACGGGCCAGGTTGGAGCCACCCATCCGGAATCCCGGTACGATCTATCACTCCTAGCGTTTTTCGGGCTTTCTGCCGATGGCAAAATAACCGAAGCCGTATTTGGCTGCTTCAGCCGCCGGATAAATGTTCCTCAGGTCGACAATGACCGGATCCTTCATGACGGTTTTGAGGCGCTTGAGGTCGAGGGCGCGGAATTCATCCCATTCGGTGACGATGACGATTGCGTCTGCATCGACGGCGATCTCATAAGGATCTTTGCCGTAGGCAATCGGACCGAGCACGTCTTTTGCTGCGTCCATGCCTTCCGGATCGTAGGCGTGGACCGTCGCACCGCCATCGAGCAGAGCCTGAACAATGGTGATCGAGGGTGCATCGCGCATGTCGTCGGTGTTCGGCTTGAACGTGAGACCGAGGACGGCAATCTTCTTGCCACGCACGTCGCCATTGCAGGCGGCGATGACCTTGCGCCCCATGGCGCGCTTGCGATTATCGTTGATCGCAACTGTCGTCTCGATGAGGCGTACCGGGCTGTCAAAGTCCTGTGCGGTCTTGACGAGGGCGAGTGTATCCTTGGGGAAACAAGAGCCGCCGTAGCCGGGTCCGGCATGCAGGAACTTGTCGCCGATGCGCTTGTCCATGCCGATCCCCTTGGCGACCTTCTGGACGTCGGCGCCGATCTTCTCGGAGAGGTCAGCAATTTCGTTGATGAAGGTGATCTTCATCGCGAGGAAGGCGTTGGCCGCGTATTTGATGAGTTCGGAAGTGCGACGTTCGCAGAAATAGAGCGGCGCTTCATTGAGGTAAAGCGGACGGTAGACTTCGCGCATGACCTCGATGGCGCGCGCATCCTCAGTGCCGATGACGATACGGTCGGGACGCTTGAAGTCGGTGATGGCCGCACCTTCCCGGAGGAATTCGGGATTGGAGACGACGGCTATATCTTTCTCCGGGAACTCCTCACGGAAGATGCGTTCGATCTCGTCGCCCGTTCCAACCGGGACGGTGGACTTTGTCACGACGACCGTGAAACCCTTGACAGCTGCAGCGATTTCGCGTGCGGCAGCATAGACATAGGTTAGGTCCGCGTGGCCGTCGCCACGTCGGGAGGGTGTGCCGACGGCGATGAAGACGACATCTGCCTCACCAACGGAAGGGGCGAGGTTTTTCGAGAAATCGAGGCGTCCGGCTTCGCGATTCTGTTCGATGATCGCGTCAAGCCCAGGTTCGAAAATCGGGACCTCGCCGGCTTCGAGCGCCGCAATTTTTGCTTCGGACTTGTCGACGCAAGTCACGTGATGACCAAAGTCGGCAAAGCAGGCACCTGAAACAAGACCGACATAGCCAGAACCAATCATAACGATACGCATGAAGCGATCTCCAAGTTAGAAAATAACTGCATCTGGGCTATATGCTGCAACGCAACAAATCAAGCCTAAATGGCTTTTGAAGAGCAATGTCAGGAGCGGCCGAACTCGTCGACAATACGAATGATGTCGTCCTCGCCAAGGTAGGAACCGGTTTGGACCTCGATGAGCTCCAGGAGGATCTTGCCGGGATTTGCGAGGCGATGGACCTCGCCGAGCGGGATATAGACCGACTCGTTTTCGCGCAGCATCTGAACATTATCGCCGATAGTTACTTCGGCTGTGCCCTTCACTACGATCCAGTGCTCGGAACGGTGATGGTGCTTCTGCAGCGACAGCTTCTTGCCAGGCGTGACAAAGATACGCTTCACCTGGAACCTATCTCCGTTGAAGATAGAGGTGTAACCACCCCACGGACGGTAGGATGTTGGATGCGTCTCGGTCAGCTTAGACGTCATCTTCTGACCCGCAAGCAGCTTGACCAGGGCGCCGACTTGCTGGCTTTCCTTGAGCGGGCCGACATAAACAGCGTCTTCGCTGGCGATGACGGCGACATCATCCATGCCTTGGACAGCGAGATGCACCCCGTGAGTCATGACGAGCGAGTTGCGGGTGTTGACAACAGTCGTGTTCGCTGCGGCAATGTTGCCATTTTCATCCTGGACGCCGGTTTTCCATATGGCGTCCCAACTACCGAGATCCGACCATTTGAAGACGGAGGGCACGACAACCGCTTTCGATGTCTTTTCCATGATTGCGTAGTCGATCGAGATGTCCGGACTTTTTGCGAAGTGTTCGGCATCGAGACGCGTGAAATCGAGATCACGCGTTGCCTTGGAGAGTGCCGTGTCCGCCGCCTTCAGCACATCTGGTGCATATTCCTGCATTTCGGAAAGCAGTTCGGCGACCGGGAACATGAAGATGCCGGAATTCCAATAAAAGGCACCGGCGGCCAGCATCTGCTCGGCCTTCTCGCGTGCCGGTTTTTCGACAAAGCGCTTGACCTCGTGCGCGCCGCCCGGAAGTTGCTTTCCGGCCTCGATATACCCATAGCCAGTCGCCGGCTCCGTTGGCGTAATGCCGAAAGTGACCAGCTTGCCTTTGAGGGCTGCATCGCGCGCCATGCGGATGGCCTCAAAATAAGCCTCGTCGGCAAGAATCTCATGATCGGAAGCCAACATCTGAATGATAGTGTCTTTGCCGAAGTGTTCGGAAGCCAGGCTCGCGGCAGCGGCCACTGCCGCTGCTGTGTTGCGAGCGACGGGCTCCAGCAAGACTGACGCGAGCCGAATATCGAGTTCGCGGGCCTGTTCCGCGACGAGGAAACGAAATTCCTCATTCGTTACGACGATGGGAGCTTCGTAAAGCGCCCGATCGGAAACGCGGACCAGGGTTTCCTGAAACAGCGTCTTGTCCCCAACGAACTGGATGAACTGTTTGGGGGCGGTTGCGCGCGAGAGTGGCCAAAGGCGCGTGCCCTTGCCGCCAGCCATGATCACGGGGACGATTTTCTGTGTCATCGGATGCTCTTCCTCGAAATGAATGGCCAAGTTTGTCGCATGCTTACAGGGCTTCTGCCCACCCCTTAATTCGGGTCAATCCCGCATTCAAGAGTTGTAAGGCGGCTGCCTCGCTTTCGGCTTCCACATAGCAACGCATTTCCGGCGCATTGCCGGACGGCCGAAAATGAATGATGCGGCCATCGCGCAACGTCACGCGCAAGCCGTCAATATCGCTTTTCAACCTGACCTCGCCAACAGGCTGCAGGAATTCTGCGAGGTTGGCGTCGGATTCACGCAGGTAAGCCATCAAGGCTACGCTGGTTTCGACCGGGAAGTTCTCGAGACGATCGGCCGCCGCAAAGGGCAGTTTGTATGAAGCCGCAACGATCGAAAGCGGCTCCTTGCGGATTGCGGCAAGCGAAAGCGTTGCCAGCATAGGCAGGAAGCAGTCGCGCGTGGGCAATGCTCGCACGCTGCGGCTGTTGATATCGAAGGTTGTTGCCGTCAGGAGCCCGCCGTTCGCTTCGAAGCCCATCACCAGATTCTTGCCTGCGGCAACGGCCTCTTCCATGCCGGCAATCACGAAGGGAGA
>Ga0102588_1002167_pt1 | contig 12056 bp, 10 predicted proteins | sample AraplaMF_Col_mMS_FD_76854 | JGI IMG/M metagenome (GOLD analysis project Ga0102588, IMG submission 76854) | Arabidopsis root microbial communities from the University of North Carolina, USA - plate scrape MF_Col_mMS (SPADES assembly) (version 2) | ecosystem: Host-associated > Plants > Roots >...
CAGGTGATTCCGGTGAGCTTCCAGGGCGTGCACGGCGGCTACGTGCATTCGATGTATCTGAACGACCATCCGCCGATCGCCGGCGGCCGCGAGCTGTGGGGTTTCCCCAAGAAGCTGGCCAGCCCGGTGCTGGAAACCGAGATCGATACGCTGGTCGGCACGCTCGACTACGGCAAGGTGCGCGTGGCCAAGGCGACCATGGGCTTCAAGCACGCCGAGGCCGATCGCGCCGCGGTGCTGGCCGCGCTGGCCGCGCCGAACTTCCTGCTCAAGATCATCCCGCACGTGGACGGCAGCCCGCGCATCTGCGAGCTGGTGCGTTACTTCACCACCGACGTCACGCTCAAGGGCGCCTGGACCGGCCCGGCCGCGCTGGAACTGCATCCGCACGCGCTGGCACCGGTAGCCGAGCTGCCGGTGCTGAAGATCGAATCGGCCATGCACTTCATCACCGACCTCACCCTCGGCTTGGGCGAAGTGGTGCACGACTACCTGGCGGAGGCTTGAGTCCCATGGCTAACGACACGCAAGGCGCGGCCAAGGAAGGCCTGGCCAAGATGGTCGGCGAGGCTTACTCCACCGTGGCCCTGGTGCTGCAGGGCGGCGGCGCGCTCGGCGCCTACCAGGCCGGCGTGTACCAGGCGCTGGCCGAGGCGGACCTGCGGCCGCGCTGGCTTGCCGGCATCTCGATCGGGGCGCTCAACGCGGCGATCATCGCCGGCAATCCGATCGGGCATCGCGTGGAAAAGCTGCGCGAGTTCTGGGAGACCATCTGCAAGCCGCCGTATTTCCCGGCGACGCCCGCGTTCGACAGCAGCGGCTGGCCGCTGGCGCTGCAGAACGGGTTCAGCAGCCTGGCCGCGTGGCGCGCGCTGCTGGAGGGGCAGGCGGGTTTCTTCGTGCCGCGCATGCCGCCGCCGTTCCTGCCGTTCCGTCGCGCCTCCGGCCCCGGCGAGGTGAGCTGGTACGACACCGGCCCGCTGCGCAGCACGCTGGAGCGGCTGGTGGATTTCGACCGCATCAACGACGCGCGCTCGATGCGCGTCTCGGTGGGCGCGGTGAACGTGCGCACCGGCAACTTCGCCTATTTCGACAACACCCACGGCAAGCTCCGGGTGGAGCATTTCATGGCCTCCGGCGCGCTGCCGCCGGGATTTCCCGCGGTGGAGATCGACGGCGAGTTCTACTGGGACGGAGGCATGGTCTCCAACACGCCGCTGTACAAGGTGCTGTCCGACCGGCCCTGCCACGATGCGCTGATCTTCCAGGTGGACCTGTGGCGCGCCATCGGCGAGCTGCCGCGCGACCTGGCCGGCGTGGCCGAGCGCTCCAAAGAAATCCAGTATTCCAGCCGCACCCGCCTGATCACCGAGTACATGCGGCTGAACCAGGAAAACCAGCGCCTGCTGCACGACCTGATGGCGCTGGTGCCGCCGGAGAAGCACGACGATCCGGCCTTCCGCCGCGCACAGGCGCAGGCCTCCGGCGCGTTGACCAACCTGATCCACCTGATCTACCGCGACAAGCCGTACGAAGGGCACTACAAGGACTACGAGTTCAGCCTGACCAGCATGCGTTCGCACTGGGACAGCGGCCTGGCCGACATGCGCCACACGCTGGCGCATCCGCACTGGCTGGAGCGGCCGACGCCGGAGCGGCCGTTCGTCACGCACGACGTGCACCGCAGCTAACATAGGCCGCTCCGTCCCCCGGGGCGGCCATGTTTCTTATCGCTGGAATCTCCCGATGACGCTCAAGGCAGCTTTCGTCGGTCTCGGCGCCATGGGCGCGCCGATGGCCGGGCATCTGAAATCCAAGGGGCTGCTGCATGCGGTGGCCAACCGCACCCAGGCCAAGGCCGACACGCTGGCGCGCGAGCTGGGCGTGGTGGCGCCGCCGCTGGAGCAGCTGGCCGCGCAATGCGACGTGATCGCGCTGTGCGTGACGGCCGATGCCGACGTGCTGGCCACCATCGACACCATGCTGCCGCATCTAAAGCGCGGCGCCGTCGTGGTCGACCACTCCACCGTGGCACCGGACACCGCCAAGCGCGCGGCCGCGCGGCTGGCCACCGCGGGCGTGGATTTCCTCGATGCGCCGGTATCCGGCGGCGTGGAAGGCGCGAAGAACGGCAAGCTGTCGGTGATGGTCGGCGGCGACGCCGCGGTGCTGGAGCGCGCGCGTCCCGTGCTCGAAGCCTACGCGTTGCGCGTCACCCACCTCGGCGACGTCGGCGCCGGCCAGGCCACCAAGGCGGTGAATCAGGTACTGGTGGCCGGTATCGCCCAGGCGGTATGCGAAGGCCTGGCGCTGGGCGAAGCGCTGGGACTGGAAGCGGAGCGCCTGCTGCCGACGCTGGGTGCCGGTGCGGCGGGCAGCTGGTTTCTGGACAAGCGCGGCGCCACCATGCTGCGCGACGAGTTCAGCGTCGGCTTCAAGCTGGCGCTGCTGCACAAGGACCTGGGCATCGTGAAGCGCATCGCCGAGGGCGCGGGCACGGATCGCACGGTGATCGAGAAATCGCTGGCCGACTATGCCGAGCTGATGAGCCAGGGTTATGGCGACGACGATATCTCGGCGCTGATCCGGCTCAAGCGCAAGCGCTGAGCGGCGTAGGTTGGGGTGAGCCGCAGGCGAACCCCAACACAGTCACGTCCAAGCGCGTCGCACTGTTGGGGTTCGCCTGCGGCTCACCCCAACCTACGCCGGGTGATGGCGCTTCAGCGGCCTTCTTTCAGCGCGATCGCGTTGAAGCCGGCCGAGGACAGGCGCTGCTTGGTCGATTCCAGTTCGGTGGCCGACTTGAACGGACCCAGGCGCACGCGGTTGTAGGTCTGGCCGTTGACGTTGACCGAGGCCACGTTGGCGACGAAACCCTGCAGGGCCAGCTTGGCCTTCAGGCTTTCCGCATCCGTGGCGCTCGGGAACGCGCCGACCTGCAGCAGATAGCCGCCGCCACCCGTAGCGGGCGGCGGCGCGGCGGCGGGGGCCGCGGTGACGTTCTCGGTGACCGCCGCCGGCGCATTCGCCGCCGCGGCGCGCTGCGCGGCCGCCTGCTGCTGGGCCTGCTGCGCCGCCTGGGCGGCCTGCGCCTGCTGCGCGGCGGCCTGCTTCTGCTGTTCGGCGCGCGCCTGCGCGCTGATCTCCGCGTCGGGGATGCGCACTTCCTTCTCCGACAGCACCGAGTAGAAGTCGAACTGCGGCTTCTTCGGCGCGGCCGCGGATTCGCTGGCGGTCGGTTCCACCGCGCCGGCATCGCTGCCGTGCTGGGCGGTGGCCTGTGCGTTGGGCTGCGGCGCGTCGCCGGCACGGCCGCCCATCGGCAGCTTGCCGCGCATGGCGAACATCAGCAGCGCGCCGACCGCGATGCCGACGATGGCCCAGCCCCAGGCCGGAAAACCGCCGCTGTTATTGCGCACGGCCTGACGGCCTTTGCCCTTGCGTGCTGCCATTTACATGCTCTCCGGGGCGCTGAGGCCCAGCAAATCCAGACCGTTCCTGAGCACCTGCCGCGTAGCCACCACCAGAGCGAGGCGGGCATCGCGCAGGTCCTTGTCGTCGACCAGGAACTGGTGCGAGTTGTAGTACGTGTGCAAGGCGTTCGCCAGTTCGCGCAGCCAGGTGGCGATCACGTGGGGCTCGAGGTTCACCGCGGCGGCTTCCACCTGTTCCGGGTACTTGGACAGCTCGGTGAACAGGATCTGTTCGTGCTCGTTGTCCAGGCGTTCCAGCTGCGCCTGGCCATTGTGCAGATCGAAGGTGAACCCCTTCTCGCCGGCCTGGCGCAGCACGCTGCATACGCGGGCATGGGCGTACTGGATGTAGTAGACCGGGTTGTCGTTGCTCTGCGAGCGCGCCAGGTCGATGTCGAACACCAGCTGCGAATCGGCCTTGCGCGAGATCAGGAAGTAGCGCGTCGCGTCCTTGCCCACTTCGTCGATCAGGTCGCGCAGGGTGACGTAGCTGCCGGCGCGCTTGGAGATCTTCACCTCCTCGCCGCCGCGCATCACCGTGACCATCTGGTGCAGGACGTATTCCGGCCAGCCCTTGGGGATACCGCAGTCCAGCGCCTGCAGGCCGGCCTTCACGCGGGCCAGGCTGCCGTGATGGTCCGAGCCCAGCTCGGTGATGGCGCGCACGTAGCCGCGCTGCCACTTGCTGCGGTGATAGGCCACGTCCGGCACGAAATACGTAAACGTGCCGTCGGACTTGCGCATCACGCGGTCCTTGTCGTCGCCGAAGTCGGTCGAACGCAGCCACAGCGCGCCGCCTTCCTCATAGGTGTGGCCATGCGCGACCAGCTCGCGCACGGTCTCCTCCACCTTGCCGCCGGTGTACAGCGAGGACTCCAGGAAGTAGGTGTCGAAGCCGACGCCGAAGGCCTTCAGGTCCAGGTCCTGCTCGCGGCGCAGGCTGGCCACGGCGAACTGGCGGATGGCGTCGAGGTTCTCCGCGTCCCTGGCGCCGGTGACGGTCTGGCCGTCGGCCACCACGGACTCGCCGGCCATGTAGGCGCGGGCTACGTCGGCGATGTAGTCGCCGCGGTAGCCGTCCTCCGGCCAGCCGGCATCGCCCGGGGCCAGGCCGCGCGCGCGCGCCTGCACCGAGATGGCCAGGTTCTGGATCTGCACGCCGGCATCGTTGTAGTAGAACTCGCGCTGCACCGCCCAGCCGTTGGCGTCGAGCAGGCGGCTAAGGCAATCGCCGATCGCCGCGGCGCGGCCGTGGCCGACATGCAGCGGGCCGGTGGGATTGGCCGAGACGAATTCCACACCGGCGGTGACGCCCTTGCCGCTGTCGTTGCGGCCATAGGCGTCGCCCTCGGCAAAGATGCGGCGCAGCTCGGCGTGATAGGCGCCCGGCGCGAGGAAGAAATTGATGAAGCCGGGGCCGGCGATCTCCACCTTGGCCACCTGGGCGTTGGCGGGCAGGGCGGCCACCAGCTTCTCGGCCAGCTCGCGCGGCTTGGCGCGGGCCGGCTTGGCCAGCAGCATGGCCGCGTTGCTGGCGAAATCGCCGTGTTCGCGGCTGCGCGTGCGCTCGATCACGAAGTTCGGCACCTCGAGCTCGGCGGGCAGAGTGGAGTCGTTCTGCAGGGACCGGATGGCCTGCAGCAGCAAATCGCGCAGCGCTTGTTTCACGGGGCTGGGTCTGGCTTCGATGGAACCGGCAATCCTAGCAGAGCGGGCGGGCGCTCTCCGAGCGGTAAGAGGGCGCCGGAAAGGCGGGCCGGGGCATGCTGCGGCGCGGCTGCGGGGGCTGTGGATAACTCTGTGGGGAAAGTAGGCGCGGTGGAGCGGTGCCGTGGTTTTCGCGTGGCGGAAACCTCTGTGTCACGTAAATTTCCACGGTGGATCAATGTGTTGCACGGACAATTTCACATCCGTCGATGAAATGCTCGCTAACAGGCCATCCGCGGCCAATGTGCATAAGTCGCGCCGACGCGGTTTCGGCAAGAGCCCGGCAAGACGTCACGCCCCTGTCATGCCGCGTTGCGACAATCTCATCCGTACCCCAAGCACCCTCCCCGCTGACGGGTACGCGAGACGCCGTCCCTCTCACCCTCCCCAAAAACGGCCTGACGGCGCGGTTCCCCACCGCGCCGTTATTTTTTGGAGATGTTCCCGGCCGCCGGGGCCGAACCGGCCGGATCAGATCATGCCCAGCGACGCCATGGAGACCGGCTCCGCCGCGCCGATCACCAGGTGATCCAGTACGCGCACCTCGATCAATTGCAGCGCCTCGCGCAGGCTGCGGGTGATGGCGCGGTCCGCCACGCTGGGTTCGGCCACGCCGGAAGGGTGGTTGTGGGCGAGGATCACCGCGCTGGCGTTGTGCTTGAGGCAGGCGCGCACCACCTCGCGCGGATGCACGCTGGCGCCGTCCACCGTGCCGCGAAACAGCTCCTCGTAGCCGAGCACGCGATGGCGGTTGTCCAGGTACAGGCAGGCGAACACTTCGTAGGGCAGGTGGCGCAGCTTGGCGCGGAGGAACTCGCCGCTGTCGCGCGCGCTGTGCAGGGAGGTGCGCGCGGTCAGCTGCTCGTTCAAGGAACGGCGCGCCAGTTCCAGTGCGGCGACCAGGCGCGCCCGCTTGGCCGGGCCGATGCCGGCCATGCGCGTGGTATTGGCGGGGGCGACCAGCAGCGCATGCAGGCCGCCGGCCTCCGTAAGCAGCTGGCGCCCGAGAGTCAGCGCATCGGCGCCGGCCACGCCGCTGCCGAGCAGGATGGCGAGCAGCTCGGCGTCCGACAGCGCGGTGCTGCCTCGCTGCAAGAGTTTTTCGCGGGGGCGTTCCCCTTCTGGCCAGTCTCGAATGCTCATTCGTCCACGATGCCGCAGGGGCGCCTGCGTGTGCAGCGGAGGACGCAGTCGATTCCGGTAAGCTAGGCGTCTGCCCGTTTGTCAGGCCTGTCCTACATGCAACTTGCCAACCGTCGCATCCTGCTCGGCGTGTCGGGCGGCATCGCCGCCTATAAAGCCTGCGAGCTGGTCCGCCGCCTGCGCGACCTCGGCGCCCAGGTCCGCGTGGTGATGACGGAGAGCGCCACCCATTTCGTCAGCGCCACCACTTTCCAGGCCCTGTCCGGCGAGGCCGTGCGGGTCAGCCTGTGGGACGAGCAGGCCGAGATGGCCATGGGCCATATCGAGCTGGCCCGCTGGGCCGAGCGGATCATCGTCGCGCCGGCCAGCGCCGACCTGATCGCCCGCCTCGCGCATGGCATGGCCAACGACCTGCTTACCACGCTGTGCCTGGCCAGCGCCGCGCCGCTGTACGTCGCGCCGGCGATGAACCAGCAGATGTGGGCGCATCCGGCGGTGCAGGAAAACGTCGACACGCTGCGCCGCCGCGGCGTGCACCTGCTTGGTCCGGCCTCGGGCGACCAGGCCTGCGGAGACATCGGCTCCGGCCGCATGCTGGAGGCACTGGAACTGCGCGAGGCGCTGGTCGCCTCGTTCGGCGACGGCGCGCTGCGCGGGCTGAAGATGGTGGTGAGCGCGGGTCCGACCTATGAGGACATTGATCCGGTGCGTTTCATCGGCAACCGCAGTTCCGGGCGGATGGGCTTCGCCGTGGCCGGCGCCGCGGCAGATGCAGGCGCGCAGGTGACCCTGGTCGCCGGCCCGGTGCACCTGGACACGCCGCGCGGCGTGGCGCGCCGCATCGACGTGCGCAGCGCCGCCGAGATGCATGCCGCCGTGCTGGCCGCCACCGCCGCTGCGGACATTTATGTCGGCGCCGCCGCGGTGGGCGACTACCGGCCGGCCAGCCCCGCTGCACAGAAGATCAAGAAGCAGGCCGGCGCGGGGCTGACCCTCGCGCTGGCCGAGAATCCCGACATCCTCGCCAGCCTGGCCGCGCAAACCGTGCACCCTTTCCTGGTCGGATTCGCCGCGGAAACGCATGATGTGGCGGATTACGCGCAGGACAAGCTCCGGCGCAAGGGATTGGACATGATCGCGGCAAACCTGGTGGGCAACGGCCTCGGCTTCGAGGCCGCGGACAACGCATTGAACCTGTACTGGCCTGGCGGCTCGCTGGAGCTGGCGCGCGCCGACAAGGAAACCCTCGCGCGCCAACTGGTGGCGAGCATCGCGCAGCGCTACCGGGCGGCGCGCTCATGACGGGCCGGCCGGGCATGGTCGACGTCGAACTGAAAATCCTCGATCCACGGCTGGGCGACAGCATCCCGCTGCCGCAGGCGGCGACCGCCGGCAGCGCGGGCATGGACCTGCGCGCCGCGATCGACGCGCCGCTGACCCTGGCCCCCGGCGAAAGCGCGCTGGTGCCCAGCGGCATGGCCATCCACATCGGCGATCCGGGCTGGTGCGCGCTGATCGTGCCGCGCTCGGGGCTGGGCCATAAACACGGTCTCGTCATGGGCAACCTGATAGGCGTAATCGACGCCGACTACCAGGGGCCGCTGATGATTTCGTGCTGGAACCGCGGCACGCAGCCGTACACCATCGCCGTGGGCGACCGCATCGCCCAGCTGCTGCTGGTGCCGGTAGCGCAGGCCCGCTTGAACGTGGTGACGGAGTTCCAGCCTTCGCTGAGGGGCGAAGGCGGTTTCGGTTCGACCGGCGTCAACTGACACAGAGCCTGCAGAGGGGACAGGACGATGGCGATGGACATCGCGATGGGGTTGCGCGAGCGCACCTTCGATTGGCAGCGCCTGCTGCCGCTGGCCGGCGGCACGCTGCTGCTGGTGGGCGGCCTGTTCTGCGCCTGGCAGAGCTGGCTGATCGCCGACGAAAGCGCGGCGATCGAGCGCGTGCACCGCGCCCAGGACCAGCTGGCGCAATCGCTGGCCGACGAACTGGCCAGCCAGCGCCGCACCCTGCAGCAGCAGCTGGACACGCTGGATCCCGCCGCCGTGCAGGCCGATCCGAAGTACGCGACCACGCTGCTGCGCGGCAAGGTGCCGCAGGCCCAGGCCATCGAGTTCTACAGCGGCACGCTGGACGAGGTGCTGCACGCCAATTACCGCGACTTCGGCTACGCCAAGGCCGCGCAGCTGATGGCCGCGCAGACCGCCGACGGCGACACGCTCGCGCAGACCCTGCCCAAGGGAGTCGGCGATCGCCGACTCAGCTTCGTGCTGCCGATGGGCCCGCGCCAGCACCCGAATGCCTGGGTGCTGTTCGAGCTGCCGTTCGCTCCGGTGGAGGAGCGTTTCAATGCCGTTCCGCCGGAAGGCGGCAGACTGGAACTTCGCCAGGGCGACGATCGCGGCCGCGGTGATGCGCGCCTGCTCGCCAACGGCAACGGTTCCGCGCTGAGCGAGCCGGTCGGCAAGGTCGTCGCGGGCAGCAACCTGAGTGTGGTCGCGGCGCCGCCCGGCGCCTACATCGTGCTGCCGAAGTCGGTGCTGCTGGCCGCCTTGCTGACCTTGCTTGGCCTGGGTGGCGGCGTGTATCTGTTGTGGATGCGCGGACGCATACCCGGCGTCAGCTTTGGCAGACCGAAGATTTCAAACGAGGAACCGATTTTGTCCGACCTGATCGACAACACGCCCGAGCCGGCCAAGCCGGAAGCCCGCCCCGCCAAGCCCGCCGCGCCGGCGGCGCCCGTACCGGTGACGGTGGACCCGACGATTTTCCGCGCGTACGACGTGCGCGGCATCGTCGGCAAATCGCTCAACACCGATGTGGCGCGCCTGCTCGGCCAGTCCATCGGCACAGTGATGCGCGAGAAGGGTCTGCGCGAGATCGTGGTCGGCCGCGACGGCCGCCTGTCCGGTCCGGAGCTGACCGCCGCGCTGTCCGACGGCCTGCGCGAGGCCGGCATCGATGTGATCGACATCGGCGCGGTGCCGACGCCGGTGGTCTATTACGCGGCCTATCGCTTCAACACCGGCAGCGGCGTGGCCGTCACCGGCAGCCACAATCCGCCGGACTACAACGGCTTCAAGATCGTGGTGGGCGGCGAGACCCTGTCCGAGGGTTCGATCCAGGATCTGTACCGCCGCATCGCCGCCAACGAGCTGGAGCGCGGCGGCAAGGGTTCGCTGCGCCAGATCGACGTGGTGCCGGACTATGTCGAGCGCATCACCTCGGACGTGCAGGCCGGGCGCCGCATGAAGGTGGTGGTCGACTGCGGCAACGGCATCCCGGGCTCGGTGGCGCCGCAGGTGCTTGAGGGCATCGGCTGCGAAGTCATCCAGCTGTATTGCGATGTGGACGGCACCTTCCCGAACCACCATCCGGACCCGTCCGACCCGCACAACCTGGAAGACCTGATCCTCGCGGTGAAGAGCACCGGCGCGGACCTGGGCGTGGCTTTCGACGGCGACGGCGACCGCCTGGGCGTGGTCACCAAGACTGGCGAGATCATCTTCCCCGATCGCACCCTCATGCTGTTCGCGCGCGACGTGCTGTCGCGCCAGCCGGGCGCGACGATCATTTACGACGTCAAGTGCACCGGTCATCTCAAGGGCCAGATCCTCGACGCCGGCGGCAGCCCGCTGATGTGGCGCACCGGCCATTCGCTGATCAAGAGCAAGATGCGGGAGACCGGCGCGGAACTGGCCGGCGAGATGAGCGGCCACTTCTTCTTCAAGGAGCGCTGGTACGGCTTCGACGACGGCATCTACGCCGGCGCGCGCCTGCTGGAAATCCTGGCCGGCGACCTGGACGAGCGCACGCCGGAGCAGATCTTCGCGACCTGCCCCAAGGGTGTGTCCACGCCGGAGCTGAAGATCGAGATGAAGGAAGGCGAGCACTACAAGTTCATCGAGAAGTTCCGCCAGAGCGCGAGCTTCGGTGACGCCGCGCTGACCACCATCGACGGCGTGCGCGCCGACTGGCCGGACGGCTGGGGCCTGGTGCGCCCGTCCAACACCACGCCGATCCTGGTGCTGCGCTTCGACGCGGACAACGATGCGGCGCTCAAGCGCATCCAGAACGTGTTCCGCGAACAGTTGCATGCGGTGGACCCGGCGCTGAAGCTGCCGTTCTGAGTCCAGGACGCATTCGCCAGGCATAAAAAAACGCCACGCATCGCGTGGCGTTTTTCTTAGGCGAAGCCGGATCGGTTACTTGTCCTTGCCCTGCGCGGCCTTGAGGTCCCGATAGTGCTGCAGCTGCGGACCGATCTTGGCGCTGGCGGCATCGCGGGCGGCCTGCTGGCGGTCCAGCGCGGCGCGCTGCCCGGCCACCACGTTGCGCTGCTTGGCGATGCTGTCGCTGAGGAACTTCGGCACCGGCTGCTTGGCGCGTTCCAGGTCGCCGGCGCGGGCGAGCAGGTCGGTCAGCGCCTTTTCCTGGCTGTGCAGGTTGATCTGCGTGGTGCGGATCTGCTGGTCGATGTTGTCGACTTCCTGCTGCAGCGAGGTCTTGTAGTCGGCCTCGTTCGGATAGGCCGACAGCAGCTGCGAATCGTTGCGCACGCGTTCCTGCGCGGCGCGCTGCTGCGCCGCCTGTTCGTCGGCGGCCTTGCGGGCGGCGGCGCGCTCCTCCGGATTGAGCTGGCGCTCGACGTGCTGGATCACCAGGCCGCGGTCGTTGACCACGTCGTAGCCGTACTTGATGGCATCGCTGGTGAGGCTGTCGCTGTAGTGCGGCAGGCCCTGGCCGTCGCGCCACTTGTAGCGCATGCCGTTGTTGCCCTGGTTCTGCGCGTGGGCGCAGGCGACCGCGATGACCGCGGCAAGGATGAGACTGGTTCGACGCATGGAATTTCCCCTGTGGATCGGGAGTATAGCCTTCGCCATTGCAGGGTTCGGCGCAGGCATGTTCATGGATGTGACACGGTTCGCCCGGTGCGGCTCAGGCCGCGACGCCGTAGCGGTCCCGATAGGCCAGCAGGCGGGCGTACTCGCCGGCCAGGTCGGGGCGTTCGCCAGCGTAGGCCATGACATCGGTGAGGCTGGTGATGGCGATGACCGGGATGCCGTACTCGGCCGTCACTTCCTGCGCCGCGGAGAGGGCGCCGGTGCCGCGCTCCTGGCGGTCCAGCGCGATCAGCACGCCGGCCGGCGTGGCGCCCTGGGCGCGGATCAGCGCCAGCGACTCGCGCACGGCGGTGCCGGCGGTCATCACGTCGTCCACGATCAGCACGCGGCCCTGCAGCGGCGCGCCGACCAGGATGCCGCCTTCGCCGTGGTCCTTGGCCTCCTTGCGGTTATAGGCCCAGGGCAGGTCGCGGCCATGCCGGTCGGCCAGCGCGATGGCGGTGGCGGCGGCCAGCGGGATGCCCTTGTAGGCCGGGCCGAATAGCATGTCCACCGCCACGCCCGAACCGACCAGCGCCGAAGCATAGGCGCGGCCGAGGCGGGCCAGCGCAGCGCCGTTGTCGATCCGACCCATGTTGAAAAAGTACGGGCTCTGGCGGCCGGATTTGAGCGTGAACTCGCCGAAGCGCAGCACGTCGCGCTGCAGGGTGAGTTCGATGAAGTCGCGCTGGTAGTCGTGCACGGCGGAGTTCTCGTCGGAAGCGGATTCAGGGCAAGGGGAGCCACATCAGATGCTGCGGCCCGGAACGCCCGCCATGGTACAGCTCACCGCTGTCCTCGAAGCCGGCGCGCCGGTACAGCGCCAGCGCGGGCAGGTTGC
>Ga0102588_1002171_pt1 | contig 12043 bp, 10 predicted proteins | sample AraplaMF_Col_mMS_FD_76854 | JGI IMG/M metagenome (GOLD analysis project Ga0102588, IMG submission 76854) | Arabidopsis root microbial communities from the University of North Carolina, USA - plate scrape MF_Col_mMS (SPADES assembly) (version 2) | ecosystem: Host-associated > Plants > Roots >...
GGCATCCAGTTGTTCAGGCTGTTGGCCACGAAGAACGAGCTCGCCCAGAGGATCCAGGCGACGACGGTGCGCATGCGGAACGTCGGTGACAATAGTTCCCGCCAGCGGCTGCGTGGTTGAGGGGCCGCCGTCTGACTTTGCCCTCCGAGCGCCAGCGTTGCTTCGTTATAGGCGCGGTCGTCGAAAGAATACCCGGGATCCTTGCGCCGTGCGCTTTCCTCGGCCTGGCGGATCACTTTTTCGGCTTCGTCGAGGCGGCCCTGGCCGATCAGCCAGCGCGGTGATTCCGGCAGCCGATAAAGCAGATAGGCAATCAGCAGACCGGGAATCCCGCCAAGCAGGAACAATGATTTCCAGCCAAAGATCGGCACGATCACTGTGCCGACCTGGCCCGTTACCATCAGGCCTATCGGAAAGATCAGCTCGTAGAGCATGAAGTTGCGACCGCGACCCTTGGCGCGCAGGAGCTCGCTGATATAGGTGGCGGCAACGGGCATTTCGCCGCCGACACCAATGCCCTGGATCAGACGGCAGATGAACAGCATATGGAAATTGCCGGCCATAATGCAGGCGACACTCATGACCGACATCAGTGCGGTGGCGGAGGCGGCCATGTGGACGCGGCCGAGCGTTTCCGCAAGACGGCTGAAGATAAGGGCGCCGACGAGCTGGCCGATATAGCTTGCCGCGATCATCCAGCCGATCTGAGCCGGCGTCAGGGCCCAGAGCTTGATCAGGATCGGTAGAACGAAGGCCAGCGAAAGCGCATCGAAGGCGTCGAGGAACGTAGCGCTCCCCATGATGATACGCGCCCGGCGATGCCAAGGCGTAAAAGGGATCGCTTCGAAACGGGCCGTCAGAAACGCGGCGCGGCCTGCCAGTCGTGTCTGTTGCGGGCCGTCGTGCGAAACATCGCCTGCAGCCGACCCGGCAACCAGTATGCTATTGTTGTCGTGCATATCATCCTCCCAGATCGGCACGGTTTAACAGGCCGGCGGCATCCCCCCTGCCGCCAGTTTCACCCTATTGGGCGACAGCTTCAATCATCTTGCCGATGGCCTTCGCGATGACGTCGCTACATTCGATTGGCGTCAGATGCCGGGCGCCTGGCAGGATCGTCAGGGAAGCCCCAGGGATTGCGTCCGCAAGCTGGCGTGCGCTCTCGATCGGAGTTGCATAGTCTTCTTCCCCGACAATGACCGAAACAGGGAAGTGAAAGCTGGAAAGCGCACTGCGTAGATCGGCATCGCCGAGCATGATGCAGGTCGCCTCATAGGCATCGAGATCGTTGCGGACAAAGATCTCCATCATCTCCTGGATCTTGCGTGGATTATCCGCCCTGAAACGGTCGCCAAACCAGCGGGTCGCCTGGAAGGCGGCCATCGAGGCGAGGCCTTCGGCCCGCGCTTTCTGAGCTCGTGCCCGCCATTCTTCAGGTGCCTTTTCTCCGTACCAGGCGGTGGTATCGATAAGGACCATTGCCGAAACGCGTTCAGGGTGGCGCGCGGCAAAAGCCTGCGTGATGCAGCCTCCCATCGAACAGCCAGCAACGATCACCTTATCCCAGCCGGCCTTGTCCAGAACCTCGGCGACGTCATCGGCGTAGCGTTCGATGGCGTAGGAAAGGGGCGCACGGCTGCTCCAGCCATGCCCCCGGCAGTCGATGCAGATGATCTCCGCCTGACCCTGCAGGCCTGAGATGACGTCCGTCCAGATACTGCCGTCAAGGGCAAGCGAATGGATCAACAGCAGGCGCGGCTTTCCGGGCGTGCCATAATGCCGGAAGGCGATGGTCGCCTCATCCGAGACGGTCACGAACTCGTAGTGACCGTCCATCTCACGGGTTTCTTGCTGCAACATCTGCTGTTCCGATCAGCCGGCCATGGCCAGCTCGTTTTCGCCGACAAGCGGCACGTTCCAGGCGTCATAGCCGTAGAGCCACGTCGTATCGTCGTTACCGCCCGACATCCATGTGTTGGCACTGGAGATGGCCTGAATGCGAGACGTACGCGGCTTGCGGTTCGCCTCGTAGCGGCGGAAGGCGCCTTCGATATCGTCATTGTCGACGGCCTCAAGGCAGCGCGCCAGCACGGCGGCGTCCTCGATCGAGGTTGCCGCACCCTGGGCCATGTAGGGCGTCATCGGATGGCAGGCGTCACCGAGAAGTACAACGCGGCCATCGCTCCAGCGCGGCAGCGGCTCGCGTTCGAGAATTGCCCATTTGTGGCAATCCGGGCAGGCGTTGAGAACCATTTGTACTTCCGGATGGAAGCCTTCATAGGCGGCTCTCAATTCCTTGACGTCGCCCTTCGCCGACCAGGATTCAGCCGTCATCCAGTCGGCGGATTCGGGAACGCTTGTGACGAAATAGAGCGAGCTGCGGTCTGCGGCCGTGTAGTAAATGACGATGTGCCGGTCGAGGCCCCACCATTTCGTTCGCGAAGGCGCGATCGTGCCACCGTTCATCAGGCTGGCATCGAAGACTGCGCGGTAGGCAATACGCCCCTTGTGCAGCGGTGCGTCGGGACCGACGATGATTTCGCGCACCAGCGAGTGAACGCCATCAGCGGCAATGACCGCATCGGCTTCGACCTTGGTGCCGTCGGCGAAGGACAGGCTGACGCCGTCGTTCTTCTGATCAAGACCGACGAGCTTCTTGCCGAGATGGACGATCTCGGGCGGAAGCACCGAGTAAAGTGCTTCGTGCAGATCGGCGCGATGCATGCAGAGAAACGGTGCGCCATAGAGGCTTTCCGGCATCGGCAGCTCGCGCTTGATCTCGCCGGTGTCCCAGACGCGGTTGAGGTGGGAATAGGGTTCGAAGGCAGTCTTCTTGAGACGGTCGAGTACGCCGATGCCGCGCAGAACATGCGACGAATTCGGCAGCATCTGGATGCCGGCGCCGACGCGCGCGAATTTCGGCGCCTGTTCGTAAACCTGGACGTCGATGCCGACTTTACGCAGCGTCGCCGCAGCGGCAAGCCCGCCCATGCCGGCGCCAATGATCGCGATCTTCGGTTTGCTCTTGGCCATGTCGTCTCCTCCTGATGTGCTCAAGTTGGGAGAAGCTTAGAAGCGTGACTTCTGCATGTAAAATATTTATATTGTTCAACACTTAAACTCAAAAAGTTCTAGGTGATCCGATGGAACTCCGGCATCTCAGATATTTCGTGGCGGTTGCCGAGGAGGGCAGTTTCAATCGTGCTGCCGAGCGTCTGCACATCCAGCAGCCACCATTGGGACAGCAGATCCGCGATCTGGAATATGAGCTGGGCGTCCAGTTGTTCGACAGGTCTCCGCGCAGCGTCGCACTGAACAGTTCCGGCGAGCTCTTCCTCGAAGAGGCGCGCGATATCCTGAGACGGGCGCAATTGGCGGTCGACAATGTGCGGCGCTTCAGCAAGGGCGAAAGCGGCAGGCTTTCTGTCGGCTTTACGAGTTCGGCTTCTTTGCATGTGCTGGCACCGCAGTTCCTCCAGCAGTTTCGCCGGGCCTTTCCACTTGCCGAGATTGTTGTCGAAGAGAGCTAGACCTATGAGTTGATTCTGGCCCTTCAGCAGCAGCGCATCGATGTTGCGCTGCTGCACATCGATGCGAAGCGCTTTCCGGAGCTGACCGCACGGGCTCTATCCGAAGAGGATATGCTGGTCGCAGTCCCGCGCAGCCACCCCTATGCGAAGGCGGAAGATAAACCCATGACGCTCGATATGCTCCATGGTGTCGATATGGTCGTTTACCGGCGCACGGACGGGCCTGGGATATTCGAACGACTTACCGAAACTTTCCGTAGCGCCGGCGTTACACCACGGATCGTCGATGAGGTTTCTCGAATCATCGCCGCCATCAATCTGGTGGCCGGTGGCCGTGGCCTTACGGTGGTGCCGGCGTCCATGCGGGTGCTTCATCAGGAATCTGTGGTCTATCGGCCGCTATTGCCCGGTGAACTCCCACCCCTGCCGCTGTATGTCGCCCATCGGGCCGATGCGCGGCTTGCTCTCATCCGCAATTTCATCGATCTCACGGAAAAGATCGCATTCAGCTCATCCGGGACCGTTGAGGTCGCGCGAACCTAGCGGATTTCAGGCCGGTTCATCCTGCAGCGAGCGGCCGACGAGCGTCAGGAGCTCGTCCCTCACGCCGGGCGCTGCGGCGATGACCGGGCCGCCGATTAAAAGCGTGCCCTCGCCGGGGAAGGCTTCGGTCCAGCCTCCGGCTTCACGGATCATCAAGAGCCCTGCCATGCAGTCCCAGGCGTTGATATGGGGTTCATAATAGCCGGCCAGCCTGCCGCAGGCGACCTGTGCGAGCATGAGCGCACCGGAGCCATTGCGGATAAACATGCCGCCCGCCTCCAGCAGCAGGTGGATGAAGATCGACACCTGCTTCAGCGGAACGCGGAAATTGGCGCCGACACCAAGAAGCCCGGTACCAATGCTGGTGGTCTTATCGACGTTAATCGCCTTGCCGTTCAGAAAGGCACCTTCTCCTTTCCTCGCCACGAAGAGATCGCCCGATGTCGGCTGGCAGATGAGGCCAAGCACGGTCTCATCGTCCTTCATAACGGCGATCGAGATGCACCACTGGTCGATACCGTGCACGAAACAGCTCGTGCCATCGATAGGATCGACAACCCAGAGATAGCCCGAGGGGCCTTCCGCCAAACCTTCTTCTTCCCCGAGCACGCCGTCATCGGGAAAGGTGGCGGTGATGCGGTCACGAATCATCGCCTCCACGGCCTTGTCGGCCTGGCTCACAACATCCTGGCCGTTCAACTTGTGGCCGGTTTCCAGCGAGGAGAGATCGGAAAAGTAGGAGAGCGCTTTTCCCGCCGCATCGAGGATTACATCCCTGGCAAGGACAAAGCGGGCGTCATCAGGAAATTCGCAAAGCATGAGATACTTTCAAGGGAATCAGGGTCTGAAGCTCTGGCGGATGATGAGCTCTGGAATGACCCGTTCATAGCCCGGTGACAAGTCCGGATTTGCCAAGCGCCGTTCCATCAGTTCGACGGCGCGCATCGCCATGACGAGCGGGTCCTGCCGGAAGGTCGTCAGCTGATAGCTGAGCCAGGACGCCTCGGGAACGTCGTCGAAACCGATGATGGCAACATCTTCAGGAATGCGCAGCTTCATTTCCTGCCGCACATGGTCCATCAGCCCGAAGGCGATCTGGTCGTTGGCGCAATAGACAGCGTCGGGGCGTACTTCTTTTGAAAACAGCGCGCGGCCCGCAGTAGTGCCGCTCTCATAGTCCGAATCCGCGCCGCGACCGATGAAGACCTCGGCGCCGAGCCCCTCTGCCGTCGACAGAAAGGCGCTTTCGCGCTCGATGATGCTGGGCGTACCGGTGTTGGAACCGGCGACCGCCAGCCGGCGCCGTCCGGCCTCGAAGAACATGGTCGCCGCCTTGCGGGAGGCCTCCGAATTGCCGGCGCGCACATGGTCTGCGTCCGGCTCGGAACGACCGATAACTATGAGTGGCTGCCCGTTGCGCTGGGCAAGCTCGAGGAAGCTCGCCGGCGGCGAGCCCGACAGGATGATGATCGCCTCGGCGCGATGGCCGATCAGCATCTTCTGGGCGGCCAGCAGTTCGTCCTCGGTCTGGCCGGTGTTGATGAGGATCGGAATGCTGCCGCGCTGGATCAGGAACTTGGCAAGGGCGGCGGCGAGATGGGCGCGGAACCCGATCTCCGGTTTCGTGGCGACGATGCCGACGAGGCGGCTCTGATTGGCAAGCACGCCGCGTGCAAGATCGTTGACGTGATAGCCGAGTTCCTCAGCGGCACGCAGCACCTTCTCCCGCGTCGCGGGCGCAACGCTTGCTCCAGGTGTGAAGGTGCGCGAAACGGCCGAACGGGAAACGCCGGCAAGCTGCGCCACCTGTTCGGCGCTGACGAAGCGCATGCGCTCCTTCTTTGGCGCCTTGCCGTCGTTCACCGGACTATCAGTCATCGGCTTTCCCTCAATGTCTCACGCACGACAAATTCCACCTTCTGGAATCAGCAGTCAGCATTGAAAACGGGTGTTGGGCGAGCCGCCTGCGTTCATTTCCATGCCGTTGCATAGGTACAACCATGTCGCACAGCCATGCAATTGACCAGGCCGACAACTAACGGCGGTTCTTTGCAGGCGAATGACAGATGAGGGTGTTCCAATTGGCGGGAATGGGTGGCAACTGGCGTGTCACTGGCAGCTTTTGTCAATTACTGGAAAAGCATGGCCGGGATTGCAGTGCAATCCCGGCCGAAGGGGCGAGAGGCAGCGGCGATAACCGTAGATCAGGCCAACGCCGCTTTGGGCATCAGGCGATTCTTGAAGCCGTTAGTCGCAGACCCGCACGGTTTCGGTGTGATAGCCGCCATCATAGCGGTTGCGGACGTCACGATCTTCGTACCAGCAGCGCGGAGGCGGCGGGCCCGCATCATAATAACGGGGACCGTCGACATAGCGGGGGCCGCTGTTGACGATGGCGCCGCCGATCAGGCCGCCGACGACACCCGCTGCCAAGCCGCCGGCGATGGCGCGGCCGGTATTGTCGTGGTGATGATGGTCGCGGGCGGCAGCAGGCTGAATAGCCGAGCCCACAAGGGCCGTCGCAATCAACAGACTGCTAACAATTCTCTTCATAACATTCTCCTTAGTCGCAAATCGCCCCTATAGAACATAAAATGCTCCACGGCGGCGTTTGTTCGTTCAAATCTTGCACCTTTTGAGGCAAGCCGACCAATAAACGGCGCGCGGAAACCCAAATTCTGTGTTTTGCACTGAAATCCTCAGGGCGAAATCCGCCGGGTCAAACGTGCAATCGCAACTGGCGGCATCAGGTCGCCGATTCCGTTGCTGTTTCTTCCAGCACGTCCTCGGGAATATCGTCGAAGGAGGCGTAGTTGAGGTTATAGAGCTTCGAGTAAAGCTTGCCGTTTTTCATGAGCTGCTGGTGATTGCCGCTTTCGACGATCTCGCCATTCTGCAGCACGATTATGCGATCGGCTTCGCGGATCGTTGCCAGCCGATGGGCGATGACGAGGCCGGTACGGTTTTCGAGCAGCTTCACCAGTGCCTTCTGGATCAGCATTTCGGTATAGCTGTCGATATTGGCTGTCGCCTCGTCGAGCACGAGGATCTTCGCGTCCGCCACCAGTGCGCGGGCAAAGGAGAGAAGCTGGCGTTGGCCGAGCGAAAGATTGCCGCCGCGCTCGCCGAGCATGCTGTCATAGCCCTGAGGCAGGCGCATGACGAAGTCGTGCGCGCCGACGGCCTTGGCGGCCTCGATTACCTGTTCGCGGGTGGCTTCCGTCTTGTGATAGCGGATATTCTCGAAAACGGTGCCGGTGAAGAGGAAGGGTTCCTGCAGCACCATGGCGATCTGCTGGCCAAGCGAATCCTGTGTCAACTCGCGCACGTCATGGCCGCCGACAACGACCTGTCCCTGCTGCACCTCGTAGAAACGGTGGATCAACGACATACAGCTCGACTTGCCCGAGCCGGTCGGGCCGACAAGGGCAACCGTCTCGCCGGGATTGACCCTGAAGCTCACATGCTTGAGCACCGGATGCTTCGGATTATAGCCGAAGACGACATCGCGGAATTCGACGGAGCCGTCCATGTCGGGCGAAAGTACCTTGGCATCGGGAGCATCCTTGATGTCGACCGGCACGTCGAGCACGTCGGTCAGCCGCTGGCCTGACGCCATTGCGCGCTGCATGACCGAATATTGCAAGGTCAGAGAACGGATCGGGTCGAAGAAACGCTGGATGTAGAAGAGAAAGGCGACAAGCACGCCGACGTCGAGCGCCTGGTTCAACACGCGCGCACCACCGACCACAATGACGAGCGCCATGGCGATACCGGTCAGCGTGTCGACGATCGGCACCATGATCTGCGCGTAGCGGGCTGCGGTCAGATGCGTCAGCAGGTTGGCATGCGCCTTGTCGTCGTAAAGCGTGAAGTTGACCTCCTGCCGGTCCATGCTCTGGACGGCGCGCACGCCATGGATCGCTTCGGCCAAAGCGCCGTTCGCCACCGAATTGGTTTCATGCGCCGCCATGAAGGATTTGCGGGCGAGCGGCAGCCAGAACAGGCGCACGACGAAGAGAACCGGCAGTACGGACAGCGTCAGCAGGCCGAGCTTGAAGTCGAGATAGAGCATCACGAAGACGATGCCGAAGAGCAGGAAGATATCGCCGACGGACAGCACGCAGGTCTCCAGGAATTCCTGCATCGAGTTGACGTCGCCCTGCAGGCGAGACATCAGCCGGCCAACCTCGGTCTTGTCCATGAAGGAGAGGGAAACGCGCTGGAGATGGGAGAACATTGCCTTGCGGATATCGAAGAGCACGTTTTCCGCGACGCCGCCGACCAGCGTTTCCTGAAAATAGCTGGCCCCGTAGTTGATGAGGATCGCGATCAGGAACGCGCCGATCGCCAAGGTCAGTGCGGAACCATTGTCATCGGGCTGCATGCCATGGTCGATCGCGTAGCGGATGATCAGTGGAATGAGAAGCTGCATGCCGGTAAAGACCAGCACCGAAATCACCGACAGGACGACATCACGCCGGTAGGGATGCACGAAGGCCCAGATTCGCTTGACGATATTGGAATCGAAGACCTTGCCGAAGATTTCCTCTTCGACACGCTGCGAACCGACGACCGCCCTTGGCGGGCGTCTGCCATCCTCGCGAACGTCCGGACGCTCGGTTTCCAGTTCCTCGGCCATCTTGTTTCCTCCTGCGCCGGTTTCTTACGCGCTCAAAGCGTCGTCGCCCGGTCGCACCTGCAAATCGTAAAGTGCCTTGTATCGGCCGCCGAGCGCCAGGAGCTCGTCATGCGTGCCCTGCTCGACGATGCGGCCGTCCTCGATGAAGAAAATCTTGTCGGCATGCATCAGCGAGCTCAGGCGATGGGCAACGATGATCGTCACCCGATCGGCGGCGTAGCGGCGCATGGCGCTGCGAATGCGCTGCTCCGTTGCCGCATCGATTGCTGCGGTCGAATCGTCGAAGACCATCACGGCTGGCTTCAGCATCAGCGCACGGGCGATCGAAAGCCTCTGGCGCTGGCCGCCCGAAAGCGAGACGCCGCGTTCGCCGACGACCGTGCCGTAGCCGGTCGGCAGGCCGAGTACATAATTGTGGAGCTGTGCACTTTCGCTGGCGCGCTCGATACGGCCTTCCTTGGCCCAGGGGTCGCCATAGGCGATGTTGTTTTCGATCGTCGTGGTGAAGAGGAAGGAATCCTGCTGTACGACGGCGACGGAGCGGCGCAGCGACTGCAGCTTCGCCTTGCGGATATCCTGCCCATCGATGGTGATCTTGCCGGCAGTCGCATCATAAAAGCGTGGGATCAGATGGGCGAGCGTCGACTTGCCGCTACCCGGCGGGCCAACAATGCCGATGGTCTCGCCACGCCTTGCTTCGAAGCTGACGTCATGGAGCACTTCATGCATCGGCGAGGCCGGATAGGCGAAGCTGACATTCTCGAAGCGCAGCGTGCCGTCCGTGACCGCCAATTCCTTGGCATCCGGCGCATCGCGCACGGCAATTTCGAGGTCCAGCAGTTCGAAGAGGCGCGTGCCACAAGTCGAGGCGCGGGCGAAGGCGTTGACCATCAGGCCGAGCTGGCGCACCGGCATCTGCAAGATGGTCATGAAAGTCAGAAACGAGGCCAGCGTACCAACGGTGATCTCACCGGAATGCACCTTGCCGCCACCGATCCACAGCACCAGTCCCATCGCCACAAAAAAGGAAAAGGTCATGGCACTGGTATTGATGACGCGGATACCGACGCGCTGGTGGGCAAGTTCCAGCGCATTCTTCGAGGCTGCTTCAAATTTCGAAAGCTCGTGATCCTGTGCTGCGAAGGCGCGAACGACACGAATGCCGCCGAGATTCTCTTCCATGATACGCGTCAGCACCGACAGCCGCTGCTGCAGGTCGAGCCAGGTGGCACGCAGGCGAAGCTGGGTGATTGAGGAGCGCCAGCCGACAAAAGGCACGAAAGAGAGCGCCAACAGCCCAAGCACGACGTCAGTCGACAGGAGCATATAGGCACCGATGCCGATCAGCATGGAGAGAAGGAAGACGCGCACGAGCGCCGTCGAGAAATACATACGAACGCCTTCCAGATCGAGCAGGCCGACAGTAATGAGGTCGCCCGAATGCACGGTGTCGTGGAAGGAAAAAGAGAGACGCTGGATCTTTTCGTAGCAGGCAAGGCGCAGCTCATAGCCCATATGGTGGCCGACCGCCTCGCTGTAATAGTTCTGGATCATCGTAAAGATGCCGCGGAGCACACTGGCGCCGAGCAGCAACAGCGCCGTCGTCAAAAGCGCATCCTGTGCCTGCTGCCCAAGCGTCCCGCCGTGAAGCGCCACCTGCGTATGGTCGACCGCCTGGCCGAGTAACCGGGGAATCAAGAGCTGGAAGGTTGAGGCGATCAGGGTCGCGCCGATGGCAAGACCTGCTTGCCAAGGATGGCGGAAGGCCATGACGGTGATGCGGAACAGTGTGTAGAGGCCCTTGCCCCACCCTGCCGCGGTTGCAAGCGCCATCGAAGCCGAAGGCTTCGTCGCGCGTATGGACGCATCGCTGCTCACGGTATTTTTCCAATAGATGTGTGCTCGGACCAAGCGAGCCCGGAAAGACGGCAAATCCATGAAGGGATTGATAGCGCACCCACATTTGCCGATTCCGACAGGGGGTTCAAGTAAAGAATTCACCAGTTGGTTATTTTTACGTGAGCCTTCCTCGCGTTGAACGGTAACGCTACCGCCACACCCAGCTGACTACGTGCCGCAGGCGGATTCGTCTGCCGGAAAACGAAAGTCTCGGCGCTGCGCATCGCCAGTGGAAATCCATGTGCCGCGCATGTATGGTCCGCTCGCCAACCAGCACGAAGAGGGCGTTCGATGTCATCCACGGTCCGGATCGCAAATCAGTTTCTCACTGTCGACGTTTCCTCGCTCGGCGCCGAAATGCAGGCGCTGACATCAAGCGACGGCCGCTCCTGGGTCTGGAACGGCGACGCGGCCTTTTGGACCGGCCGTTCGCCGATCCTGTTTCCGATGGTCGGCAAGGCGCCGAACGACCTTCTCAAGGTTGCCGGTCACAGCGCCCCTATGGGCCAGCACGGCTTTGCCCGCCGCAGTGAATTCGCGCTGGCATCCTCGTCCGAAGCGAGTTGCCGCTACGAGCTTGCTGCTTCAGAGGCAACGAAGGCGGTTTATCCCTTCGATTTCCTGCTGGCCGTCATCCATAGCGTCGAGGGTCGGGCTTTAACCGTTGCCGCCGAAGTTACCAACCGCGATATCAGGCCGATGCCTTTCGGTATCGGTTTTCATACCGCTTTCCGCTGGCCGCTGCCGGATGCTGAAAACAAGCCGCACACGGTCACGCTGGACAATGGAGCCGAGCCGGCGCTCGTCCGGCTTGAGGGCGGCTTGATCTCGCCGAAGAAACTTGATTCGCCTTTTGGGGCAGGCAGGCTTGTGCTCGATCATTCCATGTTCGAGCAGGATGCCATGATCTTTCCGGAAGGTGCAGGCCCCGGCCTGCGTTATGGAGTTGAGGGCGGTCCGTCCATGCATTTCAGCTTCGAGAAGCTGCCTAACCTGGCGCTCTGGACCAAGCCCGGCGCGCCTTTCCTCTGCGTCGAGCCCTGGCACGGGACGGCTGCCGAAAATGGCGGCTCTGACGATCTTGAGGGACGCCCTTACACCAAGGTGCTTGCACCGGGCGAAACGTCGCGCTTTTCCTACACCGTCGAAATCCTCGCCTAGGCGGGGGCTCGTTTTCCGTTTTGGATCAGGGTGTTGGCCAGGTGGTAAAATAAACCTCTTGCCACATTGAGCTTTTCACGCTTTCATACACGACTAGTTTAATAGACTATGCGGCTGGGATGAGGATCTTTTCCAGCCAGGCCGGTTTCCAATGGAACCCGAGCCGGTGGTGAACGTTTTGCGTGGCCGCGTGAACCTGCCCAACGCATGACCTCAGAGGTCCTGCGTTGAAACCTTGATCGAAACACATGCGGATGAGCCGCAAGGG
>Ga0102588_1002178_pt1 | contig 11988 bp, 16 predicted proteins | sample AraplaMF_Col_mMS_FD_76854 | JGI IMG/M metagenome (GOLD analysis project Ga0102588, IMG submission 76854) | Arabidopsis root microbial communities from the University of North Carolina, USA - plate scrape MF_Col_mMS (SPADES assembly) (version 2) | ecosystem: Host-associated > Plants > Roots >...
ATGATCTTCGAAAGGGTTCAGGGCAATGCCAATGTGGCAACGGTTGTTGAGCGGACGAGCCGGTTCACCATGCTGTTCAAGAACAACGACCGGCAGTCCAAGCCGATCATGGAGCGGCTCTGCGCCCTGGCAAAAAGGCTCGGTTGAGAACATGAATCGGCGGATTCGGCGTTACGTCGCTCGATCACCTTCGACCGTGGCACGGAGTTTACGGATCGGCCGTATCTTCAGGCGAGCATCGGCACCCAAACCTGGTTCTGCGACCCGCAATCGCCGTGGCAGAAAGGCACCGTCGAGAATACCAATGGCCGCGTCCGGAAATGGCATTCGAGAGAGGTCGATCCATTATCGGTCACAGATGCCGATCTGATCGAGATCTGCAACCGGCTTAACGCAACACCCCGCAAATGCCTTGGCTATCGAACCCCGGCCGAAGTCTTCCGAAAGAAACTGCTCGCGCAGATCAGACATGCCGGCTAGCTTGATGAGCCACAAAAGTCGCGGTTCAGCATGAACTCACAATCCCGTAAGGAATAGCGCACGAAGCACGCCTACCAACACCCCTCCTGGTGATCTACGCTCTTTCCTTGTGCGTAGACTGCCCTAGAATTCCTAGGACAGCCGGAGCCGTTGCCATGCGCGCCTTTCTCGCAGTTTTCATTCTGTGTGCCGCGTCCTTCGTTTTGTTTGCGGCCGCTCAAGCCGAAGATCCGATCGACGCGACGCGAACGATGATCGAGGCGCAGATCAAGGCGTTCCTGAACGACGACGTCGACACGGCCTATTCCTTTGCCGCACCCGGGATCAAGGCGATCTACCCCGACAAGAACGTCTTCTTCGCCATGGTCAAGAAAAGCTATGAGCCGGTTTACCACCCTGGCAATTATGCCTTTGGGCGCAGCCGCTCGATCGACAATGGCGCGATGATCTATCACGAGGTGCTGATATCAGGCCGTGACGGCAAGGATTGGACTGCCGTCTACCAGCTGGCGCGTCAGCCTGACGGAAGCTACAAGATCAACGGTGTGCAGATCGTGCCAAATACCGAAAGCAAAGGCATCTAAAGAAATGCCGCGGAAAGCCTCTCGCGATTTTTCGTTCGGAATTCAGATCAGACCGGCTGGTTCCAAGGCATCAGGTTGAGCAGCTTCGCCATGCCGCACCAGCCGGATATGCCGGCAAAGGCAAGCGCCGCGCCAAACAGGCCAGCAACGACGAAGCCGGCTGGGCTGATGAAGAAGCCGGCAAGCACCGACAGCAGCACGAGGAAGCCGACGACGATCTGGACCTGACGGAAGATCGTTAGGCGCGGGGCGGCTGTGCCGACCACCGGCAGGCCTTCCGCTTTCCAAGCAGCGATGCCGCCCTCAAGATTGAAGACCGGATACTCGCTTCCCTCCTGGGCTACCAGCCGCTCGCAGGCTTGCTGGCCGCGACCGCCCTTCAGGCACTGGAATACGACCTTGCGTCCGGCCGGGACGGAAAGGACTCGGGTGAGGTTTCCGACCTCGGACAGAGGCAGGGAAAGGGCCGAAGCGATATGCTCGCTGCGGAACTCCTCCGGCTCGCGGACGTCGATCAAGACCGCCTCGCCCGCACCTATCCACTCTTTCGCCTGGCGCGGTGTCACCACCTTCATCGACTGCGTCATTGCTCAAACCTTCCTGCAGAAGCGGTTGTAGAGAATTTCCATTATCTCCAGAGCCGCCGGATCGTTGATAAAATAATAGAGCGTACGGTGGTCCCGCCGGAAATCGACGAGGCCTTCCTTCTTCAATTTCGCCAGATGCTGCGACATCGAGGTCTGGCCGATGCCTGTCTCCTCGACCAGCGTACCAACGCTCTTCTCGCCGGCGGCAAGAAAACAGAGGATCAGCAGCCTGTGCGGGCTTGCAAGTCCACTCAGGAACTCCGCAGCCCCTTCCGCCTTGCCGCTCATCTCCAGCGTGAAGTCCGTCATCGGCGCCTCTTTACATTTCGTATTTTATTGATATCACATTTTTGCGAAATGAAAAGCAGGAAATACGGAAACAGAATGATGAGCAAGGATTACAAGCAGATCACCCGTGATATCGCCGCCTATACCGGAGAACTGAGAAAGCTGGCGCCGGAGGCCATGCAAGGCTTCTACGCACTAGCGAAGGGCGCAAGCGGCGATGGCGCTCTCGACAAGAAGACGAAGGAACTGATCGCGTTGGCGATCGGCGTCACTCAGCGCTGCGACGGATGCATCGGCTTTCACGCCAAGGCATTGAAAGAACTCGGCGCCACTCGTGAAGAGGTCGCCGAGGTCATGGCGATGAGTGTTTATATGGGCGGTGGCCCAGCGTTGATGTATGCCGCAGACGCGCTGCGCGCCTATGACCAGTTTGCCGAAGCTTAAGGCGGCTCAGACTGGATCGAGATCGCCCCTCGCCCATTCCTCCATGGTCTCGGCCATGAAATCGGCGAAACGGCCTTCGGCGATCGACTTGCGGATGCCCTGCATCAGCTCCTGGTAATAGGCGAGATTGTGCCAGGAGAGCAGCATGCCGCCGAGGGCCTCATTGGCGCGCACGAGGTGGTGCAGGTAGGCACGCGAGTAGTCGCGCGATGCCGGGCAGTTCGATTGTTCGTCAAGCGGCCGCATATCCTCTGCGTGACGGGCATTGCGGATGTTGACCTTGCCGCGACGTGTAAAGGCAAGCCCGTGACGGCCAGAGCGGGTCGGCATCACGCAGTCGAACATGTCGATGCCGCGAGCGACAGACTTCAGGATATCGTCAGGCGTACCGACGCCCATGAGATAGCGCGGCTTCTCCGTTGGCAATACCGGAAGGGTCTCCTCGAGCATCTTCAGCATGACCTCCTGCGGCTCGCCAACGGCGAGACCGCCGACCGCGTAGCCCTTGAGATCGAGATCGGTCAGTGCCGCGGCCGACCGGACGCGCAGCGCGGGTACATCCCCGCCCTGCACGATCCCGAACATGGCTTTACCCGGCTGGTTGCCGAAGGCAACCTTGCAACGCTCCGCCCAGCGCAGCGACAGCTCCATGGCGCGCTCGATTTCCCGCGGTTCCGCGGGCAGCGCCACGCACTCGTCAAGCTGCATCTGGATGTCGGAATCGAGCAGTCCCTGGATCTCGATCGAGCGCTCCGGCGACATGTGATGCAGGCTGCCGTCGACATGCGACTTGAAGGTTACGCCCTGCTCATCGAGCTTGCGGAGACCCGAGAGCGACATCACCTGGAACCCGCCGGAATCGGTCAGGATCGGATGCTCCCAGCGGATCAGCCTGTGCAGACCACCGAGCCGGGCCACGCGTTCCGCTGTAGGGCGCAGCATGAGATGATAGGTGTTGCCGAGGATGATGTCGGCGCCCGTGTCGCGAACCTGGTCGAGATACACGGCCTTAACGGTACCGACGGTGCCGACGGGCATGAAGGCCGGCGTGCGGATCGTGCCCCGCGGCATCGAGACCTCGCCCAGGCGAGCACCGGCGTCAGTCTTCTTGAGGGTGAACTGAAAGTTCTCGGTCATTTAGTCTTTCCGGAAAAGAAGGCTGGAATCGCCATAGGAATAGAAGCGGTAGCCCGTCGAAATCGCGTGCTGATAGGCTGCATGCATGGTCTCGAAGCCGGCAAAGGCCGAAACGAGCATGAACAGGGTCGATCGGGGCAAATGGAAGTTCGTCATCAGCATGTCAACCGCCTTGAAGCGGTAGCCTGGCGTGATGAAGATACCCGTGGCGCCGGCCCAGGCCCGGATCTCGCCATTGTCCTGCGCAGCACTTTCGATCAGCCGTAGCGAAGTCGTGCCCACACAGATGATGCGCCCGCCCCTCGCCTTCACGCCATTGAGGCTCGCAGCCGTTTCGGCGCTGACATAGCCGCTTTCGAGATGCATCTTGTGGTCATCGGTATCGTCCGCTTTGACTGGCAAGAAGGTGCCGGCGCCGACATGTAGCGTCACGAAATGGCGCTCGACCCCAGCCTTGTCGATCGCGTCGAAAAGCGCGGGCGTGAAGTGAAGTCCGGCCGTGGGAGCGGCGACGGCGCCTTCCTCGCGCGCATAGATGGTCTGGTAGTCGGCGCGGTCGCGCTCATCCTCGGCGCGTTTGGCGGCGATGTAAGGTGGCAACGGAATATGTCCGACGAAATGGATGGCCTCGTCGAGCATCGGCCCAGACAGGTCGAAGGCAAGGGTGACTTCGCCGCCCTCGCCTTTTTCCTCGACCGTGCATTCGAGCTTGCCGAGCAGGCAGCTGGTGCCGTCATGGCCAAATGAGATGCGATCACCGATCTTGATGCGCTTACCGGGCTTGGCAAAAGCCTTCCAGCGGCTGGTGCCGGTGCGCATATGCAGCGTTGCCGAAACCTGCTGACCGCCGGCGCCCTCACGATAACGGATGCCCTCGAGCTGCGCCGGGATCACCTTGGTGTCGTTGAAGACGAGCGCGTCCCCTGCCCTTAGAAAGCTGAGCAAATCGCTAACCCGATGGTCCGACAGCTGCACTTCGCCCGCCGGGTCGACGACGAGCAGGCGCGCGCTATCGCGCGGCTCGGCGGGCCGCAGGGCGATCCGTTCATCCGGCAGGTCGAAATCAAAGAGGTCTACGCGCATCACTCAAATCCAGGCAAAGCGAAACCCGCCCTACGCTTTCGCGCAAGGGCGGGTTTCAGCAAAAATCACAATCAGACGTCAGCGGCAACCCGCATCGAGACGATCGAGTCCGGATCGACGACCGGCTCGCCCTTCTTGATCTTGTCGACGTTGTCCATGCCTTCGATGACCTGACCCCAGACGGAGTACTGCTTGTTCAGCCAAGGAGCATCGGTGAAGCAAATGAAGAACTGCGAATTGGCAGAGTTCGGGTTCTGCGAGCGGGCCATCGAGCACGTGCCTCTGACATGGCTGACGGCCGAGAATTCAGCCTTGAGGTCGGGCTTCTCGGAACCGCCCATGCCGGCGCGGCCGGGGTTGAAGCTCTCGCCGCCCTTCTTGCCGAACTTCACGTCGCCGGTCTGCGCCATGAAATCGTTGATGACGCGATGGAAGACAACGTTGTCATAGGCCTTCTCGCGAGCGAGTTCCTTGATGCGGGCGACATGTTCCGGCGCTACTTCCGGCAGCAACTGGATGACAACCTTACCCTTGGTGGTTTCCAGGATGATGGTGTTTTCGGGATCCTTGATCTCGGCCATTCTTCTTCTCCTACTTGTCTTGAAACTTACTTGCTGCCGACGGTGACCTTGATCATCCGGTCGGGATTGCTGACTTCGCCGTTCTGGCCCTCGCCGCGCTTGATCTTGTCGACATTCTCCATGCCGGAGACGACCTTGCCAACAACCGTGTACTGACCGTTGAGGAAGGAGCCGTCAGCAAACATGATGAAGAACTGGGAGTTCGCCGAATTTGGGTCCTGCGAGCGTGCCATGCCGACCGTACCGCGCACGAAAGGCGTCTTCGAGAATTCGGCCGGCAGGTCGGGCAGGTCGGAGCCACCGGTACCGGCACGGCTCGCATCGAAGCCCTTTTCCATGTTGCCAAACTTCACGTCGCCGGTCTGGGCCATGAAGCCTTCGATGACGCGATGGAAGGCGACGTTGTCATACGCGCCCTTCTTGGCGAGCGCTTCGATCTGCGCGACGTGCTTCGGCGCGACGTCCGGCATAAGCTGGATCACGACCGGACCGTCTTTCAGCTGGATCGTCAGCGTGTTGCCGGACTGCGCGAATGCGGCGCCCGCGAACGAGGCAAGGGAAAGCACGGCTGCAAATGCGAAAGAGAAAAGTTTCATAATGGCTCCGTTGCGGCGAAAAGGTCGCCTAGGATTTGCGCTTGGATTGAAGAGCTTTCAAGACGGCAGCCGGCACAAAGGCGCTGACGTCGCCTCCCATGGCAGCGATTTGCCGGACCAATGTGGCGGTTATGGGCCGCGAGGCCGTTCCGGCTGGCAGAAAGATCGTTTGAATGTCGGGCGCCATCTGGCGGTTCATCCCGGCCATCTGCATTTCATAGTCGAGATCGGTGCCGTCCCTGAGGCCGCGGATCAGTAGGGTCGCGCTATGGGATCGCGCCGCGTCGACGACGAGATTGTCGAATGCAACGACTGAGATGTCGCCGGTCTTTTCAGGCATTGCTTCCGCGAGCGACTGGCGAATGAGATTCGCCCTCTCATCGAAGGAAAAGAGCGGCGCCTTGCCGGGATGAACGCCGATCGCGACGATAACCTTGGACGCAACGCTCAGCGCCTGGACAAGAACATCCAGATGTCCGTTGGTGATCGGGTCGAACGACCCCGGATAAAAAGCTGTCGTCATTGGTCTAGCCATTTGTTTCGACGCCCTTTTGTCATGGATGACGGTTGCCCGCAAGTCATTTGCCCATCGCTGAACGGCGGATGAATGCAGCATTCAAGGCGGCTTCAGACCGGCTCGCTATAGTTGAGACCGTCAACACCCGATGTCATTCCGACATCGGTCAGCCCTGGAAAACGCCCATGCTGATCATCCTTGTTGTATTCGCTGTCATCGTCTCGCTGCTTGCCGAATTTTTCCACGGCTACGTGCGGGAAATGCAGGATGCAAGTTGGGTGCGGCCAAGCGTACGGGAACATTATGCAATCGTGCGTAGGACAGGAAATGTGGCGTTTAAACCGATTAAGGATTCTGAATGCCAGATGAACGGCGCATTCAAGGTCGCTTCAGAACGGCCTTGCTAAACGACCCGTCAATATCCCTGGAACCATTTTCGCACGCATGCGTTCAACCAGCGTAACGCGATACGCCGCACAAGGAAGAAGATATGCCCAATAAAATTACCATGATTAATGCTGTCTGGATGGTAATGATGACTGGTATGCTTGCAGCGACTGTCGCGCTTTACGATCACAAAGTGGATGCGTCCAAGATATATGGCCCTTATGCGTCGGCTCGTGCGGCGGTAATGAGCCAGTACTAAGGGACGTGAACGCAAAGCCCAGGAGGATTGCTCATGTTCACGATACTAGCTGTGCTCACCGCCCTTATCAGCATAATGTTTATCGTGTCCGTGGCTTCCACCATCTCTGCCCTTCGCCATGAAAGCGAAGAACTGAAGAAGACCGATGGAAAACACAGCTGGTTCTAGCCGCTGTCGACATCTGGGATTGCATGTTTTCAATCGAACTAGGCCGGATGAACGAGGTTTGTCCGGCCTTTTTCGTGCCTAGAGATGCCGTTCTCTCGCGCATAGCTTAACGTCGCTTCTAGCAGAGCCTTGGCATAGCCGCCGCCCCTTTCACTTCGACGCACATAGACCATGATGAGCGTTGCCCGATGCACCATCTTACTAGCACGCTGGCGGCTCAGCCCCATCATCCCGACGGGCTCACCCTGCTTAAGGGCCACGAGAACAGGCCCGTCGACCAATCGCCTACGCCATTCATCGTCTGAGAGCGCTTCCCAGTCGCCGACGGTGCTGGCAAAGGGTGCGGGTTCGGTCCGCAGCGCTCCAGCCGAATGACATTGAAGATGGCAACATCGTCAATACCGAGAATCCGGATCACTCTGCCCTCCATTTTGGCTGCAGCACCGCCAGCCGGTTCCCGCAGTCAAGGTGCCCAAAAAGAAAACCGGGCAGTCGCCCGGTTTTCAAGATCAAACGCTCAGAACATCACGCTTCCGTGTCAGGCTCACCTTCCGGAACCGAGGCAATGTCGTCGCCATTCTCGGCAACGTCTTCAGCCTCCTCCTCGGGCTCGCTAATGCGCTCCACGGATACGACCTTTTCATCCTTGGCAGTCGAGAAGATGGTGACGCCCTTCGTTGCTCGGCTCGCGATACGGATGCCGCCCACCGGAACGCGGATGAGCTGGCCGCCATCGGACACCAGCATGATCTGGTCGCCTTCGTTGACCGGGAAAGCGGCCACGAGTTCGCCGATCTCCCCCGTCTTCGACGTATCGGTGGCGCGAATGCCCTTGCCGCCACGGCCGGAAATCCGGAAGTCGTAGGAGGAGGATCGCTTGCCGAAGCCCTTCTCGGAAACCGTCAGGACGTACTGCTCGCGCGCCTTCAGTTCCTCATAGCGTTCGTCGCTCAGTTGACCTTCCTCGGTCACTTCCTCGCCGACCAGCGAGATTTCCTCGGCGTCACCCGTCGCAAGTCGGCGTTCGCTCGCGGCCCGTTTCAGGTAGGCTGCGCGTTCCCAAGGTTCGGCATCGACATGTCCAACGATCGTCATCGAGATGATGCGGTCGCCGTCACCGAGGTTGATGCCGCGAACGCCGATGGAGTTGCGGCCAGCAAAGACGCGGACGTCATCGACGGGGAAGCGAATGCACTGACCGAGCGCCGTGGTCAGAAGCACATCGTCATGCTCGGTGCAGGTCTCGACTGAGAGGATTTCGTCACCCTCTTCCTCGAGCTTCATCGCGATCTTGCCGTTGCGATTGACCTGAACGAAGTCGGAAAGCTTGTTGCGGCGAACGGTCCCGCGCGTCGTCGAGAACATGACGTCGAGCTTATCCCAGCTGTCCTCATCCTCCGGCAACGGGAGGATCGTGGTGATGCGTTCGCCGGGCTCCAGCGGCAGCATGTTGATGAGCGCCTTGCCGCGCGCGGTCGGCGTGCCGATCGGAAGGCGATAGACCTTTTCCTTGTAGACAATACCGCGTGAGGAGAAGAACAGAACCGGCGTATGCGTGTTGAGAACGAATAGCTGGCTAACAAAATCTTCGTCGCGCGTCGTCATGCCGGACCGGCCCTTGCCGCCACGGCGCTGGGCGCGATAGGTCGTCAGCGGCACGCGCTTGATGTAGCCGAGATGCGAGACCGTCACGACCATGTCTTCGCGGGCGATGAGATCCTCATCGTCCATTTCGAGACCGCCGTCCATGATCTCGGTGCGGCGCGGCGTGCCGAATTCATCGCGAACGGCGGCAAGCTCTTCTTTGACGATCGTCTGGATGCGAACCCGCGACGACAGGATTTCAAGGTAATCCTTAATCTCTTCCCCTATCTTGTTGAGTTCGTCACCGATTTCGTCACGGCCGAGTGCGGTCAGACGGGCCAGACGCAGTTCGAGGATGGCGCGCGCCTGCTCTTCCGAGAGATTGTAGGTCAGGTCCTCATTGATGCGGTGACGCGGATCGTCGATCAGGCGGATCAGGCTTTCGACATCGGCGGCCGGCCAGCGGCGCGTCATCAACTGCTCGCGTGCGGTCTGCGGATCCGGCGCCTGCCGGATCGTGCGGATGATCTCGTCAATATTGGCGACAGCGATCGCCAGGCCGACCAAGACGTGAGCGCGCTCGCGGGCCTTACGGAGAAGGAATTTCGTTCTCCGGCTAACGACTTCCTCACGGAAGGAAACGAAGGCGCGCAGCATATCGAGCAGCGTCAGCTGTTCCGGCTTGCCGCCGTTCAGCGCCACCATGTTGCAGCCGAAGGAGGTCTGCAGCGGCGTGTAGCGGTAGAGCTGGTTCAGGATGACATCGGCATTGGCGTCGCGCTTCAGCTCGACGACGACGCGATAGCCCTGACGGTCGGACTCGTCGCGCAGGTCGGAGATGCCTTCGATGCGCTTGTCGCGCACCAGTTCGGCCATCTTCTCGATCATCGTCGACTTGTTCACCTGATACGGGATCTCGGTGATGATGATCTGCTCACGATCGCCACGCATCGGTTCGATGGTGGCAACGCCGCGCATGATCACCGAGCCGCGACCGGTCTCGTAGGCCGAGCGAATGCCGGCGCGACCAAGGATCTTGGCACCGGTCGGGAAGTCCGGGCCCGGAATGATCTGCATGATGTCAGGCAGTTCGATCGCCGGGTTGTCGATCAGGGCAATGCAGCCGTCGATGACTTCGGAAAGATTGTGCGGCGGAATGTTCGTCGCCATGCCGACGGCGATGCCGCCTGCCCCGTTGACCAGAAGGTTCGGGAACTTGGCGGGAACGACGACCGGCTCGGACAGGGTGCCGTCATAGTTGTCGCGGAAATCGACCGTTTCCTTGTCGAGATCGTCGAGCAGCGAATGCGCGGCCTTTTGCAGGCGGCACTCTGTGTAGCGTTCGGCCGCCGGCGGATCGCCATCGACGGAACCGAAGTTGCCCTGGCCGTCGATCAGCGGCAGACGGAGCGACCAGTCCTGCGCCATACGCGCCAGCGCGTCGTAGATCGCTGCGTTGCCGTGCGGATGGTATTTACCCATCACATCCCCGGTAACGCGGGCGCATTTGACGTATTTCTTGTTCCAGTCGATGCCGAGTTCGGACATGCCGTAAAGGATGCGCCGGTGCACGGGCTTCAAGCCGTCGCGGACATCAGGCAGGGCGCGGCTGACGATAACGCTCATGGCGTAATCGAGATACGACCGCTGCATTTCCTCCATGATGGAGATGGGCTCGATGCCTGGCGGGAGCTTCCCGCCGCCGGGGGGTGTTTGCTCAGTCAAAACAGATCACGATCTCTTCTAGAATCACTTGAAGATTTATAGCGGAAAGCCTGTTCCTACGCTAATTTTGGCACGGGTTTTGAACAGACTTTTGCGGTCTTATGAGGGCAATGGGAGCCTCTGGGACGGTTATTTGCACCGCCCTAATAACACCATTTGCCAAAATGGTCTCTCCGCATCACAATCGACCAAAAACCAAGTGTTTATATGGGCTCACGGAGAGACAATGGCAAGCGTCGACCAACTGATCAACGCCTTCACGACGCTGCTTGTCACGATCGATCCGCCTGGTCTTGCTCCACTCTTCCTCGGGCTCACGACCGGTATGAGCCGCAGCCAGCGAAAGCAGGTGGCGCTGCGCGGCTCGATCATCGCCTTTGTCATTCTTGCCGCTTTCGCCCTGTTCGGCGCCAGCGTGCTCGGAGTGCTCGGAATCTCGATCGGCGCCTTCCGCATTGCCGGTGGTCTTCTGTTGTTCTGGATCGCCTTTGAAATGGTATTCGAGAAGCGGCAGGACCGTAAGGAGAAGACGAGCACAGCCGCAATCACCGTCGATCATATCCATAATATCTCGGTCTTTCCGTTGGCGATCCCTCTGATCGCCGGTCCCGGTGCCATTTCGGCGACGATCCTAATTGCCGGATCGATGCAGGCTTCGCTCGAGCGGGCGCAATTGATCATTGTCATCGCATTGAGCCTGCTGCTGCTGTTTCTCTCGCTGCTCATCGCGGAAAGACTTGATCGCTTCCTTGGCGTAACGGGGCGCGCAATTCTGACACGCCTTCTCGGTGTCATCCTGGCGGCGCTCGCCACGCAGTTCGTCGTCGACGGTTTGAGATCTACCCTCATCACGACGCCAGTCGGCTAGGTCAAAAAGCCGGTTACCTGCACGGCTTCCATCGCGGCAAGCTCGGGGGACGTCCAATCCCGGAGATTGAAAAGCAGACGGCGCACCTTGCGGCGTGCCGTCCAACTTATGCCACGAATACTCTGCGATCAGAACGGGATATCGTCGTCGAGATCGCGCGAGAAGTTTCCACCGCCGCCACCGCTGCTGCGGCCGGATGATTGCGACGGCGCGCCGTAGTCGTCGCCGTAGCCACCGCCGCCACCGAAATCGCCACCAGCATTGCTGCCACGACCGCCGCCAAAGCCGGAGCTTGCGCCCCCGCCCTCGCCGCGACCGTCAAGCATCGTCAGCGTCGAGTTGAAGCCCTGCAGAACGACTTCCGTCGAGTAGCGGTCCTGGCCGTTCTGGTCTTGCCACTTGCGGGTCTGCAACGCGCCTTCGATGTAGAGCTTGGCGCCCTTCTTCACATACTGCTCGACGACCTTGCAGAGGCCCTCATTGAAGACCACGACCGTGTGCCATTCCGTCTTCTCGCGGCGTTCGCCTGAGTTGCGATCACGCCAGGTCTCTGATGTCGCGATGCGAAGGTTGGCGATCGGCCGGCCGTCCTGGGTCCGCCGGATTTCGGGGTCAGCGCCCACGTTCCCGATCAGAATTACCTTGTTTACGCTGCCAGCCATACTTTCACCTTACCTGCCGCCCTGCCCGGCGGCGCTTG
>Ga0102588_1002179_pt1 | contig 11988 bp, 6 predicted proteins | sample AraplaMF_Col_mMS_FD_76854 | JGI IMG/M metagenome (GOLD analysis project Ga0102588, IMG submission 76854) | Arabidopsis root microbial communities from the University of North Carolina, USA - plate scrape MF_Col_mMS (SPADES assembly) (version 2) | ecosystem: Host-associated > Plants > Roots >...
AGCTGCCATAGCCGTTGCTGCCGGCGGTGCCGGCCTGGGCTGTGAAGCTGGACTGTCCTGCATCGACATCGGCAATCGTCAGCGCACCACTGGTGCTCAGGTTCGGGGTCGAGGCATCCTCGCTCAGCGCGCCGCTGGCGACACCACCGATCACCGGCACGTCATTGGTCCCGGTGATGGTCACGGTCACCAACTGGCTGGCTGTCCCGTCGGAAGACACAGCGGCGAAGCTGTCGCTGATCGACTGGCCTGCGCCCAGCTGTTGGATCGCCGCCTGGCCATTGTTGGCCGTGTAGCTCCAGCTGCCGTCGGTTGCGAGCGTGAAGCTGCCGTAGCCATTGCTGCCGGCGGTGCTCGCTTGAGGCGCGAAGTTCGACTGGCCGGCATCTACATCGGCGATCGTCAACGCACCGCTGGTACTCAGGTTCGGAGTCGAGTCGTCTTCGCTCACCGCACCGCTAGCAACGCCACCGATCACCGGCACATCGTTGGTCCCGGTGATGGTCACGGTCACGAGCTGGCTGGCCGTGCCGTCGGAGGATACGGCGGTGAAGCTGTCGCTGATCGACTCCCCTGCACCCAGTTGCTGGATCGCTGCCTGGCCGTTGTTGGCCGTGTAAGTCCAGTTGCCGTCGGCTGCCAGCGTGAAGCTGCCGTAGCCGTTGCTGCCGCCGGTGCTCGCCTGTGACGCGAAGCTCGACTGGCCCGCATCCGCATCGGCAATCGTCAACGCACCGCCGGTGCTCAGGTTCGGAGTCGAGTCATCCTCGCTCAGTGCGCCGATGGCAACGCCGCCGATCACCGGCACATCGTTGGTCCCGGTGATGGTCACGGTCACGAGTTGGCTGGCCGTTCCATCGGACGAGACTGCCGTGAAACTGTCGCTGATCGACTCGCCGGCGCCCAACTGCTGGACCGCTGCCTGGCTGTTGTCTGCCGTGTAGCTCCAGCTGCCATCAGCCAGCAAGTTGAAGCTGCCGTAGCCGTTGCTACCGGCAGTGCCCGCTTGCGGCGCGAAGTTCGACTGGCCCGCATCCACATCGGCAATCGTCAGCGCACCACTGGTGCTCAGGTTCGGGGTCGAGGCATCCTCGGTCACCGCGCCGCTGGCGACACCACCGATCACGGGCACATCGTTGGTCCCGGTGATGGTCACGGTCACGAGTTGGCTGGCCGTCCCGTCGAACGACACGGCCGTGAAACTGTCGCTGATCGACTCACCGGCGCCCAGTTGCTGGATCGCGCTTTGGCTGTCGTCGGCCGTGTAGCTCCAGTTGCCGTCGGCCGCGAGCGTGAAGCTGCCGTAGCCATTGCTGCCGGCGGTGCCGGCCTGGGCTGTGAAGCTGGACTGGCCCTGGTCGACATCGGCAATCGTCAGCGCACCGCCGGTGCTCAGGTTCGGTGTCGAGGCATCCTCGCTCACCGCGCCACTGGCCGCACCACCGATCACCGGCACATCGTTGGTCCCGGTAATCGTCACGGTCACCACCTGGCTGGCGGTGCCATCCAACGACACCGCGGTGAAGCTGTCGCTGATCGATTGACCCGCGGCCAGCTGCTGGATCGCTGCCTGGCTATTGTCGGCCATGTAGGTCCAGCTGCCGTCGGCTGCCAATGTGAAGCTGCCGTAGCCGTTGCTGCCGGCGGTGCCGGCCTGGGCTGTGAAGCTGGACTGTCCTGCATCGACATCGGCGATCGTCAGTGCACCATTGGTGCTCAGGTTCGGGGTCGAGTCATCCTCACTCACCGCACCGCTGGCGACGCCACCGATCACGGGCACGTCGTTGGTCCCGGTGATGGTCACGGTCACCACCCGGCTGGCCGTCCCATCGGAGGACATGGCGGTGAAGCTGTCGCTGATCGATTGACCCGCACCCAGCTGCTGGATCGCCGCCTGGCTGTTGTCAGCCGTGTAGCTCCAGCTGCCATCGGCCAGCAAGCTGAAGCTGCCGTGGCCGTTGCTGCCGGCAGTGCTCGCCTGTGGAGCGAAGTTCGACTGACCCTGGTCGACATCGGCAATCGTCAGCGCACCGCTGGTGCTCAGGTTCGGCGTCGAGGCGTCCTCGCTCACCGCGCCGGTGGCGACGCCGCCGATCACCGGCACATCGTTGGTCCCGGTAATCGTCACGGTCACCACCTGGCTGGCGGTCCCGTCGGACGAGACTGCAGTGAAGCTGTCACTGAGCGACTGACCCGCGCCCAGCTGTTGAATCGCCGCCTGGCTGTTGTTGGCCGTATAGGTCCAGCTGCCATCAGCCGCCAGCGTGAAGCTACCGTAGCCACTGCTACCGGCAGTGCTCGCTTGAGGTGCAAAGTTCGACTGGCCCGCATCCACGTCGGCGATCGTCAGCGCACCGCCGGTGCTCAGGTTCGGCGTCGAGGCATCCTCGCTCACCGCGCCACTGGCCACACCACCGATCACCGGCACGTCGTTGGTGCCGGTGATGGTCACCGTCACCACCTGACTGGCCGTGCCGTCGGATGACACCGCGGTGAAGCTGTCGCTAAGCGACTCCCCGGCACCCAGCTGCTGGATCGCCGCCTGGCTGTTATCGGCCGTGTAGCTCCAGCTGCCATTGGCCGCCAGCACGAAGTTGCCGTGGCCGTTGCTGCCGGCAGTGCCGGGCTGGGCTGTGAAGCTGGACTGTCCTGCATCGACATCGGCGATCGTCAGCGCGCCGCTGGTGCTCAAGTTCGGGGTCGAGGCATCCTCGCTCAGCGCGCCGCTGGCCACCCCGCCGATCACCGGCACATCGTTGGTCCCGGTGATGGTCACCGTCACCAACTGGCTGGCTGTCCCGTCGGAAGACACAGCGGTGAAGCTGTCGCTGATCGACTGGCCTGCGCCCAGCTGTTGGATCGCCGCCTGGCCATTGTTGGCCGTGTAGGTCCAGCTGCCGTCGGCTGCCAGCGTGAAGTTGCCGTGGCCGTTGCTGCCGGCGGTGCCGGCCTGGGCTGTGAAGCTGGACTGTCCTGTATCGACATCGGCGATCGTCAACGCGCCACCGGTGCTCAGGTTCGGTGTCGAGGCGTCCTCGCTCACCGCACCACTGGCCACACCACCAATCACCGGCACATCGTTGGTCCCGGTGATGGTCACGGTCACCACCTGGCTGGCGGTCCCGTCGGACGAGACTGCCGTGAAGCTGTCGCTGATCGATTGACCTGCGCCCAGCTGCTGGATCGCCGCCTGACCGTTGTTGGCCGTGTAGGTCCAGTTGCCATTGGCCGCCAGCGTGAAACTGCTGTGGCCATTGCTGCCGGCAGTGCTCGCCTGAGGCGCGAAGTTCGACTGGCCTTGGTCGACATCGGTAATCGTCAACGCACCGCCGGTGCTCAGGTTCGGGGTCGAGGCGTCCTCGGTCACCGCTCCGGTGGCGACGCCACCAATCACCGGCACGTCGTTGGTCCCGGTCACCGTCACAGTGATCTGCTGATTGACCGTGCCGCCGTGGCCATCATCGATGCTGACGGTGAAGGTCTCCGTCGCCGTCTGGCCTTGGGCCAGATGCTGCGTGGCCGCGTTGGCGACGCTGTAGTTCCAGCTCACCGTGCCGTCGCCCGCGCCCGTGGCCGCATCGCTGACGCCGGCCGTCAAGACTCCGCCCAGCGTGTTGCCTGGACCGGCCGCCACGCTGACGCTGTGCGCATCGCTCAGGTCCACGTCGTCGAAGGTGATCGTGCCGCTGTCGCTCAGGGTCGGCGTCGCCGCATCCTCGGTCACCGCCGCGGCGGCATCGGCCGCACCGATCGTCGGCGTATCGTTGGTGCCGGTGATGGTCACGTCGATCTGCCGGGTGACGCTGCCGCCGTGCTGGTCGTTCACGGTGATGGTGAAGCTCTCGACCCGGGTCTGGCCCGCGGCCAGGTACTCGACGGCCGTGGCGTCCACGGTGTAGGTCCAGGTGAGCTGGCCGCCCGTGCCGGTCCCCGTGGTGTCGGCGTTCTTGACCGCCGTCAGGCTGCCCAGCACGCTGCCGACCGGCGTGCCGGTGGCGCTCACCAGGTGCACATCGCTCAGGTCCAGGTCGCTGAAGCCGATGACACCACTGTCGCTCAGCGTGCCCGCCGGCGCGGCCTGCTCGCTCACGGCGCCCGCCAGGTCCTGGGCTGTGATCACCGGACCATCGTTGCTGCCGGTGATGGTGACCGTCACCGTGGCCAGTCCCGTCCCGCCGTCGGCGTCCTTCACCTCGTAGCTGAAGGTGTCGGTGGCGCTCTCGCCCGCTGCCAGGTGCTGGAAATCGGCTGCATGGGGCTGGTACTGGAAATACCAGGTCGACGGATCGCCCATCGCCGGCTGAACGAGCGTCGCCGTCCCGTGGGCCGGCCCCGCAGCCAGCGCCAGGCTCTTGACCAGGTCGGGGACCAGATCGTTCTGCAGCACGTGGATCTGGATCCCCGGGCCATCTTCGGTCGTCACGACTGCATCGCCCAGCGCCATTGCCGCCTCGTTGGCCGGATTCACCTCGACCCCATCCACGAGGATTCTCAGGGTTTCGGTCATCTGGACGGTCAGCGTGGACGACCCGAAGCTGAAAACGAAATCGCTGGCCGAGCCGTTGGACACCTCACCGGTCCTGGCATTGGTCACTGCCGCAAGATGGGCCAGGTAGGCGGCGATCTGCGTCTGGGTGGCAGACTCCAGCCACTGCGCCCGCGTGAACAGGAGCTGGAGCGTATCGACACCCGCCCCGCCCGTGTACACGTCCTTGGTGCCCGCCGCGATGTTTTCGCTGACGTTGTAGATCAGGGTGTCGTTGCCCGATCCCCCGTTGAGCTGGTCGCTGCCGCTGCCGCCATCGAGCGTGTCGTCTCCCGCGCCGCCATTCAACGAATCGTTCCCGGCTCCGCCGTAGACGCTGTCGTCCCCGTTGCCGCTGTTGATGGTGTCGCTGCCGGCCGTACCGGTGAGAAGGTCGTTGCCGTTGGAGCCGGTCATCGTGGTCATGTGTGCTTCCTTGGTGGGCGCCGAAAGGCCGGCGCGTGCGGATCTCGACGCTGTGTTTCTCTTGTCCGCAAATTGGATCGCACCAGCGATGCGGGCACATGGAAGGAATGCCCTTTCCTTGCCAAGCGATAAGTACCGGGACGACGCTGAAAAGCCTGGTACTTTTGTCCTGCTGAAGCATCCGCACGCGCAGGCGCACGGGCATGGCCCGCATTCCGTCGGCCGGACAAAAAAAAAGCTCGCCGAAGCGAGCTCAATGATTGTGTCGATGGCTACTTGCAAGCGAAGCTGGAGGCCGATTCGAGATCGCCGCTCACGTAGGTGGCCACCTTCGGATACGGGCACAGGGGCCGCGTCCGGGTGGCGGACCAGCCGGCAGGCAGCTCCGTGTTGACCACGTTGGCACCGGCCCCGCGCGCGGTGGCGACGACGGAATCGGGGGCCTTGCCTTTCTCCACCCACGCAACCAGCGGCGTCAGCATGTCGAACTGGTCTGTTGCCGCGCCTCGCCCGCAATGGTTCATGCCGGGCACCGGGAAGAAGCGCGCAAAGCCGGAGGCATCGCCGCGGTTGGCTGCGCGCAATTCGTCGTACCAGCGCGTCGTGTCGTCCGACGAGAACACCGCGTCGCTGGTGCCGTGGTAGACCATGAGCTTGCTGCCGCGATCGCGCAGCGTGGCGAGGTTGCTCGGGTTCGGCGGCGGCATGAAGGACATGGCCGACTCGGTGTAGAGCGCGGTGGTCGCGAAGATCGTCGGCGCATCGGTGTCCATGCTGAAGCCCAGCGCGAAGTCGATGCCCGACGGGCGGCTCGTCCCCAGCGGCGGCGAGCTGAACACGAACCCGACCGCGGCGGTGTCCAGGCTCTGCGAATTGGAGAACTCCCATTGCCGCCAATCGGCGCGGTTGATGCCTGCGTCGTAGGGGAAGCTGCTGTAGAGCGCCGTGCCCGCGGTGTTGCGCGCACCGGTGAACACGTCGTCGAGCACGGTCTTCTGCGTGGCGGTGAGGCAGGTGCCATCGCGGGCACCGCTGCACGTGGGCACGTCGGTGGCCAGCTTGAAGACGGCCTTGCACGCCTGCACGTCCGCGACGATGCCGTCGGTCGCGCCGTCGAGTGCATCGCACTTCGACAGCACCGCTGCGGCGACCGTGTCCATCTCCGCCTGCGTGAAGGCCGTCTGGAGATCCGGCTTGCCCGCCGGGGTGTTGGCGGTCGTCACCTTGGCGTACTGCTGGACGCCGTAGAGCTGCGCGACCGCGGCCTTCGGCAGGTTGAAACCGGGGTTGCCCGCCACGATCCCGTCGTACTCGTTGGCAGACCGCGCGGCGGCAACCATCGCGTGGCGGCCGCCGTTCGAGCAACCGCCGAAATAGGAACGGTCGGCCCCGCGGCCATAGGCCTTGGCGATCAGGTTCTTGGCCATCGGCGTCAGTTGCGCGACCGCGTTGTAGCCGTAGTCCAGGCGTGCCTGCGGGTCGATGCCGAAGACCGGGATCTGCGCGCCCGAGTGGCCCGCATCGGAGCTGATCACGGCAAAACCCATGTGCAGCGCCGTGGTCGTGGGGGACCCTCCTCCGATATTTCCCGATGCCGGAATCACGCTCCCGTCCAACCCGCCATTGGCCTGGTAGAAGAAGCGCCCGTTCCAGTCGACCGGCAGGCGCATCTCGAAGCCGATCGCATAGGTCCGGCCGTCGACACTGCTGGTGCGTTCGTTCATCTTTCCCTGCACGAGGCAGTGCGCCGGCGTGGGCGTGCTCACGCCGGCCACCGCGAATGTGCCGGCCGCCACGGAAGTGACGCTGGTGTAGACCGTGCCGCCGAAGGCGGCCTTGCTCGCGAGGTCGGTGCACGACTGCAGCGTGCCGGGACGAGCCTCCGAAGAAGACGCGGGTGGCACGACGACGGGCGGAGGAACCGGGGTGTCGGGCACGGCCGCAACGATCGGGAGGAACGGAATGCCGCTCCCGCCGCCGCCTCCGCCGCACGCCCCGAGCAATGCGGCCGCACCCACCACGGCCCATGCCGGCCGCCATGACGATGACACGATGTGATCCATGCTTGTCTCCTCGGCCGGCAGCATCTGGTCGGCCTATAAGGTTATTTAAGATAACCAATATAGTTTTGATGGATAACTAAAAAACGAGGAGAAACCCGGGTGTCGCGCGCGGTTTTTTTCTCACACGGCCCTTTCCACCCGCGGCCCGCCGGCCATGTAGTTGCCCGGCGTCACGCCGAAGCAGCGGCGAAACCACCGCGAGAAATGAGCCTGGTCCGCAAAGCCGCATTGCGCCGCCACCTCGGCGGGCGGGCCGCCCTCGCGCAGCAGCGCCTTTGCGCGGCCGCTGCGCGCGAGCCGCGCATAGTGGGCCGGCGTCATGCCGACGGCCGCGCGGAACAGGCGATGGAAGTGCTCGCGCGACACGCCCAGCCGTTGGGCCAGCGAGGCGGGGTCGATCCGGCAGGCATCCGCCGTCGCCAGCGCGGCACAGACCGCTTCGACGCGCGCGTCACCCACCTGCCGCTCGACGGGCACGCGCGCCTTCCCGGTCTGTGCGCGAAAGATGCGCGCCAGGAGATGGGCGACTCTCGCCCCGTCCTGCGATTGCGCTGCCGCACCCAATGCACGCGCCACGCGCGCGTCCTTCCAGACCCGCTGGCGCAACACGCCCCGCTCACCCGGCGGCCACGCGAGGCGCGCCCCGACCCAGGCATGGGGCACATAGAGCATCACCATGCCAAACCCCTGCGCGCTGACACCCGCCGTGTGCAGCATGAACGGCGCCATCAGCACGAGGTCGCCGGCCTCCGCCACATGCCGCTCGCCGGCGCATGTGAATTCGCAGCGGCCTTCGAGGATCGCGCCCACGCTCCACTCGGCATGCCAGTGGAGCGCGAAGTGCGCCTTGGGATCGGCCGCGAACATCGCCTCGATCTGCGCGCCGTCTTCCATCGGCAGGCCGATCACATGCGAGGTCGTGGAAGCGTTCATCCCCTGAAGGGTAGCGCCGGCGAATACTTCATGCGGCCAGCGCGCCGCGGACCGTGATGCCCATCCAACCCGCGCTGGCCTGCGTCGCTTCCACCGGCCCGAGCAGCGACAGTTCCTCCACCGGGTGTGCATGAAACTGCAGCGTCGCGCTGCCCTGCGTCCAGCCCGGCTCCACACGGTCCACGATGTCGGCGCGCAGGTAGCGCGGGGTCGCGGCAAGGCCAGGCTGCGTCAGGTCGGGCCAGCCCACCGCACCGATCGTCGGCGCCGCAAGAAAGCCCAGGCGCCCGGCCTTCTCGCCGGACAGCGTGACCGTCGCATCGACCAGCCGGCGCTCCTTCACGCTGAGGCTCGCACCGAGCCGGCTGCCTGCGGACATGGACGCCGCCGCCGGGTGCGCCAGCGGAAGGCTGCGGGTCAGCCAGGTCCGGCCGATCTTCTTGGGCCAGCCCTGCAGCCAGCCCCGCAACAGCGAGATGTCCTGGTCGACGTAGATCAGGGGGCAGTAGAAGCGCGCATCGCCGCCCTGCCTCGGCGCGATCTCGAGCACCACGATGGTTTCGCGGTATTGCGCGTAGACGGGGTCGAGCAGCTCCTGCCCGCCGTCGCCGCACGACTGCCAGTCCGCGAAGTGAACGCAGCCCTTGCCGGTGGGCGCGCCGAGCTCCGGCGGCACCATGGCCGCGCCGAGCGGAGGGTCGAAGGCGAAAGCCACGTTGACGAGCCAGCCGGCGTAGTGCCAGGGCGGTGCCTGCACGAGGGCGCTGCGGCCGGACGAAGTGAAAGGCGGTGTGAAGGACGGCGGCATCGGTTTCCTGCGAGTTCAAGAAGAGAGTGAGAAGCCGCACGATAGGACTGCGAACACCGGCCGTCTTGTACGCCAGTGATCTGCTGCACTGCCCAGGGATGTACGACAGGTGGCGGCGTTGTCCGACTTGGCGCAAGGCGTCCCTCGCGACAATGGGCGCCTCGGCCGAGACAAGCCGATGGACCGCACTTCCCTGGCACTGCACGATGACCCGCATCTACCTCATAGAAGACAATCCCCTGATCGCAACGACGCTGACCGATGGACTGCAGGAATTTTCCGAATGCGATGTGATCGGCACCGCAACCACCTCCGATGGCGCCATCGACTGGCTGAAGGCGAACCCCGACGAATGGGATGCAACGGTCATCGACATCTTCCTCGCCGAAGGCAACGGACTCGCCGTGGCGCAGTACCTGAAGGACAACAAGTCGCCGGCACAGCGCGCCATCGTGCTCATGAACCACGCGACCTCCGATGTGCGCGAAGGCGCGCTGTCGGCCGGCGTCGATGCGGTGTTCGACAAGTCGCTGCAGCTCGAGGCCTTCTACGATTTTTGCGCTTCGCTGAACATCACGCCTCGCCGCTGAGTGCGCCGCAGCCGCCCGGCTTGCGTAGACTGGAGCGGCCATGAACACGCCAGCCCCTACAGCCCCCGCCCCGAAGCGCCCCCTGGACGCGTCCGAATTGAAGCAACTGGCCGCCGCCACCGAGCCTGCGTCTGCAGCAAGCGCCTGTGCATGCGGGCTTCACCGCGCCACCTCGTGGGAAAGCATCACCGAAGAGCGCTGGCCCCAGGCGCTGATGCAGAAAGTCGGCACGCTGCGCGACGAAGACATCGCCGAGCCGACCTTCGAGGAATGGCATCCCGACGGCACGCGCTACGACTCGCCCGACGCGCCGATCTCCGTGCGGCACTTTCCCTTCAACCGCTGCGACGTGTTCCGTTGCAGCGCCTGCGGCAGGCTGGTGCTGCGCTACACCGAGTTCGGCGGCTACTACATCGATCACCGGGTGCGGCTGCTGGACCCGGCGCTGGTGACGGGCCAGACCTGATGGCCTCGATATTCCGCCCTCGCCTGGCGGGTTGGGCCCTGCTCTTCGTGCTGGGCATCGTGGCCATCGGCTTCGCGGCCCTCCTGACCTTCGACTGGAACCGCGCCAGGCCGTGGATCAACCAGCGCGTCAGCGAAGCCACCGGGCGCCCCTTCGCAATCCAGGGCGACCTGGTCCTGCAATGGGACCGTCCTCCGGCCGAGACAGGCTGGCGCCGCTGGGTGCCCTGGCCAAGGCTCAGTGCGCAGGACATCACCCTGGGCAATGCCGAATGGGGCAAGACCGGCCCGCACATGGCCGAAATCAGGCAGCTGACGTTCTCGCTGAACCCGTTGCCCTTGCTGAACCACACGATCCGGATCCCCACGCTGGAACTCGTGGGCCCTGTCCTTTCCCTCGAGCGAACCGCCGACGGCAAGAACAACTGGACATTGGCTCCCGGCGACGCGCCCCCCTCGCGCTGGAAACTGGAGTTGCAGCGGTTGATGCTGAACCAGGGCACGGTGAAGCTCGCCGATGCGGTGGCCAAGGTCGATCTCAAGGTCGACATCGACAGCCTGCCGCAGGAAAGCCCCGAGGGCTATGGCATGGGCTGGAAGCTCAGCGGCACGTTTCGCCAGACCCCGCTGCGCGGCAGCGGCAAGGCCGGCGCGGTGCTTTCGCTGCAGCAGGACACGAAGCCCTATCCGCTGCAGGCCGGCGTGCAGATCGGCACGACGCGCATCGATGTCGCGGGCACCTTGACCAAGCCCGATGCGCTGGCGGCGCTGGACCTGCGGCTCAAGCTCTCGGGCGCCAGCATGGCGCACCTGTACCCGATCACGGGCATCACGCTGCCCAACACGCCCCCGTTCAGCACCGAGGGCCATCTGGTCGGCACGCTCGACAAGGGCGGCGGGCGCTGGCTGTACGAGCGCTTCAAGGGAAGCGTGGGTGCCAGCGACATCGCCGGCACGCTCGAATACGTCGCGCAGCAGCCGCGGCCGCTGCTGCGCGGGCAGGTGCAGTCCAACCAGCTGCGCCTGGAGGATCTGGCGCCGTTGATCGGGGCCGACTCCAACGCCAGCAAGGCCAGGCGAGGCGCCGCGGCCGTCCAGCCGGCAGGCAAGGTGCTGCCCGTGGAGAAGTTCGACACGGCGAGCTGGGGAAGCATCGACGCGGAGGTGAAGTTCGCCGGCCGCAAGATCCTTCACGCCAGGAATCTGCCCATCGACAGCCTCGTTGCCGACCTGCACCTGAAGGACAGCGTGCTGTCGCTCACCCCATTGAGCTTCGGCATCGCCGGGGGCCAGCTGGCCGCGACCGTGAAGCTCGATGGACGGCAGGAGCCCATTCGCGCGAACCTGCAACTCTCGGCGCGCCGCCTCAGGATCAAGGAACTCTTTCCGACGCTGGACACGCTGCAGGCCAGCCTCGGCGAAGTCGGTGGCGATGCGGCGCTGTCCGCCAGCGGCAATTCCGTCGCAGCCTTGCTCGGCACCTCCAACGGCGAGGTGAAGGCGCTGGTCAGCAAGGGAACGATGAGCAAGTTCCTGCTCGAGGCGATGGGGCTGAACATCGGCAGCGTGGTGGCGACCAAGCTGTTTGGCGACAAACAGGTGCAGCTCAACTGCCTTGCCAGCGATTTCCGGGTGACGCAGGGCCTCATGCAGACCCGCGCTTTCGTGCTGGACACCGACGAGTCGGTCATCGATGTGACCGGCCAGATCAATCTGTCCACCGAACAGCTGGCGCTCGAGATCCAGCCTCGGAACAAGGCGCTGCGCGTCCTCTCCCTGCGCTCGCCGCTCTATGTCCAGGGCACCTTCAAGAACCCCGACGTCGGCGTCGACAAGGGTGCCGTCGCACTCAAGCTGGGTGCCGCGATCGCATTGGGTGCCGTGGCGCCTGCCGCGGCGCTGCTGCCGCTGTTGAACGTGGGCTCGCAGGAGTTCTCGGGGTGCGCGCCGCTGCAGGCACTGGCCAGCCAGAAACCGCAGGCCCCGAGGCCGCGCAAGGTGCACTAGGGCCTGTTCACACTACGCAAGGGGTCGCGTTGCTTCGCAAAGGGGTTGGCTGCAAGGCGCCCGCGCGCAGCAAGGCTGGTGCCTTGCAAGCGCGGGCAACGCCGCAGACAGCCCCTTTGCGAAGCAACCCGAAGGGAAGCTCGCCACAGCCCCCCCCCCCGCGCTGCGCTC
>Ga0102588_1002181_pt1 | contig 11956 bp, 11 predicted proteins | sample AraplaMF_Col_mMS_FD_76854 | JGI IMG/M metagenome (GOLD analysis project Ga0102588, IMG submission 76854) | Arabidopsis root microbial communities from the University of North Carolina, USA - plate scrape MF_Col_mMS (SPADES assembly) (version 2) | ecosystem: Host-associated > Plants > Roots >...
TCAGGATTATATTCTACCGCGAAATCTAAAGTTTCATATTGAATTTCAGGCGTCAGCTTTATGTGTTGTAATTTTTGCTGATGATTGTTTAAATAATCAACGGCTTCCTGTACTTGTTGATTGAACTCGTCAAAATTAGCTTTACTGACTTCTAAACTACAGCCAGAGAAATTTAGTTTTTCGCCATTGGGTCCGGATTTGGTTCTGGGTATACCTTTATAAAATGTATCATATGGCAATATTTTACTTTGCCTGATAAAATCGTCCACATCAAAATTTTTACCTGTTATTCTAAGTATACAAGACATGATATCCTGGTTAAAAAAGTCAGAGACACATTACATGTGTCCCTGACTACGAAAATAAAAAAATGTAGAGACGCATCACATGCGTCTAACCTGCTTAAAATATATACCGTTTAAACGCCTCCATAGCTTCATATTCAGCCAATCCGAGACGGTCATAACGCTGGGCAGTGTCACGGGTACGGTCCTCAGCCCTTACCCAGAACTCTCTTGCATCATCACCCGGGAACACAGGCCGATCCTTTTGCGATTGATGTTTAAAGATCGCATTCCGCTTACGGATCACCTCCTGAGGTGAAAGAGGCACAGCCATTTCAATTTCGTAGGTTTCAAACTCGTGCCATGCACCGCGGTACATCCACAACCAGCAATCATCCACCCAGGCCTCTTTACCTTTTAACCTCGCCAAAGCAGCCAGGATAATGTTGAAACATACGAGGTGTGTACCATTCGGATCAGCAAAATCACCGGCAGCAAATATCTGCTGCGGCTTTACTTTTTGTAAAAGCTCAATGGTTAAAAGAATGTCTTCCTCGCCCACCGCGTTTTTCTTGGTCTTGCCGGTTTCATAAAAAGGCAAAGCCATAAAATGGATATGATCATCGGGCAAACCCGCGTAACGGGCACCCGAGATAGCTTCTGTTTTACGGATGAAGCCTTTTACGTTGCGGATCTCCTGGGTATCGATCTGGTTGGGCTGTTTATTCGGAAAGAAAGCCCGCATCTCTTCATATAACTGAAGCAGATGACCACTGTCTTCACCAATAGAGTTGGTAAAATCAATAGCAAACTCCATGTAACGCAATACATCATCATCCCATACGGCGGTATTACCCGAAGTTTGATAAGCCACATGCACATCATGCCCCTGATCCACCAAACGGATAAAAGTACCTCCCATGGAGATCACATCATCATCAGGATGCGGAGAGAAAATGATAGAACGTTTTTTGGCAGGCAAAGCACGCTCCGGACGCTGCGAATCATCCGCATCGGGCTTGCCACCCGGCCAGCCAGTAATGGTATGCTGTATCTGGTTAAAAATATCAATATTGATATTGTACACCGGGCCTTGCTCCACAGCCAGCTGCGCCATCCCGTGATTGTTATAATCTTCCTCGGTTAACTTCAATACCGGTTTACCAATAGTATCGGCTAACCAGATCACGGCTTTCTTCTTCAATACATTATCTTCCCATGAACAATCTTTAACCAGCCATGGCGTATCAAAACGGGTGAGTTCAGAAGCCGCTGCTTCATCCAGAACAAACTCTACATGATCAGACAATTGCAGGTAAGTAGCCGGCACCTCGCCCGACATTTCGCCTTCTACCGCTTTTTTGATGATAGGTGCTTTTTTCTTGCTCCAGGCCATCAGGATAATTTCGCGGGCTTTAAAAATGGTACCAATACCCATGGTGATGGCTTTGGTAGGCACATTGGCTTTACCACCAAAATCACGGGCGGCATCGCTGCGGGTCAGGTCGTCCAAAGTTACCAAACGGGTCCCCGAGTTAGGAGCAGAACCCGGCTCGTTAAAACCGATGTGACCGGTACGACCAATCCCCAGGATCTGGAGATCAAGGCCACCGAGTTCTTCGATCTGGCGCTCATAGTTTAAACAGAAAGCCACCACATCGTCCTTATCCAAAGTACCATCGGGGATGTGTACGTTGGCTTTATCGATATCAACATGGCTGAAAAGGTTCTCATACATGAAAGTCACGTAGCTTTGGGCTGCATCGGGTTTCATGGGATAATACTCATCGAGATTGAAAGTGATCACGTTCTGGAAAGAAAGCCCTTCCTCCTTATGTAGCCGCACCAGTTCGTTATATACACCGATAGGGGTAACACCGGTAGCCAAACCGAGCACAGCTTTTTCGCCACGTGATTGTTTATCACGGATCAGGGCTGCAATGCGGGCGGCTACTGCCAGTGAGGCTTCCTGTTGACTGCCATAAACGCTTACCGGTAGCTTCTCGTACCGGGTCTCTTCCAATAAATTTAATCGGGCCATGTATCAGTATTTATAAGTTTATATGCTTGTTTCAAAACAAATATATCAGATATTTAGGTAGTGAGGGCATTAATTTCTCTTACTTTAATTCGCAAACGTTTGTGTAAAGTCCCTGTCCTTTGGATAAGATCTCTTATTCATTTAACTTTTGCAAAGCCCGGCAACAAATTGTAATTTAATGCCATGTTACCGTTCAATCAAAACCTGCAACAGCTGTTTACTATCGCCCAAAAAGATAAAAAAACGGGTATCGGTTTAATGTCTGGAACGTCGCTTGACGGACTCGATATTGCCTTGTGCAGTTTTACCGGTAGCGGTCTGCAAACCCAATTTAAACTGTTGCAATTTATTACCATACCCTATTCGCAAAGTTTTAAGGACGAGGTACAGCAGGTATTTGCCCGAAAAACGGCCGATCTGGAACAGGTAACTTTACTGAATGCTTTCATTGGCAATTATCATGGCGAACTGGTTTTGGAAGCTTTAGCAGGTTGGGGTATAGATACTACCGCCGTTGATTTTATAGCCAGTCACGGACAAACCATCTACCATGCACCGCAGCGGCTGCATCACCGGGCCAATTACCCGAATGCCACCCTGCAAATTGGCGATGGCGACCATCTTGCGGTAAAAACCGGGATATTAACCATCAGCGATTTCAGGCAGAAGCATATCGCGGCCGGTGGTGAGGGGGCGCCATTAGCTTTATATGGAGATGTGCTGCTGGGTAGTAAACCGGGCGAGAGCCGCATATTGCTCAATATTGGCGGTATCGCTAACCTTACTTATCTGCCTGCCGATGGCGATACCAGTCAGATCTTGTGCACCGATATCGGTCCGGGAAATACGCTGATCGATGCTGCATGCCGTAAGTATTTTAATAAGGCCTATGACCAGGATTCGGCTATTGCCTATAGTGGTAAGGTAAATGAGGATCTGCTCAGGGCATTGCTTAACCATGCTTTTTTTGAAGAAGCTCTCCCAAAAACAACCGGTCCGGAATTGTTTGGATTGGCTTATGTGGAACAGGCGCAGTTGCGCACGGGTACGGAGCACATAAAAAATGAGGACCTGGTAAGTACCTTAAGCATGTTTACCGCGGTGGCCATTGAGCATTTTATCCGGACAAATATTGAAGCGAATGACCTGCATATATTTATAAGCGGTGGCGGTGCCAGAAACCCATTTGTAGTAAACTATCTGAAACAGGCGCTGGCCGATACCCTTATTGCCGATACGGGCAGCCTGGGGATTGACCCCGATGCTAAAGAAGCTATCCTATTTGCCCTGCTGGGTAACGAGGCTTTGTGTGGTGAGCCTATGACCATTGGTAATAATCCAGCGGTGCTGATGGGTAAGTTTAGCTTTGCGGGGTAGACTTGTAAATCAAATTATCACTAATGAATTCGTTATATTTGAATTATGGGAGTAAAGGAATTATCGTCAGATGCTTTAAATGAGCAACAAGTGTTGATGTTGAGACTGCTAAAAAAGCCTCTGCCAGAAGCTGACTTTGCGGAGATCAGGCGTTTGGCCGTGAAATTATTGTCAAGGCGATTGGACCAAACTGTGGACGACTGGGAAAATAAAGAGAATATTACAGAGCAAAGTTATGATGAGCTAAGTAAATCACATTTTCGTGGCCCCTCCAAAAAGCATTAATGAAAATTGTGCCGCGCCAAAAAATATTAATGAAAGTTGTACTTGATTCCAATATACTTCTGGTTGCGATTGGAAAAAGAAGTCGCCACAGACCAATTTGGGATGCATTTATAGCTGAAAAATATAACCTGATAGTTGCCGAGGAATTAATATACGAATATGAGGAGATATTACAACGATATTCAGCTCCTGGTGTAGCTGAAATTGTAGTGGATATCTTTGTTGAAGCACCCCAGGTAATATATCAACAAGTTTATTATTCCTGGAATTTAATAGAGCAGGACCCTGATGATAACAAATTTTTTGACATTGCTGTAGCTGCTAATGCTGATTATCTCGTAACCAACGACGCACACTTTAATATCGTTAAAAACCTTGATTTTCCTTCTGTGAAAATTATTTCTGCCGATGAGTTTTTGAATATAGTAAAAGGTTTGTAACCCAATCGAATAAGCTATCTGCTTTTACAAAAACAAAACATATTATTCCTTACTTTAGAATAATATGCTACCATTACTAATTGCCGAACAAATACGCCAGGCTGATGCCTACACCATAGCTCATGAGCCTATCTCGTCCGTTGATCTGATGGAGCGAGCCTCCAAGGCCTTTGTGGGCTGGTTTATCAATCATTTTCCGGATAAAAAACAAACCATCAGCTTTTATTGCGGTACCGGTAATAACGGCGGCGATGGGTTGGCCATTGCGCGTATACTGCATCAGCATCAGTATAAAAAACTAACAGTAAGGATTATTCGTTACAGCGATAAAACCACTGCCGATTTTGATATTAACCTGGAGCGCTTAAAACAAATTGATATCCCGGTAAGCGAAATAAATAAGGGTGATGAGCTACCCGATGAAAACAGCTCGATCATTATCGACGCGCTTTTAGGCAGCGGCCTCAACAAACCCCTTACCGGTGACTATGAACGCCTGGTGAAACACGTCAATGCCCTCAAAAAAACTGTTGTAGCGGTTGATGTACCCACAGGACTTTTTTGCGACGGAGAGATACAGTTGGATTCCACAGCTATTGAAGCCGACCTGGTAATCACTTTTCAGCAACCAAGAATCAATTTTTTGTTGCCCGAATCGGCACCCTATATCCATTGCTGGGAGGCGGTAAATATTGGTATCAACGAAAAGTATGTGCAATCCATCAACTCGAGTTACCGGTTTGTGGAAGAAAAGGATGTAAAGATCTGGCTCAAGCCACGCCGGCATTTTAGCAACAAAGGTACTTATGGGCATACGCTCATCATTGCCGGGAAAGCCAAAACCATGGGAGCGGCTTTGCTCAGCGCTTCGGCGGCTGCTCATGCCGGAGCGGGACTTACAACAGCCTGCGTGCCCGAGAGTGGCCTTACCGCGCTGAATAGCTATCAGCCCGAAATCATGGCCATTGTGCGTAATGAGAGTGAGTTGCCCGGAATTGAATGGGATAAATTTAGTTCGATAGCTATCGGCCCAGGCTTGGGTAAGGATGATGATGCTTTTGTGTTATTATCGGCATTGATCAAAAATCATAAAAAGCCCATCGTTGTTGATGCCGATGCCCTTAATTTACTGGCTGAACATCCTGACTTATTAAAAAAATTACCAGCCGGGAGTATTTTAACACCCCACATGAAAGAGTTTGACCGCCTGTTTGGCGAACATAAAAACTGGTGGCAACGCTTGCAAACAGGTATGGAGCAGGCTAAAAAACTAAATATCCACATCATTTTAAAAAACGATTACACCATAACCTTATCTCCCGAGGGCCGGGCTTACTTTAATTCGTCGGGGAATGCAGCTATGGCGTCGGGCGGTATGGGCGATGTGTTGACGGGAATAATTGCCGCATTGCTGGCACAAAAATACACACCGCTGCAAGCTTGTCTTATTGGTATCTATATACACGGCAAAGCCGGTGATGAATTGGCTTTACCCAATAGGTTAAGTGTGGTTTTACCAGGCAAGCTCATAACCCAATTGCCGCTTACCATGGCCAAATTAATGGCATAAAAAAAACGGTTGCAAGTATTGATACAACCGTTTTTGATTAACTATTAACTGATCTTATAAAGAACTAAATACTCAAATTTATAGGGTTAGATTCATGATATTCATCAGGTTTTTTAATCTAACTACACATAAGACGCACTAAGTACCCCAATAGTTACAAAAAAACAAATATTTCGTTTAGAATTCGGTTAAATAATTGTTAAATAACATGATAAGGTACTGGTTTATTTGCAAAAATAACCTAAAATGACTTAAATAGGGTATAAATTATGTTAAAAATTGTTAAAACTAATTGGAATGGGGGATGACTCCCGGAGACTGTAATATGATATAAATAAGAAAATTGAAGAGGATAAGGTGGATCAGAATTTACCCAAAACCACCATCTGATCCATGGTTGGATTAACGCTGCCGCCTTTTGGTTCCAGAGTTATGGCAAAGGCATCTGCAAGTGCTATTGGCTTCATCTCCTTCATACCGGTCGAATCATTTTTGGCGTCAAAAACACCAAGGTCAACAGGTTTTCCGCCAACTAATGCCCAAAGTTGATATTGGTGATCTTTATCATTCTCGGGCAGTTTGATATTACCCATATCAATCATTACTTTTTTCCTGGCTGCGCTAAAGGCAACCGTTACAACCGAGGCCGGAGTTTTAGCAGTTCCCTGTAATTTTAATAATTTGAACGACGGGTCGCGGAATATCCCCAACTCCCTGTCCATTAAGTTTACACGATTACTAAAGTGTTGATTTTGCAATTGTATAGCTTCCAGTTGGTTGTTGGATTGCTGTAGGCGCGAGTAAACACGTACCAAAGCAACGGTGCTGGCTATTAACAAGGCTAAGCTGGCCGCGAAGGCATATTTATAAAAATTAGTTTCCTTACGGGCAGTTAACTCAACTACTTTGTGATTAACCGGGTGTGGCTTTTCGGGAAAGTTGTTATCGTCGCCAAAATTGGTGAGAATGCTGCCCATTACACGGTCGCGTAAGTTTTCTGATGGTTCAACGGCGTTTTTCAGAGCATATGCTTCCAGGGAGCGCTCAATTTCATCCAGTTCCGCTTTCACGGCAGGATGCTTTTGTGCCATCTCTTCTACTTGTAACCTTTCGTCGGGGCTTACATCCCCCAGAACGTAAAGTTCAAGTATTCCTGATTCAATATATGCTCTTATATCTTCCACTACTTCAATTAAAATGTTTTCTGAGTTGCTGGATACCCATTCGCAACCGTGTTTTTATGGTACCCAGCGGAACGCCTAATTCATCGGCAGCTTCCACATGTGTGTAACCTTTAAAATACACCAGATCGATTATTGATTTTTGTTCAGGCCTTAATGTCTCAACCAAATCTTTAACACCCATCAACTCAGGCTTATAAACTGTATTGTTTTGTTCGTCAATAGAATTTACGGTATTTTCAAGTTCCTGGTTTTTGTTCTGATTCTTAAAATCTTTTGATCTGATCTTATCTATAGCCAAATTGCGCGCAATATTTACCATCCAGGTAAATAAGCGGCCTTTTTCTGTGCTATAACTGGAGAAGGAGTGCCAGATTTTTACAAAAGTTTCCTGTAAAACATCTTCGGCAATGGCGGTATCAATAACGATACGTGAAATTACACCGAACAGTGAAGCAGAATACATATCATACAAAGCCTCAATAGCAATTTTTTCATGATTTCTCAATGAAAAAACTAATTGCTCTTCGGTTAGTGATATTTTATGTTTCTTACTCAACAGCGTGAATATATAAAGGAATTATCATATATCAAACAGATGTTTTTCTGCATGATAAGATGAGCGTACCAATGGGCCACTCTCTACGTATTTAAAACCTTTATCTAATCCAAATTGTTTTAACCGGGCAAACTGATCCGGATGGATCCAGTCAATTACCGGGTGGTGGTTACGGGTAGGCTGCAAGTATTGGCCTAAAGTAAGTATATGTACACCTGCGGCCAGCAAATCGTCCATAGCTTCTAAAATATCATCCTCGGTTTCGCCTAAACCCAGCATAATGCCCGATTTGGTGCGTAAACCAGCTTCTGATACATGTTTTAAAGCTTCAAGGCTACGATCATACTTAGCCTGGATGCGTACCTCTTTGGTCAAACGGCGCACGGTTTCCAGATTATGAGATACTACCTCCGGACGAGTTTCCAGCACACGTGCCAGATTATCCCAGTTACCCCTGAAATCGGGCAATAAAGTTTCTAATGTAGTATCAGGGCTTTCGCGGCGTATGGCGTTAATGGTTTCGGCCCAGATAATGGATCCACCATCTTTCAGATCGTCACGGTCAACAGAAGTGATTACACAGTGTTTTACCTGCATCAGTTTTACCGAAGTAGCTACACGGTTAGGCTCATCTATATCAACAGCCAGCGGCCTGCCAGTGGCTACCGCGCAAAACGAGCAAGAGCGGGTGCAAATATTACCCAGTATCATGAAGGTGGCTGTACCAGCTCCCCAGCACTCGCCCATATTGGGGCAATTGCCACTTTCGCAAATGGTATGCAGCTTATGTTCATCAACCAAACTGCGTACATGCGTATACTCTTTTCCAATAGGAAGTTTAACCCTCAGCCAATCAGGCTTACGTTGAGGTTGTTGGTTAACAGCTGGAACTACCGGTAATTCAATCATGGTACAAATGTAGTTAAAAACCAAATAACCCATTGTGGGCTACAATGCAAGTTTTACGAATAAATTATAATAGATATGCAGAAGCAAGGGGCAAGAATAGGGAAACAAGATAAAATACGCCTCATTATTATCATCACGTCATTGCGAGCGTAGCGTGGCAATCCCCAACTATACAGAGTGGCTCTGCTTATCGGGGATTATTAATTTTTTGATTGTTTTTTTATCGGTATTAATGAGCTCCCTCTGGTCGGTTGTCCACGTCGTTCCTCCTCGCAATGACGCGTGGCTGTGTATACTAAGAAAATGCTAATTTAAAACCGATAGTGCTTCGTCAACCGAGATCTGACCGTGTGATTGATCAAGCACGCATTCGCCATCTTTGATTAGCAATAGCTGAGGCGATTCGTGATGTACCTGAAAAATGTCGGCTACCTGTTTTGACAGGTCGCGGTAAGTAATCAGATCTAAGAAATAAAGGGGCATATCTTCGGGAAGATCTTCCCAATCCAATTCAAAACGTTTTTTTGCCATCATGCTGATCGAACAGCGGGTGCTATGTTTAAATATCAGGCTGTAACCCTGGTGTTGTTTAATGCTATTCAATTGATCTGCCGACTCCAACGAAATCCAATTCATAAAGATAATGATATAGTGTACAGTGCTATAAGTAAAACTAACTTACAAAATAACACAAAAAACTCCCTATAGCTTTAAGCGAAAATAAAAAATGACAATTACCTGTTAACGACCGCTTTTTGGATACGAACCATAAGCCGGGCATAATTTGTTGGAGCATGATGAGATTGTGCAACCAACCACCAGGGCTATAAACGCTATGTAAATAATTTTTTTCATCGTATTAATTGATATCGGTTTTACGTTGATCAGCCTTTTAAGGTTTCAGCAAGGTGCGCCATTTTTATAGCGGTAATGGCAGCCTCGTCGCCTTTGTTACCATGTTTACCACCGGCACGGTCAATAGCCTGTTGCTGGTTATCGGTGGTTAGTACACCAAATATAACAGGTTTTGAATATTTTATGGCAACATTACTTACCCCATTTGCCACAGCATCGCAAATAAAATCAAAATGGCGGGTTTCGCCCTGTATCACACAACCCAGGCATATTACTGCTTCCAGGCCACCTTTTTTCAACAACAGATCTGCACCCGAAGTAAGCTCAAAACTGCCGGGTACCGGGTATACAACAATGTTTTCGGGCAGGGCGCCATTATTTACCAGGCTTTGATAAGCGCCCTGGTAAAGTGCATTGGTGATCTCGGCATTCCATTCAGCTACAACAATGCCAAAGCGGTATGGTTGTGCTGATGGTATTTCGGTATTTGAAAAATCTGATAGGTTTTTAAGCTGTGTAGCCATTTTGTTGTAAAGTTAAAATGTTGAAATGTTTTAAAGTTGAGGTGTTACCCTTTTAAACGATTAAAGGTTGTAAAATTACAGAGATTTAGTTCCCATAACCTTACAACCTTTAAGCCTTACAACTTTTAACAAATTAAAGTTTCGCTTCGGCGCGAGCTATATACTCGTCAATATTTTGTGCTTCCGCGCTTTCAGGATATTCTGATTTTATTCTTTTGTAAGCCTCAGTTGCTGATTTATTGTCTTTTTGTTCTTCATAAACCAAGCCCAGTTTCTTTAAGTAAAGTGGCGATAAGAACTTGTTTTTAGCTTTATCAACAGCTTTATTAAATGACGAAGCCGCTTTATCATAGTCTTTCAACTCTACATAAGCATCGCCTGTACTACCCAAAGCTTCGGCAGCTACCATGCTGTCGTCGCCGCGATAGTTGTTCAGGTTATCAATAGCTTTGCGGTATTCGCCTTTGTTCAAATAAGCGGTACCTAAGTAAAAATAAGCCAGGTTAGCAGCTTTGGTGTTGCTGTAATCGGTAATGATTTTTTCAAAACCCGGGTAGCTGGCATCGCCTTTAATAGCTTTGTCCCAATCTTTTTTAGCCCAAAAATCCTGCGCAACATGCATCTGATCGGCGGCCTGAATCTCGCGAGGGCCCAAATATAATTTCAGATATAAAAGATAAATAGCAATAAGGGCAATGATGGCCCCACCTATAAATAATAGGCTTTTTTGATTCTCGCGCACGAAATTTCCGCTTTGCCCTAAATTACTTTCTGGTGCTGCAGCTTTGGTGTTCGCCTGGGTTTTTGACATTGTTGTTCTAAAATTAAGTGTGCAAAGTTACAGTTTTCAAAATTTCTGGCAATAGCTTTTGTATTAAATCTTTATGGGAGTGGTTTATTAGTTCACTTGTTCATCAATTCATTGGTTTTGATGGTATAAAAAGACATGGATTTGTATTAACCGGCTATGAAAATAAAATCCAATTTAGGCAAACTAATGAACTCATGATACAAGTGAACTAATGAACTAATTCCCTAACTTTGCCTCCCCATTATGTATTTGCAGCAACTGTCAGTTATCAATTTTAAAAATTACCAGGAGGCCGAGCTTGTGTTTAGCGCGGGGGTGAATGCCTTTACCGGTAACAACGGTGCCGGCAAAACCAACCTGTTGGATGCTATTCATTACCTGTCGTTATGTAAAAGTTATTTTAACCCTATCGACAGTCAGCAAATAAAACAGGACGAGGACTTTTTTATCATTACGGGAATATTCAACAAAAACGAGCGAGCCGAAGCAGTGGCCTGTTCTGTTAAACGGAATCAAAAAAAGCAGTTTAAACGCAACAAAAAAGATTATCAGCGACTGGCCGATCATATCGGATTGCTGCCCTTGGTCATGATCTCGCCCTATGATACCAGCATTATTACCGAAGGCAGCGAGGAACGCCGTAAGTTTATTGATAACGTGATATCCCAAACCGATAATCATTACCTGGATGAGCTGATCACTTATAATAAGGTATTGGTTAACCGTAACGCGCTGCTGAAATTGATTGCCGATACCGGCCGGTATGACCCCGGCTTATTAGAGGTGCTTGATGAACAGCTGGCGAATTCAGGCAACCGTATATTTGAAAGGCGTAAAGCTTTTATGGAAAGCTTTACCGCTATTTTTAACAGTCATTACGGTTTTTTAAGTGACGGAGCCGAGCATGTTGACCTGGTTTATGAATCACAACTGTTGCAGGACGATTTTACGGCTTTGCTAAAAAAGAATGTGGAACGCGACCGGGCACTTGAACGTACCACTACAGGCATACATAAAGACGATCTGCAATTCGGCATACATGGTATGTCAATGAAAAAATTTGGATCGCAGGGACAGCAAAAATCATTTTTAATAGCACTTAAACTGGCGCAGTATACAT
>Ga0102588_1002184_pt1 | contig 11938 bp, 9 predicted proteins | sample AraplaMF_Col_mMS_FD_76854 | JGI IMG/M metagenome (GOLD analysis project Ga0102588, IMG submission 76854) | Arabidopsis root microbial communities from the University of North Carolina, USA - plate scrape MF_Col_mMS (SPADES assembly) (version 2) | ecosystem: Host-associated > Plants > Roots >...
TGATGACGCGGCCACGGCGGCCGTTATCGAAGAGCGCATCGACAGATTCCTGCAGCATGCGCTTTTCGTTGCGGATGATGATGCCCGGTGCGCGCAGCTCGATCAGGCGCTTCAGACGGTTGTTACGGTTGATGACGCGGCGGTACAGATCGTTCAGATCCGACGTTGCGAAGCGGCCGCCATCGAGCGGAACCAGCGGGCGCAGGTCCGGCGGGATGACCGGAACGACCTTCATGATCATCCATTCCGGACGGTTGCCGGATTCCATGAAGTTCTCGACGATCTTCAGGCGCTTCATCAGCTTCTTCTGCTTGAGATCCGACGTGGTGTCGGCAAGTTCGGAGCGCAGATCGCCAGCGATCTTTTCGAGGTTCATCGATGCCAGCATCTCATAGATGGCTTCAGCACCGATCATGGCCGTGAACTGGTCTTCACCGTATTCGTCAACCGCGAGCATGTATTCTTCTTCCGAAAGGAGCTGATGCTCCTTCAGGGCAGTAAGACCCGGCTCGGTGACGATGTAGTTTTCGAAGTAGAGAACGCGCTCGACATCCTTCAGCGTCATGTCGAGCAGCGTGGAGATGCGGCTCGGCAGCGACTTCAGGAACCAGATGTGGGCAACAGGAGCGGCGAGCTCGATATGGCCCATGCGCTCACGGCGAACGCGCGACAGCGTGACTTCGACGCCGCACTTTTCGCAGATGATGCCCTTGTACTTCATGCGCTTGTACTTACCGCACAGGCATTCGTAGTCCTTGATCGGCCCGAAGATGCGCGCGCAGAAGAGCCCGTCGCGTTCCGGCTTGAACGTGCGGTAGTTGATGGTTTCCGGCTTCTTGATCTCACCGTAGGACCAGGAAAGAATCTTCTCCGGAGAGGCGATCGAAATCCGGATGGAATCGAAATTCTGTGCAGGCACCTGCGGATTGAAAAGATTCATGACCTCTTGGTTCATGCCTGTCTCCTTCATGGGCGAAAGCGCCCTTAGCTTGCGAGGTTGGCGGCAAATTCCCGGGAGCCGCGCCATCGCTTAAACGACAATAACCGCAAAATGCGGCGAAAGCGTCCCTGCCCGGCCAACACGTTACGGGGCCACGGCGGGAACGGTGTGCGCCCTATTAAGGCGCACACCCTATCAAGTGGTTACTCGGCAGCATCCGGCAGCTGGCTTGCGCCCTGCAGGTCCTCGACCTTGGAATTTTCGAGCTCGACCGAGAGACCCAGCGAACGCATTTCCTTGACGAGAACGTTGAAGCTTTCCGGAATGCCGGCCTCGAAGGTGTCGTCGCCACGGACGATCGCTTCGTAGACCTTGGTGCGGCCGGCAACGTCGTCCGACTTCACGGTCAGCATTTCCTGCAGCGTATAGGCTGCGCCGTAAGCTTCGAGCGCCCAGACTTCCATTTCGCCGAAGCGCTGGCCACCGAACTGCGCCTTACCGCCCAGCGGCTGCTGGGTGACGAGCGAGTACGGACCAATCGAACGAGCATGGATCTTGTCGTCGACCAGGTGGTTGAGCTTCAGCATGTAGATGTAGCCAACCGTAACCTGGCGGTCGAACTGCTCGCCGGTACGACCGTCGTACAGCGTCGACTGACCAGTATCCTTGAGACCTGCCAGACGCAGCATCTCATTGACGTTCTCTTCGTTCGCACCGTCGAAGACCGGGGTCGCGATGGACACGCCACGCTTCCACTGGTCGGCCAGACGCAGGACCGATTCATCGTCGAAATCCTTGACCTGTTCGGCCTTCGGACCATCACCGACAACGTCGCCGATCGTCTTGCGAAGCGGCTCGATGTTACCGCCGGCCTTGTAGGCCTCCAGCATCTCGCCAATCTGACGACCCATGCCGGCGCAAGCCCAGCCAAGGTGCGTCTCGAGAATCTGGCCGACGTTCATGCGCGAAGGCACGCCGAGCGGGTTCAGAACGACGTCGACATGCGTACCGTCTTCGAGGAACGGCATGTCTTCGACAGGCACGATGCGCGAAACGACACCCTTGTTGCCGTGGCGGCCGGCCATCTTGTCGCCCGGCTGGATCTTGCGCTTCACAGCGACGAAGACCTTGACCATCTTCATGACACCCGGAGGCATTTCGTCGCCGCGCTGGACCTTTTCGACCTTGTCCATGAAGCGCTGTTCAAGGCGCGACTTGGATTCGTCGTACTGGCCACGGAGTGCTTCGAGTTCGCTCTGGACCTTTTCGTCCTCGACGGCGAACATCCACCACTGCGAGCGGGGATATTCGGAGACGACGGCGTTTGACAGCTCGGTGCCCTTCTTGAAGCCCTTCGGGCCTGCAATGGAGGATTGACCGCGCAGCATGTCGATCAGACGGCCGTAGACGTTACGGTCGAGGATCGCCTGCTCGTCGTCGCGGTCCTTTGCCAGACGCTCGATCTCTTCGCGCTCGATTGCCATCGCGCGCTCGTCCTTCTCAACGCCGTGGCGATTGAAGACGCGCACTTCGACGATCGTGCCGTAGGTGCCGGGCGGCATGCGCATGGACGTGTCGCGCACGTCGGATGCCTTTTCGCCAAAGATGGCGCGCAGGAGCTTTTCTTCCGGCGTCATCGGGCTTTCGCCCTTCGGCGTGATCTTGCCGACGAGGATATCGCCCGGCTGAACTTCGGCACCGATGTAGACGATACCGGCTTCGTCGAGGTTCTTCAGCGCTTCTTCCGAAACGTTCGGGATATCGCGCGTGATTTCTTCCGGACCAAGCTTGGTGTCACGCGCCATCACTTCGAATTCTTCGATGTGGATGGAGGTGAACACGTCGTCGGCAACGATACGCTCGGAGAGCAGGATCGAGTCTTCGTAGTTGTAGCCGTTCCAGGGCATGAACGCGACGAGCGCGTTGCGGCCGAGAGCCAGATCGCCAAGATCCGTGGACGGGCCGTCGGCGAGAATGTCGCCGCGGTTGACCTCGTCACCGACGGTAACCAGCGGGCGCTGGTTGACGCAGGTGTTCTGGTTCGAACGCTGGAACTTCTGCAGGCGGTAGATATCGACGCCGGACTTGCCGGCCTCGAGGTCTTCCGTGGCGCGGATAACGATACGCGTCGCGTCGACCTGGTCGACCACACCGCCGCGGCGTGCGCCGATGGCAGCGCCGGAGTCGCGGGCGACGACCGGTTCCATGCCGGTACCGACAAACGGCGCTTCAGCGCGCAGAAGCGGAACGGCCTGACGCTGCATGTTCGAGCCCATGAGAGCGCGGTTGGCGTCGTCGTTTTCCAGGAACGGAATGAGAGCGGCTGCGACCGAAACGACCTGCTTCGGCGAAACGTCCATCAGGTTCATGCTGTCGCGCGGGGCAAGCATAACTTCGCCAGCGTGACGGCAGACGACGAATTCGTCGACGAAGGAACCGTCCGACGTCAGTTCGGCGTTGGCCTGGGCAACGTAGTACTTCGCCTCTTCCATGGCGGAGAGATAAAGCACGTCGGTCGTGACCTTGCCATCGACGATACGACGGTACGGGCTTTCGATGAAACCGTACTTGTTGACGCGCGCAAAGGTCGCCAGCGAGTTGATGAGACCGATGTTCGGGCCTTCCGGCGTTTCGATCGGGCAAATGCGGCCGTAGTGCGTCGGATGAACGTCGCGGACTTCGAAGCCGGCGCGCTCGCGGGTCAGACCGCCCGGGCCAAGAGCCGAGAGACGGCGCTTGTGGGTGATTTCCGACAGCGGGTTGACCTGGTCCATGAACTGCGAGAGCTGCGAGGAACCGAAGAATTCGCGGACGGCTGCAGCAGCCGGCTTGGCGTTGATCAGATCCTGCGGCATGACCGTGTCGATTTCGATCGAGGACATGCGTTCCTTGATCGCGCGCTCCATGCGAAGCAGGCCGAGACGGTACTGGTTCTCCATCAGCTCGCCGACCGAGCGGACGCGGCGGTTGCCGAGGTTGTCGATGTCGTCGATCTCGCCCTTGCCGTCGCGCAGTTCGACAAGCATCTTGACCACGGCCAGGATGTCGTCCTTGCGCAGGATGCGAACGGTGTCTTCGACGCTCAAGTCGAGACGCATGTTCATCTTGACGCGGCCAACGGCGGAGAGGTCGTAACGCTCCGCATCGAAGAACAGCGAGTTGAACATGGCTTCGGCCGATTCCATGGTCGGCGGTTCACCCGGACGCATGACGCGATAGATGTCGAACAGAGCGTCCTGACGGTTCTCGTTCTTGTCTGCCGTCAGCGTGTTGCGGATGTAGGCGCCGACATTGATGTGGTCGATGCCAAGAACAGGGATTTCGTCAAAGTGATTGGCGAGGATGACACCCAGTGTCTTCTCGTCGATCTCGTCGCCGGCTTCGAGATAGATCTCACCCGTCGAGTAGTTGACAATATCTTCGGCAAGGTAGTTGCCGTACAGATCGTCATCGGTCGCCTTGAGGGCCTTCAGGCCCTTGTCGGAGAGCTGGCGGAGCAGACGCGGGGTCAGCTTCTTGCCGGCTTCCACAACGACTTCGCCGGTATCGGCGTCGACCATCTCGGTGATCGCCTTAGCACCCTTCAGCGTCTCCGGCTTGAAAGGAATGCGCCAGCCTTCGCCGTCGCGCTTGTAGAGCGACTTCGTATAGAAGGTGTCGAGAATTTCCTCACCGTCCATGCCGAGGGCCATCAGCAGCGACGTCACCGGAATCTTGCGGCGGCGGTCGATACGGGCATAGACGATGTCCTTGGCGTCGAATTCGATATCGAGCCAGGAACCGCGATAAGGGATCACGCGGGCAGCAAAGAGCAGCTTGCCGGAAGAATGGCTCTTGCCCTTGTCGTGATCGAAGAAGACGCCCGGTGAACGGTGCATCTGGGACACGATCACGCGCTCGGTGCCGTTGACGATGAACGTACCGTTGTTCGTCATGAGCGGCATGTCGCCCATGTAGACGGACTGTTCCTTGATGTCCTTGATCGACTTCGCGCCGGTATCCTCGTCGATATCGAACACGATGAGACGGAGAGTAACCTTCAGCGGCGCGGCATAGGTCAGGTCGCGCTGGCGGCATTCGTCGACGTCGAACTTCGGCGGTTCGAATTCATAGGACACGAACTCCAGCATGGAAGCGCCGGAGAAATCGGTGATCGGGAAAACGGACTTGAAGACAGCCTGGAGACCTTCGTCGGGACGACCGCCCTTGGGCTCTTCAACCATCAGAAACTGGTCGTAGGATGCCTTCTGAACCTCGATGAGGTTCGGCATTTCTGCGACTTCGGGGATTTTACCAAAAAACTTGCGTACGCGCCTACGACCATTGAACGAAAGGGTCTGAGCCATCGTCGCTCCTTCAAAAATTGCATCCGGGCCTGCAACGGACGGGAACCGATGGCCAGTCGATCCCGTCAACCAATGAGTAGTTCAACCTCGTCCCACCTCCCGAAACAACCAGGCCGGATTGCCTTGGCGCCTCGGTTCGAGACCATGCTCTTGAAGAACCCATTACCCAAAAGCCGTTTTCACGCGGCTTTTGGGTAATTCGTTCAGAAAAACGGCAAATGGGAGGCCGTAAATACCGCCTCCCAAGTGCAGTTCAAGATTACTTGACGTCGGCCTTTGCGCCAGCGTCTTCAAGCTTCTTCTTGATGTCAGCGGCTTCAGCCTTGGAAACGCCTTCCTTGACAGCCTTCGGAGCGCCTTCGACGAGGTCCTTGGCTTCCTTGAGGCCGAGACCGGTGATGGCGCGGACTTCCTTGATAACGTTGATCTTGTTGGCGCCGGCATCCGTGAGGATGACGTCGAACTCGGTCTTTTCTTCTTCGACCGGAGCAGCAGCACCTGCACCACCACCAACGGCAGCAACAGCTACCGGAGCAGCGGCGGAAACGCCCCACTTTTCTTCGAGCAGCTTGGAAAGCTCAGCGGCTTCCAGGACGGTCAGCGAGGAGAGGTCTTCAACGATCTTTACGAGATCAGCCATTTTCTAGTTCCTTTTGTTCGGTTCGAACTGTTGAGTTTGTACAGCGAAAAACCGCCTTAAGCGGCTTCGTCCTTCTTGGCGTAGGCCGCGAACACGCGGGCAAGCTGACTTGCCGGTGCTGCAACAACCCCAGCGATGCGGGTAGCCGGTGTCTGGATCATGCCCAGCAGCTTCGCACGCAGCTCATCGAGCGAAGGCAGGGTCGCAAGCGACTTGACAGCTTCAGCATTGAGCGTGGTTGTTCCCATGGCGCCGCCGAGAACAACGATCTTGTCGTTGGTCTTGGCGAAATCCATGACGACCTTCGGAGCGGTGATCGGATCATTGCTGTAAGCAATGAGGGTCTGACCCTTGAAGAGATCGGAGATCCCTTCCGCTTCCGTACCCTGAAGGGCAATTTTGGCCAGGCGGTTCTTCGCGACTTTGACGGTGCCGCCAGCAGCGCGCATCTTCGAACGAAAATCGTTCATCTGTGCGACTGTAGCACCAGCATAGTGGGCCACGACAACCGAGCCCGATGCCTTGAAGACATCGTTCAGTTCCGTGACGAATTCGCGCTTTTCCGCTCTTTCCACTGCCTATCTCCAGTTGGCGGGACCGTTAAACGGACCCACCGGGTTGCCTTTGCCTCCCGGGATCAGAATAGATCCCAAGCGACGCTTGAGGATCCTGTCCCCTCGCGCTCCGCGCCACTTAAGGCAAAGGAGGCACAAGGCATCCAAGGCTCGAACCGATTTCCTAGAAGCAGAACTTCATGCAATTCGGGTCTTACCCGTCTCATGCAGGCAAAGTGATTAAGGGAAAACCACCTGCAATCTCGGACAGGATTCCGGATTTCTCCGGAATATCCCGGCCCCTTGCGAGGCCGGAATTCTTGTAATCGGGCCGGAGCCCGATGAAACTTAAGCAGCCGTAACCGCTGCGGTGACCGAGCCAACTTCGATCTTGACGCCCGGCCCCATGGTCGAGGAGATTGCCACGCGCTTGACGTAGTTGCCCTTGGCGCCAGCCGGCTTCGCCTTGATGACGGCGTCAGCGAAGGCACGGATGTTTTCTTCCAGAGCCTTGGCATCGAAGGATGCCTTGCCGATGCCGGCGTGAACGATACCAGCCTTTTCGACGCGGAACTCGACAGCGCCGCCCTTGGAAGCCTTGACGGCACCAGCGACATCCATCGTAACCGTACCGACCTTCGGGTTCGGCATCATGCCGCGCGGGCCGAGAACCTTACCGAGACGGCCGACGAGCGGCATCATGTCCGGGGTCGCGATGCAGCGATCGAATTCGATCTTGCCGCCCTGGACGATTTCTACGAGCTCTTCTGCGCCGACGATGTCTGCGCCGGCAGCCTTGGCTTCATCAGCCTTAACGCCACGAGCGAAAACGGCGACACGAACCGTACGGCCGGTGCCGTTCGGCAGATTGACCACGCCGCGAACCATCTGGTCTGCGTGACGTGGATCAACACCGAGGTTCATCGAAACTTCGATCGTTTCATCGAACTTTGCTACGGCACGTTCCTTGACCATGCCGATGGCGGTCGTCAGAGCGTAGAGCTTGGTCGGATCAACACCTTCGTTGATCTTCTGAGTGCGCTTGCCTGCCATGGTCTTAACCCACCACTTCCAGGCCCATGGCGCGGGCAGAGCCCTCGATCATCGCCATTGCACCTTCGATATCTGCTGCGTTCAGGTCCTTCATCTTGGCTTCGGCGATCGTCTTGATCTGAGCCTTGGTGAGGGTACCAGCCTTTGCGCCCTTGCCCGGGGTCTTGGAACCGGACTGGATCTTGGCTTCCTTCTTCAGCCAGTAGCTGACCGGCGGCTGCTTCATGACGAAGGTGAAGGACTTGTCCTGGTAATAGGTGATGACGACCGGGATCGGCATACCCTTTTCCATTTCCTGCGTAGCCGCGTTGAACGACTTGCAGAATTCCATGATGTTAATGCCACGCTGACCAAGTGCCGGGCCGATTGGCGGGGACGGGTTTGCCGATCCTGCCTTGACCTGCAGCTTGAGCTGGCCTGCAACTTTCTTAGCCATATCTCTCTGCCTTTCACTGATGGCCGGTCACCCGGCCCTGATGCCGGATCGCTCCGGCGGCTGCGGTTGCGTGGTTCGGATCCTTGAGGCCCGGCTAAGACCCCTCACCTTCCACGCGATGCGGCATTTGCCGCACGAGGATCAGCCGCAAGCGACTGAGCCTCGATCCCAAAAAATCAGACCTTCTCGACCTGAGCGTATTCCAGTTCGACCGGGGTCGCGCGACCGAAGATCGACACTTCCACCTTCAGGCGCGAACGCTCTTCGTCCACATCCTGAACCGTCCCGTTGAACGAGGCGAACGGACCGTCGGATACACGAACCTGCTCGCCGATCTCGAAGGTAACGGAAGCCTTCGGCCGTTCGACACCTTCCTGAACCTGACCGAGGATGCGATCGGCCTCAGAATCCGGAATCGGAACCGGCTTGTTGTCAGAGCCAAGGAAGCCCGTGACCTTCGGCGTATTCTTGATCAGGTGATAGGCCTCATCCGTCAGGTTGGCGCGAACCATGACATAGCCCGGGAAGAACTTGCGCTCGGAATCGACCTTGCGGCCGCGACGCACTTCCACCACCTTTTCGGTCGGCACGAGAATCTTCTCGAACAGGTGCTCAAGCCCCTTCTGGCGAGCCTTGTTCTCGATGTCCTCAGCCACCTTCTTTTCAAAATTGGAATATGCGTGGACGATGTACCAACGTGCCGCCATTTTCATCTCCACCCGTATCAGTTGCCGGTATTGAGCACGAAGCTCAGCGCCCAGCCAATGAGCTGGTCAGCGGCAAAGAAAAACAGCGCAGCAAAAACAACCATAACGAGCACCATGACCGTCGAGATCATCGTCTCGCGGCGCGACGGCCAGGTAACTTTAGACGTTTCCGTGCGGACCTGCTGCAGAAACGCGAATGGATTGGATTTGGATGCCATCGACTGCCCACGCAATTACGGCGCGTAAAGCTGAAACTATCAGCCCCACGCACCGCGTGTCTGTTGAACCCTAAATAAACATCGATTTCCCGATACACAAGAGGGAAACTGATGTTTAACGAAATTTGTCGCCATATGCTCAATCCTCGCCGGAACGCTGCGAGACGTCCGCGCTGTCCGTTCAAGGAAAATGGCAGGGGCAGAGGGGCTCGAACCCCCGACCTGCGGTTTTGGAGACCGCCGCTCTACCAACTGAGCTATACCCCTTTACGCTTTGCATTCAGCCTGTTGACCTTGCGATCATGAGCCGGTGAAAAGCATGGCGCTCCCTTTAAGGCGGCGGCTCGGGATATGCAAGAGCGATTTTCGATTTTCGGGATCATTCTCCGCAGGCAATCGAAAGAAGTCCCCTGCAGCAGCACATTTGACGACCGGACGCGAAATCGAACGCGTCCGGCCGCGTGACTTTCTGCAGTGAAACTCACACTTTCACGTATTTCCGCCAGTCGTGTTCTTCCTTGAAGCCGAGCACTTCGCGAATCTTCCGGTTGGAAAGCAAGCCCTCATATTCGCCGATCTCACGGGTGAACGGCACATTCGGGTAGAATCGCTTGGCGAGCTCTCGAGACGGCGTATTGGCCGAGACCGTGTCGTTGGCGGCATTGAAGACCTGGAAGCCCAATCCATCCTTCTCAATGCAGCGGTGGACGATCTGTCCGAGATCTCGCGCATCGATATAGCTCCAGGCGATGCGCTTGCGCGTTTCCGGATTGGCGAAATAGGTCGGAAACCTCTCGTATTCATGCGGCTCGATGACGTTGCCGATGCGCAACGCGTAAATATCGAAGCCGGACCGCTCAGCAAAAGCACGAGCGGTCTTCTCATTCAGGACCTTGGAAAGGCCGTAGGAATCCATCGGATTGACATCATAGTCCTCATCCAACGGGAACTGGTGGAAATCGCGATGACCTTCGGCGAAGCAGACGCCGTAGGTCGTCTCACTCGATGCGACGATGATCTTCCGGATACCGAGCTTCACGGCCGCCTCGATGACATTATAAGTGCCCATCGTGTTAATGCGGAAGGTCTCGTTATCAGGCTTGATAAGGATGCGCGGCACTGCCGCGAAATGCACAACGGCGTCGAAAGGCTGAACACCCTTGCCCGCGTCCAGATCCGGAAAATCCCGGTGCATGGAAAGCACGTTGAACATCTGGCCACTGTCGGTGATGTCGGCAGTGAGATTGGTGACACCCGGGCTTTCGAGCGGCACGAGATCGACGTTATGAACCTCATATCCGGCATTGACGAGCCACGGCACGGCATGACGTCCCGCCTTGCCCGAACCGCCGGTGAAGAGAATGCGCTTTTTCATGGAATATCCTCCGCGTCATGAAATCGGAGGCATAGATAAACTCTTCCGCGCGAAGAGCAAGCGAGCGTCTCGTCAGCAGGTTCAAACCTACTCTGGCCAGGGGCTTCCAACTGGAAGCGCCTGCCCTGCCATTTCAATCACCGCCGGACGCTCCGGCGGCTCGCTACGCAACTATTTAACGACGCTTATTTCGTCTATCTGCACGCCAGCTGCCTGAACAACTTCCTGCGGAATTGCAGCGATGAAAAACATCGTGAAAACATACATCGCGAAAATCGTCGCAACGAATGTAGCCTTGTGAATCATCCTACTCTCCTCTCTACAATGAGGAGTCTGGACTAAAAATGCCGGAACGCAAAACGCTTTCTGAACGCTAGATGAACAAAATACTGTTATGGGACATCTTAACGATATTTTTACAACATCTCATGAGCGTTTCCGCATGCCGGAAAACGAAAAAACCCCGCCGTTTCCAGCGGGGTTTTTCCTAAAATCGGGGATAATTCCGATTACTCGATGATGGAAGCAACGATGCCTGCACCGACGGTGCGGCCGCCTTCGCGGATAGCGAAGCGAAGCTTTTCTTCCATCGCGATCGGAACGATCAGCTCGACGTCAACCGTGACGTTGTCGCCAGGCATAACCATTTCCGTGCCTTCCGGAAGCGTCACGATGCCCGTCACGTCCGTCGTGCGGAAGTAGAACTGCGGACGGTAGTTCGTGAAGAACGGCGTATGACGGCCGCCTTCTTCCTTCGTCAGGATGTAGGCTTCTGCCTTGAACTTCTTGTGCGGCTTGACAGAGCCCGGCTTGCACAGGATCTGACCACGCTCGACGCCGTCACGGTTCACACCGCGAACCAGAGCGCCGATGTTGTCGCCAGCCTGGCCCTGGTCGAGCAGCTTGCGGAACATTTCAACGCCGGTAACCGTCGTCTTCGAGGTCGGGCGAATGCCGACGATCTCGACTTCTTCACCAACCTTGACAATACCACGCTCGACGCGGCCGGTCACAACCGTACCACGGCCAGAGATCGAGAACACGTCTTCGATCGGCATCAGGAACGGCTGGTCGATCGGACGCTCAGGCGTCGGGATGTAGGCGTCAACCGCAGCCATCAGCTCGCGGATCGCGTCTTCACCGATCTTCTTGTCAGAATCTTCAAGAGCAGCAAGAGCCGAACCCTTGACGACCGGGATGTCGTCGCCCGGGAAGTCGTAGGACGACAGGAGTTCGCGAACTTCAAGCTCGACGAGCTCGAGAAGCTCGGCGTCGTCAACCTGGTCGACCTTGTTCAGGAACACGACGATCGCCGGAACGCCAACCTGGCGGGCGAGCAGGATGTGCTCGCGCGTCTGCGGCATCGGGCCGTCAGCTGCAGAGCAGACCAGGATCGCGCCGTCCATCTGCGCAGCACCCGTGATCATGTTCTTGACATAGTCGGCGTGGCCGGGGCAGTCGACGTGCGCATAGTGACGGTTCGGCGTCTCATACTCGACGTGAGCCGTCGAAATGGTGATGCCGCGTGCCTTTTCTTCCGGCGCAGCGTCGATCTGGTCATACGCCTTGAACTCACCGAAGTACTTCGTGATCGCTGCCGTCAGAGACGTCTTGCCGTGGTCAACGTGGCCGATCGTGCCAATGTTGACGTGCGGCTTGTTGCGCTCAA
>Ga0102588_1002187_pt1 | contig 11919 bp, 10 predicted proteins | sample AraplaMF_Col_mMS_FD_76854 | JGI IMG/M metagenome (GOLD analysis project Ga0102588, IMG submission 76854) | Arabidopsis root microbial communities from the University of North Carolina, USA - plate scrape MF_Col_mMS (SPADES assembly) (version 2) | ecosystem: Host-associated > Plants > Roots >...
CGGCCACCGAGCGGCTGCGCAGGCTGCCGCCGGTCGGATGCCCCACCACCACGACCATGTCTTTGAGGTCGGCCAGAGCGGCGGCGATGCCTTTCACGGCATCATCACAGGCTTCGGTGAAGGCGGGGCGCAGGAACAGGTCCTCCGCCGCATAGCCGGCAATCGAGAGTTCGGGCGTCAGCAGGAGGCGCGCACCCTGGGCATGGGCATCGCGTGCGGCATCGTTGATCTTCTTTGCGTTGCCGGCGAGGTCGCCCACCACAAAATTGAGTTGCGCGATGGCGAGCTTGAGCGTCATACAGAAGGAAGAAAAAGGCTTGGACGATTATGTCATTCGGGTTCTGCCGTCTCCGTCGGAGGTGAGCCCGCAAGCGTGGAACGCGCTGCTTGCCGCCGAGGCCGAGCCGTCGCCCTTCATGCGCCACGAATACCTCTCGGCCCTGACCGACAGCCGCAGCGCCGCGCCCGACAGCGGCTGGCTGCCGCAGTTCGTCACGCTCTGGCAGGGCGAGCAGTTGCAGGCCGCGTGCCCGCTCTACGTCAAGGACCACTCCTACGGCGAATACGTCTTCGACTGGGCCTGGGCCAACGCCTACGAGCAGCACGGGCTCGCCTACTACCCGAAGGCGGTGGTGGCGGTGCCGTTCACGCCCGTGCCCGGGGCACGGCTGCTGGCGCGCGATGCCGAAAGCCGCACATTGCTGGTGCAAGGGCTCATTGCGCTGTGCAAGCAGCTCGAGCTGTCGTCGCTGCACCTGCTGTTCGGCGCCGATGCGGACATCGCCGCCTGCACCGAAGCGGGCCTGATGCTGCGCAACACGGTGCAGTTCCACTGGACGAACGCGCACTACGCCGACTTCGACGCCTTCCTCGCGAGCCTCTCCCACGACAAGCGCAAGAAGATCCGCCAGGAGCGCCGCAAGGTGGCCGATGCAGGCGTGAGCTTCCGCTGGTCGCGCGGCGCTGACATCCGCAAGGCCGACTGGGACTTCTTCTACCGCTGCTACGAACGCACCTACCGCGAGCATGGCAACCCGCCCTACCTCACGCGCGACTTCTTCCGGCGCATGGCGGACACGATGCCCGAGGCGTGGCTGCTCTTCATCGCCGAGCGCAACGGCAAGCCGATGGCGAGCAGCCTGATCGCGCTCTCGACGGATACCGACAGGCCGCTGGTTGCCTACGGTCGCTACTGGGGCGCGCTGGAGCGCGTCGACTGCCTGCACTTCGAGGCCTGCTACTACCAGCCGCTGGCCTGGTGCATCGAGCACGGCGCGCAGCGCTTCGAGGGCGGCGCCCAGGGCGAGCACAAGATGGCGCGCGCCCTGATGCCGGTGAAAACCACCAGCGCCCACTGGCTGGCGCATCCGTCTTTCGCCGACGCGGTGGAGCGCTTTCTCGAACGCGAGGGCGCGGGCATCGAGAACTACATGGACCACCTGGGCGAGCGCAGTCCCTTCAAGTCAGCCTGAGTGCCATGGCGCGCTGCTATAAAAGCGCCCGCCATCCACAACAACTCAGAGAGAAATCGATGCCATTCCTGGGACTGGGCCTGCACGTCCTCATCGCACTGTTCTTCGCCGTGCATGCCATGCGCCACGGCAAGCAGATGTACTGGCTGCTCATCCTCTTCAGCTTTCCGCTGCTGGGCAGCATCGTGTACTTCGTGGTCGAGTACCTCCCTGCCTCGCGCATGCAGCGCACTGCGGGCAAGGTGGCGAACGCGGCCATCGGCTTCATCGACCCCGAGCGCGAGTACCGCGCGGCCGCCGAGGCCTACGACCTCGCTCCCACCGCCCAGAACAAGCTGCGCCTCGCCAGGGCCGCGCTCGACAGGGGCCAGGCCGCCGACGCCGTCGGCCACTACCGCGATGCGCTGAAGGGCCCGCTGGCCTCCGACCCGGAACTGCAGTTCGGCCTGGCCAGCGCCCTGCTCGCCGCAGGCGGCGCCACCGCCGGGCGCGACGCCTTGCAGGCCCTGCATACGCTGCGCTCCACGCGCGACGACTACCGCAAGGACGAAGTGGCGGTGCTCACCGCACGCGCCCTCGCCGCCGACGGCCAGCAGGCGGAAGCCCGCCAGGCCTTCGAGGACGCGCTCGGCCGCTACAACACCGTCGAGGCCCGCGCCCGCTACATCGCGTGGCTCGCGCAGCAAGGCGACACCGCCGGCGCGCAGCGCCAGTGGGACGAGCTCCAGCAGGCCGCGCGCCACTGGAACTCGCACGCACGCTCGGTCAACCGCGAATGGATGCGGCTGGCCGGCGACGCCGTCCGGGGCTGAGGCTTCTCTCTGTCCAAGGGCATAGCGCCCTTGTCCGTTTGGCACATCGACGGCGTGCCGGGCCTCTCCTAGCATCGGCTTCGAGGAGATCCCCGCATGCCGACATCCACACGCCGAGCAATTACGGCACTCTGCTTCATTGCCGCCGCGCCGCTGGCAACGGCCGCCAGCTTCGACTGCGCCAAGGCCGGCAACGCCACCGAGAAGGCGATCTGCGCAGACCCCGGCCTCTCGCGCCAGGACGAGGCGATGGCCGCGCTCTACAAGCGGCAGGTCGAGATGCCCGATGCGGGCCAGTGGTCCACCCTATTGAAACGCGACCAGCGCGACTGGATCGTCGTTCGCAACCGCGAATGCAAGGGCAACGCCGAGTGCCTGAAGCAGGACTACGAGCGGCGCATCAGCTACCTCGGCCACCCTCTTCTGCAGTGGATGGGCCGCTACGTGGAGGGCCGATGCCCCAAGGACGGCCGCTTCCTCGACGTGACACCGGAGGTCGGCGGCACGCTGAGCATCGATCTGTACATCTGCCCCGATTCGCGCGGGAACATGCTGCTGCAGGGAAAGAACGTGCTCGACGGGCAGCGGCGCCTCGTGGTGCGCGAGGCCGGCGGCTGCACCCGCACGCTGCGGTTCGACGCCGACCGCGTCACCGTATCGGACGGACCGGGCTGCGCACCTGCGTTGGCCGGCAGCTTCGTGCGCGACCCGCGGCGCTCGCCCTTCCTGAACGAATAGGCGAGCTTGCCGCTTTCACTTTCAGTTTCTTACTTCTTGTAGTTGGCCACGCCGTCCAGGATTTCCTTCCTGGCCGAGTCGATGCCTTCCCAGCCCAGCACCTTGACCCACTTGCCCGCTTCCAGGTCCTTGTAGTGCTCGAAGAAGTGGCTGATGGCCTTCAGGCGCATCGGGTTCACGTCGTCCACCGACTTCCAGTGGCTGTAGATGGGCAGCACCTTGTCGGTGGGCACGGCCAGCACCTTGCCGTCTACGCCGGCTTCGTCTTCCATCATCAGGATGCCCAGGGGACGGCACGGCACCACCACGCCCGGCAGCAGCGGGTACGGGGCGATCACCAGCACGTCGACCGGGTCGCCGTCGCCCGACAGGGTCTGCGGCACGTAGCCGTAGTTGGCGGGGTAGTACATGGCCGTCGTCATGAAGCGGTCGACGAAGATGGCGCCCGATTCCTTGTCCACTTCGTACTTGATCGGATCGGCGTTCATCGGGATTTCGATCACGACGTTGAAGGCATCGGGCAGGTTCTTGCCGGGGGAAACTTTGTCGAAGGACATGACGTTTTTCGAGTAGTTGAAAAGTATGAGAGAGACGGGGACAAACCCTGAGTTTACTTTCCGTGTCACCGGCCGGTCGCACACGCATCTGTTTTTGCCTGTAAATTGCAACCGTTGGCCAATCGGCTCCGCACCCCCGGTGCAGCGAGCTTCGAGGAAGCAACGCGGCGGAAATCACGGTCCCGTACGCGTTGCACGCTGAGGGCCCGTGCTGTCCGTCTCCACTAGTCACAACGAACGAATGGAGAAGCAAAGCATGATCGGCAACACCCCCCTGATACTGGCCATCGTCTGCGGTCTCGTCGCCGTGGCCTACGGTTTCTGGGCCCGAAGTTGGATTCTCTCGAAGGACGCGGGCAATGCCCGCATGCAGGAGATCGCGGCGGCCATCCAGGCCGGCGCCTCCGCCTATCTCGCCAAGCAGTACAGCACCATCGCCATCGTCGGCATCGTGCTCGCGATCCTGATCGCCGTCTTCCTCGACCTCACCACCGCCGTCGGCTTCATCGTGGGCGCAGTGCTCTCCGGTGCCTGCGGCTTCATCGGCATGAACGTGTCGGTGCGCGCCAACGTGCGCACCGCGCAGGCGGCCACGCACGGCATCGGCCCGGCGCTCGACGTCGCCTTCCGCGGAGGCGCCATCACCGGCATGCTGGTGGTGGGGCTGGGCCTGCTGGGCGTGTCGGCCTTCTACTGGGTGCTGATCGGCAGCGGCACGCCAGCCGCGGGGCACAGCCTGTCGGCGGTGCTCAATCCGCTGATCGGCTTCGCCTTCGGCTCCTCGCTGATCTCGATCTTCGCGCGGCTGGGCGGCGGCATCTTCACCAAGGGTGCCGACGTCGGCGCCGACCTGGTGGGCAAGGTGGAAGCCGGCATTCCCGAGGACGATCCGCGCAATCCCGCCGTGATCGCCGACAACGTGGGCGACAACGTCGGCGACTGCGCCGGCATGGCGGCCGACCTGTTCGAGACCTACGCCGTGACGCTCATCGCCACCATGGTGCTGGGCGCGCTGATGGTCGCGGCGGCGCCCACCAACGCGGTGCTGTACCCGCTCGCGCTGGGCGGGGTGTCGATCATCGCGTCGATCATCGGCTGCTTCTTCGTGAAGGCCTCGCCGGGCATGGTCAACGTGATGCCGGCGCTCTACAAGGGGCTGGCGGTGTCGGGCATCCTGTCGCTGATCGCGTTCTGGTTCGTCACCAGCTGGCTTATTCCCGACAACGCCATCGCCGCCAGCGGCAGCCAGCTCAAGCTGTTCGGCGCCTGCTTCGTCGGCCTGGCACTCACGGCCGCGCTGGTGTGGATCACCGAGTTCTACACCGGCACGCAGTACAAGCCCGTGCAGCACATCGCACAGGCTTCGACCACCGGCCATGGCACCAACATCATCGCGGGCCTGGGCGTGTCGATGCGCTCCACCGCCTGGCCGGTGATCTTCGTGTGCATCGCGATACTGGCCGCGTACTCGCTGGCGGGCCTCTACGGCATCGCGGTGGCCGCAACGTCGATGCTGAGCATGGCCGGCATCGTGGTGGCACTCGACGCCTACGGCCCCATCACCGACAACGCCGGCGGCATCGCCGAGATGAGCGAACTGCCCGACAGCGTGCGCGCCGTGACCGATCCGCTCGACGCGGTCGGCAACACCACCAAGGCGGTGACCAAGGGCTACGCCATCGGCTCGGCGGGCCTGGCCTCGCTGGTGCTCTTCGCCGACTACACGCACAAGCTGGAGAGCTTCGGCCAGGCGATCAGCTTCAACCTAAGCGACCCGATGGTGATCGTCGGCCTCTTCATCGGCGGCCTGATTCCCTACCTGTTCGGCGCGATGGCCATGGAGGCCGTGGGCCGCGCGGCCGGCGCGGTGGTGGAGGAAGTGCGGCGCCAGTTCCGCGACATCCCCGGCATCATGGAAGGCACCGGCAAGCCTGAGTACGGCAAGGCCGTGGGCATGCTGACCGGCGCGGCCATCAAGGAAATGATGATCCCGTCGCTGCTGCCTGTGCTGGTGCCGATCATCGTCGGCCTGGTGCTCGGGCCGAAGGCGCTGGGCGGGCTGCTGATGGGCACCATCGTCACGGGCCTGTTCGTCGCCATCAGCATGTGCACGGGCGGCGGCGCCTGGGACAACGCCAAGAAGTACATCGAGGATGGCCACTTCGGCGGCAAGGGCAGCGAGACGCACAAGGCGGCCGTCACCGGCGACACCGTGGGCGACCCCTACAAGGACACCGCCGGCCCGGCCGTGAACCCGCTGATCAAGATCATCAACATCGTGGCGCTGCTCATCGTGCCGCTGGTGGTGAAGTTCCATGCGGGCGATGCGGCTGCGGCAGCTCCGGCGAAGGTGGAGACTCCGCCCGCCGCCATGGCGCCGGCAGCCACGGCACCGTCGACGCCTGCTGCCGTGGTCGCATCGGGCGCCGTATCGGCCGCCGAAGCCGCCGCTGTGAAGGTGGAGAACGGTGTCGTGAAGTTCTACTTCGCGAGCGCCAGCTCCGAAGTGGCGCCGAACGCCAAGGAGGCCCTGGCCGACGTCATCAAGGCCGTGCAGAGCGGCAGCACCGTGCTCGTGAGCGGCTACCACGACGCCAGCGGCGACCCGGCCAAGAACGCCGAACTCGCCAAGCAGCGCGCGATGGCGGTGAGCGATGCGCTCAAGGCCGCTGGCGCGCCCGAGGACAAGATCGAGCTGGCGAAGCCGGAGCAGTCGCAGGCCGACGGCCCGCCTGCCGAGGCCCGCCGCGTCGAAGTCAAAGTAAAGTCCTGAGAATGCCCACGCCCGAACGACTCGAATCATTCATCGCCGCCGTCGAAGGCGGCGCGCATGCCAAGGCCATCGAGGACTACTACACCGAAGATGCCACCATGCGAGAGAACCAGGCCGAGCCCCGGCGCGGGCGCAGCACGCTGGTGGCGCAGGAAACCGCCGTGCTCGATCGCACCGAGTCGGTGGCCTCCACCTGCGTGCGGCCGGTGCTGGTGAACGGCGACCACGTGGCGATCCACTGGATCTTCGAGTTCACGTTCAAGGGCGGCGGCAGGATGCGCATGGAAGAGATCGCCTGGCAGCGCTGGGAGGGCGACCGCATCGCAGAGGAGCAGTTCTTCTACGACCCCGCGCAACGAAAGCCGGGCTGACCAGCGCCTTTCTCGCGCGACCCACCGCCATGGCGCTGCTGGTAGCCTCCTAGCCCCATGCGATACCTCCAAGCACTGTTCGCCGGCACCTGGACCATTGCCCGGGCCGAGCTGGCGATCGTGCGGCGCTTTCCACGCATCCTGCTCGCCGTGGTGGCGGTCGGCGTGGTACCGGCGATCTATGCGCTGATCTATCTCTCGAGCGTGTGGGACCCGGCCGGCCATACGGCCGACCTGCCCGCCGCCATCGTCAACCAGGACCAGGGCGTGACCTACATGTCGCGCACGGTCAACGTGGGCGACGAGCTCACGCAGACCCTGCTCGACAAGCGCGCCTTCGGCTTTCGCACGATGACCGACACCGAAGCCGCGCGCGCCGAGGTCCGGCGCGGCACGCTGGCCTTCGCGCTGCTGATCCCGCCCGACTTCAGCGCCAACGCGGTGCCCGGCACGCAGCGTGGCGCGGGGCAGATCGTGGTCTACACCTCCGAGGGCAACAACTACAGCTCGGCCGGCCTGGCGCGGCGCTTCGCGGGCGAGCTGGGTCACCAGGTCAACGAGATGCTCAACGAGCAGCGCTGGGGGCTGGTGCTGAGCGCGGCCTCCGGCTCGCAGGCGCGGCTCGACAAGCTCAAGCAGGCCCTGCTGGAGCTGCGCGACGGCAGCCAGACGCTGGCCAGCGGCGCGGCCCAGTACAGCGTGGCGGCTCAGCAGCTGGGCAGCGGGTTCAAGCAGGTCAACGGCGGCATCCGCACCATCGAATCGAAGCTGCCGGCCGACGCCGACCTGCGCGCGCTCAAGGCTGGCTCGCAGCAGCTTGCGTCGGGCCAGCGCGAACTCGGCAGCGGGCTCGCGCAGATCGGCGACGGGCTGGAGCAGCTGGAAGGCGGCGCCGGCCAGCTCGGCGACGGCGCGCGCAAACTGCAGAAGGACACGGCCGACATCCCCTTCGTGGGCGATCGCATCGCCAAGGGCGCGGGCGAACTCGCCACCGGCGCCGACAAGCTGCGCGGCGGCATCGAACAGGCGCAGGCGGCCATGACCAAGGCGCAGGACGGCAACCATAAGCTCGCGACCGGCGCAACGGCCCTCGACGGCGGCGTGGTCAAGCTTACCGACGGCATGACGGCGCTTGCGGCCGGCATCCACACCATGTCCGGCAAGCTGCCCCCCGACCGGAAGCTCGACGAATTCGTGCAGGGCGGCGCGCAGCTCGCCCAGGGCGCGGAGCGCCTGTCGACCGGCGTGCGCACCATCGAGGCCGCCCTGCCCGCCTCGATCACCCGCATCCAGGGCAGCGCCTCGGGGCTGGCCGACTCGGTCGAGCCCAAGGTCGAAGTGGTGGCGCCGGTGGCCAACAACGGCAGCGCCTTCGTGCCCAACATGGTGTCGGTGGCGCTGTGGATCGGCGCGGTGATGGCGGGGTACCTGTTCAACATCCGCATCGTGCTGTCGGAGCACAGCCACTACCCGAAGCTCGCGAAGACGCTTGGCAAGATCACCATGCCGGCGCTGGTCGTGCTGCTGCAGGTGGCGCTGGTGCTGGCCACGCTGGTGGGCGTGCTGCGGGTGCAGGCCCCCGACGTTCCTGCCCTGGCGTTGACGATGGCGCTGGCCTCGCTGGTGTTCCTGGTGGTGCTGTTCGCGATCCTGCACGTGTTCGGCGACTTCGGCCGCATCCTCACCGTGCTGCTGCTGACGCTGCAGCTGTCGGCCGGCGGCGGCGTGCTGCCGGTGGAGCTTTCGGCCGGCTTCTTCCGCGACGTGCACGGCTGGCTGCCCTTCAGCTGGGTGGTGCAGGCCTTCCGCGCCGTGATGTTCGGTGCCTTCGACAACGGCTGGGCACATGCCTGCGGCGCGGTGCTGCTGTCGGGCGCGGTGGCCGTCGGGCTGATGGCCATCTTCGGCAAGTGGAACGAAGTGCTGCCGGCGGACTACAAGCCGACGATCCAGGTCTAGGCAAGGCTATGTGACATCGATGATGTAACATTCGCCCCGTCACATGAACACCTCAGCCGTCACCGATGCCGCCCGGGAACTCTCCGTCGAGGAGCTGGCAGCGCGCACCGGCGTGACGGTGCGCAACATCCGCGCCTACACCACCGCCGGCCTGCTGCCGCCGCCCAGGCTGCGCGGCCGCCTCGGCCTGTACGGCGACGAGCACGCGCAGCGCCTCGCGCTGATCCGCGAACTGCGCGACCAGGGCTTCGGCATAGAAGCCATCCGCCGCATCTTCGGCCGCGCGCCGGCCTCGGCCTGGCGCGACCTGGTGGCCGTGGCCCGCTCCGTCTCGGGCAGCCTCTTCGCGGAGGAAACGCCGGTGGTGGTCTCGGCCGATGCGCTGGCCGCCAAATGGAAGGGCCAGATGACACCCGCCCTGCTCGCCCGCGCCACCAAGGCCGGCCTCATGCGCGAGCTGCCCGACGGCCAGGTGCAGATGCTCAGCCCCGCACTCGGCCAGATCGCCGAGCAGCTCGCCGCACTCGGCCTGCCGCTGGAGGCTGCGATCAGCATGCAGGAAACCATGGTCCGCACGCTGCGCACCGTGGCGCGCCACTGGCTGCGCGCGCTGGCGGACAACCTGCTGAGCGACGACGCCATCGAGGCCGGGCGAACTGCCCAGTTGCTCGAACAGGCCCGAGGGCTCGCCGCCGGCGCGGTGCAGGCCGCGTTCCCCGTGATCCTTCAGCAGGAACTCGACGTCCTGCTGCGCAAGACCACCTGAAACGATGACGACACGAACCTGCCACGCCGCAAGCCTCATCAAGCTGAGCCTGTTTCCGGCATTGCTCGTGCTGTGCGGCGCCGCTTTCGCACAGACCGGCGAAGACACCCTTTCCCTGAGCTTCGACGCGGCCCGCGCCCGCATGCTCGACCGCTCCGACAAGCTGGCCGCGGCGCGCGCGGCCGTCGACGCCAAGGAACTGCAGAGCCAGGGCCTCAAGAGGCTGGGCGGCCCGTCGATCAGCGTCTCGGGGCTGGCCTATGCCTACAACGCGAACCTGAACCTCGACCTCGATCCGCTCAACCAGCGGCTTGGGCAACTCGGCTCCTCGCTGCCGACTTCCATCCAGAGCGTGATCGCGCGCGTGCCGATTCCGCAGCTGCCCAACAGCTACACGCTCAACCGCCACGACACCGGCGCCAACGCGTCGATCTCGGCCGTGTGGCCGCTCTACGTGGGCGGCGCGACCGACGCGGTGCGCGGCTTCGTCTCGGCCCAGACGCGCGAGGCGCAGGCCGACGCCGAACAAGCCGGCCACGAGGTCGACACCCTGCTCGTGCAGCGCTACTTCGGCGCGCAGCTCGCCCGTCGCGCTGCCGCCCTGCGCCTGCAGGCCGAGCGCACCATCGCACAGCACGACTCGGCGGCGCAGAAGATGCTGGCGGCCGGCGTGATCTCGCGCGTCGAGCGGCTGCAGGCGAGCGCCGCATATGAAGAAGCCCGCCGCAACGCACGCAAGGCCGAGAACGACGCGGCGCTCGCCTCGGTGGCGCTGGCGCGCACGGTGCGCGCCGACGGCAGCGTGGCGCCGCAGACGCCGCTCTTTCTCATCAGCACGCCGATCGAGCCGCTGAACTACTTCATCGACTCGGCGCTCACGCGGCACCCGGGCCTCGACAAGGTCGCGGCCAAGAAGTCGCAGGCCGAGCAGCTGCACGAAGGCGAAGAGGCGCTGCGCCGCCCGCAGGTGATCGCCTTCGGCACGCGCGAGCTCAAGAGCGGCAACGCCGACTGGGTGGCCGGCGTCGGCGTGCGTTGGACGCTGTACGACTCGGTCGACCGCGACAAGCTCTCCGCCGCCTCGCTCAAGCAGGTCGAGCAGGCCGAGCGCACCGATGCGCAGGCGCGCAGCGACATCTCGCTGCTGGTCGAGCGCAACTGGCGCGCGCTGGAGAACGCGCGGCGCCAGTACCTGGAGATGAAGGCCTCGGTCGAGCTCGCGCAGGAGGTCGTGAAGCTGCGCACCGCCGGCCTGCGCGAGGGCACGAGCACCACGCTCGACCTGATCGACGCAGAGACCAACCAGGCCAAGGTGCTGACCGAACGCGCGCAGGCCGCCAACGACTACGTGCAGGCGCTCGCGCAGCTGCTCGAGAGCGCAGGGCTTTCCGAGAAGTTTTCCGACTACATCGCGCGTGCCGACGTGAAGGTGAATTGATGATGAGTGCCAAGTCCCGAAAACTGATCGCGATGTTCGCCGCCCTGCTCGTGCTGGCGCTGCTCGCCTGGGGCTTCTGGCGCGCCTCGCGCCCGGCGCCCGAGGTGTTCCAGGGCCAGATGGAGGCGCGCGAGACCGACGTCGCCGGCAAGGTGACGGCGCGCATCGCCGAGGTACCAGTGAAGGAAGGCGACCGCATCCAGGCCGGCACGGTGCTGGTGCGCATGGACAGCCCCGAGGTCCGCGCCAAGCTCGCACAGGCCACCGCCGCCGAGCAGGCCGCGCAGGCCGTCGCCGAGAAGGCGCAGAACGGTGCCCGCCCGCAGGAGGTGGAAATGGCGCGCATGCAGTGGCAGCGCGCCGAAACCGCGGCCCAGCTTGCGCAGACATCGTTCCGCCGCGTCGACGGACTTGCGCGCGAGGGTCTGGTGGCCGACCAGAAGCGCGACGAAGCAGAAGCCAACTGGAAAGCCTCGCGCGACGCCGCCATCGCGGCCAAGGCGCAGTACGACATGGCCCGCACCGGCGCCCGCCCCGAGGACAAGGCCGCGGCCAGCGCACAGGCCCGCCAGGTCGCGGGCGTGGTGGCCGAGGCCGAAGCCGCCAAGGCCGAGACCGAGCTGCGCAGCCCGGTCGGCGGCGAAGTGGCCAAGGTGCTGGCGAAGGTCGGCGAGCTCTCGCCGCAGGGTGTGGCGGTGGTCACGGTGGTCGACCTGAGCGACCAGTGGGTGGTGCTGAACGTGCGCGAAGACCGGCTCTCCCGCTTCACGCTCGGCAACGAGTTCGACGCCCATCTGCCCGCGCTGCCCGAAGGCAAGCGCACCGCCCGCTTCAAGGTCTACTACAGCGCCGTGCTGCCCGACTTCGCGACGTGGCGAGCCACTCGCGGCGGCACCGGCTTCGACGTGCGCCCCTTCGAGGTCCGGGCACGTCCGCTCAAGCCAATCGAAGGCGCGCGGCCCGGCATGAGCGTGCTGGTCGACTGAGACCATCCTCGATGAGCCTCCGCGGCTTCTCCACCGCCAGCGCAAGG
>Ga0102588_1002196_pt1 | contig 11866 bp, 4 predicted proteins | sample AraplaMF_Col_mMS_FD_76854 | JGI IMG/M metagenome (GOLD analysis project Ga0102588, IMG submission 76854) | Arabidopsis root microbial communities from the University of North Carolina, USA - plate scrape MF_Col_mMS (SPADES assembly) (version 2) | ecosystem: Host-associated > Plants > Roots >...
ATACCTACACAACTACAGTAGGGATCCGGGATTTTTATTTTGATACCGATAAGGGCTTTATCCTAAACGGAAAAAACGTAAAAATAAAAGGCGTGTGTTTGCATCATGATTTGGGTTGCCTTGGCGCGGCCATAAATGTACATGCGCTTGCACGGCAATTGAAAATATTAAAAGAAATGGGTTGTAATGCTATCCGCACATCCCACAACCCACCGTCGCCCGATCTGCTTGACCTAGCAGATTCGATGGGTTTTATAGTGATGGATGAGGCCTTTGATTGCTGGGAAAAGGCTAAGGAAAAATATGATTATCACCTATTTTTTAAAGAGTGGCATGCACGCGATCTGGAAGACCAGGTATTGAGAGACCGTAACCATCCATCGGTAATGATATGGAGTATCGGTAACGAAATACCTGAGCAAAGTGATAGCAGCGGTTTCCGTATAGCTAAAGATTTGGCCGGGATAGTTCATAAGCTGGATAGTACCCGGCCGGTAACCGCGGCCAACAATCATCCTGATACTAAAAATCAGATCATTAAATCGGGAGCTATCGATCTGGTAGGGTATAACTATCATCATAACGACCTGGTCGGTTTTCATGAGCGTTATCCCGATAAAAAATTCATCGGTACAGAAACAACATCAGCGTTGGAAACGAGGGGCATTTATGATATGCCGAGCGATAGCATTCGTCGCTGGTCTGACGAGGACAAACAGCCCATGAATGCAGATTTTACGGTTTCGGCTTACGATAACGTTTCCGCGCCATGGGGATCAACCCACGAAGAAACCTGGAAGATTATCAAAAAATATGATTTCCTGTCGGGTATGTTCCTTTGGACGGGATTTGATTACCTGGGTGAACCTACGCCATACACATGGCCTGCACGCAGCTCGTATTTCGGCATTGTCGACCTCGCAGGTTTTCCTAAAGATGTTTATTACATGTACCAAAGCGAGTGGACAAATAAGCCGGTTTTACATCTTTTACCGCATTGGAACTGGAAACCGGGAAAAACTATAGATGTTTGGGCCTATTACAATAATGCCGATGAGGTAGAGCTTTATTTGAATGGAAAATCATTAGGAATCAAAAGAAAGCAGGGCGATGATCTGCACGTCATGTGGCGCGTAAAATATGAGCCAGGTACGTTGAAAGCGGTATCCCGTAAAAATGGCGTCGAAGTTTTATCAACCGAAGTTAAAACCGCCGGCGCAGCAGCTGTAATTGAGCTTTCGGCAGATAAAAGTATGCTTAAAGCTGGGGGCGCAGATCTTGCATTCATCACGGCAAAAGTGTTGGATAAAGATGGTAACCTTGTTCCTTTTGCTAAAAATAAAATAACCTTCAAGATTATCGGGGATGCCTTTATTGCCGGCGTTGATAATGGCGATCCGTTAAGTCACGACTCTTTTAAGGTTAATTACCGATATGCTTTTAATGGCTTGGCATTGGCGGTTATACAGGCAAGGGAAACAAAAGAAGAAGTTATGGTTTCGGCAAAAGCCGATGGGATGCCCGAAACCCTGATCAAATTAAAAATAAAATAGGCTACTGTTATGATGAAACGGTTTTTTGTATTTGCTATAACCATGTTACTGTGTGAATGCGTTTGGGCTCAAAAGCAAATGATCTCAAACCCTATAACCGGCGGCTACTTTGCGGACCCAACGATTATTAAAGATAAAGGCCGGTACTTTATTTATGCGACCATTGATCCGTGGGGTGCTAATGAATTGGCGGTGCTGGAAACAACCGACTTTGTTAAGTTTATCAGGCATCATATTAACTGGCCAACTAAACAGGCCTGTACCAGCAAATCCTCGCTCGATGAAATGATTTGGGCACCATCTGTAGTAAAAGGCAAGAATAACAAGTTTTACATGTATGTAGCGATAGGAGGAGAAGTATGGGGAGGTGTAAGCAATACACCGCTTGGCCCCTGGAAAAACCTGAAAAAGGATAATTCGCCAATGGTAAAATCTACAGATTACCCTAAAGTTCATAATATTGATCCGGATTGTTTTATTGATGCCGACGGAAGTGCTTACCTGTATTGGGGATCGGGATATCATTGGATAAACGGGCATTGCATGGCCGTACAGCTTAAAAGCGATATGGTTTCGTTTGATGGCACACCTAAGGATATCAGCACCCCTCATTTTTTTGAAGGGGCGCATATGGTTAAACGTAGCGGAACTTATTACCTCATGTTTTCGGAAGGGAGAGCTATCGACGCCAGCTACCAGGTAGGTTATGCAAAAGGAAACAGCCCGCTTGGCCCCTTTAAAGAAAATGAACGCCGTGTTATATTAAGCACCTCGGCTGATAGCACGGTTATAGGCCCCGGCCATCACACCTCTTTTTTAAATAAGGGTCAGCGCTATATTTTATATCATCGTATTTTTCGGCAGAAAGAATCTTTTGTTTTAAGGCAGCTTTGCTTGGATAGTTTAAAATTTGATGCAAATGGCGATATCATAAAGGTCAGTACTAAAGGGGTAGAAAAGTTTAACTGATAAAACAACATTACATACATGGAAAAAACTTTTACTGGATTCAGTGCTTGCCTTTAGCTTGTTTTTACCAGTGATAAAGGCTGCGAGGTTATTTGATTTGCTTTAATAAGACCATCGATGAACTTCAACAAAAGGGCTACCGTGTAGAGATTAAGCTGCTGGCTATCCATCCGCGGCTGAGTTTGTTGGGCACCCACCTGCGCTTTGAGGACATGAAGTCCCAGGAGAAAGGTGGCAGAATGGTCGGCAAGGAAGTGCATGACCAAAAATATGAGATGGTTGCGCCCACCCTTTATACTGTACAATCTGCCGCTTTGTACAACAAACTGCAAATGTATGGCCGTAGCGTTGAACCCGTTGAAGGTTCCTTTAAGTTAGGGGTTTATCTGATCGCTACCAATCCGCCTAATCCCTTGCAGCTGTTCCAGGATGAAATTGATCGGAAATGGTCGCCGGAGCTTTCAGCAAGTTTTAACCAGGGTGTTCAACAGGCGGTTCATTTAATGCAGGCCAGGAACGCCGCTGAGCAGGAGATTAAAGGTTTCCTGAAAGACATGCAGCGTGAATATCCCACCCAAAAACAAATGCAGTTGCAAATGGAGCAACAAATAAAGGAGCAGGAATTTGCTGAGCAGCTTAATAAGCGCCTGGCGGGTGAGTTGCCACATATTAATATTAATGGAACAGATTTTACCATAGACCTGCGGTTGGGCAAGTTACGTGAAACAAAAGCACCAGGAAACAGCATCCAATTGCACCAGATGCAGGCCGGGCGTGCTGGCGAAGCCTATCTCTTTTCTATCATACGCAAAAACATACCGTTTACGATCCCCCGGCCAATATCAAATCACTGCCGAAAAATGTTGTTGTAGTCGAAATTCCCGTTGATGCAAAGCTCGATCCGGTAGCTACGGCAGAAATACTTGAGGTTGATATTAAAGAATTTGTCAAAGCCCACCCTATTCAAAACAAGTTGACTGCTGTGGTTAAACAGCTTTTTCAATCTGCCTTACCAGAACTGATCCAGCAAAATTTGAGTAAGGAGGAACCAAAAAGGCAAGAACAAGATCAAAAAAAAGGTAGGAACCCCGACGAAGATTTAGACCAGGGACTTGACTGGGCTCCTAAAATAGGCCGGTGAAATAAGATCACTATAACGCGAAAGGGTTAATGGCTATTTCAACTTACCGATGATGCCAAATCGATCTTAGAAAATCTCTTAAACACCTGGTCAATAAAAAAGTTTTCTGGGATTTGTCATCAAGATATGGAAAAGACACTGTTTGCTATAACAAACAGTGTCTCAGTCATGATATCAAACCTAAATTTTAATAGAAAGTTTAACCCCTTTGTAATGAACAATCTGGTCTGTTTTTTTGCTTAGTTCTGCTCCGGTTCCTCTATTTTCTGTTACCAGGACAATATTAAATTTTCTTTCGGTCAGCATACCAGCAAAATCACCTCTCATTTTTCCTATGGTTAAGGTTTTACTGTTATTATTCCAATGCATAGGAATCTCTGTGTATTTGCCCTCTTCATAATTATAGTTGTCATTTTCATCTTCATAAAGTGTAAAATCGCCATCCTTTCCCGGGTAGATCCTGATTTCAAGATTGTCCCATTTTTTCTCCTCTGCAAACTGAACTTCGGGTCCCCATGGAATGATCGCACCTGCCTTTACGTAGAGCGGTAATATATCTATCGGCGCGGTTGCCATGATAGTCTTACCGCCTTGCTCTTTTTTACCTGTCCAGAAATTATACCATAATGAACCCGTTGGAAGATAAACGGTCTGCTCTGTTGCGCCCGAACTGGTCACGGGTATCACCATAACCGAGCTTCCAAACATATACTGGTTTCCGATATCATATACATGCTTATCGTTGCCAAAATCCATGAACAGTGCTCTCATAAATGAGCCGGAATGGTGGGTTACATTCCAGGCTGTAGCATAGCTGTAAGGCAGTAGGCTATACCTTAATTTAATGTACTTTTCAATGATGTCGAAGGTTCGTTCACCACGATGACCGAATTGATAAATTTCTCTTGGAATATCGGTTCCATGAGATCGCATCATAGGTGTAAACGTGGCGAACTCAAGCCAACGTGTATATAATTCCTGAAATAGCGGATTTTTGGCACCTCCGCCTGCGATAAAATCGCCTGCAAAGAATCCGCCGATATCCGCATTCCAGTAAGGTATCCCGCTAAGACTAAAGTTTAGAGCCGCCGGAATTTGTTTTGCTAATGTGCTCCAACTGGATGCCACATCTCCGCTCCAGGTATTTGCTGCATATCTTTGCTGACCTGCAAATGCCGACCTTGTAAAAATGGTGACACGTTTGCCCGAGCCACTTTCGCGCTGGCTATCGTAAATACTACCCACGTGAACCAGAGGGAAAGCATTGATCACACTCCTGAACGATCCCAAATAAGTAGGTTGATCGAAATCTTTATCACTTATGTTAATATGGTCAGGTTCTGAGGAATCTAGCCACCAGCCGTCTGTCCCAAGAGAAAAAACGCCTTTATTTAGGTAATCCCAATAAATGGCATGACTTGCCGGATTGTAAGGATCATACGGTTTAGCACCGCTTTTCGGCGGCCAGGTATCAAAATTAATAAGCATATTTTTTTCTTTGAACTCGGTATATTGTTTGGTCAAAGGCCCAAAGCCTGGCCAGGCGACAATAAACAGATGCGCATTCATGGCATGCACCTGGTCTACCATACTCTTTGCATTAGGGAAAGTAGCCGGGTCAAATGACATGGAGTTCCACAGGCTGTCTTTTCCCCAGTATTGCCAGTCCTGAACAATACCGTCCAGCGGTACTTTCAGGTCGCGATACTTTTTTACCACTTCAAGCAACTCCGCTTGGGTCTTATATCTTTCTTTCGACTGATTGTATCCATAAACCCATAAGGGCATTAAAGGGGCCTGTCCGGTCAGGTCACGAATTTGAGCCACAACCCCGTCTTTTGGACCTCCCCACATCAAGTAATAGTCAATACATTCCCCGATTTCGGAATCGAAAGATGTCCCCTGGCTATCGTCATTAAAGGTGGTCGGCGAGTAATTATCCCAGAATATGCCATAACCTTTTACAGATTGGATATAAGGAATACAAACCCGGGTATTTTGATTAACAAGATAAACCTTTTGGCCACGCTGGCTCATTTTTCCATTTTGTTGTTGGCCAAGTCCATAGATAGGCTCTTCTTTATCAAGCAAAAAAGCCTGCCTTACCGAATGGGCGATTTTATTTGCATCTTTTTTCTCGGTGAACTGCGCGCCATAATCTTTTTCGGTAACCAGCGAATGGTTTGCAATATCGGCAAATGAAACTTTGCCGGTCTCTGCATTTACAAAAACCTGCAGAGCTGCGGTACTTATATGTATAATGTGATTTTCTTCTTTAACAGTAAATTCAACTTCTTCAGGAACTTTAATTACGGACAGGCTTTCCTTTTTGGGTTGTGTGCCCTCAGGTGATTTTATGACTCTGGCGATAGTTGGAGAATAAAACCGGACTTCAATATCCATGAACTGTGAATTTAATTTTATACCCTGTTTCGTTCGCTGAAAATCCTGTGCAAATGACTGAACGGCAAAGAAAAAAAGAATAGCAATTCCTGTAATTGTTGTTCTCATAATTGAATTGAGTAATTGCGGAAAATAAAGGTTTGTAAGTCCGTAAAAGTAAATGAAAAATATTAATTATTGTAATTTATACAATTAATTAGTTGACCTTCCTGCTTAAACCGGATTCTTTCAATTCGTATAATTGTGAATTTTGCGGTAGCACTGCCCCCCCCGGTGAAATAATGCAAGCAACCGACCTGGTCGGAGAAAGAGGATTTAACTCAGATTTACCCACAACTGTACCCGAAAATTTTCCGGCAGCAGACTGACGGTCTGGAAAAGGGAATTTTAACTGGTTGTTTTTGCTTCGCTAGTATAAAAATAGAATAAGCGTTAACAAAAACTTATATGCCTTAAGGTTTGCTAAATAGTTTTTATAAGTGTTAATAAAACAGTAAAAAACCAATATATACTAGTCTGATAAGTTTAAAATTATAAATTTGATGGCCAACTATAAATTTCATGCGGTTAAGCTTAGTTTCCTTTCTGATTATCTGTGTACTATGCAATTCAAATGCGCAAATTAACAAATATCAATTTTCGCATCTTGATATCAATAACGGCCTTTCTCACAATCAGGTCAATTGCATATACAAGGATTCAAAGGGCTTTATGTGGTTTGGTACCGGCGCTGGACTTAATCGTTACGATGGTTATACCTTTAAGGTGTTTAAACACCTTGCAAACAATGAAAACTCGGTTATCGATGATTATATTCAAAATATTTTCGAAGGACCAGGGCAGAATCTGTGGATAATTACCAGCACTGGCCTATGCATCTACAATATGGCTACAGAAAAGTTCAGTGCCGATGTGTCATCATGGATCAGGTTATTGAAGCTGCCAGGTGCCGGTATGAGTAAAATAAAAAGAGACAGGAGAGGCAATTTTTGGTTTATATACCCGAATTCAGGTGTCTACCGATATGACCCGGCCGATAAACAAACCTATTATTATGGTTGTGGCAAAGGTGCTAAACTGGCCCTGTTATCCAATAATGTAACTGATATTTCGGAAGATAACCTGGGGAATATGTGGTTCATATACGATACAGGTGTCATTGAAAAGCTTAATATAGCTCGTAACAAAATTACTTACACCAGTAAGGCATTAAGCAAGTTAAATAATGTCAAATCATTTACCTACTCCATAATGGCCGATATTGATGGGGACCTATGGATTTATGCAACAGGAGCAAATTTAGGTGTGTACTATTTAAATCCGCGGAAGAATATTTTGAACCATTTTGATAAAGCATCGAAAGGGCTAAGGTTAAATGTAAATGTCATCAACAATGTTTATCAGGATGATGAAGGCCTGATGTGGGTGGCAACGGATCATGGTGGGATAAATCTTATTGATAAAAAAGGATTTAAGGTTATTTATTTATTGAATAGGGAAGATGATGCCAAATCGTTAAAACAAAATAGTGTAATACTCTATAAGGATAATACAGGTATAATGTGGGCTGGTACATTTAAAGAAGGCATAAGCTATTATCATAAAAATATTATCAGGTTTCCATTATACAGACACTTCGCCTCTGATCCTTCAAGTCTGGACTTTGAGGATGTTGACAAATTTGTGGAGGATAAGCGGGGCAATCTATGGATTGGTACAAATGGTGGCGGCTTGATCTACCTTGACCGCAAAACAGGGAAATACACGCGTTATAAAAATGACCCGCAAAATAACAACAGCCTTAGTAATGATATAATTGTGAGTTTGTGCCTGGACCACAACCAAACACTGTGGATAGGTACTTATTTCGGAGGCGTAGACAGTTTTGACGGCAAGGTATTTACCCATCATCGTCATGACGATCACATCGCAACAAGCATTGCAGATGACAGGGTATGGAGCATAGTTGAAGACTCATCAAATCGCCTGTTGATCGGAACCCTCGCTGGAGGTCTAAATATTTTCGATCCGTTCAAAAAAATATTCACCCGCCCTTACAATAAAACGCAAATAAGATCAACCTTCGTGTCTGCTATTTTGGAAGATAAGAAAGGTAATATTTGGGTGGGTGGCGACGGGGGCATTGACATAATCATAAAAAAAAGCGGTCATATAGTTCATTATGAACATGATGATAATAATCCCAACTCACTTATATCTAATAAATTGAATTGTATCTTAGAGGATAGCCGGGGTCTGGTATGGATAGGTACGCGTTATGGATTGAGTGTGTTTGATGTAAAAACAAACCGCTTTTTATCATTAAAGAAAGAAAATGGCCTGCCCGCTAATTTAATACAAAACATCCTGGAGGATAATAGCGGTATGATTTGGTTGAGTACATCAAATGGTCTTTGCCGTATTATTTTAACGGGTACCGATAATAGGTATAATTTCCGATTTGAAAACTTCGACGAAACAGATGGTTTGCAGGGGCGTGAATTTAATGTAAATGCCGCTTTTAAAACGAGTAAGGGCGAGCTGATATTTGGTGGCGGACACGGATTTAATCTGTTTAATCCATTGATTATAAAGCCCAATACCAATAAATCAAAACTCATATTTACCGATTTGCTGTTGTTTAACAAGAGTGTAGCTGCGGATGAAGCTATAAATGGCCATGTTATACTATCCAAAGCACTTTCAGAGACACGGGCTGTTACACTTAATCACAATGAAAACGTTTTTACGATTGAGTTCGCCGCGCTCAATTTTTTTAATCCGGGGAAGGTAAAATATCAGTATATGCTAGAAGGTTTTGATAAAGGTTGGATCACCGCTGAAAATACTATGCGCAAAGCCACGTACACAAATCTGGATGGCGGAACTTATACTTTTATGGTGCGTGCCATCAATAGGGACGCTGTTGGGAATACCGACTCCATCTCTTTAAAAATCAACGTAAAGCCCCCATTCTGGGAATCGACATTGGCATATGCCATTTATTTGATCGTTATAATAGGTGGACTTTTCGTCATTCGCCGGCGGGGGATACAAAAGATACAGTGGAAGTTTGCGGCTGAGCAGCAGCAAAAGGAAGTGGAACGCATTATTGAGCAGGAAAGGAAAGAAGTTGAGCGTTTGTATGAGATAGATAGGCTAAAAACCAAATTCTTAACAAATGTAAGCCACGAATTCCGTACGCCATTATCGCTTATCATGGCGCCGGTTGATAAAATGTTGGGAGATTCTGTCAATGCCGGTCAAAAGCAACAATTGAACATGGTACGCAAAAATACCAGACGGCTGCTGAATCTGGTAAACCAATTACTTGATTTTCGAAGAATGGAGGTGCAGGAACTAAAGTTACATACCCGGCACGGCGATATTATTAAATTTATTGAAGATGTGAGCCTGTCATTTATCGATATAGCCGAAGAAAAGGGTATCCGGTTTGTCTTTGATACCTCAGAAGAATCTTTAAAAACCAGTTTTGATCATGATAAGATAGAAAGGATATTATTCAATCTTCTTTCAAATGCTTTTAAGTTTACGCCGAAAGGAGGCCATGTCAGTGTGTTGCTAAGTTTAGTTCCTGAACGATCGGAAACTAATTTAAAATGTGTTGAAATTAAAGTAATGGATACCGGCATAGGAATTCCGGAAGACAGGAAAGAACGCATATTCGACAGGTTCTTTCAAAACGATCTTCCTGGCTCCATGTTGAACCAGGGCAGCGGCATCGGCCTGGCAATTACCAAAGAATTTGTTATGATGCATGGAGGCGAAATTTTCGTGGAGCGTGATACTGAGTTTGGTAGTTGTTTTATTGTACGCTTGCCTATGCTCTTACACGGCGCTGAAGAAAATGTACTGGTTGATCAGGAGGCAGACGATGTGGTCACCTTTCCTGGTATTGAAGTGGCGACAAAAAACCTTAGCAGCGTAAATAGTAAACAAACTGTTTTATTGGTTGAGGATAATGAAGATTTCAGGTTTTATTTAAAAGATAATCTTGTAGGGCTGTTCCATATTATTGAGGCAACAACCGGGAAGGAGGGCTGGCAAAAGGCGCTCGCGCTGCATCCGGATATCATCGTGAGTGATATCAGTATGCCTGAAATGAGTGGAAAGGATCTATGTGTTAAAGTAAAAAATGATAGCCGGACATCACATATTCCGGTCATATTACTTACGGCATTGATCGGTGAGGAAGAGGAACTAAAAAGCCTGGAGATAGGGGCAAATGACTACATGACCAAGCCGTTTAATTTTGAGATACTCACTTCCAAAATAAAAAATCTTTTACGTCTACAAGCCACATTTAAAAAGACCTATACCCGTCAGCTTGATTTTAAATTGAATGAACCTGCCATTCCGTCTACCGATGAGAAATTTATAAAAAATATTATCGAGTATGTTAATAAAAATATGCTAGATCCTGCACTGTCCGTTAGCGAGCTCAGTAAATACCTGGGCCTGAATCGTAACACACTTTACAAAAAGCTATTATTGATAACCGGCAGATCTCCGGTTGAGTATATCCGGATGTTAAGATTGAAAAAAGCTGCGTATTTATTAGAGTATAGTCAAATGAATATCTCTGAGGTGTCATATGAGGTGGGTTTTAACACGCCGCAGTACTTCGCAAAATCATTTAAGGAAGAGTTTGATATGCTCCCCTCGGAATTTGTTATTCAAAAGCGGAAACAGCATCAGGACCAAACTCAAGTATCCTGAGTCTCGTCATAAATTGATTTTGTTTTATCAACCTATCCTTGACACTTAAACTACGTGATTAATTATAACCTAATTACTGCTTAGTACCGCCATTTATTAGATTTTATGCTTATGCCTATTTATAATGCTCTGAAATGCAGGTACTTGCAAATGGTAAACATTTGTTACATTCTTAATTACAAATGTTCCTCTGTTTTAACCCCAAGCCTGATACCTTCACTTCGCACACCGGCTCTCTTCCCGTTTAGATAGGTCTGGTGTAGTTGGTTTATTAAATAATTTTTTGTCACTAATGCACCAGGCAGCATCAGGCATTTTCACTGTCGTATCCTTCATTATATGCACATGAAAACGCATTTTTTTTTACTATGTATAATCGTTATTAATTTTAATATAACGGTAAATGCTCAGAAATCCGGTCATCCCTACAATTGGAAAAGCGTACAAATACGTGGCGGTGGTTTTGTTGATGGCATTATCTACCATCCTACAACAAAGAATCTTCTATATTGTCGCACCGACATGGGCGGTGCATATAAATGGAATGAGGCTATAAAAGCCTGGGAGCCACTTCTTGATTGGGTATCCTACAGAGATCGCAACCTGATGGGCGTTGAAAGTATCGCTTTGGATGCTCATGATCCCAATCGTGTATATATGGCTTGTGGTACCTATACCTCTATCAGAGTTCCTAATGCCATACTTCGGTCTGATGATAGGGGAAAAACATTTAAGCGGACCGATGTTCCCTTCAGGATGGGAGGGAATGAGAACGGCAGAGGTAATGGCGAACGCATGGCTGTAGACCCCAACAATGGCAATATTATTTACATGGGAACGCGTTTAGATGGACTGTGGAAAAGCGGGGACGCCGGCATTACATGGAATCGGGTAAACAATTTTCCGGAAATAAGGTCATCTGTGTCAGATACCATGATGAAATCCAAAGCAACTTATCACCCAAGTCCGAACGGAATTATATTCGTTTTATTTGACCCGAAAAGCAGGGCCGGTACCAGGAGCAACGTTATTTATGTTGGGGTTTCACAAAAAGGGGTAA
>Ga0102588_1002210_pt1 | contig 11746 bp, 18 predicted proteins | sample AraplaMF_Col_mMS_FD_76854 | JGI IMG/M metagenome (GOLD analysis project Ga0102588, IMG submission 76854) | Arabidopsis root microbial communities from the University of North Carolina, USA - plate scrape MF_Col_mMS (SPADES assembly) (version 2) | ecosystem: Host-associated > Plants > Roots >...
CGTTGATTGTCGCCCCGAGGCTTTCAATCCGCTGTGTAATCTCATCGGACGCGTGGTGCCGTGTGCCCTTGAATGCCATGTGTTCGAGAAAATGGGCGGTTCCATGAGCGGCTCCATCCACCCTGGAGCCAGCCCTGATCATAATTGCGACCACGGCGCTTTCAAAATCCCTGAACGCGATCGAGACAACTCGAAGGCCGTTTGCAAGGCAGGAGTGGTCAATATTCATGGCAACTCCAAATTCTATCGCTCAGTCATATCTTCTGTAGGATTTTTTGATGTCCCTGGGCACTACCGCTATCTGGCCATTATTGACTTCGATCAGGGTCGTAGCGCGATTCATCAGTGCTGGCCTATGCGCAATCACGATGCGGGTGATGGTCATCTCCGACAAAATATCCGCTATGGCTTCTTCTGCTCGTTCATCCAGATTTGCCGTACCTTCGTCCAACAGAAGAAGCTGCGGCTGCCGGTACAAAGCCCGCGCCAACAGCACGCGTTGACGTTGTCCTCCCGAGAGCGAGGACCCCATATCCCCTATAAGTGATCGATATTGCATAGGCATGCGAATTATATCGTCATGAACTCTCGCCGCCATAGCTGCTTCGATAACACGATCCATACTAAGATCAGCTTGAAAGAACGCGATGTTGTCGGCAATAGAGCCGGACAAAAGGCGATCGTCTTGCATGACTGCGCCAATCTGGCGCCGGTATAATTGCCAATGTTGCGGAGATACTGGACTTCCATTGACGAGCACTTTGCCGGAGACGGGATAGTGCAAGCCTAGGAGAACTTTGAACAGGGTGGTTTTTCCGCCCCCTGACGGACCCGTGATCGCCACGAATTCTCCGGGCTCGATTTTGAAGTTTACGCTGTCCAGAATTAGTGGTTCAGCCGAGGCATAACGAAAGGACACGTTCACCATTTCAAGTGTGCCAATCGTCTTGTCGTAGGAAGCTCCCAGCTCGTCTGCCACTTCCGTAGGGGTTGTGACGATGTCAGCCAAGCGGTCCAGATGCACTTTCAGAAGCCTGAACTGAACGATCTCACCGACGAGCGAGGCAATCCTGTCGCTGAAGGTTTGCCGGAATGAGAGAAAGGCCATTAGCATGCCGATCGAGAAGCCACTACCGGTGAGTATCAGCCGAGCGCCGACATAGACAACAGCGACGCTCTGCAGGCCGATAATGGCTGATTGAATTGCTTTGAGGACGACCTCGAGGCGGTCAAATCGCAATGCGGTATTGATCGCTTCGGCGTAACGGTTCCGCCAGTTGGCCTCGCGATCTATCTCACCGCCAAGGACCTTGATGGTAGTGGCGCCGCGCACAGTCTCCATCAGATAGGACTGTTCTACCGCGGAACTAACGAGTTGCTCGTTAGATCTCTCTTTCATAAAAGGATAGAAAAAACCTGTGACAGACAGATAAACCAACAGTGAAAACAACACTACAACAGCGAGTTGCGTTGAATAGGCAAGCAATATTATGGCTGCAACAATCGCCATCGTGCCATCGATCGCCACGCCGATCATTCCGTGCGTCAAGGCTTCCTGTATAGACTTGGTTGAGCCCATTCGGGACAGGATATCTCCGATATGACGCTTCTCGAAGAACGAGGCAGGTAAGCGGAGGAGGTGCCGAAATATGTTACCGACGATCTGATAGAGAACAGTGGCCCCTAATACGTGCAGGCTCCAATTGCGCAGGGCCTCGGTCAGAGCGTAAACGACGACCAGAAGGGCGAAACCCACTGCCACCACGGCGAGGAAATCGAGGTCACCTTGCTCTACTGCTTGGTCGATGACCAATTGGATCTGAAAAGGCATAGCGAACGCTGCCACCTGGAGAGCGGCAGAAAGCGCCAACACCTGTAGGGCGACAGGCCAAACGCCCGTTATCTTTGACCAGAGATGCGATGGCTTGAGAGGGGAAAGTGCGGCTATCCTGGAGAAATCGGCGCTTGGGGTGAGCTCAAGCACAACGCCAGTGAAACGGTCAGAGAGGGCGTCTCTCGACAATGTCCGTATCCCGAAAGCGGGATCGTGGACGACCGCTCTTCTTCGGTCGATCCGTTTCAGGACAACAAAGTGATTGAGGTCCCAATGGAGGATCGCGGGCAATTTGACCCTGGACAGGGTGTGGATTTCTGTCCGGAACGCCCTTGGGGCGAGATGCATCTGGCTGGTGATGTGCATCAAGGTCCTTAGGGTCATCCCGTTCTGAGAAACCTCGAACCGCTGACGAAAGCCGTTTAGATCCATGCTGTGACCGTAATACCGGCAGATCATCGCGACACATGCCAAACCACACTCAGCTTGTTCTGCGGTCTGAACGATCGGCAAGCGGCCGGGAAGTCGAGGCAATAGACGGTTCATTGCAGCCGTCTCACGGCATATATGGGATCGAGCAGCCACTCGAAAAGAGTGCGTCGCTCGATGACGAGGTCTGCGGACAGAAGCATTCCTGGACGGATCTGAATCTGATGCCCATAAGCCCGGATTTGGGTGCCGGCCAAGGTGGCTCTTACTCGAAAGGCCGGCTCCTTCGGCGTGACGCCGGGTGTAGAAATTTCGCCGGGTGCGAGTATCGTTCGCGATACGGATCGGACCGTTGCCTTGGCTGTCCCAAATTTTTGATAGGGAAACGCTTGGTATCGTACGCGAACTTCCTGCCCGGCCACCACAAAACCCGCGGCGCGGGATGGAAAGTATAACTCAACTTCCAGCGCGCTACCTGCGGGGGCGATGACAGCAAGCGTCGCTCCGGCTGCCACGTCCTGTCCAACCATCACCGGGACGGCGACAACTTGGCCGCTAACAGGCGCGGTGACTTCGTAAGAATTCAACAACGCCGTCTTAAGTTGCTTTTGCTCCAATTCGGCGTCGATCGCGCGCGCTTTCGCCTCTGACGCCTTTATCTCGAATGGCAGGCCGTCTAAATTCGCTCTGACGTCCGTTATCCGACTTTTGAGATCCAAAGTGGTTCCTTGGGCTTCGGAGAGATCCTGCTGAGCGATCAGGAGTTCGAGCTGCGCCTTTTCTCCATCTGTCGCTGTTATCGCGCCCTTCAGGACAAGTTGAGCGGTTCTAGCTGCTCGGGTTTCGAGAATGGCAACCCGCCGCATTATCGTCTGCTCGTGTTGTTTTGCCACCTCCAGTGCTGACTCCAAAACCCCAATCTGTCCCGATAGACGGGACTGTTCTGTTCTGAGCTTTTCAAGTGAAAGTCTCTCTTGCTCTCGGTTAGAGTCGATTTCAACGCCCGCGCTGCGCCAAAGCATTCGGCCAACATCGTTTGACTGAAAAGATGACGACACCTTCATCATCGCAACCTTTGAACCGGCATCGACATCGGTCCCATCGTCGATGCTGAGGCTTTCAATAATTCCTCCATGCCGCGCCTGTATCCGGATCAGGCCCGCTTGAGGCACAACCCACCCTTCAACAACCTCGATCCGTGAATAGGTCGCCCTGGTAACAAACACCGCCGCCGTTAGAATGGTCGAAAACAGCACAGCGCCCAACAGCGTGAAAGAAAGCGGGATTGCCAATTGTACCTCGCCTTTGAGGCCGCCGCGCTGGCTGACAAACACCTCATCACGAAACACATTGGGTGGGTCACGATCCGCTGGGCTTTGCACTGAATCGTTCTTCTGCAATCGCGCTTCCGGCGGCCTAGGAAAAGAACCAGTCCCACTAACGCTAGTTTGCACTGGGAGGGGACGTACCCCCAGTGCTCAGCGTCAGCTATTTTGAGAGCGGCGCTATTTTTTGCCGCCACCGCCACTCAGCCCACCCCGAATTCCACCCGCAATGGCGCCTCCGACGCCACCAGCTATCGCCCCGTGGCCGATACTTCCTCCGACGGACGCAGCGCCAGCCGCTCCCCCGATCGCGCCGGAAAAGCCGCCGATAGCGGCGCCTTTGGCGGCGTCGCCGATTCTGCCTCCGCCGTAAACGACATCAAGCATCTCATCCGAAAGCGGCTGGAAGTCGTCATCTACAGTGATGTCTGTCGAAAGCGCACGCTGCATTGTCTCTTCCTCTCATTTTTTCTACTGATTGAAGAATCTCGCGACGGGGCCATAGAGCAGGACAGCAAGTGCGACTACGATTGATATTGCCAGCACGTTGACGTTCATTCCGATGTATTGCAGCGCAATACAAGCAAGGACCGTGAATGAGACAGTCCAGAAAACCTGTAGCGCGAGACTTACAATTCTGACGTACATCTTTTCACTCCAAACTGCGTTGCAAATGGAATGCGAGGACTTAGAGGCTTATTCTGATGATATTCTTTACCGACGTCACCGCTTGCTCACGTCGCGTCCTTACCATTTGAATAGTGTCGAAGGAGTTCCAGGTTTCATATCCGTAGAACTACCAATGAGAGTATCGTTAACGTTCATCCTGTAGATGGATCGCATGCTGCGGCAATCAGAAGCGCCACGGTTCGTATCCTCGGGAGATGGCTCCGTCACGCGCCGCATCAGCAGGAGCCGCGCTATCTCGGCCGGCGATATCGAGGCTCGGACATCGCGCTTCATACCTCATCGCTTGCTGGGGAAAGAGTGCGCGAGGCGATGCGCGTCTTCGAGAAACTCCGCCTTTGATATGCTGGCAACCATAGCGTACCCGTTGTCGCGACCCGGCAAGAGGCAGACGACTATGCGGCACGAACTCCATTTTTCATGCCGAACCCGCTATTGATGAAGCTGGACGCAGAAGTCACCGCCCGCACCTCGGCTTTGTCTACCGCGTTCCGTGACTCCCTTTTCTTAGTAGCGTTGATTCCTCTATGTGATCTGCTGGAGTTCCTGCACAACGAGGGATACCTCCGAGCAGTTTTCTATATTCCATGAGTGAGAGTGATTGATCTCAATTGCTTTCGATCGAGGCGAGGTCTTCAAGGTCGCTAGAGGGACAATCCGTCGCTCTACGAGTTGGACGGTCCGCCATCTAACGGCTCATTGACCTGATCTTTTCCCGCGATAGGTGTCTGGCGGCGGCAAAGCCTCGTGTGGCCTGTGCTAGTGTTTCCAGCCAAACAGCCAAACCTGAAGGAATTTCCTCGTTTCCAGCTTCGAGCGACTCAATCCAGGAAAGCTAACACTATAGAGCAGAGGCGATGTTGATTGGGGTCCACGGGATATGGAGCAGACATTCGCTTCCGGGGTCATGGTTACGTGCTCCTAGGTTTCGCGCGGCCCTCAGAGTTGCCTGGCTTCCCACTCGGGCCGCAATATGCCCATGATTGCCGTATCCCACCTCTCATCGCCAACCCTGACAGATGACCGCCTTAGTCCCTCATGAGTAAAGCCGACTTTGTCATAGGTTCGGACAGCTGCCGTGTTCCAGCTATATACGTTGAGTTCAGTTCTCTCGATCGCGCCGTAGGAAAAAGCTTGCTTCACCACCGACTTTAATAGAGCGGACGCATGCCCTCTGCCGCGAACCTCAGGCGCAATGATGACCCGAGCGACACGCGCAACGCCATTCTTCCAGTCGAGAGCAAGCTGGACATGGCCCACCAAGGTTTGAGCAACGTCAACAGCCATCCAACACAGCCGTGCTGGTGGTGTCATTTTCCCCTCCTCTACCATCTGCTCAAGTTGATGCTCGGTTAGCGGATAGGTCAGATCGGGTCCGCCCCATTGCACCAGGTCGCGCTCGCTGCGAAGCCAACTGGCGAGGGTCGGGAAATGCTCCCGCCCGAACTCGATCAGCCTTACTGTTAATTCTTGCGACAGCATCTCATAAGACCCTCAAACGATTCCCGTCGAGGAATTATATCTTGCACCGCGTAGAGCGCGGCAACTACCTCGTGCTCGGTGCCGACAGCGGCATGATGTCGAGGATTGTTGTTGTCGCTCCCGGCCGAACGCAATGACACACGGCCCTGAGGGCGCGCCGCGTCAAGGGGTTCCGGAAGCTCCGAGGGGTTTACGAGGGCGTGCCGGAGCATTCCGGTAGTCCGGTGGGTTTGGACGGCACAAGCTATGCGGGATTGGGCATGGTTGAACAGTCGGACAAAGATCCTGAAGCCACCAGACCCGAGTCTGATCCATCTCGGACTTAGGTCCGATGTTCAGGAACAACGCTAATGACGTATTAGGACCGAAGCGTGAGACACCGCCTTACCAACGTCTATGCGCAAACCGGAATGGGAATAAGACATGAAGAAGCTCGCTATCGCAGCGCTGGCGTTCGCGACTGCGTTGTCAGCGTCGCCGGCATTCGCTCAGATCTACTTTGAGTATGGCACCGGACCTCGCTACTACGATGATCCTCCAGCCCCGCGGTACTATCGTTATTCACCACGCGACGTGTACGATGACGACTATGATGGCCCGGAATATCGCTACGCCCAACGCTGCTGGACACAGAGATACTACGGATACCGTCATGGCCACCGGGTGGTGCGATTCAGGAACGTTTGCGACTAGACACCGGTTTAGCCACGATCAGATCATCGTCGGTCCGGGATCCTTGTGCCCACACTTGCACCGCATGAGGCCGGAGAGTTGACCCAACGTCAGCCCTTTCCCGACCTTCTTCTGTATCCCCCAGCGATAGAGTCGGCTGGCGCTCGAAGAGCGCATTTGTCCCAGAGCGGACAAATTAGAAGAATCTTAAAAAGGGTCTTGACTGGCCGGGTTTAATACTCACCTGATTCGGCCAGAGGTAACGGCATGGCTGAATGCCTGGGTGAACACATCAGTATCCGCGACGTGTTGGTGTGCGTTGAGAAGCGCCAGGGCATCAACATGCGCCGGCACTGCACGCTAAGCGATCTGGCCTACAGCCTGCTTTACAGGTGGCCGGAAGATCACCGCGGCAAGGAATGGGTCGTTGCACAGGCCATGTGCCTAGAGGCGATGGAAGGGCATCGTGACCCGGAGCAGGCGAGGGCGGCAGTCGTTGCCGCAGCTTTCGCCGCTGAGATGCTGATGGTCAAGGAAGAATACATCCAGGTGCGCGGAGAAAAACGTTCGAGGAAGACGAAGGGTGGGGACCAGCCTTCAGCGAACTGAGAGTGGGTCTCACAGCCTAGGGACAGATGTGATCACGCCCCTAACGACTTTAGTGCCCTCCACATCTATTTTGCATACGGCCTCTATTCTCGCCCCTGGGAAATCCCGCACTTTCATGGCGGCGGCTAGTTGTTTTTGTTCTCCCTTGCTGGGCGGAGAGCAAAACGACCAGGCCTTCTCGAGGTAGAAGGGAACATCCGAGGGAAAACCCATGTAACGGCGAGTTTTCCTCTCGTTGCGAATGTTCACCATGATTGCCCGCAATCCGCTTGGATAGGAGAGTGAAAACGCTCCCTCGGGCATCGTCGGCCTTGTAAAGTTGCCCGCGCGATATGCCTCGAAGGTCCACCAAGAGCCGGCCACGACGATAGCCGAAACCATAATTCGGTCTTTCAGCTTCCCCATCTTCGTCCCACTTCGTCTAGTCCAATGGCCCGCCATTTGCTTAGTTGGCGAAGGGCGCCTTGCCGCCGGCTATTTGAGAATAACCAGCGGCTGCCTCATTTATTTCCCGCCGCTCTCGCCAGCTTCCGCCTGCGATTGGTGGACTGCGTCGGCACGGGAACCGGGCGACTGGTCAGGACACCGGAACAAGAGGGTGATCCGACGGTGCCCCAAGCCCACTTACTTCTGGCCCCAGCCGTTGTTACCAGAGGCTGCGCCGCCGACGCCCAGTGAATGCACCGCTTGAGCGCGAGACCCTGGGGTAGTCGTCTGGTCATGGCCAACGCCGTCGTAGGCCGTGCCGTTACCACCAACGACGCCGCCATTTCCTGTGCCGCTGGAGGAATAGGTGCCGACCAGATTACCCTTACCATTGGTGTCGGTGGCGCTGTCACCTTTGAGGCTATAGGCCGCTCCCGCGAATGCGGAAGAAGCTGCGAGAGCGATGGCGGAAGCGAGAATTACAAACTTCATGATTGTCCTTTCAGTTTGGACTAGCTGTGGGGCATGCGTAATCAGCGGCAGGACGCCCCGTCCCCCGGCCGCCGATGCGGATACTGAGATTATTGGTCGCGGCACTCGTGGGTGACCCGGTCTGACGAAAGGTGAGTCAACTTGCCTGAGCGGGCCTGGGTGGAAATGCCGTAGATCAGGGTGATGATCGCCGTCTGTAACTTCGGATCGCCATGCGGCGTCGTCACTTGTACGATCTTGGTGGTCATTGCCGTTGGTCTTTCCTTGGCTTGTCCGTGGCCTCATCAGTGCCACCTCGCTTCGGATCGCGACAGTCTTGCTAGCCGTTCTGTGTTTGCCGCGGAGTTCCCTGCCGCAACTACATAAGGTTGCTAGCCAATGTGTTGTTTGTTCGGGACTGCCAATTGCTTGCGCTGTACCGCCAAGCCTAGAGACTTCGAGTGAGGTGCCATACGCCAACTGAGCGTTCTTTCTGCGGGGTAAGAAAACACCGGCCAATTTTGGTCAAGGCCCGCGGCCAGCTAGAGCCAATGAGCAATGGCACCGAATCTTCTACGGTTTCGGCGTGCCGATACTGGCCGGCCCAGTCTATTTCGACCTAAAAATGTGACGATGAGCAAACTCGAAAGGCTACTGGAGGAATTCAAGGCTCTCCCACCGCATCTGCAATCTTGTGTCTTAGACGCAAGATCGAGGTGGGCCGAACTGTATGCCGCAGCAATCTATGCCGACCGGTTCGAGGTCGAGATTGAAATGCCCGAGCATCCAGCATAAGTTCATGACCAAGCGAGGTTTCATCAAACTTCGGGCGGACCATGCCGACTTGGTTGACGAGATCATGGCTACCGTGGATCTGGGCCATGGCCATCGGTTTTTCGTGATGCCAATGGAGGCTATACGTGCCTGTGGCGAAGCGATATGGCCCATACTCGAGTCAGAAGTACGTCTCGCTGGAGGTTAACGCCACGCTGATCCCCACGCTATTCGGGCAGTACGAGGTTGGACACGGCACAGCACCATGACGTCTCCATTGCGGCAAGATTAAATCTACGTTAAGCGACCTTGGACTTAGTGCTTCGGCGCTTTCCTGGGGGCTGTTGCGAGAGGGCTCCATCTGCGTAAATCATCGAGGTCGACCAATTCGGGCTATTTGATTTCGATGAAGCGTATAGCCAGGTGTTTTGCGGACAGAAAAGCGCAACCGGCATTAACTGTCTGCTAACCGGTGGCATTGTCCCTCATCCTACGTTATCTGGATGCAAGGATGACAGCAGGGCACAAGGCACAGATGGACGCTGACCGTATTCTGGTCGTCGACGATGACGCGCGCATAAGACAGATGCTAGTTCGCTATTTTGAGGACAACGGATTCCGAGTGACTGCCGTCGGTAACGGCACAGCCATGCGCTCCGAATTGGCAAGGGAATCCTACGCGGCCATATTCCTCGACCTGGTACTGCCGAACGGAGAGAACGGTCTCGAACTGCTGCGTGAGCTTCGTGGCACCTCTGACGTGCCGGTGCTGATGCTGACCGGGCAGGACGATGTCACCGACAAGGTGGTTGGCCTTGAGGTCGGCGCCGACGATTACATTGCCAAGCCCTTCCATCTCAGGGAGCTTCTTGCGAGGCTTAGGACCGTGCTGAGAAGGCGCACCTCCTCGGGCCTGCCTTCCAAGTCCGGCGCCCTCGACGAGGAAAGCCTGGAGTTCGAAGGCTGGAGGCTCGACATCTCGCGAAGGCGGCTCACCTCTCCTTTGGGCGCCGACGTGTCCCTGACCACCGGCGAGTTCGACATGTTGCTCGTGTTTGTCCGCAACCGGGGTCGTGTGCTGTCGCGGGACAAGCTCATGGACCTGACCCGAAACCGGAATCTCGAGGCCTTCGACCGGGCGATCGACGCCCAGATCGTTCGGCTTCGCAAGAAGATCGAGACAGATCCCAAGAGCCCGGAGCTCATACAATCCGTACGCGGCGTGGGTTATGTGTTTACCGGGCGGCGAAGCTACTCTTCCAGTATTTGATCTTCGTCAATGTGCGCCTTGCGGGTTTGGCTATTTTCCGGCCAGCAACGGCGTCAGGAAAAATGACTATCTGGATCCTCTTCGCGGTGATAACGACCGCAACAACAGCCATACTGCTGCATCCACTTTCTTCGGGGCGCGGTCGGCCGATACAAGCAAGGGGAGCCGACAGCCTCTACCGAAAGCAGCTTCTGGAACTCGAAAACGAGCTTGCATCCGGAGACATTCTGCCAACTGAATACGAGTTGGCCCGGGCAGAGACAGCGCGGCGCCTTTTCAAGGAGAGCGAAGCGGCAGAACGCGGTTCATCGTTAAAGCAGCCCGGTAACTGGCTCCGTCCTGTCGTCGTCGCATTTCTTCCCTTGCTGAGTGTCGGACTGTACGTCTCTCTTGGATCACCTGACATGCCCTCACGCCCCCTGCAAGCGAGGCTGGCAGATCCGGGACACGATTTCGCAATTCTCGTAAGGAAGACCGAAGACCATCTTTCTCGCAGCCCGAATGACGGCCGCGGATGGGACGTTATAGCACCTGTCTATCTCCGAATGGGCCGCGCAGCCGATTCGGAACGAGCTTACCGGAACGCGCTTCGTCTCCTCGGACCGCAGGTTTCGAGGCTCGAGGGACTGGCGGCGGCGTTGATAACACAGTCTGGCGGGGCGGTTGCCGAGGACCTTCATGTGGTCCTCTTGCAGATACTGGCTATTGAACCTGACAACCCAGGCGCAAAATTCTATCTGGCACTCGGCCAGGAACAGGCTGGCAGTCAGGCTGAAGCAAGGAGTGCTTTCGAGGCGATTGCCAGGAGTTCTCCGGCAGATGCCCCCTGGCTGCCGCTCGTCAACGAGCACATTGCCAAGAATGGAGGCCCTATTGCCGCCACAGGGAGAAAGGGGTCGGACCGACCAAAAGGCGGACGCGGCCTTTCGACCACACAGAGCGCTGATGCGGCAGAGCCGCAGGACAAGATACAGGCGATGGTCGAAAGCCTTGATAGCAGGCTTCGCGCTGAGCCCAACAATTTCGACGGCTTCATGCGGCTTGTGCGTTCTTATGCCGTGCTGAACGAAAGAACACGCGCGGTCGACGCGTTGCAGCGTGGACTCGCGGTCTTCCCTGCGACGGGCGAACAAGGAAAGCAACTGGTCGCACTGGCGCGCGAACTTGGCATTGAGAGGGAATGACGGAATGACACGCAAGCAAAAGTGCCTGGCGGTGATCGGTGGCGGCATGAGCTTCATCATTGCCGCCGTGCTGCTCGTCATGTTCGCCTTCAGCCAGTCGGTGGCCTATTTCTACATGCCGTCCGATCTGGCGAAAATGCCGGTGGCACCGGAAACCCGCATACGTCTCGGTGGCCTCGTCGGCGAAGGCAGTATCCTGCGCGGGAAAGGATCGACAGTTCGATTTGCGGTCACCGACCCCAGCGGAGAGAGCGTCAGCGTCAGGTACGCCGGCATTCTCCCAGATCTGTTCCGTGAGGGGCAGGGGGTGGTGACCGAGGGCCGATTCGAAGGGGCGAGCCATGAATTCGTCGCAGATACGGTACTCGCCAAGCACGACGAAAAATACATGCCGAAGGAAGTTGCCGACAAGCTGAAAGAGCAGGGACTGTGGCAACACGCGGGAGAACCGCAATGATCATCGAGATCGGCCACTATGCCCTGATCCTGGCGCTGGCGACGGCGCTCGTGGTTTCCATCGTGCCGGTGATCGGTGCAAGGCGCCTCGACCGTGCGATGATGGATCTGGCTTCGGTCGGGTCGC
>Ga0102588_1002216_pt1 | contig 11725 bp, 9 predicted proteins | sample AraplaMF_Col_mMS_FD_76854 | JGI IMG/M metagenome (GOLD analysis project Ga0102588, IMG submission 76854) | Arabidopsis root microbial communities from the University of North Carolina, USA - plate scrape MF_Col_mMS (SPADES assembly) (version 2) | ecosystem: Host-associated > Plants > Roots >...
ACGAAAACGGCCGGCCGTCGTGGCCGGCCCCCTGACGGGCCTCACCCGCGCGAAGCCCTCGCCTCCACAGTCGCGCCGACGGTGAGGGCCGACGGCTCTGCCGACCGCTAAGGCAAATGTGCTCTCGTCGGGACCGCTATAGCGGCCCCTACAGGGCCGCGGCAGCGATGTGGGAAGGCCGCTGGCGGGCGAAGTGTGCTCGCGGTATCGGTCGGCGATGCCGCAGCCCGGTGGGAGCCATCCCGCTGGCGAATGGATGCTCGTCGCAAGCACCCATTCGCCCGCCAGCGGGCTTCCCACCGAACGCTCGCCTACCTTCGCCAGATTGCCTCGCGGATCGGTCGAGCCGCTCCTGGACCGAGGCCTATCGCGCGCCGGTCAGCCGCGATGCGTGGCTTGCCACGAGCACCCACGCACCGGCCTTACGCACGTAGGTATCCGTAAACTGGAAATCGAGCTTGTAGGGCTTGCCGTCGCTCTCGCCTTCCACGTGGGTGATCCCGGTGACGACGGCGGCGTCGCCGTACAGGCGGATCTTCGAATCGCGATTGCGGAATACCTCGTATTTCGTACCGCCACGAAGGTCCGCCACCTCGTCCGCCCGGGTGGTCACCTTGCCGCTCGAGCTGGTCAGCGTGAACGTCGGATCGAGGTGCTTCGCCAGCCAGTCGGCATCTTCGCGCTCGTAGGCCGCGCAGACGTCGGCCTCCGCCTGCAGGATCGCCTTCGTGTCGTCCGCTTCGGACGCCCTGGCCACTCCCGAAGACGCGCCGCTCAGGGCGAAGAGGCCCGCTACGATCACCAGATGCCGCATGAGCTCGCTCCCGCGTCAGTCGAAGGTTGGCGGATTGTGGCGCATCCTCGACACAAAAAAAGCCCCGGCCATGCCGGGGCTTTTTTTTCACGCCGTCGATCGATCAGACGATGTCGGAGAGGATCCGGCGGGCCGTGTCCTTCTGCATCTGCGAGCCTTCCGCGATGACTTCGTCGAGCATGAGGCGGGCGCCTTCGCTGTCGCCCATGTCGAGGTACGCGCGGGCCAGGTCGAGCTTGGTGTCGACCGGATCGTCGCTGAAGCTCTCGGGGCCGTGGTCTTCGATCGGCTCTTCGTCCGGGAACACCGGCTCGTCGAAGCGCGGCGCCTCGGCGGCATGCGACACGGTTTCCTTGTCGTCCTCGAACGCCCACGTCGAGAGCGGCTCCTCGTGCTCCGCCTTCTCGCTGGCCAGCACGTCGCCGAACGCGTGAGCCGCCGGGGCCTCATGCGCTTCGGTATACGGCGACTCCGGCGCATCGACGTCGAACACCTCGGGGGCGTGCGGGCGATGGTCGGCTTCGGCGCGCTGCACCGGCGTCAGGTCGAAATTGAAGTGGTATTCGCTGTGCTTCTGCGGCGTCGGCGACACCGGGCGGGCATCGTCGTCCGGCCCCGTCACGTACGTGCCGAGGTCGAACTCCTCGAGCGCGGCCGTGTGGTCGGCGTTGTGCGGCGTGCCGGCCGTATAGGTGTCCGTCTCGTACCCGTCGTCGATGTCGTCGATCGGCTCGCCGCCGAACAGCGGATGCGACGGAACGAGGTCTTCGCCCATCATCACCACTTCGCGCCACTCGGGCTGATCGGGATCGGACACGTGCGCGAACATGGCTTCGGCCGCGGCTTCGAAGTGATCGACGTCGCGACGGCCGTAATACAGGCTCACCAGTTCGAGGTGCAGGCCGATATCGTCCGGATGCTCGGCCAGCGCGTCGAGGATCTCGCGCTGGTCCTGGTCCATGGTGTCGGTGTGACCGAATTCGCCGAAGTTCTGCTCCTGGCCGAAACGGTCGGCGAGCGAGGCCGTGGTCGCCGTCGACGTCGCGGCTTTCGGCTTCTTGCGGCCGAACACGGCGGCCACGAGGCCCAGCAGGATCACGATGGCGCCGCCACCCCATGCCCAGGGCTGCATGAACCAGGGATCTTCTTCGACCACCGGCGTCGGCGTCGGGCGCTTCGCGACCGGCGGCGCCGCGGCGGGCGTCGGCTGCGTCGCCGGCGCGGCGGCGTCCTTCAGCGGCGTCGTCGCGACTGTCGCGGCCGGGGCCGGCGTCGCGCTCGCCGTGGTCGTGCTCGCGGCGGGCGTCGCCGCCACGGCCGGTGCGCTCGCGGCGGGCGCCGGTGCCTCGGCCTTCGCGGCCTCCGGTGCCGGCGCGGGTGCCGGTGCGGCCGCCTTCGCCGAACCGGCCTTCTGCGCCTCGGCCAGCTTGCGCTGGAGCTCGGCGATTTCCGAATCCTTGAGGCTCAGCAGGCGCTGGTTCTTCGTATCGATGGCTTCGAGTTCACCGATGCGCGACTTCAGCTCGGCGCCCTGCTGCTTGAGCGAGACGACGCTTTCCTGAGAGTTCGCGAGTTCCTGGCGCAGGCCGGCGACCTGGGCATCGCCCGTGCCTCCCTTCGTGCCCGCGCGCGTGGAAGCCGCGTCGCCACCGTCCTTCGACGGCACGATGGCGAGGCGATCGTCGGCGCTCGGCGCCGCCTTCGCCTTCGGCTGGCTGGCGCCCGTCGAGGCGGCATCGGCCACCGACGACGGCGCACGCGTGCTGCCGGCACGCCATGTTTCGTTCTGGCGGCGCACCTCGGCCAGCGCGTTACCGGCCGTCTGCGCCTGCACTTCGTCGGACGACGGAATGCGCAGCACGGCGCCCGTCTTCAGGGCATTCATGTTGTCGCGGTAGAAAGCGTCCGGGTTGGCCTTCTGCAGCGCCACCAGCATCTGGTTCATGTCGGCGCCGCCGGCGTGCTCGCGGGCGATCGTCGACAGTGTCTGGCCGCGCTGCACCGGGCCGTAAGTACCGGCTCCGGATTTCGTCGCGGCGCGAGCCGGGGCCGGGGCCGGGGCCGCGGGGCGTGGAGCGGCTTCCGAGCGCGTCGGACGCGACTCGGCGGCGGCCGGGACGCGCGGCGGCACCTCGGACGTACGCGACGGGGCGACCGGCGCGGGCGCCGGCGACGCGGCCGTGTTCACCGGCGTGCCCGGCGGGTCGAGCAGCATCGTAATTTCGCGCACGACCTTGTTGCCGCTGCCCGACGAGACTTCGACGAGGAAATCGAGGTAGGTGTCGCGAACCGGCTCGGTGCTGGTCACGCGCACGACCGGCTGGCCGGACGCGCCCTTCGCCACCGCGAAGTTCAGGGCGACCGGAAGGCCGCCACGATTGAGCCCGGCGCGCTTGAAGGCGTCTTCGGACGCGAGCGCGACATGGACGTTATCGAGGTTGCCCGACACGCCATTCAGGGGAATCTCCGCTACCAGCGGCTGGTCCATGGTGGACCGTACCTGGACGGAACCAAGGCTCTGGGCCAGCGCATGGCCGCCCCAGCTGGCCAGCGCCAGCATGATCGAAAGCTTCAACGTGCGGTTCATCTGTTACGTCCCCCGAACTTAAATCATGCCGGCGGCGCGCCTCTGCCGGGCGATCGGCCGCGAAGGCGCCACTGTAGTGCACCCCGACAACAACTAACAATAGCGTGTACGGATAGTTACGCGACAACGTTGAGTCGTTCGCGAGGCCCGTACACGCCCCCCTTACATGCTCTTCGGTTACTCGCCCTGCATGGCCGCCAGCTGTCGCTGGAGCTCGGCGATACGGCGATCACGTTCTTCCAGCGCCTGGCCGGCGTCCTTCGACTGCGATTCCAGCGAATCCACCCTCGTTTTCAGCTGCCGGACCTCGGCCGTCTCGTGTTTTTCCTGCCCGCGAAGGGCGTCGAGCTGCGCACGGGTGGCGGCCGGATCGGCCGACGCCGCCGTGGCCCGCGGTCGTTCCCCCGCGATCGCGCCGGAGGCGGTCAGGGTGGCAACGAGAGCGAAGGCGATGGCGGCGTGGGGGTTCATCAGAGGTAATCCTCGATCAGGATCTCCGCGATCTGCACCGCGTTCAGCGCGGCGCCCTTGCGGATGTTGTCGGCAACGACCCAGAGGTCTAGGCCACGCTCGTGCGAGATGTCCTCGCGGATACGGCCGACGAAGACCGGATCCTTGCCGGCCGCGTCGCCCACCGGCGTCGGATAACCGCCGGCCTTGCGCTCGTCCTGCACCACGATGCCCGGAGCCTGCTCGAGCAGTTCACGGGCGCGTCCGGCCGTGATCTTGTCGCGGGTCTCGATGTGCACGGCTTCGGCGTGGCCATAGAACACGGGCACGCGCACGGCGGTCGGGTTCACCTGGATCGAAGGATCCTCGAGGATCTTCCGGGTCTCCCAGACCATCTTCATTTCTTCCTTGGTGTAGCCGTTAGCCTGGAAGTCGTCGATGTGCGGGATCACGTTGAACGCGATCTGCTTCGGGAACTTTTCGGTTTCGACTTCCTGGAAGTTGAGCATCTGGGCCGTCTGCCTGCCGAGCTCTTCCATGCCGCTTCGACCCGCGCCCGACACCGACTGGTAGGTGGCGACGTTGATTCGCTCGATGCCCGCCTCGCGATGGATCGGCGCCAGCGCCACCAGCATCTGCATGGTGGAGCAGTTCGGGTTGGCGATGATGCCGCGCACCGTGTAGTCGGCGATGGCGTGCGGGTTCACCTCGGACACGACCAGCGGGATGTCGTCCTGATAGCGGAATTCGGAGGTGTTATCGATGACCACCGCGCCCGCGGCCGCCGCGCGGGGCGCGTGCTCGCGGCTCACCGAGCCGCCCGCCGAGAAGAACGCGATGTCGACACCGTCGAAGTCGTAAGTCGCAAGGTTCTGGACGACATGAGGTTTTCCTGCGAACTCGACGGTACCGCCCGCCGAGCGCTCGCTCGCCAGGGGAACCAGTTCGCTCACGGGGAAGTCCCGCTCCGCGAGGATCGACAGGAGGGTTTCGCCGACCGCGCCGGTCGCACCCACCATGGCCACCTTGTAACTCGTCTTCTTGCTCATGCTTCGCTTTGGTCAGGCGTGGAATGTAAGGTCAGCTGGCGTCGGCCAGCACACCCGGATTGAGGATCGTGGGTGGCTGACCGGCGTGAGGACCATGTCCGAACGCCGCCAGCACATTGTCCACAGCCAGCGTTGCCATATCGCGACGTGTGTCGCGACTTGCGCTCGCGATGTGCGGACTGAGAACGATATTCTGCCGTTCGAGCAGGTCGGGATGCACCGCCGGCTCCCCCTCGAACACGTCGATACCGGCCGCCGCGATCGTGCCGTCGGCCAGCGCCCGGGCGAGGGCCGCGTCGTCGACGATGCCGCCCCGCGCGATGTTCACCAGCGTGGCCGTCGGCTTCATGGCCGCGAGCTCCGCCGCGCCGATCGCGTGGTGGTTCTCCGGTGTGTAGGGCAGTACGAGAATCAGGTGGTCGGACGATGCCAGCAAGGCGGCCTTGTCGACATACGTGGCCGCGCATTCGCGCTCGATGTCCGGCGCCAGCCGCGACCGGTTGTGATAGAGCACCCGCGCCCGGAAACCCACGGCGCGCCGGGCGATGGCCTGTCCGATGCGGCCCATGCCGAGGATGCCGACAGTCTTGCCGTGTACGTCCGCGCCCAGCCAGCCTTCGAAGCGCGACCCGTGCCACTGGCCGTCGCGCAGCCAACGCTCGGCCTCGCCCACGCGTCGCGCGGCGGCGAGCATCAGGGCCCAGGCGTAGTCGGCCACGGTCTCGTTCAACACGTCCGGCGTGTTGGAGGCGCCGATGCCGGCCTCGGTCAGCGCCGCGATGTCGAGGTTGTTGTAGCCCACCCCGAGGTTCGCGACGAAACGCAGGCGCGGCGCGGCAGCGATCGCCGTGGCGTCGATGCGCTCGGCCAGGCCGACGATGGCGGCGTCCGCGCCGGCCAGCTTTTCGGCCAGCTCGGCGGCCGTGAACTTCCGTTCTTCGGTCTCCGCGCGCACGTCGAAATGCGGACGCAGGCGGTCGACGATGTCGGGAAAGAACGGGCGGGAAATCCAGACGGTCGGCTTGGTCACGCCTTTACTCCCGAACCGCGCCGGGAATGCGCGGCGCCACGTCGCCGACGTCGCCGCATTGCGCGCGGTGGCGCAGCGCCTGATCCATCAGCACGAGGGCCAGCATGGCCTCGGCGATGGGCACGGCGCGGATGCCGACGCAGGGATCGTGGCGCCCCTTTGTCACGACGTCGGTGGGCTGGCCGGCGCGGTCGACGCTGCGGCCCGGGATCAGCACGCTCGACGTCGGCTTGAACGCCATCGACACGACGACCGGCTGACCCGAGGCGATACCGCCGAGGATGCCGCCCGCGTGATTGGAGAGGAAACCGTCGGCGGTGATCTCGTCGCGATGCTGCGTGCCGCGTTGCGCGACGGCGGCGAAGCCATCGCCGATCTCCACGCCCTTCACGGCGTTGATCGACATCATGGCCGCGGCGATCTCGCCGTCGAGCTTGCCGTAGATCGGCTCGCCCCACCCCGCCGGCACGCCGTCGGCCACCACGGTGACCTTCGCGCCGACCGAGTCGCCCGCCTTGCGCAGGGCATCCATGTACGTCTCGAGCTCCGGCACCTGTCCGGCATCGGGCCAGAAGAACGGGCTGCCTTCGATCGCCGCGGCGTCGAAGCCGCGCGGCACGACGTCGCCGATCTGGGCCACGTGCCCACGCACCGTCACGCCGTAGCGGTGTGCCAGCCACTTCTTGGCGATGACGCCCGCGGCCACGCGCATCGTGGTTTCGCGGGCCGACGAACGGCCGCCGCCACGCGGATCGCGCACGCCGTACTTCTGCCAGTACGTGTAATCCGCATGGCCGGGGCGGAAGGTATCGAGGATGTTGCCGTAATCCTTCGAACGCGCGTCCGTGTTGCGGATCAGCAGTGCGATCGGCGTGCCCGTGGTGACGCCTTCGTAGACCCCCGAGAGGATCTCGATGTCGTCGGCCTCGCGACGCTGCGACGTGTGCCGCGAGCGACCGGTGGCGCGGCGCTCCAGATCGGCGCGGAATTCACCGGCGTCGAGCGGCAGCCCGGGGGGACAGCCGTCGACGACACACCCGATCGCCGGGCCATGGCTTTCGCCGAACGTGGTGACGGAGAGGAGCTTGCCGAACGTATTGGAGGACACGGTACTTCCGATGAGGTCAGTTTCTGGCGGCGCGCACGGCGGCGATGTCGGCGGCGTGCTCGATGAGGTCGCGCCGCTCCAGCGCGAAGATACCCATCTGGCCCACCTTGAACTCCAGCCACACGAATGGCACGCGGGGCAGCAGCTTCACCAGCGCATGCTCGCTGTCGCCCACTTCGACGATGATCAGGCCGTCTTCGCTCAGATGATCGGCCGCCTCGTCGAGCATGCGCAGCGTGATGTCCAGTCCATCATCGCCGGATGTCAGGCCGAGGACCGGCTCATGGCCGTATTCGGCCGGCATGGCGGCATATTCGTCGTTGGTGACGTACGGCGGATTGGACACGATGAGGTCGTAGACCTCGCCCTTCACGCCGTCGAAAAGATCCGACTTGATCGCCCGCACGCGGTCTTCCACGTGCTGGAACACGATGTTCTCGTTGGCCAGCGACAGCGCGTCGTCGCTGACATCGATCAGGTCGACGCGCCAGTCCGGGTTGTACTCCGCCATGGCGATGCCGATGCAGCCCGAACCGGTGCACAGGTCGAGCGCGCGCTCCACGTGGCGGTCGTCCAGCCAGGGGGTGAAGCGGCTTTCGATCAGCTCGGCGATGGGCGAGCGCGGCACGAGGGCGCGACGGTCGCTCTTGAACTTCATGCCCGCGAACCAGGTTTCGCCCACGAGATAGGCCACCGGCACGCGCTCGACGACGCGACGCTCGATCAGCGCCAGCACGGTCTCGCGCTCCGAGGCCACCAGCGTGCCCGCGCCATAGGCGGGCGGGATGTCCGGCGGCAGGTGCAGCGCGGCCAGCACGAGATGCGTGGCCTCGTCGATCGGATTGTCGTGGCTGTGCCCGAACGTCAGGCCGGCGGCCGAGAAACGGCTGGCGCCGTAGCGGATGAAATCGATAATGGAAGACAGTTCGCTGGTCACGGTCGGGGTATTCGGCGGGGCTGGCCCGTGAGTATAGCCGTCCGAGCGGCCGGGCGACCCAGATGCAAGCCCACTGCCGGGCGAATGGGTGATTGCCGAAGGTCACCTACCGTCGGCTGGGAGCGCGCTCGCGCGCGAAGGGGTGCTCGCCGCAAGCACCCCTTCGCCAGCAGGCTGGCTCCCACCCGACGGTAGGTGGCTCTGTCGCGAGCCCGTTCGCCCGCTAGCGGGCTTCCCACATGGCCTCGGAAGACGCGCTACCACGAGCCACCACCGCCTGTCATGAGAATCCAGGCTCGTGTCCGGAACTGCGAAAAACGCCGCAAAACCGACGACGCCGACCTGACCCGAACCACACGGGGAGCTACCGTGGCGCCCTCTCGACGGCCGGACCGCCGCGAGAGAACTGGATGAACCACTCAAGGAAAAGCATGCTTCATATCGCACCGCGCGGAGAGCGCACAGGAACCCGCAACGCCTCTCCCCGCCCGCCCCGGTCCAACGCCCGCCGGTGGCTCGCCTCACTTCTGGTCGCTCTTGGCGGCCTCACCGCAAGCCACACCTCGTACGCAGAAAGCCATCTCGAAGTCGTCATACGGGAGACGACGCGGCCGCCGGACGAGGGCCGCATCCTGATCGACACGACCTTTATCAACACGGGAGACGCGCCGTTTTTCTTGCATATGCCATCGACCTTGTTCGGCAGAACCGACGATGGTCTCCATGGCGATCGGTTCATCATCAAGGACGCTGACGGGAAGCGGCTAAGTTACAGAGGACAGGGTGCTGGCTCCTGGGGGCGTCCTCGTTTAAGCCATTTCGTCGTGATCCCTGCTGGCGAAACGGTGCATAAGGAAGTCGATCTGACGACCGGATACGAATTTCCGGTTGCGGGCGACTTCACGGTACGTTTCGCCGCAGAGCTGAATGTCGCGTCTCTCGATCTCGAATCGGCTCCTCGTGCGGAAGTCGAAGCGGTGCTGGAGAACAGCCAGTCATCTGTCGAGAGCAACGAGATCGTCATTCATGTGCGCGCAGCTTCACCGCTGCGCACAACGGTATTCGATCCGCTCGACGACACGTGCAACGCCGCCCAACTCGCATCTATCAACGAGGCACTCCCCATCGCCAAGGAAAAGGCATACAAAGCGCATGCCTTCATCGTTACGGATGCCTACCCGTTCTCGATTCAGAACGGTCAACTGGTTTATCGCTACGTTCCAAAGCAACGTTTCGAACGCTGGTTCGGTGCTCCACCGATCGCTGCTCCGCTGCCGCATGAGGCTGCCTGGAACGCAAGCGATAGCGGCGAAGTGAAATCGGCCCTGCTGGTCGTACATAGCCGACTCATTCCTGACCAGACGCCAGGCATCGTAATCAAATGCGGGTGTCCAGGCTCGGCTCCGACCGTCGCTGCCAAGGCCGAAGACCACAACCTCTATCTCGTCCGATTCTGTCCGGCGTTTTTCTCACTTCCCCTCGTCGACAACACCGTGAGCCGAGTCGGAACCATCGTTCATGAGATGAGTCATTTTTACGACGGATTTCCTGGTCGCAGCGACTACGTGTACGGGAAGTCCAAGTGCGAAGCGCTGGCGAAGACCGACCGCTGGAAGGCCGTTCGCAACGCCGACAACTTCGAGTTCTTTACGATGGATACCACCCCATACGAAGAGCTGCCGAAAAGCGAATAAGCAACGTCGCTGGAAGCTCGCTGGCCCACTCCGTGCCGATGGCAGGTTGGTTGGATCGAGCGCCTGTCGCTCGCGAGCGGGCTTCCCACAGAAGCCCCCGCGAGCGGCGCTAGCACGGCCCGACGCCACCCGTAAAGAGAATCCATACTGTTATCTAAAATTGCAGAAAACCGCAAACCGGCGGCGTCGGGAGCTCCGCTGCCCTCTCGTTAGCCGGACTGCCGCACGCGAATTGGATGAACACCAAAAGGACAAGCATGCGTTATCTCGCAGGACACGAACTGCGCTCCGAGAACCTCGGCCATCTGAACCGCCTCCTCCGCGCCACCAACTGGCATCGCCGGACGAGCCTCCTTATCGCCCTGGTCGGCCTCGGCACCACGCTGGCCGCCAACGCGCAAAGCCATCTCGAAGTCGTCATACGGGAGACGACGCGACCGCCGGACGAGGGCCGTATCCTGATCGACGTCACTTTCATCAATACCGGCGATACACCCGCGTTCATTCCGCGACCATCGACACCATTCGGGCGAACCGACGAAGGGCTCAACGGAAACCACTTCGCCATCACGGATGCCGAAGGTAACGAACTGCCTTACAGGGGTGCGGGGGCTGGATACTGGGGCCAGCCCAGACTTAGCCATTTCGTGGTCGTGCCGCCGGGCGAATCCGTCCACAAGGAGGTCGATCTCAACACTGGCTATGAATTCACACGTGCCGGGGAATACACCGTCCGCTTCGGCGCCGCACTGAACGTAGGTCGGCTCGACCCGCAATTCGCGCCCCGCGAGGAACTCGAACTGTTCACACCCAGTAATCAAGCGTCAGTCGGGAGCAACGAGATCGTCGTCAGAGTGAGGGCGCCATCGTCGTTGCGTGGCGGCGATCGCTAAGGTCGACGCGCGTGCGACATCCGGTTTACGCGGAACGCCCATTGGCGGACGAATGCGTGCTTGCGGCAAGCACCCCTTCGCCAGCAGGCTGGCTCCCACCGGGATGAGGCATCGACCGGGCGATACGGCGAGCACCCTTCGCCCGCCAGCGGGCTTCCCACATCGAGCGGCAGGTGCTTCGGGCAGCCTCAGTGGTCGGTGGGGAGTCGGGGCGTGGCGTTTCGGGAGCGTCTCCGCAGGGAGGCGAAGGCCGGACGAGGACTTAGCGACCGGAACGGCACGCACCGGCTCCCCTGCCTCGGTGCCGGGCGCTTGCGCGAGCACCCTTCGCGCGCGAGCGCGCTCCCACCCGGAGGTCGGCGGGGTTTCGCGAGCACCCTTCGCCCGCCAGCGGGCTTCCCACATGCGGTTCGGTGCCCTGTCGCGAGGGCCCGTTGCATGCCAGCGGGCTTCCCACATCGAGCGGCAGGTGCTTCGGGCAACCTCAGTGGTCGGTGGGGAGTCGGGGCGTGGCGTTTCGGGAGCGTCTCCGCAGGGAGGCGAAGGCCGGACGAGGACTTAGCGACCGAAACGACACGCACCGGCTCCCCTGCCTCGATGCCGGACACTCGCGCGAGCACCCTTCGCGCGCGAGCGCGCTTGTGTCTTTGGATTTGGGTAGATTCGAAGTTGAGAGCGGAGTGTGGCAGGCCGTCAGCGCGCAGTGCCGTGAGCACGTGTGGGAGCCTGGGCCGCCACACTCCATCTTCCATGCCAAGCCCGAACAGTTGCCCGAGTTAACGGCTCGAACATCACAAGCGTGGGCAAATGGAAGCGCTCTCGATGTCCCACCTTCAAGGAATGAGACGATGACGTTTTATCTCGGTATCGATGTCAGCAGCAAGTCCCTCGATGTCGCCCTGTCGACCGCCGACACGCCCATGCAGTGTTGGCAGTACGCCAACACCCCGGCGGGCGTGAAGAAACTGCTCAAGGCGCTGACCGCTCATGCGGTCCAGCACGTGGTGCTGGAGGCGACCGGCGGCTACGAAATGCTGGTGCTGGAAGCGCTTGCGACGCAGTACCCGACGACCCGCATCGCCTCCCATCGGGGAGCCGCCTTCGCCCGCAGCCTGGGCCGTTTCGCGAAGACCGACCGGACCGACGCGATGGTGCTGGCGCAC
>Ga0102588_1002229_pt1 | contig 11685 bp, 13 predicted proteins | sample AraplaMF_Col_mMS_FD_76854 | JGI IMG/M metagenome (GOLD analysis project Ga0102588, IMG submission 76854) | Arabidopsis root microbial communities from the University of North Carolina, USA - plate scrape MF_Col_mMS (SPADES assembly) (version 2) | ecosystem: Host-associated > Plants > Roots >...
AATGTCGTGCTGGCTGCGCTTGAGAAGTACATGCCTGCCGGTACGAGCTGGACCAAGCCGGAAGGCGGCATGTTCATCTGGGTGACGCTGCCTGATGGCATGGATGGTGCCACGCTGCTCGCCAAGTCGCTTGAAACGGCCAAGGTCGCTTTCGTCCCCGGCAAGGCATTCTTCGCCGATGGCTCCGGCGAGAACACGTTCCGCGTCAGCTTCTCCTGCGCGAACGATCAAATGATCGAGGAGGGAATCAGCCGCCTTGGTGCGTTGATCGCCGGTGAAATCGGCGGTTGATCAGCCGCCGACCTCTTCAGAGCCAACTATCGATTGAGGTGTGGGCCGAGCAATTCGAGGTCCGCCTCACTCAGCCGGTCGCTGGCCGTGTTCAGCTGGTGCCAATACGGATAGAGCACGGGCGGCAGGCTGACCGCGTCCAGTCGACTGCGCTCCTGCTCGGTCAGCTTCAGCTCGGCCGCGGCGAGATTGTCCTTGAACTGGGCTTCGGTGCGCCCTCCGATGATGACAGACGTGACCGCCTTGCGGCCGATCAGCCAGGCAAGCGCCACCTGGGCTGCCGAGACACCGCGCTCATCGGCGATCGCCACCAGCGTTTCCACGATATTCCAGAGGCGGTTTTCATCGCGGATCGGCGGCTCGGTCCAGCCTGAGAACTGGCGCGAACCCTCAGGTGCTGCCTGGTTGCGTCGATGCTTGCCCGAAAGCAGGCCGGCAGCAAGCGGGCTCCAGACGAGGACACCGAGGCCCTGGTCGATGCTGATCGGAAGGAGTTCATATTCCGCATCGCGTGCTTCGAGCGTATAGTGGATCTGCTGGCTGACGAACCGCTCCCGCTTTTCCCTCTCGCTGACGCCGAGCGCCTTCATGATATGCCAACCGGAGAAATTGGAGCAGCCGACATAGCGGACCTTGCCCTGGCGCACGAGTGTATCGAGCGCCTCCATGGTTTCCTCCAGTGGCGTCTGCCCATCCCACTCGTGAAGCTGGTAGAGGTCGATGACGTCAGTCTTCATGCGCCGCAGGCTGGCCTCGCAGGCGCCGATCAAGTGATAGCGCGACAGGCCGGTGTCGTTCGGGCCGTCTCCCATGCGAAAGCGCGCCTTGGTGGCGATGAGAACGCCGTCCTTGCGCGGCCCGCCGATGATCTCGCCGAGGATTTCCTCGCAAACACCCTGCGAGTAGACGTCGGCAGTGTCGATCAGGTTGACGCCGGCGTCTATGCACAGGTCGACAAGCCTGCGTGCCTCGGTAACGCCGAGATCGCCAACCATCTTTGCCCAGCCTTGGCCACCGAATGTCATGGTGCCCATCGTCAAGGTCGAAATCTTCAGGCCAGAACGGCCAAGAAGCCGGTATTCCATTTGCGCTCCTCCAAAATGCACAAGTCAAAACGTGCGGTAGAAGATAGGGGCGGGGAAGGTGGGTCAAGGGCAGATGTCCGACGTCTTGGTACCGAAGCCGACTGTCACAATCATGTTATCCGCGATGGCTAAGGAACGGGTCTCCCACCACCGAGGACCAATCATGAAGACGATCGTTTCCGCCGCCGCGCTACTCGCAGCGAGCTTGCTTGCAATCCCAGCCTCCGCCGCCAATCTCGTCCTCTATACGAGCCAGCCGAACGAGGACGCGCAGGCAACCGTGGATGGCTTCATGGCAGCCAATCCGGACGTCAAGGTAGACTGGGTGCGCGATGGCACGCCCAAGATCATGGCGAAGCTGCAGGCGGAGATCGAGGCCGGCAATCCCGTCGCCGACGTCCTGCTGATCGCCGACACGGTGACGCTCGAGCGTCTGAAAAAAGCCGGCAAACTGCTCGCCTACAAGTCGCCGGAAGCTGCTAGCTACGACGCGGCACTCTACGACGGTGACGGCTACTACTATTCGACCAAGCTGATCACGACTGGCATCGTCTACAACACCTCTGCCGCGTTCAAGCCGACTAGCTGGAAGGACCTGACGAAGGCCGAAGCCAAGGGTCTCGTGACCATGCCGAGCCCGTTGACGTCGGGTGCAGCCCTCATTCATGCGCAGACGCTGGCCGGCGTCAGCAGCCTCGGCTGGGATTTCTACAAGGATCTTGCCGCCAATGGCGCGACCGCCGCAGGTGGAAACGGTGCGGTGCTCAAGTCGGTTGCCTCGGGTGAAAAAGCCTTCGGCATGATCGTCGACTACATGCCGATCCGCGAAAAGGCCAAGGGCGCGCCGGTCGAATTCGTCTTCCCGACGGAAGGCGTCTCCGCCGTCACCGAGCCGGTCGGTATTCTCGCAAGTTCGAAGAATGCCGATGCGGCGAAGAAATTCGTCGATTACGTGCTCTCTGAAAAGGGGCAGGACGGCTTCCTCAAGCTCGGCTATATCCCCGCCCGCAACGGCATGAAGCTGCCGGAAGGCTTCCCGGCTCGTGATAGCATCAAGGTGCTGCCAGTCAATGCCGCGGAGGCGCTGAAGACTACCGATCAGGACCTCAAGACCTTTTCCGGCATTTACGGCTCGAACTGATCGCCGCCGGAAAGCAGATGCGCGGATATGTTCGTCCTGGAAACAGCCAGCCTGCTTGGCTGTTTCCTTTTGTCGTTATCATTGTCCTGATACTTAGCGTGCTGCCGCTAGCGCGGCTCGCGATGACAGGCATTGCGTCGCTCGCAAAGGGCGGCGTCGGCGCGGTGCTCAGCGATCCTGCCCTTTGGTCGGCAACCTACTACACGCTCGCCACGGCCGTTCTTGGCACACTGATCTCGCTTGCCATCGGCTGCGCCTTCGCGTTCCTGCTGACGCTGACGGATATCAGCGGCAAGGGAGCGCTAAGCTTCCTGTTCGTCCTGCCGATGATGATCCCGCCGCAGGTGACGGCGCTTGCCTGGGTGCAGATGTCCGGGCCGTCAAGCCCACTGCTGAAGGCGTTGCACCTTGCGCCTCCGCTTGGATCGCCGCAGCCGCTTTATTCGGTCGGGGGCATTTCGCTGCTCTACGGAGTACAGCACGCGCCGCTCGTTTATCTCGCCCTCCGTGCAGGCCTGATGGCGTTGCCTCGCGATGGTGTCGAGGCGGCGCGTCTTGCTGGGGCGGGCAGCTTTCGGGTCTTCCGCGATATCATCCTGCCGCTTTCGTTGCCCGGCATCATTGCCGGTGCCGCAATCTCTTTCGTATCCTGTACAGGCAACTTCGGCATTCCCGCCATTCTCGGCATACCCGCCTCGATCTACACGCTTCCGACACTTATCTTCACTAAGTTCTCCGCCTTTACGAGCCGTACATTCGGCGACGTTGCAGTGCTTTCGGCACTGATCGCGATCATTTCCGTTGCCGGGCTTGCCATTCAGGATCGCGCCCTGCGCGGACGCGACTACCGCGTCCTCGGGCTTTCGGGCGCGACCGCGGCCTTCGAGGTGGGGCGCTGGAAGCTCCTTTTGCAGCCGCTGCTCTGGCTCTGCATCTTCGTCATGCTGGTAGCGCCATTCTTCGCTCTCCTCGCCGGTGCACTCGTGCCGGCCTATGGCGTGCCGTTGACCTTCAAGACCCTGTCGGCAAGCGCCTTCTACGAAATTCTCTTTTGTCAGGCGGTCACGCGTACGGCTTTCGCCAATTCGCTCTCTCTCGCGGCGGGGACGGCGCTATGTCTCCTCCTGGTGACCGTGCTGACGGCTTACGCGTTGACCCGGCGGAAGGACCTGCTGGGCCGGATCGTTTCGAGCCTGATCGAGATTCCCTATTCGCTGCCCGGCATCGTCATGGCCGTGTGCTTCATTCTGGTATTTGCCGCACCGCTTCCGATCCTGCATGTGACGCTCTACGGAACGATCTGGATCATTCTGATCGCCTACCTCTCCAGTTTCTTTGCCGTTAGCCTGAAGCCTGTCGTCAGTGCGTTCCATCAGCTCGATCCGGCACTGGAGGAGGCGGCAAGGCTTTCGGGAGCGGGCTTCTTCCGGCGGCTCGCCGACATCATAGTGCCCTTGATCGCGCCCGCTGCCGGCGCGTCGGTGATCCTGGTCTTCCTGATCGCTTGCAATGAGCTGACTATTTCCGCGCTTTTGTGGTCGGCCGGGACGCAGACGCTTGGCGTCGCCATCTACAATCTCGACGACAGCGGTAGTTCCGATCTCGCGTCGGCGCTCTCCGTGCTCGTCGTTCTTATGGTCGTCATCATGATGCTTCTCCTGGAATTGATGGCAAAACGCCTGCCGAGAGGAGTCGTACCGTGGCGGAACTGATCCTCAACCATCTTGCCAAGGACTTCGGTACCGGGCGCGCGGCGGTCGCCGACTTCTCCCTGAAAGTGCGGCATGGCGGCTTCCTGGCGCTGCTCGGACCGTCTGGCTGCGGCAAGACAACTGTTCTGCGCATGATCGCCGGTTTCGAGGCGCCAACCGACGGCTCTATCCATCTTGGCGAGCGGCTGCTTGCAGACGCCTCGAGGTCGCTACCACCGGAACGGCGCAACATGGCAATGGTGTTCCAATCCTATGCGCTGTGGCCGCATATGAGCGTCGCAGACAATGTCGGCTATCCTCTGAAAGTGCGCGGCATCTCCGGCGAGTCCTACAGACAGAAGGTCCGCGAGGCACTGGCGACGGTGAGGCTCGCCGACCATGCCGAGCGGCGTCCCGCCGATCTCTCCGGCGGCCAGCGACAGCGCGTGGCATTGGCCCGCTGCCTTGTCTCGTCACCTGATGTCGTGCTGCTCGACGAGCCGCTCGCCAATCTCGACCGGCACCTGAAGCAAGAGATGGAGGAAACGTTCCGCGAATTCCACCAGCGCTCCGGAGCGACCATGGTTTATGTGACGCACGATCAGAGCGAGGCGATGGCCCTTGCGACTGATGTTGCGGTCATGTCCGAGGGCCGCCTTCTGCAGGCTGCGCCGCCTGCGGAGATCTACGCCCGGCCAGAGGGCCGGCTGGTCGGTGGGCTGATCGGTCGCGGTGCGATCCTCTCGCTTTCATCTCCAGTTGGTGACATCAGGCTTCTCGATTGGAACGCTCTCGAGCCCATGCTGTCTCACGAGGCGAGGCACCAGCCGAGAGTGGATGTGTTGGTGCGCCAGGAAGACGTCTTGATTGCTGGTGAGGGCGTTCCAGCACGCGTCGAGTCGATCCTCTACGAAGGCGAACGCTACGCCGTGAAGTTGCTGCTTGGTGACGGACAGGTGCTTCGCGCATTCAACCGTGAGCGCTTGCGGGTCGGCGAAAGCGTGTGGGTCATTGCGCGCGCCGCCTGGCGTCTCTGATCGCGAAACGTCTTTCCGAAGCGGGGCTTAGCCACTACTAATGGCATAACGCCAATTGGAAATGTTCGATGTCGCTTCGCATTGCCACCTTCAACGTCGAAAACCTCATGACGCGTTTCGACTTTACCGGCTTCCGCAACCAGTTGCGCCAAGACCGGGTTATCAAGCTTTTCGAAGTGCGCAGTGAAGGCGTCTACCAGCAGCTCGAGCAGGCGCGGGTGATCGCTTCCACCGACGATACCCGACAGATGACGGCGCTCGCGATTGCCGACGCCGACGCCGACATTCTCTGCCTGCAGGAAGTCGACAACATGGAGGCGTTGCAAGCCTTCGAATACGGCTATCTCTTCAGGATGGTCGGCAACGGTTACCGGCAAAAATATCTCGTCGAGGGCAACGACAGCCGCGGGATCGACGTCGCAGTCCTGATGCGGGAAGAGACACGTGACGGGCAGAAGATCGAGCTCAAGCAGATCAAGAGCCATGCAATGCTCACCTATCGCGATCTGGGGCTTTTCAACGACCAATTGGCGCTGACCAACCGCATCGACGACAAGATCTTCAAGCGCGACTGCCTGGAACTGGAGCTCGAGATCGGTGGCGTCGCGCTGTCGCTCTACGTGGTCCATTTCAAGTCGATGGACGGGCCGCGCACGAATGGCGTCGACAGCAGGCTCGGCACCATGCCGATCCGGCGGGCCGAGGCGCTGGCGGTTCGCCGTATCATCGAGGACCGCTTTCACGGTCATACCGATGATAAGAGGTTCGTTATATGTGGTGACATGAACGATTATCAGGAGCGCGTCGACGTCATCGGGCGCCGCCAAACGGGCTACCGCTTCGAACATAAGGTCGAGAGCATCAGCGCGCTCGACGTCTTCAGTCGCGACGGCTTTTTGGAGAATGTCGTGCGCCGCCGTGATCCGCTCGACCGCTGGACGCTCTACCATGCCCGTGGACCCGAAGAGCAATGGCTGTGTCAGCTCGACTACATCTGGCTCTCGAAGGCGCTCGCCAGAACGAATGTCGGACGCCTTCCGGAGATCGTTCGACATGGACAGCCTTACCGCACGGCCTTCCCGCCCGGCCAGGAGGTCGAGCGTTATCCTCGCACCGGCTGGGACCGGCCAAAGGCCTCCGACCATTGCCCCGTTGTCATGACACTGGATTTGATATGAACCTGCATTTCTCCGAGGATTTCGCCGGCTGGCCGCCGGAGCAGACCGTATTTCCGATTGCTGGGCTGGACCTTCGCGTTCTCGCCGGGGACCATTCCTTCTATGTCGCGGAGCGCGAGGCGATCCGGGAGAACTGGGCGAAGGAAACGGCTGCAAACCCGGCGCTGTTCGACGGCCGCATGGTCTTTCAGGAGCGGCTGGCTCTAACCGATGCCGGCATAGCAGGCGAGGGCCATGTCATCCCGTTTTCTACATTCATGTGGTGGCGCCGCCAACCGAGCCGGCAAGGCGGCATCCATCTGTTCGCCTATCCGGTCCTCGAAACCTCGGACGGCGCGCTGGTGGCTATCCGCATGGGGAGCCATACGGCCAATCCCGGCCAGGTCTATTTCGCTGCCGGTTCCCTCGAACCCGAGGACGTCAGCGAAGGTCGTTGCGACGTCGAAGGCAATATGCGTCGCGAGGTGATGGAGGAGACGGGGCTTGACCTCAACGAGGCCAAGGCCGGCGATCGCTACTACGCGAGCCATGTCAGGCGCACGGTGACTGTGCTGCGTCTCTTCCGCTTCGACCTGACCGCCGATGACATGATAGAGAAGATCCACGCACACATGCTGGTTGCCGACGACAAGGAGATTGCCGGCGCGGTTGCTATACGTTCGGCCGACCCGAAGGCACACCCCTACAATATTGCGATGCTCCCCGTCATCGACTGGTACTTCCGGGAACGGCGCGGCGCTTAACGCCTTGCGCTCGGTCGTTCGGTCGGGCAGGTTGGCGAAACGAGGATCGAGACCATCAGGAGGCCGATGTGGGGCGAAGCTACAGCGTCTATGACGTGTTCACCGACCGCAAGCTCGCCGGAAATCCGCTCGCCGTTATCTTCGATGGTGACGATTTGAGCGATGACGCCATGCAGGCGATCGCCAAGGAAATGAGCCTCTCGGAAACGGTTTTCGTGCAGCCGTCGGGTAATCCCGCTTACACGGCGAGAATCCGCATCTTCACGCCCGGGCGGGAGCTTCCCTTTGCAGGGCATCCGACCGTTGGAACGGCGATCGCTCTCGCCGAGCAGGCGCATGGCGGCTCGAGCATCGATCTCGTTTCGGTGCTGGAGGAAAATGTCGGACCGGTGCGTTGCGCCGTTCGCCTGCGGGAAGGCGAGGCGAGTTTTGCCGAGTTCGACCTGCCGCGGAAGTCGCAGCAGATCACGATGCCGCTCGACAAGCTTGGAATCGCCAATGCTTTGTCGTTGAAGACGACCGAGATCGGCTTTGAGAACCACGTACCGTCGTTGTGGAGCGCCGGCGTGCCGTACCTGATGGTGCCGGTGCACGACGTCGGCGCCGCGCAGCACATGGAGTTCGACCCGCAACTTTGGGAAGAGACCGTTCCCTTCGTGGATGGCGCGCTTGCCTCGGCCTATATCTACTGCCGGGGCGGCGTGAACCATGTGGCGAAATTCCATGCGCGGATGTTTGCGAGCGGCATGGGGATCGTGGAGGACCCTGCGACCGGGTCGGCTGCCGCCGCGCTCTCCGGCACCATTCACTATTTCGACCGTCTGACGGACGGGCACCATGGCGTGACGATCGAGCAGGGCGTGGAAATGGGCCGGCCATCCTTCATTCATCTGCACATGGATGTTGAAGGCGGAACGATCTCAAATGCCCGGATCGGCGGGCAGGCTGTGCGCATCGCAAGCGGAACGCTGGACCTTTGATTTCATTGCATTTCAGCCATGCGCAAAAATCTTCGCATTTAACCAAAGAATTTTCAGGCAGGCGCTAGACAAGCCGAACGATCCTGTTTATACGCCCCCTCACACCGCGCAACACGGCGGTTACGGGTGATTAGCTCAGTTGGTAGAGCAGCTGACTCTTAATCAGCGGGTCGTAGGTTCGAGCCCTACATCACCCACCAAAAACCTCAAGAAAAGTAAGCAGTTAGCAAAAAACTCCCAAGCGGGAGCTCTGGCCATTCTGCCAATTCTGTCACAAACTTTGTCACAAAATCGAAAGTGGTAAGCTCCGTCAGGGGAAGCGAATTTCTTCCGTCATCCAAGCCCCGCGCCGGGACACAGGCGCGTGCATCCCGTCGGCGTTAAAGCGGCGAGTTCTCATTAGAGCAGCGTGGAGGTTTGCAGCTATCGCCGGCGGCTAATGCGGTGCATGTCGACAATGCGGCCGTCAGTTCGACGGATTGCGATCTCGAAGCGGGTGTTGCCTCGCCACGCACGATAGATGAAGAACCTGCCACGGCAGTCGACCCGACGAACATCGCGGAAGCCGCGATTGCGAAGCAGTCGTTCACCCTGACTACAGGTTATCCCTCGACCTCTATTGAGGCTGCTACCGATCCCGATGTGTATGCTGATGTCGGTTTGGGCAATCGCTTCACGGGGAAGCGCCACCGGTGACGCCACTATTGCCAAGGCGAGCACTGATGAGACGAGCGAAGATCCACGCATTATTGTGACGATACTCATAATCATCCTCACTGTTTGACTCATGCCGGTCCTGAAAAACGCCCGACATGACCGTTTCGGCCAGGCCATCGCGAGGAAAAGAACGCGATAGTTGCATAGGGCGAGGCCGGATAGGCCTGACCGTCGCGGCTCCCAGACTATCAGCAAATGTCAGAATCCGTAATCGTGTCGGTGGGTTGCAAACTAGAGACTGGTCCGGCGAGCGATGAAATGGACGATAATTGTGTCAGCGACTTTGAGATGACGAGCTTTCAGCTTGACACGGTGTCAATTGGCAGCCACCGGTTCGAGGCGAAGGCATTGATCGGCGCATGGGTTGTGTGAAGCTTGAACGGAAGCAGGGGACAGCGGTTTAGCGCGGGGCCGCTTTCGTCTAACATCTCTTTCTCGTAAACCGCTGCAGCCAGGAGAAGCATGAATGAGCAGATTTCGGGCATTTGTAGCAGCTGGAGCGATGATCAGTCTTTCCACGCTCCTGTCGGCCTGCGGGACGCCCCCGAACTCGATGGGCAATGCCTCAGGCTATGAGCCGGGAGATTCAATGAATCGAGCCTGCTCCGACGGCTTCAGGCCCAGCGACGGCCGGTCCTGCAGTTATTAACGGGCGGTAGCGCCTGCCGAAGGGCGATCCGCCCGACGGGTGCGCGCCCTCGTTGCACGGGATCCTCTCGTCGCCTCTCCAGCAATGGTTTGCGCGCCCTCATCGGTTAGATGACCTTCGCCCGCTGCCATTCCATCACCAATTCCCCATCCGTCCACCTGAGACGACGATCGGACCGAAGTCGGGTTTCGTCTCCGACCGAGGTCTGACAAGTGGAACCGGGAGGATTTTGCCTCGTTGGTTTCAAGAGCGGCCCGTCGGGTCGCCTTTTCAAGGAGGAGAATATGCTTATTAAACAATCTATTGGCGCGGTCGCAGCATTGATCTTTGCGTCTGGCGCGGCATTCGCACGATCGTCCACTGTCAATGGCGCCGTTGGCGGCGCGGCCACCGGCGCGATTGTCGGTGGACCGGTGGGCGCGGCTGTTGGCGGTGTGACCGGTGCGGCAATTGGCGCCATGCTTGAGCCGCCGCAGACGGTTGTCACCTATGTCCGCGAGGTCCCGGCTCCGCAGGCACGGGTCGTCGTCGAGGAAAAGATCGTCGTCGGTCAGCCGCTTCCGGAGACCGTTGTCCTAACACCTGTTCCCGACAATCCGAAGTTTGCATACGCGGTCGTCAACGACGAGCGTGTGATCGTCGAGCCTTCATCGCGCAAGGTTATCCGGGTTCTCAACTGATCCTGGTTCGAGAGCGCGGCTATGCTGCGCGCAACCAACCCCAATCAAATTGACGTCAAGGACATACGCTGCGGCTCGATGCCGTATGTTGCGTGCGCCTTGTCGTCCATGGAGAAGAGACATGGAACACAAGAAACTATCCATGATTGTTGGGCAGCGGCGATCGGATAGACGCCGCCGGCGGCGCTTGGCTCGGGTATTGCCGGCAAGACGATAGTGACGCGGAACAAAGTTCCCTCGCACGGGTTTCTTGGCTGATCGCGATTATCTCGACCAGGCCTGCGCCGCCTCGCCATGGGGCATCCGCGCCGCGCCATTTTAAGGCGGCGTGCGGCTCCGCAGATCGAGCGCAGAGGGCGCATGCATCAGTCATGAGGGTAGGGAAGCTGTCATGAGAGCGATTGCAACGATGCTGTTCGGCATTGCCTCGGCTGTCGGGGCCTGTTTCATCGGGGCTGCGGCCGCCACTTACATCCTCGCCGTGCCTGATGGGCGGCAGTTCGCGAATCTGGATACACCGAACCTTTGGACTGCATCTCCCGAGCGGGTTGACGCACGTAGTCAGAAGTTCGAGCGGATTGCGCCCCTTGTGTCAGCGGCCTATCCCGTTACATCCGCAGCACCCGAGCCCAAGGCGGACGTGGTAGCAAATTCCGCGTCCGAGGACTCATCGACGGACGCCGCCTCGGCGTCACTTCGTAACGAGCATCAACAATGGTGCGCGTCCCGATACCGGTCCTACGATCGTGCCCGTGACACCTATCGTTCCTACAGCGGTCAAATCCGCATCTGCGTGTCGCCCTTCGCCGCCCCATCGATGGAGATCACTGGATCGGTGAGTGGAAACCCAGACCATCTCGCGTGGTGCTTTGCGCGTTATGCGTCCTATCGGGCAAACGACAATACATACCAGCCGTACGGCCGACCGAGGCGCGAATGTGTCTCGCCATTCTCCAGCAACACCAGTGCCGAGACTGCCAGCCAATGACGCTGTTCCGGCGAACTTGAGCCACCGCCGGTCCTTTCGCACGGCAAAAAAGACTGTGGGAACCAACAGTGTGGCGCAGCGTTTTAGGCACAGTTCCAAGGCGATCCGCACGCCCGCCTTGGCCTTTCCAAAAGTCCCTGTCATCTGCCCCGCTTGTTGCGGGGCTCCTTTCTGCTTGTCGAGGAAGGGGAGCCACCATGTCACATAAGCGCTACAGTCGTCGCGACGAGCCGCTACATTCCATGGATCTGTCAGTCTGCCATCGGGTGCTCGATCACATCCGCAACGAGCAGGGGATCGAAGCGTCCTCGGACGAATCCGATCGGATCGCCTCAATCATCATCGAGTTTTATCGCCAGGGAGTCCGTGACGAGAAACAGTTGCACACGCTGATCGACGTGGCGCGCGGGTTTGCGCATCGATCTTAGTGGACAAAACGAACAATGGTTGGGAACAGAAGCGAACCACCGGCGTTTCGCTCAGGTCGTGCCGCCCTAGGCACGTT
>Ga0102588_1002230_pt1 | contig 11679 bp, 9 predicted proteins | sample AraplaMF_Col_mMS_FD_76854 | JGI IMG/M metagenome (GOLD analysis project Ga0102588, IMG submission 76854) | Arabidopsis root microbial communities from the University of North Carolina, USA - plate scrape MF_Col_mMS (SPADES assembly) (version 2) | ecosystem: Host-associated > Plants > Roots >...
CGGCGCCCGGGGGCGGGGGCGCCCCCCCCCCCCCCCCCCGCGCCCCCGCCGCGCGCGCCGTGCTGGACCCCCCCCGCCATAACGACCGGCTTGGCGCCGCCGACACCCACAGCCTGCTGGCCTGGATCGCCGTCGACCGCGGCGACTCGGCCGGCTGCGACAATGAGCTGGCGCTGGCCATCGCCGATGCCCGCGCATCCGGCGACGCCATGCGCATCGATATTTTCGAGAGCCTGGCGGCGCTGTTCAGCGTCTTCCGCAATGCGCCGGCGGCCAACGCGCGCTGGAGCAAACGCTTTGCGATCGACCTGGCCGGCCGCCACCCGGTGGTGGCGGGCTGGATTTCCGACTACCTCGGCACGGCGGCTTTCCAGGCGGCGGAGTTCGGCCGCGCCATCAGCCACCTGATCGCGGCATTCGAAGCGGCCCTGATCTCAGGCCAGGTTCGCCGCGCCGTGATTCTCGCCACCAATATCGGCAACGCCTTCACGCGCCTGAATGCGCACGACGCCGCACTGGAATGGATGCAGCGCGGGCTGGAGCTGGCGCGGCCGACCGGCTGGCCAATGTGTATTGGCCTGACCCAGGTGCAATCGGCCGAAACGCTGCGCCACCTCGGCCAGCGGCCGGCAGCCAAGGCCCTGCTGCGCGATGCGCTGCAGATGCTGGCGCCCTTGTCCGGCTCGCGCGCTTTCGTCATGGCGCTGGAATACCAGGGCGACCTGGCGCTGGACCTTGGCGATCATGAAGCGGCGCTGGCCAGCTTCCGCGAACTGGAACAGCGCGGCCACGCGCTGGCGCAGAGCGATTTCCACAGTTGTGCGCGGCGCGGCCAGGCGCATGCGCTGGCTGGCCTGGGGCGGATGGAGGCGGCGCAGTCCGCTGCCATGTCGGCGCTGGCGCTGGCGCGCGAGCTGAACGATCCATTCAGCCAGATCGCGGCCTTGCGGGTGCTGGCCGACATCCATGCGGGCAACGCGCTGTCCGTGCTGCAGTACCTGCGCGAGGCTTTGATGATTGCCGCCACCATCGACGGCTATATCGTTCCCGGCGAACTGCTCGACGCGGTGGCGCGCGAGTATGCCGCTGTCGGCGACTTCGCGCGCGCCTATGAATTTTCGGTGCAGGCCAATGCGGCGCGCGACCGCACCAACAGCCAGGAGGCGACCAACCGGGCGATTGCGATGCAGGTGCAGCACCAGACCCAGCGCGCGCAGACGGAAGGCGAGCACCATCGCCAGCTCGCCGCCGCCGAAGCACAGCGCGCGGAAGTGCTGGCCCAGACCAGCGCCACGCTGAGCCACCTGTCCGCGATTGGCCAGGAAATTACCGCGCAACTCGACGCGTCGGCGGTATTCCGCGCGCTGGATCGCCACGTGCACGGTTTGCTGGATTCGACGCACTTCTCGATCTTCCTGCTGGAAGCGGACGGCGACTTCCTGCATTGCGCATTTGGCGTTGAAATGGGACTTCCACTGCCTTCGATGCGCATTGCCTTGTCCGACACGAGTTTCAACACGGCGCGCTGCGTGCGCGAGCGCGACGAAATCCTGATCGAGATCGAAGACAAGTCCGATACGCCCAACCTGATTCCCGGCACTCTGCCCACCCTCACGCTGCTGTTTGCGCCGCTGATGGTCGGCGAGCGGGTGCTGGGCGTGATGACGGTACAGTCGATGCTGCCGCGCGCCTACGGCGAACGCGAACGGCTGATCTTCCGTACCCTGTGCGCCTACGGCGCTATCGCGCTGGACAACGCCGCCGCCCAGGCGCAACTGCTGGAAAAGAATCTCGAGCTGGAACGCGCCTACAAGGCGCTGGAGGAGGTCAGCCTGACCGACCAGCTGACCGGCCTGCGCAACCGCCGCTTCTTCCTGCAGCATGTGGAGTCGGACGTGGCGCTCAGCCTGCGCGGTTACGACGGTGGCGAGCCGGGGACCGACAGCGACCTGGTGTTCTATATGGTCGACCTGGATCACTTCAAGGAAGTCAACGATCGGCACGGGCACGCGGCGGGCGACTCGGTTCTGGTGCAAATGAAGGACCGCCTGCGCGAGGTGTTCCGCGAGTCGGATTACCTGGTGCGCTGGGGCGGAGAGGAGTTCCTGGTGCTGGCGCGCGCCACGGACCGCAGCGGCGCGCATGTGGTGGCGGAGCGCATTCGCCAGGCGGTGTCGTCGCGCGACTTCGAGCTGCCGGACGGCACGCCGCTGGCGCGCACCTGCTCGATCGGCTTCGCCTGCTATCCCTTCACGCCGTCGCACCCGCGCCTGATGTCCTGGTCGCAAGTGGTGGAGCTGGCGGACGTCGGCTTGTATATTTCCAAGCATTCCGGGCGCGATGCCTGGACGGCGGTGCATGCGACCGCGGCGGCGCAGCCGGCGGACCTGTTCGCGCGCCTGGTGCACCAGCTGGGCCAATGCGTGGAGCGCGGCGAGGCACGTATCGTGACCAGCCTTGGGGAGCGCACTATAATCACCCCATGAGCACACATCGCTGTTCCTGGGCCAATCCAAACAATCCACGCTATATCGCCTACCACGACCAGGAGTGGGGCGTTCCATGCCGCGACGAACTGCGCCTGTTCGAGATGTTGAACCTCGAAGGCGCGCAGGCTGGCCTGAGCTGGGAGACTATCCTCAACAAGCGCGACAACTATCGCGCGGCGTTCGATGGCTGGGATGCCCGCAAGATTGCCGCCTATGACGAGGCGAAAGTCGAACAACTTCTCTCCGATCCCGGCATCGTGCGCAACCGGCTCAAAGTGAATGCCGCCATCACCAATGCGCGCGCTTACCTGCGCTTGCTGGAAGAGGGCAGCAGCCTGTCCGCGCTGCTGTGGGCTTACGTGGGCGGCAAGCCGATAGTGAACCGCATTGCTGCGCAAGGCGAGCGGCCGGCCCGCACCGAGCTGTCCGACCGCATCTCCAAGGATCTGGCCAAGCGCGGCTTCAAGTTTGTCGGCTCGACGATTATTTACGCGTATATGCAGGGGATCGGCATGGTGAATGACCACGACCTCGCATGCTTCCGCCACAAGGAGTGCCAGCACGGTGGCTGATTCGCGCCACGTCGTCCTCGACACCGCATTCGGCAGCGGCGCGCAGTTCCTCGCAACGCTCGCCCGCCATCGCGCTGGCCACTTGCATTACCTTGCGGTCGTTTCTTCCGTTCCTGCCCCGTCCACGCTGGCTGCTGCGGTTCCCGGCCTGGCCGCGCAATGGCCGGTCGACGTACCAGGCATGCATCGCCTGCACCTGCCTTCCGGCCTGACGCTCGATCTCCTCGTCGGCCCGGCGGAGGCCTGGTTGCCGGAAATTGTGGCACGCGTCGATGAGTTCATCATCCCCGAACCGCTGGACCAGCTCCGTGCCCTGCAACGCTTGGCAACGCCTGCATCCACGCTGCGCATCCGCCAGCCCGACGAGCAAGCGCTGCGCTCCCTGCGCGCCGCCGGTTTCACGACCGCCGGCGAACCGGATGGCGAGTGGCAGCACGCCGCCTACACCAGCCGGAAGCCCCAGCCGCCCCGCGCTCCAGCACCCGAACGGCGCGCCATCGTGATTGGCGCCGGGGTGGCAGGCAGCGCCGCCTGCGAGCGCCTCGCAACGCGCGGCTGGCAGGTCACGCTGATCGAGCGCCACGATGCACCGGCCCAAGAGGCATCCGGCAACCGCGCCGGCATCTTCATGCCGCTGCTGTCGAAAGACGACAATATCCCCACGCGCCTGACCCGCGCCGCCTACCTGTACGCCCAGCGCGCCTGGCAGCACCTGGGCGGACTTGATCCGAACGCCCCAGGCCCTGAAACCAAAGCGGCCGGGGGCGCAATCCGCGGCGACCAATGCGGGGTATTGCAACTCGCGCGCGACGCCGAACACGCGCTGCTGCAAAAAGAAGTTGTCGACACCTGGCGCTACCCTGAGCAATACGTGCGCTGGCTCGATGCGAAAGAGGCAAGCGCCATGCTTGGCGCGCCAACGCCCTACGGCGCCTGGCATTTCCCCCGGGGAGGCTGGGCCACGCCCGCTACGGCCTGCCGCGCCATGCTGCAAGCCTGCGGCGACAAGCTGCGCCGCGTCTTCCATGCCGAAGCCCTGCGCCTCGAGCGCGCCGGCAGCGAGTGGAAGGTTCTGGACGCGCAAGGCCAGGTGCTCGCCGCCGCGCCGACGGTGGTGCTGGCAAACGGCGCCGGCGCCACCGCGCTGGACCAGGCCAGCGAACTGCCGCTGTACACCATGCGCGGCCAGGTCACGCACCTGGCGCAAGGCGCGTTCCCCAGCCTGCCGCTGGTCGTCTGCCGCGAAGCGTACATGACGCCGGCCGTGGCAGGCATCGTCAGTGTCGGCGCCACCTACGACAAGTCCGCCGACAGCCAGCTCTGGCAATCCAGCCAGGACGAAAATCTGCTGCGCGCGGAAGAAATCCTCGGCAGCCCGCATGGCGCAGGCGCGCCGCTGCAAGGCCGCGTAGGCTTCCGCACCATGGCCCCCGACCGCCTGCCGCTCATCGGAGCGCTGCCCGATAGCAGCAACGAGGCCCGCACCGAACGCCTGCGCGACCTGCCGCGCCACCCGGGCCTGCATACCTTGCTCGGCTATGCCAGCCGGGGCCTGATCTGGGCTCCGCTCGCGGCTGAAATCCTGGCCTGTCAACTGGAAGATGAACCCCTTCCCATCGAAGCAACACTGGCTGCCGCACTGGACCCCGGGCGCTTCCTGCTCAAGCAGCGCCGCAAGCTATAATGGCCTCCTATCCAACGGCTGGAGAATCCATGGAAGACCGCGCCGGCTCGCCAGAGCTGTTCATGTTCCTCGCCTCCACGGTGCACGACATGAAGAATTCCATCAGCGTGCTGACCGGCACGCTGGAGAACCTGCTTGTGCAGGCAGGGGATTCGGCGCAAGACAATCCAGCCTACCCGCAGATGGCGCAAATGCTGTACCAGTCCAAGCGCCTGAACGACCACCTGATCCAGCTACTAGCGCTCTACAAGGAAGTCGGCCGCCCCAATTACCCCTTCGATCCGACCCCGGTGCAGGTCAGCGAACTGGTCGACCAGCTGGTGGCCCAGCAGCGCGTCCTGCTGCAATCGAAAGGCATCTGCCTCGATACCGAATTCCCGCCTGGCCTGATCTGGACCCTTGACGAAGACCTGGTGCTCGGTCTGCTGGCGCATGCAATCAATAACGCCGTGCGCTACACGCGCGACCGCATCGCCCTCACCATCCGCGAGCACGATGGCTTGATGGAAGTACGGGTGGAGGACAACGGGTCCGGCTTCCCGCCCAATATGCTGGAGGCGGGCCAGGTGACAGGGCAGGGCATCAATTTCCTGACCAATAGCAGCGGCCTTGGCCTGTACTTCGCCAGCGAGGTGGCCAAGTCGCACAAGCATCGCCAGCGCCAGGGCAGCATCGCGCTGGAAAACGGCGGCACGCTGGGCGGCGGCTGCTTCATCCTGCGCTTGCCATGAACGCGCCAGCCGTCACCACGCCAGTCGCTGCATCGCCGGATAAGGAGCCCGGCGTCAACTGGGCCGACAAGCGCTACCTGATCGTGGATGACTTTGTCGGCGTGCGCCAGTTGCTGCGCGAAGCCTTGCGCAGCCTGGGTGCGCGCCATATCGACCAGGCATCCAGCGGCGGCGAAGCAATCGGCCTGCTGGCACGCATCCAGTACGACGTGATCCTGTGCGACTTCAACCTCGGCGAAGGCAAGAGCGGCCAGCACGTGCTGGAGGAGGCCCGCATCCGCGGCCTGCTGATGCCAAGCTGCGTGTGGCTGATGGTTTCCGCAGAAAAGAGCGTGGAAGCCGTGATGGGCGCTGCCGAACACCAGCCCGACGCCTACCTGATCAAGCCGATCACGGAAGGCGTGCTGCTTACGCGCCTGAACCGCGCCTGGCAGAAGAAGCAGATATTCCAGGACATCGACCAGGCCTATCTGGAAAAGGATTACCTGCGAGCCGCCAAGCTGTGCGCCGAAGCGGCTGGCCGCAACAAGCTGCACGAGATCGACCTGCTACGCATGCGCGCCACCTTGCTGCTCAAGGCTGGCGAAACGGAGCAGGCGCGCCTGGTGTATGAAAAAGTGCTGCAGGAGCGCGACTTCAACTGGGCCCGCACCGGCGTCGGCAAGATCCGCATGGCCAATGGCGAGAACGAGGCCGCGCGGCAGATGTTCCAGGGCGTGATTGCGGAAAACCGTTTTTACCTCGACGCTTACGACCAGCTGGCCAAGTCGCTGCAGAACATGGGCCGCATTGAGGAAAGCTGCGACGTGCTGGAGCGCGCCGCCAGGATGTCGCCCAATTCCGTGCCGCGCCAGCGCGCACTGGGCGCGACGGCACTCAAGCTGGGGAATATTCCGTTGGCCGAGCGCGCCTTCCGCAAGTGCATGCAGATCGGCGAATACTCGATCATGAAAACGGTCGACGCCTATTTCGGCCTGGCGCGTGTACTGGGCCAGAAGAACGACGCCAAGGAAGCCTTGCTGTTGCTGGCGGCAGCGCAGCGCGATTTCTCCGGCAGCATGGTGGAGCTGCGCTCCAAGATCACCGAAGGCCTGGTGTACCACGAAAGCGGCGACTACCGCCGCGCGCGCAAGTCCGGCGACGAACTGGAAACCATGCTGAAGGAAGACAGCGAGCGCCCCGACACCGCGACCTGCCTGGAAATGGCCACATTGCTGTTTGCCGTCGGCGTGAAGGACGCCCCGGTGGACTTGCTGTGCTACGTGGTGCGCAACAACGACGAGAACACCGTCATCCACGATGAGGTGCAGCGCATCTTCGACAAGGCCCGCATGGGCGATGAAGGCGCAGCCCTGATCAACACTGCGCGCAAGGAAGCGTCGGAGATGATGAACAAGGGCGTGCTGCTATGGAAAACCAATAAGCTGGACGATGCGGTGGAATGGATGCGCGAAGCACGCCGCAGCCTGCCGGACAATATGCGGATCCTGTTCAATTCTGCCCAGATCCTGATCTCCCACCTGCAGGCCAGGGGCTATAACGACGCCCTGATGACTGAAGCGAACGATGTATTGATGCACGTTGACCGGATTGCGCCGGGCCAGCAGCGCTTTGCGCAGCTAATCGAGCAGTTGCAGAAGTTGATCCCCGGCCGGATGTCGGCGGAAGAAATTGAAGCCGAGCTGACGGCCGCCATGAAAGATGACCACGACAAGGAGTGATCCATGCGCGATATCGCCAAAGAGGTCTATAACAAGATGAAGGTAGGGGCAGCTGCCTGGATTCGTCCAGTCAGCGCGAAAGGCGACACCCTGCAGTCCTTCCAGTCCGCGCACGATGCGGCCAAGGCCCTGGAAGAGGAAGGCTTGATCAACATCATGAAGGTGCAGCGCGACGAGGATGGCCTGATCGAGGCCATCCGTATCCAGAAGCTGAATTAAGGCTTCGGCGGCGCTTTCGCGGCGCGCTTGGCGGCCGGCTTGCGTGCTGCCGGTTTGGCGGCTGGCTTGCTGGCGTCGTGTGCGGCGCCGTTCCTGGCTGCTGCCGGCTTGGCGGCCGGGTCGGTGGCCATCGCCGTGTTGACCGCTTGGGCAAACTGCTCCTGCAGCAGGTTCCACCAGGCGGCCGGATTGGCCATCTGGTTGGCGGCGGTGCTGGCGGTATCTTGGGCGGCCGGCTTGGCGTCGACGGCTGGCTTATCGACTGGCTTGTCGGCCGGCTTGTCGGCCGGCTTGGCCGCCTCGGTCGCCGGCTTGGCCGCTGCCGGCTTGGCAAACGGATCGTGGTGCGGCGGCTGCTGCACGGCGGCTGCCAGCGACTGGCCCATCGACTTCAGCGCCGCGATGGTGCCGCGCTGGACTTCCAGCGCCTGGATGCTCGAGCGCAGCATGGTGGCATTCAGGTTGAGCCAGGACTCGACCGCTTTCAGCTCGCTGATTTTCTTGTCCAGGTCATCCATCGACAGCGTCGGCGCAGCGATGCCGGGAATGCTGATGCCGGGTACGCCCATGCTCCCCCACAGGGATTTTACGAAGTCCAGCGTATCCGTCATCACTGCAGCGCCGGGGATGTGGGGCATTTGTGGATTGCTCATATCGGGTCTCCGAGGGTAGGTGGTTTAGCGTAGCACACAGCTCTCCCAGACAGCAACGAACAGCAGCACGGCGACGCAAGCGCCGGTGGCCAGCAGCGGGGAAAGATGCAGCGTGATCGACAGGACGCCCAGCAGCACCAGCAACGCGATGCCAAGCAAATGGGACAGCGGCGGCCGGGCGCGCGTATGCGCCAGCCATTTGAACAGCGCGGTACCGCACAGGAAGACCAGCGGTCCGCCAACGATGGCAGCCAGCGCCGCCGGGCTGCCATGGTGGGGGTGGCTCAGCACCAGTTCATCTCCCACCGCGCCAACGATAATGCCGGCCACGATGGGAATGTGCACATAGGTGTAGTTGTTGCGGGCATGGCGGCCTGGCGCGTCCGAATGCACGATGCGATGATGGCCCTGTTCCAGGCCATGGTCGAAGTAGAGCCACCACATCAGGATCGAGCCCACGACAGCCAGCAGGAAGGCTAGAACGGTCACCGGATCGAACGCCAGGTCGGCAAACGTGGCGCCGGTGACCAGCAGCGATTCGCCGAGGGCGATGATGACGAACAGCGCACAGCGTTCGGCCATGTGGCTGCCGTCGACATTCCAGTCGGCCAGCGTGGAGCGGCCCAGGCCCGGCACGAAGTAAAACATCATCGGCCCCATCATATCGACCGCCAAGGCGGCAAGCCACCAGGCCATGCGCGTTTCAGGCGCGGCCAGGCCGCCGGCCAGCCATAGCGCGCCGCTGGCCGCCAGCCAGAGCGTGATGCGCATGAAATTGCAGCGCAGCCCTGCATCCTCGCCGCGGCTGGCGGCCAGCATCGCCAGCGTGCGACCCACTTGCTGCACCATGATCGAGGCGCCGAACAGCCAGCCCATGTCGGTGAAGGCGCGCGGAATCGAGACCGACATCAGCAGCCCCGCCACCAGCAGCGCGAACAGGGCTGCCCGCACGGATTTCTTTTCCGGGTCGAACCAGTTGGTGGCCCACACCGTATAAATCCACACCCACCATGTGGCCATGAACAGCAGGCCGACCTGCAGCGCACCTTCCGCATCCAGCTTTTTCAGCAAGGTATGGGATAGCTGGGTAACGGCAAACACAAACACAAGATCGAAGAACAGCTCGACCATGCCGACCTTGCCGGAATCGGCCTGGCCGCGCTGGCGCAAAAGGGACATCGGGACTCCTTGTCAAAATTTCCAGCAAATTATGCCATTGAGCGTGCTGTCAGCGGAATCGCGGGCCGGCACGTTAAACTAGCGACCATGACGATCGTTACTTTTCCCCGCCACCGCCGCCGCATCATTGCCATTTGCGCAGCCACCGCGGCACTGCATTTCGTGACGATCAACTGGGTCAGCGGTCGCATTGGCGCGGCGGAACGGGAGCGTGACGATGAAAAGAACATCATCAGCGCGGAATTGCGCCTGGCGCCGCCTGAACCCGTAGCGCCGCAACCTGTCGAAGCACCACCACCGCCGCCACCGAAGCCCAAGCCGAAGCCACGCAAACCGGCCCCGCCGCCACCCGAAGAAGCCGTGCCGGCCGCCGAAGCGGTACCGGCGGAACCTGCGCCGGCCGAGCCGGAAGCAGCGGCGCAAGACGGTCAAGCTGGCGCCGCTTCCGCCGCGCCTGCCGTAGAATCCGCGCAGTCCCAGCCCGAAGCTGGGGCGAAGGCGGAGCCGCCGGCCGATGTCCAGCGCTGGAAGGTGGCATTGCCGCCGTCGGCCAAATTCGAGCTGGACGTCGCGCGCAAGGACGCGGACGGCACCAACTGGAGCGGTTCGGCCAGCATTGGCTGGCAGTCGGATGGCGCCAGTTACAAGGCGACGCAGGAAGTCGGCATCAGCCTGCTGATTGCGCGCGTCAACCTGCTGCAGGTGAGCAGCGAAGGCACGATCAACGAGAACGGGATTGCCCCGGCGACATTCAGCGAGAAGCGCCGCAATCGCTCGGCCACCGCCACCCACTTCAACCAGCAGGAACAGAAGATCACTTTCTCGGCCAGCGACCGCAGCGTGCCGTTGACGCCGGGGGCGCAGGACCGTGCCACCGTGCTGTTCCAGCTGGCCGGTATCGGGCGCGCGGACGTCAACCAGTTCGGCAAGCCGCTGGACATCCTGGTCGGCGAAGACCGCAATGCCCAGGTCTACAGCTTCGTGCTAGTCGGCGAAGATGAACTGGAAACCAGGATGGGCAAGCTGATCACCTGGCACCTGGCGCGCCCGCCCAAGCCCGGCAGCTATAGCGCCAGGCTCGATATCTGGCTGGCGCCAAGCCTGGACTGGTACCCGGTGCAGATCCGCAATACCGAAGGCAACGGCGCCGTCACCACCCAAACCGTCACACGCATCATCAAGTAAGGACCACGCCATGCGCAGTACCCTGATTACCCTGACGCTGGCTCTCGCAGCCACCGCGGCCAGCGCCGCCAAATCCGACTACCCGGTCGTCAAGCGCGCCACCAGCCTGCTGCCGTCGGCCGACCTGTCATACGCGATCCGGGGCAGCAACCACGGCATCCCGCTCAACGGCGCCGGCAGCATCGCCTGGCGCCAGGGCGACGGCAGCTATACCCTGCACACCGAAGCGCGTTCCAGCCTGTTCGGCAAAGTGCTCGAGCAGCGCAGCGAAGGCACGCTGGACGACTACGGCCTCGCGCCAGCCACGTTCTACGAAAAACGCTTCCGCAAGGACCCGACCACCACGCGCTTCGACCGCGGCACCCGCCGCATTGAGTTCGAAGACGGCAAGATCAGTTACGCCATCCGCGGCGGCGAGCAGGATCGCAGCAGCGTGACCTTCCAGCTGGCGATGCTGGCCCGCGCCACGCCGGAAAAATTCAGTCCCGGCAGCGAATGGACTTTCTTCGTGGCCGGCCGCCGCGATGGCGAGCCCTGGACTTTCCGCGTGGTCGGCACGGAAACCATGGAAAGCGCCACCCTAGGCGAACAGAAAGTGCTGCACTTCAGCCGCAAGCAGGTTGGCAGCCATGAACAGCAGGTCGACCTGTGGCTGGCCCCGGACCTGGACTGGTACCCGGCACGCATCCTTTTCAAGGAAGAAGATGGTGATTCTTTTGAGCAAGTCCTAGAGAAAGTCAACCGAAAATAGCCACACCCGGCCTGTTATACTGGCGGACTTGAAAAAAGGGGTACGTCCCCTTTTTCTGTTTTGGCTGTGTGATGGAGTGTAATGATTGACTTAATGGCAAGTGCGGCCCTGGCCGACACCAACCCGACTGAGCAAGAGCAGCAGGACGCCCTGCAGGCCCACTTCCAGCCCCACATTTCCGCTGACGAGATCGAGCAGGTCTATCACCTGAAGCGCGCCCAGCCGCTGTTGCAGGTGTTTACTGCCCTGTTCCACGGCGGCTTCGAGGGGGTGCTGGTGCGCCTGCTCGTCTTGCGCGAACTTGCCAATGACACAACTTCGTCCGCGTTTTCGCGTGCCGATATCAACACGCGCCTGGCCTACCTGCTGCCGGAAAGCCTGGAAACGGTGCTGAACCGCCTGCGCTCCAATGGCCTGCTGGCTTGGGATGCGCAGCAATCCGTCTACCGCGTGACGCCGATGGCGCGCAATGTGCTGGCCTCGATCGACAGCCTG
>Ga0102588_1002240_pt1 | contig 11605 bp, 9 predicted proteins | sample AraplaMF_Col_mMS_FD_76854 | JGI IMG/M metagenome (GOLD analysis project Ga0102588, IMG submission 76854) | Arabidopsis root microbial communities from the University of North Carolina, USA - plate scrape MF_Col_mMS (SPADES assembly) (version 2) | ecosystem: Host-associated > Plants > Roots >...
CCGCGCGGCACGCTCAAGGTCTATACCAGCGCGGCCATCGTCCGCTTCCTGCTGCCCGTCGTCAGCGAGTATCTTGAGCTATATCCCTCGATCGCGCTCGACCTGAGCGTTGGGGAGAGGATGATCGATATGGTCGAGGAAGGTTACGACCTCGTGATCCGCACCGTGCCGCCACCGGATTCGAGCCTTGTTGTCAGGAAGTTGACGCCATGGCGTCATATCCTGGTGTGCTCGCCGAACTACCTTGAGAACCATCCGGCGCCAGAGGTCCCGGCGGATTTGGCAAATCACAATTGCCTCCAATATACGTATTACCCCTACGGAGACGAATGGCGCTTCGAAGATGCAGATGGCGCCCAGATGAGTGTAAAGATTGGCGGCAACGTCGTATCCAACAGTGCCGAGACCCTGCGGCACCTCACGACGACGGGCCAGGGCATATTCCTGGCACCAAGTTTCGTTGTGTTTGATGACATCGCCTCCGGACGATTTGTCCGGGTCATGCGCGACTATCGCGCCGTCGAGTTCAGCATCAATGCCATCTATCCGAACCGCAACCACTTGCCGACGAAAGTTCGCCTGTTCATCGACCTCCTCGCGGAGCGCTTCGCGGAGCACCGGAAATGGATGACGTGAGGGCCTTGGTCAGTTCGTGTTCTGCGTCGGCGGCGGTGCGGTGCTGGGGCTGCTTGGCCCTGCCGGTGCTCTCGGCGCAGGGCTGGTGCCGCCGCCCGTCCAAACGCTCAACGCCAAAAGGACCGCGGCAATCACGAAGGCGACAGCGCCCAGCAACGCCCAGGCGGACAGGCTGCGCCCTTCTCGGGACAGCGCCGTTTCCTGCGCTTCGTAAGCAGTTTGCCGATCGCTGGAATGATTGTCCGGCCTGTTGTCATTGGCGGTCATCATTGCACCTCTGGCAACGAAACGCCGGCGGCGTTCGCCAAGTTCCAAGAGATCAGATCAGAGGATCCCGTCCTTCGGCAGCGGCGAGGTTCAGTTCGCGGGCGATGTCCTCCGCGTCCCTCTTGCTAAGGCCGACGAAATCCCTTCCGTCCGTTGCCGCCGGCAAGGACGTCAAGGTATCGACGATCGTCCACCTGCCACGCGGCTCCTGACGGATTTCGTAACGGGGAAGATCCTCGGATGGACAAGCTTCATCTGTCACGTTCTTACCGCTACCTCAGAGTACTCCTGGGCCACATCTGGCGCGATGTATGGCTTTTGCAAGGCATCTCTGCCTACGCCTTTACATCCGGAACGTTCGCTTTCAATTCCTTGAGCCATATCCGGGCGTTGCCGTCCGACGGCGCGCGCCAATCTCCGCGGGGAGACAGGGAACCACCCGACGTCACCTTCGGGCCGTTCGGCGATGCCGACCGCTTGAACTGGCTGATCGTGAAGAACCGAAAGAGGAAGACCTCCATCCAGTGCTTGATGACAGGCAGATCGAAACTGCGGCGCTTGTCGGCGGGGAAATGCGGCGGCCAGACGCCGGCCTCGGCGTCCCGCCAGGCATTGTAGGCAAGGAAGGCGATTTTCGACGGGCGAAGCCCAAAACGCGTCGTGTAGTAGAGTGCGAAGTCGTGCAGATCGTATGGGCCGATCTTGTCCTCCGTGCTCTGCATGACGCCATTTTCATCGGCAGGCACCAGTTCCGGCGAAATCAGCGTGCCAAGAACGCTTTCCAATGTCGCATTGGCTTCCTCGTTGAAATCCCCTGAGCGGATCACCCAGCGGATCAGGTGCTGGATCAAGGTCTTGGGCACCGATGCATTGACGTTGTAGTGGCTCATCTGGTCGCCAACGCCGTAGGTCGACCAGCCAAGGCCGATTTCCGACAGGTCTCCGGTTCCCAGCACCAGCGCGTTTCGCTGGTTTGCCGCGCGGAACAGGAAGTCCGTGCGCAGGCCGGCCTGGACGTTTTCGAAGGTCGTATCGTAGACCGGCTCGCCGCCTGCGAAGGGATGCTTCAGATCCTTTAGCAACTGTAGCGCCAACGGCCTGATATCGACCTCCTCCGCCGTGACGCCCATGCTGCGCATCAAGGCCCAGGCGTTCGACTTGGTGGCGTCGCCCGTCGCAAATCCCGGCATGGTGAAGCAAAGAATATCCGAGCGCGGCCAGCCGAGCTGGTCGAAGGCACGCGCTGCGACGAGTAGCGCATGGGTGGAATCGAGCCCACCCGAAATGCCAATGCAAAGCCGCTTGATGCCGGTCGAGCGCAGCCGCTTCATCAGTCCCTGCACCTGGATGTTGAACGTCTCATAGCAATCCAGATCGAGGCGGCTTTCGTCAGCCGGCACGAAGGGGAAGCGCGCAACATGGCGTTTGAGGCCAATGTCGCCCTTCGGCTTCTTGAACTGGAACCCTACTCGCCGGAATTCGCGACCGGCGGTAAGAGTGAGCGTCGCCGCATCATTGAACGTGCCCGTTCGCAGCCGCTCCAGCCGCAGTCTCTCGACATCGATGTCCGCAACGCACATCTGCGACGAAATTGGGAAGCGGTCGGTTTCGGCAAGCAGGCTGCCGAGCTCATAGATGCAGGCCTGGCCGTCCCAAGCGAGGTCCGTCGTCGATTCGCCGGGGCCGGCTGCTGAATAGACATAAGCCGACAAGCTGCGCGCCGATTGTGCCGAGCACAAAAGCTTGCGGGTCTCAGCCTTTCCGACCGTTATGTTGCTGGCCGAGAGATTTGCGAGAATCAATGCGCCGGCCAACGCGCCGAAATCGCTCGGCGGCGCCGGAGCCCAGAGGTCTTCGCAGATCTCGATATGGAAGATGAAATCATCCATGTCCTCGGCGGCGAAGACGAGATCCGTGCCGAATGGCACCACCTCGCCGGCGGCACGAATGCTCTCGCCTCGTACGTCTCGTCCCGACGCGAACCAGCGCTTCTCGTAGAATTCGCGATAGTTCGGGAGATGCATCTTCGGAACGACGCCGAGAATACGACCAGCGTGAATGGCGACCGCGCAGTTATAGAGCCGACCACCACTCTGCAGCGGCGCGCCGACAAGAAGTACCGGCGTCAGGTCGCGACTTGCCCGGACGATATCGCCGATTGCAGCATCCACACCCCTGAGAAGCGCATCCTGGCCCAAAAGGTCGTCGATCGCGTAGCTGGAAATCCCGAGTTCGGGGAACACCATGAGGCCAACACCTTCGGCGTGTCCCTGGCGCGCCAGTTCCAACGTTGCCTGCGCGTTGAAATCGGGATCGCCGATCTCGCAATTCGGGGTGCAGGCCGCGACACGGACAAAACCTTGATCGTAAACCGAATAGAAATTCACCAATGCCTCCAGCAGTCACGCGCATTATGACTGACCATTACATCCAAATGCCTCCGGGCAAAACCTGATCTCGCCCACCCGGCAATCTTATTCGACATCGCTCATGCAAGCTGTAAATAGTATCGTTTAAAATGAATGACTTATCGGCAGTTGTGACAATGTGAAAACCAACATCGCTGCCCAAAATAAAACTACCAAACTGTCATAAAACTATGGAAGAGACAGCCTATATCGCTCGCGCGCACACTTCGATTTACCCTCTTCCAGAGCGATGAATGTCCAACTTTATCCGCGTCCGCGCCGGGCTGCTTCGGGAAACACATCCCGGTGAGCGTCGCGTTGCGTTGACGCCGGAGGACGTGCGGCGGCTTTCCAAGCGTGTGTCGGTTCGTTTCGAGCGCGGTTGCGGTGTCGGCGCGGGCCACGTTGATGAGGCCTATGTCGTCGCCGGCGGCGAACCGGCCGAGTTCGCTGATATGGTGCCCTCCTCGGACATATTCGTGAGCGTGCGGCAGCCGGCAACCACGCGGGTATTTCCAGCGACCGCGACCCTCGTTTTCCTTGGTTCGCACGCACCCCTGGCCACCCGTCTTCCCAGCGGACCGCGACCGCTCCACCTCGACATCGCCCGCCTCTCCTGTGTGCAGGAGGTCAAGGGCGCGGACATCTCATCGAGACAAGCGGCAATCACCGGCCACGCCGCCGTCCTTGAGGCCGCCAGGCAGTTCGGCATTTCGCACCCAATGTTGATGGTGGACGGCAGCTTCGTGCGGCCGGTGAGAATGGCTGCCTTGGGCGGCGATGCTGCAAGCCTGCAGGCATTGGCGACCGCCCGTCGCCTCGGCGCACTGACTCATGGCTTTGGCCTTGCCAAGGATTCGCAGGAGAAGATCGAACGGCTCGGGGCCAGATTTCTCGGCACGACCCTAGCTCCGATGCCCTTCCCCCGCGCATTGCCGGAGCAAGAACTGGCACGGCTTCGCCGAGAGCTTTCGGATCCCCTCTCGAAGATGCAATTGATCACCACAAACGCCGTGATACCCGGTCAAACTGCCCCTCTCCTCCTCGACGAAGACATGCTTTCGCGGCTGAGTCCAGGAACGGTCATTGTCGATCTTGCCGCAGAAAACGGCGGCAATTGCGCCCTGACGCGAGCCGACGAAGTCATCAAGGTGTTCGGCGTGCGGATCATCGGCTCCACGACACTTGCGAGCCACGAGGCTGCCGAAGCGAGCCGGCATTTCAGTGAGGGTGTGAGAAACCTGCTGGAACACCTGATCGACACGGATGGTTTTCTTAGGCTCGATCCATCCGATCCCACCGCTGCCGCGCTGCTGAAAGAAGTGGCCAAAACGATGCGCGCGTCATCGTGATTCAGGCTCAGCGTTGACAAAAGGATGAGCCGCAGGGCGATACAAATGCTGCAACGCAACAATATTATCCGGATGATATCCATATCAAAAACCCTTAGAATACCAAACTGTTACAGGTTGCATTAGCAACCCTCTTCTTGCGCAGAAAGCGACAGTTGCGATTGCGCAACACCCCGATTTCGCTTTGCAGCAAAACCCAATTTTTGACTGTATCTATTATTGATACATTTAATGGGAAATGTAATTTGGCGCTGCGGACGTACCGCGTTTCCCGCAAGGGCTTGTACGAAACAATTTGGGGTAGGTAGAGCCGGTTTCGGCAGTGATGACCTGTGCCCAATCGACAAAAGATTGGACTGAGAATGAACATTAAGATGATCCTTATGAGCTCGGCGGCGGCCCTGGCTGCCTTTACGAGCGCCCAGGCTGCTGACGCCATCGTTGCTGCTGAGCCGGAACCAGTTGAATACGTCCGCGTTTGCGACGCTTACGGCAGCGGCTACTTCTACATCCCGGGCACCGAAACCTGCCTGAAGATCAGCGGTTACATCCGTTTCCAGGTTAACGCCGGCCCGAATGCCAGCGCAACCACTGGCAACGGTACCTATGTTGCGAATGACTCCGACTGGGATGCCTACACCCGTGGTCAGGTCCAGTTCACCGCCAAGAGCGACACCGAATACGGCCCGCTCACCGGTGTTATCGTCCTGCAGACGAATGCCGACAACTCTAAGTCGCAGGCATCTTTGCTTGACTCCGCTTACATCGACATCGCTGGCTTCCGCGCCGGTCTGTTCTACAGCTGGTGGGACGATGGTCTCTCGGGCGAAACGGACGACATCGGCAGCAAGGTCACGCTGCACAACTCCATCCGTTATCAGTACGAAGCTGAAAACTTCTACGCTGGCATCAGCGTTGACGAGCTGGAAGACGGCTACTTCAGCGCCGGTGAAAACCCGAACAACGTCGGCGTAGCAGTCGGCATCGGCGGCAAGGCTGGCATCTTCAGCTACCAGATCACGGCCGGCTACGACACCGATAACGAAGAAGGTGCCGTTCGCGCCATGGGTACCGTTGCCGTCGGCCCGGGCACCCTCGGCCTCGCAGCGATCTACTCCAGCGGCCCGAACTCCTACTATCAGACTGCCGAATGGGTTGTCGCGGCTGAGTACGCCATCAAGGCGACCGACAAGCTGAAGATCACCCCGGCCGCTCAGTACTACGGCAACTACGGCATCGTCGCGGGCGACTTCGACGACAACAACGACGCCTGGAAGGTCGGTGTCACAGTTGATTATCAGATCGTCGACAACCTCTACGCCAAGGCAACCGTCAATTACTTCGACTCGGACAAGGCTGACGACGTCACGACGGGCTTCTTCCGCCTCCAGCGCGCATTCTAACTAAAAAAGCGGCGCCGCGTTTCCGCCACTCTCCGTTGCTAAAGTCACGGGGAAAGGCGCGCGGCGCCGCGCTTTAAGAGTTCTGATCAGATTGACCTCCGATCAGTTAGGAGGGGTGGCACGGGTTCCCTGCCCGGCCGCCCCTTTCCAGTTTAAGGATGAAATTATTCGGCGGGGTGGCGATCGCGCACGAGGCTAGCATTTGCCGAGTGCTGATGTCCGGCAGATTTCTTGGCCTCGAGCCGACGCAACTCCGCCACACTGTCCTCGATGGTCACCGAACCAAGCATGTCGACGACAGCCTGTTCCGCTCGATCACACAGAAACTCCGAAAGGTCGCCGATATTCTCACCCACGAGTCCCTCATGCGGAATATCGTGCCGAGTCGCCCAGATCTTCTTGTCACCGGTCACGGCGGCATAGATCTGGCTGAGCAAAATCTGGTCACGTGGTCGTGCCAAACGAATGCCCCCCTTGCCGCCCTGGGAGGTAGCAAGAATTCCGTTCTCATTGAGCGGAAGCAACAGCTTGCGGACAAAGCTTGCACTTGTATCGAGCCCTTGTGCAAGTGATTGGCTCGTGGTGCGGAGATTGGCCTCTTCATTGACGGCAACGCTGATGACAATCTGTAAAGCGGTCGAAAAGCGCGTGTCGATCATGCTGAGCTGAGGCCTTGCGTCGGAAGCCGGAGAGCACAGATATTTACCGCTAAAACTCATTGTCAAGAACGCGTGGTTGAAATCACGGCAACTTGACTAAAGCCTCGACGGGGGAGTGTACGACCACCGTAAGGTGTGCGCTGTGAAATGGGCCCAAAGCCGGGCCGCGGGGGCCGCACCCTTCAGACTCCTCCCGAGGTCCCATCACGCGATTTCGATTTTACGCCGAGACGTACCTGCAATACGCTTCGCCCCGCTAGAAATTTCAACCGGGGAGAGACGCCATGAGACGCAGGTTTGCCTATATCGCGGCCGCTTTGGCCTTTTCAGCGGTCGGGGTCCATGCTCAGGACACCGCCATGAGTTTCTTCGTGACCAGTGTAAATCCAGGCAAGGGTGGCGATCTCGGTGGTCTCGCCGGTGCGGACGCCTATTGCAACACGCTTGCCACGGCCGCTGGCTCGACGGGCAAGACCTGGAAAGCCTATCTTTCCACCGACGCCGAAAATGCAAAGGACCGCATTGGCTCTGGGCCCTGGTATAACGCCAAAGGCGAGAAGATCGCCGACGACGTGGCCTCTCTGCACAGCGACAAGAACAACCTGACCAAGCAGACCGCGCTCAATGAGAAGGGCGAAATCATCAACGGCCGAGGCGACACGCCGAACCGGCACGACATGCTCACCGGTTCGAAAGCCGATGGCACTGCGGCGCCGGAGACATGCGGCAACTGGACGATGGGCGGCGCTGAAGGTGTCGCGATCGTCGGCCACAGCGACCGAACAGGCCTTGATGACTCCGCCCAAGCGAAGTCGTGGAACTCCTCGCACCCGACACGCGGCGGCTGCACCGTCAAAGCCTTCAATGGGACTGGTGGCGACGGCCTGTTCTACTGCTTCGCAGCGAATTGATCGCATAGAGGACAGCGCATTCAAGGCTCGTAGTCTGGGACGATGCCGTGCTCTAAAGCCAGCCGATACGCCGAAGCACCCAGAGCGTCGCAACGGATGTGATCGTCACGAATACGACAATGATGATGAAAGCCCAGGTGTCGTTGACCCCCGGAATGCCTCCAACATTCATTCCGAACAAGCCGGCCACGACACTCGGAGGCAGTAGCAACGCCGCCAGCGCCGCCAGCCGGTTGGAATTGCGCGCGATGCGCTCGCTGATCACCGTCGAAAGGTCGTCGTGCAGAATACCCGTACGGTCGCGGATGGCATCGAGGTACTCGATGAAGCGCATCAGCTTGTCGATCACCTCGCGCATCCGCAGCTTGTCGCGCTCCAGCAGCCATGGCGCATCATCATGCTCGATGCGGTTCAACGCATCGCGCTGCGGCGCCAGATAGCGGCGAAGCTGGACGGAACGCCGACGCAGCAGCTTGAGGCGTTCGCGCACTTGGCCTGCCTCGCCGTGAAAGATCATCTCGTCAAGCTCGTCCACCTCCTCGTCCATGGAGTCGAGCACTGGCTCCAGGTCGCGCACAAGCTTGTCGCCGATCAACGCCAGCAGGTCACCGGTGCGTAGCGGGCCCTTGCCTTTCTGGAGCGCCTGGCGAATGTCGCGAAGGGCGGTAATGTAGTGACCGCTGTCCCGCAGCGAAATCACCTTGTTCGCATCGACCCACATATGGAGCGGCACGAGATCGATGTCGGTCTGCTTTTCCGACGCTTCGTCCGGCGCAGTCGCACAGACGCCGCGAAGGATGATCAGCAGGCCATCGTTGACTGGCTCGACGCGAGGCCGTGTTTCCTCTTCGAGAAGAGCTTCGGTCACGAAGCTATCGAGACCGCTTTCCCGGTTGACCCAATTGGCCGCCGCCGCATGGTCGCGCTCGAGGTGCAGCCAGATGATCCCATCCTCCGGCTTCCACATTTGCGCCCGGGCAATGTCCAACTGCGTGCAGCCGCCACACCCGTCCAAGAGCAAGGCGAAGCGTAATCCCGGCTCCGCGCCATAGGTCAGCTTAGAGGTAACTGCCGTCTCCATCGCGCCCCGCATATAGCTAGAGGGAACCAAAAAATGCAGCCGACACAAAAGCTTGGCACCGGAGATTCTAGCAGGTCGCGATTAAGGCGCAAGACCGGCGGAATCGGCACCGGGATTCGGCAGCCACCGGCTTCGGTGCTTAAAATAGGTCGCCTTCCTCTGCCAAGGCGATTTCAACGCCGGTCAGATTAGCGTATTATTCCAGTGCAACCGTGCGGGCCGATCCATGAAGGAGGGCCAGATTGATCACGACAACCACCGACGACCGCAACTGGTCAAAAGGCTTCAGCGCATCTCACGATGGTGCGGCTCCACGCAACGTTCGTGATCTCACCAGCCATGCCGATATTGTCGTGCTGCTGCCCGATCCAGCCTCGGCACAAACCTGCCTCGATCTGGCCGACGACGCGGCCGATGCCGTGCAGGACAACATAGCCGCCGTGCACATCGGTGCCGATCCGCTGTCGATGCTCGTATCCGCCGAGGAAATCGAACTGCAAATGATGCGCGACCTGGAGGAAGGTTCGACGCGCGAGCGGTACGAACACGTCAGGCAGCTGTTCGAGGAGTGGAAATTGCATGCGCCTCGCCGGCAAGACCTGATGCTCGGCGATTGCCAGGGCGATCTGCGCCGCTGCGTCAGCACTGTCTGCCGGAATGCGTCGCTTGTCGTAACGCCCTACAGAGGCAATCTCGACGCTCGTGATGCCTTTCACGATGTCCTCTTTCATGAAGGCAAGCTGGTGCTGGTCCCCCCAGCCAGTGGCTATCGGGGGCACCTGCTGGACCACGTCCTCGTTGGCTGGAAGCCGCATGACCACGCACGACGGACAATGGTCGCCGCAAGGCCCTGGCTTGCCGCCGCCAACCGCATCACGGTGCTCTGCGTCGATGACAAACCGAACAGGCACTACGAGAAGTCGGCCAGGGAAATCTGCCATCAGCTGGGGCTGGATGCCGAGATTGTCGTTACCTCGTCATCGGGCCGCTCGGTCGGCAACACCATCCTCGACTTTGGCGCGTCGACGAACGCCACCTGCATTCTGATCGGTGCGTTCAAGCACGGTTATCTCCTCGAGCTGCTTCTTGGCCGCGTCACCTATCGCCTGCTGTCCCATGCCACTGTTCCTCTACTCATGAGCCATTGATGGAGCCGACTAGACCGGCGCTTGATCGACGCCGCGCGCGACAAGGCGCGGAACGCTTCATGCGGGTCAAACCGCCTGTTCACGCAGACAGCTAGGAGGCGAATATGTCCCGAATACTCAATGAAAATTTGCGTTCACGGATCATGACGGCCGAGGACGCGGCATCGCTGATAACCAGCGGCTCGACGGTGGGGATGAGCGGCTTTACCGGATCGGGTTATCCAAAATCAGTACCGCTTGCACTTGCGGCCAACATCGACGCAGAGCATGCGGCGGGCAATCCTTTCCATCTTCGTGTCTGGACCGGCGCCTCCACCGGTCCCGAACTCGACGGCGCGCTCGCCCGAGTGAACGGCATCGAGTTTCGACTGCCCTACAACTCTGATCCATACGCCCGCGAAAAGATCAACCGAGGCGAAATGGAATACTTCGATATGCATCTTTCTCAGGTCGCGCCCATGGCCTGGCAGGGCTTACTCGGCCCCCTTGATACCGCGATTGTCGAAGTCTCCGGCGTTCGCGCCGATGGCTCGCTTATTCCGTCCTCCTCGGTCGGCAACAACAAGACCTGGCTCGACCGCGCAGAGAAGGTCATACTCGAGGTCAATCGTTGGCAGAGTCCGGCGCTCGAAGGTATGCATGACATCTATTATGGCACGGCACTGCCGCCGCACCGGGTCCCGATACCGTTGGTTCGGCCGGATGACCGGATCGGCGAAACGGCGTTCCGCTGCGATCCCGACAAGATCGTCGCTATTGTCGAGACCGATGCGCCGGATCGCAACTTGCCCTTTACGCCGCCGGACGACGCCGCCAAGGCCATTGCCGGCCACCTGCTGGAATTCTTCGGTCACGAAGTTGCCAAGGGGCGTTTGCAGGCTTCGCTTCTGCCAATCCAGTCCGGCGTCGGCAATATCGCCAATGCCGTGCTGACTGGTTTGATCGACAGCCCTTTCGAGAACATGACGGCATTTACCGAGGTCATCCAGGACGGCATGCTCGACCTGCTCGATGCCGGTAAGCTCAGGATGGCTTCCGCGACCGCCTTCTCACTCAGCCCGGAGGCGGCACTTCGTCTTAACGAGAACATGCCAACCTATCGTGACAGGATGGTGCTGCGGCCGCAGGAGATCAGCAATCATCCCGAACTGATCCGCCGTCTTGGCTGTCTTGCGATGAATGGTCTGATCGAGGCTGATATCTACGGCAATGTTAACTCGACCCACATCATGGGCTCGCGCATCCAGAACGGTATCGGCGGCTCCGGGGATTTTGCGCGCAATGCCTATATCTCCATTTTCATGACTCCATCGACTGCCAAGGGCGGCAAGATTTCTGCGATTGTGCCGCAGGCAAGTCGTGTCGATCACATCAACCAGGACGTCCAGGTGCTGGTGACGGAACAGGGCCTTGCGGATCTGCGCGGGCTTTCGCCGAAGCAACGCGCGCGGACGATCATCGACAACTGTTCCCATCCCACCTACCGGCCCGCTCTTCTTGACTATTTCGAGCGCGCGCTTGCCGGCTCTTACGGTTTACAAACCCCAACCTTGCCGAAGGAAGCCTTGTCGTGGCACCAGCGCTTTATCGATACCGGCTCGATGTTGTGACGGAGCCAGGTTGCCATCCAAGCCATTGTTGTACGCTGGTGGCCGCTGTCTGCGCAAAGCCGTCAGTTGCCAATGATCGCCCCAAGCGGACGCGTTCCGTTCCGCGATGGGTGTTGCCGTTGAATCGGGT
>Ga0102588_1002248_pt1 | contig 11570 bp, 9 predicted proteins | sample AraplaMF_Col_mMS_FD_76854 | JGI IMG/M metagenome (GOLD analysis project Ga0102588, IMG submission 76854) | Arabidopsis root microbial communities from the University of North Carolina, USA - plate scrape MF_Col_mMS (SPADES assembly) (version 2) | ecosystem: Host-associated > Plants > Roots >...
CGATTTCTTCGCCGCCGATGCAGCGCAGCATGGTGGTCTTGCCGGCGCCGTTGGCGCCGATGATCGCAATGCGCTCGCCCGCTTCGACCATCAGGTCGACGTTCTTGAACAGGGTGCGGTCGTAGGTCTTCGAGATGCCCTGGGTTTCCACGGCCAGGCGGTGCAGCTTCTTCTCGCCGTCGAAGCGCACGAATGGATAGGCGCGGGACGAAGGCTTGATGTCCTCGATCTTGATCTTGTCGATCATCTTGGCGCGCGAAGTCGCCTGGCGGGCCTTGGACTTGTTGGCCGAGAAGCGGCGCACGAAGTCCTGCAGTTCGGCGACTTTCTCTTTCGCCTTGGCGTTGTTGGCCAGCTGCTGGTTGCGGGCCTGGGTCGAGGCCAGCATGTATTCGTCGTAGTTGCCCGGATAGATCTTCAGGGTGCCGTAGTCCATGTCGGCGACGTGGGTGCAGACCTGGTTCAGGAAGTGACGATCGTGGGAAATGATGATCATCGTCGAATCGCGCTGGTTCAGGGTGTCTTCCAGCCAGCGGATGGTGTTGATGTCCAGGTTGTTGGTCGGTTCGTCCAGCAGCAGGATGTGCGGGTTGGAGAACAGGGCCTGCGCCAGCAGCACGCGCAGCTTCCAGCCCGGCGCCACGGCGCTCATCGGGCCCTGGTGCAGGCTGATGTCGATACCGGCGCCCATCAGCAGTTCACCGGCGCGCGCTTCGGCGGTGTAGCCGTCGTACTCGGCGACCTTGCCTTCCAGTTCGGCCGCTTCCATGTAGTCGTCGTCGGTCGCTTCCGGGTTGGCATAGATGGCGTCGCGCTTGGTCATCGCTTCCCACATCTCGGTGTGGCCCATCATGACCACGTCCAGCACGCGCATTTCTTCGTAGGCAAACTGGTCCTGGCGCAGCTTACCCAGGCGCTCGTTGGCGTCCAGGCTGACGTTGCCGGCGGAAGGCTCCAGGTCGCCGCCCAGGATTTTCATGAAGGTCGACTTGCCGCAGCCGTTCGCTCCGATCAGGCCGTAGCGGTTACCGTCGCCAAACTTGACGGAAATGTTCTCGAACAGCGGCTTGGCGCCGAACTGCATGGTGATGTTTGCGGTAGAAAGCATGCTGGGAAAATGGTGAGAAAAAGCGAATCGGGCATTATACCCCGCCGACCACTGGGGCGCATAGGAGCGGCCATGATAGAAATTATCAGCAAATTAATTAACTGATCACACATCACAGCGTGCTCGCGCCGCCACCCAGTCAGCGGAGCAGCGTCCGGTGGTCCTAGTTGATTTGACCCGGACCTCTTAAACGTATTTAGTCACTCTTATTTTGTCTTATTCGGCCTTTTTCGCTCTTATTTCGGGGGGGGTCCTTGCGCAACGCAAACGCCGGTTTCCATTCGTCCTCATTGGGAAACCGGACCCATATCGTTTTCCAGGCATTGCGATACGAACCACCGACTTGATTGACAAACTGAGCAGGCGAAACGTTCCGCCCGCCATACTGAAGATTACTGCCCTTCACATGCGCCAAATAGCTGATACGTTTATAGACGTTGCGAAGCGTGCAACCGTTAGGCAGAAAGACATCCTTCCACTGATAGCCATCGAGAGTTTTCGCCGATTGTTCCGATTTGGCGGCAAGGAAGCCTTGCATCCACGCTGAGATTGCTTCGTCGACGATTTCATACATTTCCCGCGTCAAACCATGCGTGAACATGAAATTCCCGAGGCCCTGATATGTTTCAAGTGATGCGGGTAAGCTGAAGAGCATTTGGTTCATGACAGTTCCCTTCGTTCAAAAAAGGCATGTCAACTTGGACCAAATAAGAGCGAAAAAGTTCAAATAAGAGAAAACAAGAGTGACTAAGAGCGATTAAGAGTTACCCCGCAGATCGCGACCACCCCTCTATTGCCGCATCCAGTCCCGCAGTTCGTAGTACCAATAAGTCAACTGAGCAGCAAGTAGCCCAGCCGGCCCGCCGGTGGTTGGCAGGCCCCAGGCGGCAAACTGCTCGACTTGACTGAGTTCGCCCATCAAGGCGGCCGACAGCACGTCGCCCGCCAGTGAAGTCGGGCCGACGCCATGGCCACCGAACCCCATGCCATACCAGACACCATTGGGCAGCTTGCCAAGCTGCGGCATTTTGTGGCGGCCGTAGCTCATCAATCCACTCCAGGCGTAATCGACCCTGGCACCTTCCAGTTGCGGATAGACTTTCAGCATGTCGGCATACAGCAAGCGCGCCACATCCTCCGGGCTCCGCGAACGCACCGAGATCCGCCCGCCCCACAGCATGCGGCTGTCCTGCAATGGGCGGTAGTAATCGAAGGCGAAACGCGTATCGTAGATGGCAGCGTCGGTGGCAAGCGCTTGCGGCATGCGCGCGCCCAGCGGCTCGGTCACCATGACATAAGTAGCAATTGACAGGATCGCGCCGGCAAGTGCCGGATAGAGGCGTTCGATGTACCCTCCGCAACAAACCACCACTTCATCGGCCAGCACTTCGCCGGCGTCGGTGGCGACGCGCCAGCCGGCGTTGCTGCGTGCTTCAATCGCAGTCGCGCGGCTACCTTCATGCAGGCGAACACCGCCAGCGTGCAGCGCCCTTGCCAGCCCCTGCGCATACTTCAAGGGGTGGAAATGGAAGGCATTTTCTTCGTACAGGGCGCCAAAATAGCGCTCGCTGCGGGCGCATTCGGCAAAATCGGCGCGCGAGATGCGCTGCCATTCCACGCCAAGATGTTCCTGCATGAAGCGCTGGCGTTCGTCCAGGACGCGTGGGTCGTCGAACCAGTTCGCAAGGTAGATGCCGCCGTGCGTGGCATCGCAGTCGATGCCGTATTGCGTAATGCGGCGCCGGATCTGGTCGACGGCGCCCAGCGTCAACTGGTAAAGGCGCCTGCCCTGCTCGGCACCGACCGTCGCAAGCAAGGCTTGCTCGTCGAGCGAATAGCCGCCAAACACAAAACCGCCATTGCGTCCCGACGCGCCATGGCCGACGCTTTCGGCTTCCAGTAGCACGACATCGGACTCGCCATGTTCCATCAGCGACATTGCAGTAGCGAGGCCGGCAAAGCCGGCGCCGATAATGCAAATGCGCGCCCGCTGGCTGCCGCACAAGGGCGCATAGCGCTCTCCCGGCGCGGTCGCGCGGTAGTAGCTCTCGGCGCCGTTCATCACAAAGTAGGATAGTCGCTCAAGGTCAAGTCGAAGCCATCGGCATCCGAAACCAGGTGCGCCTGCGCACCAAACGGCAACGTGCAGCGCGAGTCGCCATGCCCGAACGGCAGCCCGGTCAGCACCGGAACCGGCAGCACGCCGCGGATATAGCCCAGCATGGCGTCGAAATCATAGCCGTTGTCGTGTGGCGACAGGCGGTAGCCGGAGATATCGCCCAGGACAATCGCGCGCTGGCGCTCCAGCACCCCGGCGAAATGCAGCTGCAGCAGCATGCGCTCGATACGGTAAGGATGTTCGCCAATATCTTCGAGGAACAGGATACCGCCATCGATCTTCGGCCAGAACGGCGTGCCGAGCAAATGATTGACCATCGCCAGGTTGCCGCCCCACAGCGTGCCCTGCACGTCGACCAGCGGGTTGCCCGTCGCCGTGCCGCGTACGAAATGCGTCGGACCGCGCAGGCAATCCCAGAACTGCTGCAGCGTGTATTCGACCGGCTCATCGCGGATGAAATCAGTGCTCATTGGCCCGGCAAAGCTGATCCGGCCCGTGGCCTGATACAGCCCCATATGGAAAGCCGTGATATCGCTGAAGCCGACGAACAGCTTCCCGCTGTCGGCCATGCCGCGGAAATCGATGTGCGGCAGGATGCGGCTGATGCCGTACTGCCCGCGCAGCGCAATCACGACCTGGCAATCTGGATCGGCCGCGGCCGCGTTGAGCTGGGCCAGGCGCTCGGCATCCGTGCCGGCGAAACGCTGGAATTTGCGTTCCGGTTCGTAGTAGTTGTGGACGATGCAGCCCTGCGCCTCAAGGCGGGCAATGCCGCGTGCCAGCGCGGCGTCATCGATGGGATAGCCGCTGGTTCCGGCGATGGCGATTCCGATATTTTTCACCCGGCCATATTACTCCGGAGATGTTGCTCGAGCAAGGTTAGCAGCCTGCCAACGACGGCCGGCGGCATGTCGTGCCCCATGCCCTCGATCAGCTCCAGCCGAGCGCCCGGAATCTGGCGCGCCGTGTCAATGCCGCAGGCGCACGGCACCAGCGGGTCGGCGTCGCCGTGGATCACCAGCGCCGGGCAGCGGATCTTGCGCAGCAGTGCGCTGCGGTCGCCGGAGGCGGCAATCGCCACCAATTGCCGCGCCACCCCGTCGCCGCTGATATTGCGCGCCACCGCCTCGCCGGCCATCTGGCGCAGCAAGTCGTCCGGCATGGGAAAGGCCGGGCTGCCAATGGTACGGAAGGTATCGACCATCTGCTCCACCACGCGCGCCCGGTGGTGGGCGCTTGGCGTACGCCGCAGCAGGATGCGCCGCGCCGCCGGCGTCGGACCCGGCAAGCCGGGGCGGCCGCTGCTCGACATGATCGAGGTCAAGCTCAAGGTGCGCGCAGGATAGCGCGCCGCCATGATCTGCGACACCATGCCGCCCATCGAGACGCCGACGATATGCGCGGTCGCCACGCCCAGCGCATCGAGCAGCCCGACCGCGTCGCCGGCCATGTCGTTCAGGGTGTACGGCGCCCGCTGCTGCCAGCCGAACAGGTGGCGCAGGTAGGCCAGCCAGAGGTTGGGCGCGCCAAGGTGGTCGAAATGGGATGACAGGCCGGCGTCGCGGTTGTCGTAGCGGATCACATGATAGCCGCGCTGCACCAGCCCTTCGACAAATTCGTAAGGCCAGGAAATCAGCTGCAGCGCCAATCCCATGTTCAGCAGCACAGCCGGTCCAGCCGGGTCGCCGCTCGACTCGTAGGTAATCGTAATACCGTTTATATCAACGCTCGCCATAGCTCAGCATAGCACCGGCTTGGCGGCGCGTGGCGCGCGCTCAGGCGACGTTGTTTTTGCGCAAAGCGCGCCGTTCGGCGAAGAAATCCTTCAGGACCTGGCCGCAATCGTCGGCCAACAGGCCGCCTTCCACTTCGGCGTGGTGGTTCAGCTGTTCGCTCTCGAAAACATTGACAACCGAGCCACAGGCGCCGGTCTTGGGGTCGCGTGCGCCGTAGATGATTTTCGACAGGCGCGCATGCATCATGGCGCCGGAACACATGACGCATGGTTCCAGGGTCACATACAGCTCGCAGCCCGGCAGCCGGTAATTGCCCAGCGCCTCGGCGGCAGCGCGCATGGCCACGATTTCGGCGTGGGCAGTGGGGTCGTGGCGGCCGATCGGCTGGTTGTAGCCGCGGCCGATCACCACGCCATCCTTGACCACCACGGCGCCGACCGGCACCTCGCCCTCAGCCCAGGCGCGACGCGCTTCCAGCAGCGCCTCGCGCATGTACAGCTCATTCGACAATTTCAGCCCAGCAGTTAGGGGTTTCGTGCAAGACCAGCTTGTGCAGGTGCAGGCCGGTGCCGTAACGGTCCTTGAAGGCGGCCTTCAGGATGTCCCAGGCCACGGCGGCCAGGTTTTCCACCGTCGGGATGCGGTCGATCACCACCGTTTTGTGGTTGGGCAGCGAGGACAGGAAATCCTTCACCGCCGCGTCCTTCTCGTACACCAGGAAGGCGTGGTCCCAGACGTCCACCAGGTGTTCCTTGGCGATGGTCTTCACATCCGAGAAGTCCATGATCATGCCATTGTCGGAATTGCCTTCGGCGTCGATCACCTTGCCGGTCAGGGTGATTTCCAGGGTGTAGCGGTGGCCGTGGAGGTTGCGGCACTGGCTCTTGTGGTCCGGAATGCGGTGGCCGGCATCGAATTCCAGCTTGCGGGTAATAGTTAACATCGAGTCAGCAATACTTAAGGTATGTTCAACAGTTTATGGGTTTGCAGGCTCAGTTTCCATTTCGGATTGCGCTTGCAGGTCTCGATCGCCAGCGTGGTATTGAAGGCCGCCAGCGGGCCATCCATCGGCTGCACGAAGAAATTCTCGAAATCCAGGCCCTCGTAGGCGGCCAGGTCCTGGTCCTTCTGCGGGATCACGACCTTGATTTCATTGCCTTTGCTAACCACCAGTTTCGAACCCATTTTCGGGCTGACGCAGATCCAGTCCACGCCTGCCGGCACCTCCAGGGTGCCGTTGGTTTCGATGGCGATGGTAAAGCCCACCGCATGCATCGCCGCGATCAGCGGCGCGTCCAGTTGCAGCAGCGGTTCGCCGCCGGTGAACACGACATATTTGTGGCCATGGCCGGCCGGCCACAGACTGTCGATTTCCTGCGCCAGCGCCTGCGGCGTGGCGAACTTGCCGCCGCGCTCGCCGTCGGTGCCGACGAAATCGGTATCGCAGAACTGGCACACCGCGCTGGCGCGGTCCTGCTCGCGGCCCGTCCACAGGTTGCAGCCGGAAAAACGGCAAAACACGGCAGGCCGCCCCGCATGGGCGCCTTCGCCCTGCAGGGTGTAGAAAATTTCCTTGATGCTATAAGTCACGGGTACATCCAGTGGTCGGCAACCCTACATTATAGCGCGTTTCACGAAACGAAACGCCTTTGCGCTTCGTCAACATTTATCGCTGGCGGCAGCGGCACAATCAAGTTCCCGACGCAGTGAACAACAAACAGGGCCGCCGCCAAATGAATAGTCTCCTCAAGATCTCCCATCTGATGGAAGCACCCTCCCCCGACCAGCCGCAGGGCTTTGCGCTGAAGCTGATGGAACTGCTGGTCATCCCCACGTTTGTGCTGGACGCCCAGGGTCGCGTCATCATCTGGAACCGCGCCTGCGAACGCCTGACCGGCGTGCCGGCGCACGAGCTGCTCGGCACCAGCGGGCACTGGTGCGCCTTCTACGCCGCCCAGCGCCCGACCCTGGCCGACCTGGTGATTGCCGGGCGCACCGGCGAGATCCTCGACCTGTACGACGGCCAGTCGCGCGGGCCGGCCGGCGGCAAGGACAACCTGTGCGCGGAGAACTGGTGCGAGATGCCGCGCACCGCCGGCCGCCGCTACCTGGCAGCCGACGCCAGCCCGATCTACGACAGCGACGGCCAGCTGGTGGCGGTGGTGGAAACGCTGCGCGACCTGACCGAGGAAAAGCAGGCCCAGATCGCGCTCGAACAACTGGCGACCCGCGACGGCCTGACCGGACTGGCCAACCGGCGCTGCTTCGACCACACCCTGCTGGCCGAATGGCAGCGCGCCCTGCGCCAGGGCCAGCCGCTGTCACTGCTGATGGTCGACGTCGACAACTTCAAGCAGTACAACGATGCCTACGGCCACGTCGGCGGCGACGACTGCCTGAAACGGATCGCCGGCGCCGTGGCCAGCGAAATGCGCGCCAACGACCTGGTGGCGCGCTATGGCGGCGAGGAGTTTGCCGTGATCCTGCCCAACCAGTCGCTAAAGGGCGCCGCCATCGTGGCCGAGCGGATTCGCTGCCGCGTCGAAGCGCTGCGCCTGCCCAATAGCGGGGCAGCCCAGCACTACGTCACGGTCAGCATCGGCGCCGCCACGGCCATCGCCTCGCACGAGCACCAGCCGGCGCAACTGGTGGCCACCGCCGATGCGGCGCTGTACCGCGCCAAGCATATGGGCCGCAACCGGATCAGCCTGCCCGGCACTTAGCGTGCTCGGCGCCGCCCAGCATGGCGCGGTTGCGGCCGCCCCGCTTGGCCTCGTACAGCGCCTTGTCGGCCGCTTCCAGCAGGCTGGCCGGCGTGTCGTCGACCTCGGGCGCCATCGAACACAGGCCGACGCTGATGGTCACATGCGGCGCCACCGGCGAAGCGGCGTGCGGCAGCTTCAGCGCTGCCACATGCTCGCAGATCCACTGCCCGTAGCGCTGCACTTCCTCTTCGCAGCTATTGGGCAGCAGCACCACGAACTCCTCGCCGCCGTAGCGCGCCACCAGCTCGCCCGGGCGCCGCGTGCATTGCGCGAGCGCCTGCGCCACGGCGCGCAGGCATTCGTCGCCCAGCTGGTGGCCGTAGTGGTCGTTGTACAGCTTGAAATGGTCGACGTCGACCAGGGCCACGCCCAGCGCAGCGCCCTGGCGCCGGTGGCGCGCCACCTCGACGGCGAACTGCTCGTCGAAATGGCGCCGGTTGTAAAGTCCGGTCAGGCCGTCCCGGTGCGCCAGCGTGTCGAGGCTGGCCAGCGCCGCCTGCAGGCGCAGGTGCGTGCGTACCCGCGCCTGCACCACCGGCCCGCTGAGCGGCTTGGTGATGAAGTCCACCGCGCCGGCGTCGAGGCAGGCGATCTCGTTTTCCACGCCGCTGCTGGCGGTCACGAAGATCACCGGGCAATGCCGCAGGTCGGGGTCGGCCATGATGCGCTCGCAGACGGCAAAGCCGTCCATGCTCTGCATCTGCAGGTCGAGCAGGATCAGTTGCGGGCGCTGGGCCCGGGCGATTTCCAGCCCCGCCATGCCGTTGGTGGCAAACAGCACGCGCGCCTGCTCGCGCAGCATGGCGCTCATCAGGCGGATGGTGTCGGGGTTGTCGTCGATGATCAGGATGGTGCTTTCCATGCTTCCTCACTCAGGACATCGAGCGCGGCGCCAAAGTCCAGCGCTTCGATAGCAGTTTCCAGTTGGGCCGCCGCGTCGTCGCCGCGCTGGCTGGCCAGTTGCGGCCGCAGCTGGCGGAACTGCACCAGCGCATCGAGGTCTTGCCGCCGCAGCATGTCCGCCAGGGTCTGCATGGCCGCCTGCAAGTCCTGCTGCACGGCGGCGCTGGGCGCCGGCTGCTCCAGCTGCAGCCAGCGGTCGGCAGCCTGCAGGGTCGCCGTCAGCGCTTGCTGCGCCGCGCCAAACTGGCGCTCGACGGCTGCTCCATCGCCGTCGCGCAAGGCTTGCTCGGCCGCCAGCGTGGCGTCGGCGAAGCGGCGCGCGCCCAGGCTGCCGACCCCGCCGCGCAAGGCATGCAGCGCGGCAGCCGCGCCGCCCGCGTCGCCGTCCTGCCAGCGCGCCCGCGCCGCATCGAGCTCGCCCTGCGACTGGCGCACCACGCGCTCGACCAGCGTCACGATATTCTGCCGCTGCGGGCCGTGGCCGATCACCGCCAGCAGCTTGCGAATGGCGAACACGCCCGGCTGCTGGTCGGCAGCGCCCCCATCCGCTGCGGCGGCTGCCGCCGGCGCCGCCGCCGACGCTTGCCCCGCCCTGCCCAGGTGGGCGGCAATGGTGGCCAGCATCTGGCTGTAGTCGACCGGCTTGGGGATGAAGCCATCCATGCCGCACTCCTGGCACCTGGCCTGCTCGGTATCGAGCACGCCGGCGCTCATGGCCAGGATCGGCAGCCGCAAGCCCATCTGTTGGCGCAGGATGCGGGTGGCTTCGAAGCCGTCCATGACCGGCATCTGCACATCCATCAGCACCAGGTCGAACGCGGCCGGCTCGGCGCGCAGCAGGTCCACCGCCTGGCGTCCATGCTCGGCCACCGTGACCACGGCGCCGCTGGGCTCGAGCACGCCGCGCGCCACCACCTGGTTGGTCGGATTGTCTTCCACCAGCAGGATGCGGGCGCCGCGCAGCACGCTGGCCGGGGCCGCCGGCGCAACGCCGTCCCCCGGCTGCGCCAGGCTGCCCTGCAGGCGCAAGCCTTGCAGCAGCAGGCGCATGGCGCCCGGCAGCACCGGCTTGGCCAGCGCCGCCGCTTCGCCCGGCCGCCCCGGGCGGTCCAGGCTGCGGTTCAGGGCCACCAGGCACAGGCCGTCCAGCGCGGCGCTGCCTTGCGCATCGAGCAATACGGAATCGACCAGCGCCACGTCCCAGTTGCCGGCATCGATGGCCGGCAGCGCCGCATGGGCTTCCACCGCGCAGCCCCAGTTCCGCAACTGCGCCTCCAGGTAATGCAGCGTCGGCACATGGTCGTCCACCAGCAGCACGCGCAGCCCGATCAGCGCGCCGGCCTCCGTTTCGTCCGCGCGCTGGCGCCGCGCCACCTGCAGCGGCACCGACACCACGAACTCGCTGCCGCGTCCCGCTTCGCTGCTGACCGTGATGGTGCCGCCCATCAGCTGCACCAGTTGCTGGGAAATCGACAGCCCCAGGCCGGTGCCGCCAAAGCGGCGCGAGGTCGACGTGTCGGCCTGCTCGAAAGGATTGAACAGGCGCCCCAGCTGCTCGCCGCTCATGCCGATGCCGCTGTCGCTGACCACCAGCTGCAGGATTTCCATGGCGCTGCCGGGCGCACTGCTGCCCAGGTGCACCCGCACCTCGCCTTCGGCCGTGAACTTGATGGCATTGCCGACCAGGTTGAGCGCCACCTGGCGCAGGCGCTGCACATCGCCCACCAGGCTGTGCGGCATGTCCGGGTCCTGCGTCAGCAGCAGGTCGAGCCGCTTGCCGACGCTGGCCGATTGCATGGCCGCGGCAATCGCTTCGGCCAGTTCGTCGACCTGGAACGGCGCCGCCACCACGGTCAGCTTGCCGGCCTCGATCTTGGACAGGTCGAGGATGTCGTTGACCAGGGCCAGCAGCGCGCTGCCGGAGGCACGGATCAGGCGCACGTATTCCTGCTGCTCGGCGCTGAGCGGAGTGCGCTCCAGCAGTTGCCCGATACCCAGCACCGCGTTCATCGGCGTGCGGATCTCGTGGCTCATATTGGCCAGGAAGGCGCTCTTGGCGCGGCTCGCTTCCTGCTGCTGCAATTCGGCCTTCTTGCGCGCCGTGATGTCGAGCGCGACGATGTGGAAGCCGCACACCTCGCCCTGCACGTCGGTGTCCGGAATATAGTCGGTCATGAAATGGCGCTGCCAACCGGCACGCTCGGTGTCGGTCTCGAAGTGCACGCGCTCGCCGCGCAGGGCCGCCGCCACTTGCGGCTCCAGCTGCCGGTACAACAGGTCGCCCAGCACTTCCTTCATGCTGCGCCCGATCATGCCGGCCGGGTCGATGCCGAGCAGGGTCTGGTAGCTGCGGTTGGCAAAGCGGAACACCTCGTCCTGGTCGACATAGCCGATCGCGGCCGGGTTGTGGTCCGCCACCGTGCGCAGGAAGCGCTCCTTGTCCGCCAGCTCGAGCTGGGCGCTGGCCAGCGCCGACAGCTGCTCGGCCGCCGCCTCCTCGCTGCGCCGGCTTTGCGTGGCATCGGTCACAAACACGGCATAGGCCTGCGCGCCGCCGGCGGCGTAGCGCGCCAGTGTCAGTTCCGCGTCAAAGCGGGCGCCGTCGCGGCGCCAGCCGGCCAGCGCCACCGGCTGGCCGACGCTGCCGTCACCCAGGCTGGCCAGCAGGCCGGTGCTGGCCTGCAATAGCTGCTCGACCGGCTTGCCCAGCACCTCGGCGCGCTGCCAGCCGAACATCTCGCAGGCGCGCGCATTCCAGTCGCTCACCATGCCCGCCGCGTCCAGGCCGATGAAGGCGCCCGGTGTCGCATCGAGCAAGGCTTGCATGCGCGCGCCCAGCGCCTGCTCGCGCTCCTGCGCGGCCGCCAGTTCGCCGGCGCTCTGCCCGAGCTGCAGCTGCAGGTCCGCCTTGTCCTGCATCAGTGCCTGCGCGTCCGCCT